>Ga0307479_10004756_pt1 | contig 12466 bp, 9 predicted proteins | sample atmos_gasesECM4C_FD_203743 | JGI IMG/M metagenome (GOLD analysis project Ga0307479, IMG submission 203743) | Hardwood forest soil microbial communities from Morgan-Monroe State Forest, Indiana, United States - atmos_gasesECM4C_515 | ecosystem: Environmental > Terrestrial > Soil > Temperate...
AAGGCGATTCAGAAGTGAGCGCGGATCAGGCAGGCGTTCCTTTCCGCTTCTGTCCAAGTGTTGCATGTACCCGCTCAAACGGCGCCTCGAAATTTTCTAGAGTGGCGTCCGAGAGATTCGAAAGGAAATCGGCCTTGTTGTGCATCAAGGCCGAGCAGCGCGACGAACGTTGGAACCATGTCGGCGCCACCGACCGGGACCAACGTCCATTTGGGATCAAGAGCGAAGCGTCCTAACGGCCTTAGGTGGTCGCCGATCTGATATCTAGGGAAAGAGTTGTAACATATTGATCTAGTTGGTGAGCCCGGCGGGACTCGAACCCGCGACCTACTGATTAAAAGTCAGTTGCTCTACCGTCTGAGCTACAGGCTCATCGGGCCGCGCGGGGAGGGATCTTGCCCGCGGGCCGTGAGACGGCGTGGACAATAGGGCCCGCGGGCGCGGGCGGTCAACGGCGCGGGGTCAGATTTGGCGGGATGTGGTGTTCGATCCGCGCGCCGGAACGGCATAGCCAAGCCAAATATCACTCCGACAACGCTGTCGCTAACACCGGTAGGAACCGGTTCATCCGGTAGTCGACGTCGGTGTGATCGTCGTCGAATTCCTCGTAGACATGCGGCACGCCTTGCGCCTCGAGCTTGCGGTGCAGCCGGCGCATGCCGAAATGAATGCGGAACTGGTCGTGGTCGCCGCAGTCGAGCCACAACGTCTTCAGCTGCTTCAGCGTGCCGCCGCGGCGGTCGGCGACGAGCACCGGGTCGTAGCGCCGCCAGTTCGCCCACTTCTCGGCGATGAGCTCGGCGGTATAGGGATCGGCCGGCAGGCTCATATACCGGAAGCCCTTTGCGTCGGGATCGTACTGCGCCGACATGGCTAGGAACATGCGGCACGACTGCTCGGCGCGGCTGTGCTTCTCCTTGCCCTCGAAGTCGGCGAAGAAACGCTCGATCGACCAGTCGAATCGCTGCAGCACGTCGAGGGACAGGTAGAGCTCGGGAATGTGGAGCACGTCCCATCCCATGTCGCCGGAATTACAGGCGACGGCGGCCCAGAAGTCGGCATGGTTGAGGCCATGCCAGATCGCGCCGAAGCCGCCCGACGATTTGCCGAAGCAGCCGCGGCGCCCGCTGCCGCCGCAGCCGAAGCGCTCCTCGACATAGGGGACGATCTCGTCGATGAGATAGTCCTCGTAGCGGCCCGTGCCGGCGCTGTTGATGTATTGGTTGCCGCCGATGCGCATGGCGCAGTCCGGGAAGGCGACGACGACCGGCGGCATGCCTTCGGCGATCAGCCGGTCGAGCCGCTCCGGCACGTTCTCGGCGAGCGCTTTCCAGGCGGTGTGGAGCGGCCCCGTGCCGCCGAATCCAGGCATGTCGACGAGCAGAGGCAGGCGCTGGCTCTGACTCCGGTTGGGCGGCGTGTAAACATGCAGCTCGCGGCGCGTCGGGTCGTCCTGGGCATTGCCGACGAGCACCTTCGACTCATGGACGAGCCGGTGCACGGTGCCTTGCGGTAGGCGGTGATTGCGACGCAAGCAAGCCTCCTCGGACCAGGGGGAACGCCGGACGGAGCTGCCCGGCCTTCGGAAATTCCATGCTACGCGGCTCCGGCTATGCCGCAAAGCCGTCGGAGGGGTCTCGCTCGCGACCACCCGGCGTGGTTCTGGAAAAGTCGTCGGGCAGCGCCCCCGATAAGCCCCGAATCGGGGCCAATTCACCCGCGTGATGCCCCGACACCTGTCGCATCAAAGAGTGTATCGAGCAACTGCTTGAATCGTGGTGAGCCCGGCGGGACTCGAACCCGGGACCTACTGATTAAAAGTCAGTTGCTCTACCTCTGAGCTACAGGCTCATCGGGCCACGTGGGGAGGGATCTTGCCCGCGGGCCATGAGACGGCGTGGACAATGGCCCACGGGTGCGGGCGGTCAACGGCGCGGGCTCAGATTTCGCGGGTGTCGCGGTGCCGGTGGGCGGCGGTGGCCGCGCTGGCGCCGGAGCGGTTGGCGATGAGCCTCATCGCCGAGGCCGCGAGCGCGTCGAGGAGCGGGCGCATGGGCTGGCCCAGGATGGAGCCGACCGTGCCGGCGCGGCCGAGCACGGTCGCGAAGCGCCCGGCGATCCCTGGCTTGGCAGCGGCCGCGTCTGTCGGAGCGGCATCGGCCGCGATGGCGGCCGCATCGAGCGCGTGCGTGGCCTTGGTGAATCTGTCGGCGAAGCCCTGATAGATCTCGGCGACCGTGCGTGGCGCGCCAGTGCGGTTGTCGTAGAACACCGCGTGGTTCGCCGCAGCGGCCTCGGGCAGGAGGTCCGCGGCGATGGCGCCGGCATTGCCGTGCATCGCCTTCAGGAATTCCGTGGCGCCGCCGGCGCCGAGGAAATGCGCCATATAAAGGTCGGTATTGCCCACGGGACGACCGAGCGCGTGCTCGACCTCGGTCTTGTTCTCCTTCGTGTATTCGGCGGCGAAGGCCGCGGAGAGCCGCGGGTCGGTGCGGAGGTCGAGGATCTGCTGCCGCGTCGCGGGGTCGGCGACGTGAGCATGGCCCGCGCTGTTGAGCGACACCTGCTGGGCGAGATCGCCGATGCCGTACTTGGCGCCGAAGCGCTGCACCATCGAGAGCCACGTGCTCTCGATGAACTGGAAGAGGCCGGTGGCACTGCCGGTGCGGGACTTGGCATTAGCCTGCAAGCCGCTCTCCTGCGCCGCGGCGGAGACCAGGAACCCGAAGTCGACGGAGGTGGCGGCGCTCGCCTGCCGGATGCCGCGGGCCACCGCGGGATCGATCGCGGCGGTCTGGGGCAGGGGATGGGACGGGGCGGGCATGAGCGCGGGCGTGCGGGTCCGGTACCTGGAAGAGGACCGCTGGAGCCTATCGGAGACTGGTTAAGGGATGGTGTGCGGGACCTGGCGCCGCGGCGCAAGTGCGTGGTCTTCCAGGGAGATCCGCCAGGCCAGCAGAGCCGCATTGAGGAAGGAGAACACCGCCGCCACGCCCCAAGCCCCGAAGGCGAGCGGCAGCACGGCGATCTCGGCGGCGACCACGAGATAGTTCGGATGCCGCAGGTAGCGGTAGGGACCGCGGCGCACCAGGGGTGCCTCCGGGAGCGTGATCACGCGCGTGGTCCAATAGCGGCCGAGGCTCATCAGCACCCAAAGCCGAAGACCCTGAAGCGCCGCGAACGCGACCAGCAGCGGCACGGAGACGCCGGCCTCGCGCGGAACCGCCAGCAGGATCGCCAGAAGCCACGCGGCGTGCAGCGCCACGATCAGGGGATAGTGGCCGCGCCCCACTTCGACCCCGCCCGCATCCAGGAGGGCGCGCGTGTTGCGCCGGGCCTGCCAGAGCTCCGCCAGCCGCTCGAGCGCCACCACCGCCACCACGGTGACGGCGATCGAGTTCACGGGGCCTCGAGAATTTGAAACGCGGCTGTAAACCCGGGACCCAAGGCGCTGAGCAGCAAGCGCCCGCGCGCGCCGGCTTTGAGCGCGCGATCGAGCACGAACAGCACGGTGGCCGCCGACATGTTGCCATAATCGCGCAGCACGCTCCGGCTCTCGACGAGCGCGCCGTCGGCGAGCCCGAACGCCTCCTCGAGAGCGGTCAGGACCTTGGCGCCGCCGGGATGGCAAATGAACTGCTCTACGTCGGCGAGACAAAGTCCCTGACGCGCGAGGAAGTTCACCGCGGCCTGGCGCAGCTCTGCGCGTACCAGCGTCGGGATGTCGCGCGAGAACAGCGCCTTCAGCCCGTCCTCTTCGACGTCCCAGCCCATGATGTCGAGGGTATCGGGCCAAGTGTGGTCGCCCGCCGGACCGAAGGCGGGACCATTGCCTGCGCCGGAGATCAGCGCCGCCGCCGCGCCGTCACCGAACAAGACGGTCGCGACGAAATTGCTCGTCGAGGTGTCGTCCTTGCGGAAGCAGAGCGCGCAGAGCTCCACGACGAGGAACAGGACCTTGGCGGCCGGATCGACCCGGGCGAGATCCGCCGCGCGCGCCAGCCCCATGACCCCGCCGGCGCAGCCCAGGCCGAAGATCGGCAGGCGCCGTACATCGGAGCGCAGACCCAGGCGGTTGATGAGCAGCGCGTCGAGGCTCGGCGTCGCGATGCCGGTGGTCGACACCGCCACAACTGCATCGACATCGCACGGCCGCACAGCGGCTTCGCGCAAGCAGTCGAGCGTTGCCTGTTCCAGGAGCCGCGCGGCGTGCTCGATGTAGAGCGTGTTTCGGTCACGCCAGCCGTGGCGCTCGGAATACCACTCGATCGGCACGCAGGAATAGCGTCGGTCGATACCCGCATGCTCAAAGATCGGCATGAGCCGCTCGATCGAGTCGCCGAACGTGCTTCCGAGCATCCGCCGAGTGCGCTCGGCAACCTCGAGCTGCCCGAGGCCATAGGGCGGCACGGCGGTGGTCAGCCCCATCAATCGAGGCTGCACCGTCGGCGCTGGCGAGCGCGCGCTTTCCTTACTAGAGTGCGTGCGGTGCCCACCCGCCGGCTTCAGCTCAACAGTAACGCTGTCGTCCAAGAGAGGTTCTCCCCGTCCGATGTTAGAGGGTTTCGCATCTTCCGAAGTCAAAACGGGCAGCGGAACTGAAATTCATGTCACCGTCGGAGGCAGCGGACGCCCGCTTCTGCTCCTCCACGGCTATCCCCAAACCCATGTCATGTGGCACAAGGTCGCCCCGGCGCTCGCTGAGCGCTTCACTGTCGTCTTACCAGACTTGCGCGGCTATGGCGATTCTGGAAAACCCCCGGGCGATCGCAAGCACATCCAGTACTCGAAGCAGACGATGGCGCAGGATCAAATAGACGTGATGCGCGCCCTTGGTTTTCCGCGCTTTCAGGCCGTGGGCCACGACCGCGGCGGGCGGGTGCTGCACCGCCTCTGCCTCGACCATCCCGATGCCGTCGAGCGCGCCGCCGTCCTCGACATCGGTCCCACCGCCAGCATGTACGCCCGCACGGACAAGGCCTTCGCCACCGCCTATTTCCACTGGTTCTTCCTGATCCAGCCGCACGACCTGCCGGAGCGCCTGATCGGCGCCGATCCCGACTATTGGCTCGATCGCGTGCTCGGACATTGGAGCCGCAAGCCGGGCGTCTTCACCGAGGAGGCGCTGGCCGAATACCGCCGGTGCTTCCGCGATCCCGCCGGCATCACTGCCACCTGCGAGGACTACCGCGCCGCCGCCAGCATCGATCTCGAGCACGACCGTGCCGATTCGGAGAAGCGCGTGACCTGCCCGCTGCTCGTGCTCTGGGGTGCGGAGGGCGTGGTCGGAAGGATGTTCGACGCGCTCGCACTCTGGCGCGAGAAAGCGAGCGACGTCCGCGGTCACGCGCTGCCCTGCGGCCACTTCCTGCCGGAAGAGGCGCCGCGGGAGACGCTCGCGGCGCTCCAAGAATTCCTGGTGGCATAGGAATGGCCCGCAGCTTTCCGCGGCTTCGATTGCGCGAGCGTTTCCGCACCTATTTCTTCGCCGGCATCCTCGTCACCGGCCCCATCGCGCTGACCTTCTATATCGCCTGGTGGTTCGTCGGGCTGGTCGACGGCGCGGTGAGCGCGCTGCTGCCCGACCGGTATAATCCCGGGACATATCTGCCGTTTCATGTGCCGGGTCTGGGGCTCGTCGTGGCGGCCGTGGGTCTCACGCTGATCGGCGCGCTGACGGCGGGATATCTCGGCCGCGTCTTCGTGCGCGTGAGCGAGCGCATCCTCAACCGCATGCCGGTGGTGCGCGGTCTCTATAGCGCCACCAAGCAGATCTTCGAGACCGTGCTCTCCAAGCAGTCCACCACCTTCCGCGAGGTGGTGCTGGTGGAATGGCCGCGCCGCGACAGCTGGACCGTGGCCTTCGTCACGGTGCCGCCCGAGGGCGAGCTCAAGGACCTGAACCCGCCCGACAGCATCGGCGTTTACGTGCCGACCACGCCCAATCCCACCTCGGGCTATCTGATCTACGTGCCCCGCAAGGACGTGCGCTCGCTCGCCATGACGGTGGAGGAGGGCATCAAGCTCGTGGTCTCCGGCGGCATCGTGGCCCCGCCCGAGCGGCGCAAGCCCACGAAGCTGCGCGCGGCCGAAGGCGCTCAGCCCGAGCGCAGATAGCGCGCGGCGGCGTCGCGCTCGAAGAGATAGAGCAGCGTGCGCAAGGCCTGGCCCCGTGGGCTCGTGAGCTCGGGGTCGCGGTGCAGCACCAGCCGGGCATCGTCGCGCGCGGTCTGGACGAGCGGCGCGTGCACCAGGAGATCCGCCAGCCGGAACTCCGGCAAGCCGCTCTGGCGCGTGCCCAGCACCTCGCCGGCGCCGCGCAGCTTCAAGTCTTCCTCGGCGATGCGGAACCCGTCGTCGGTCTCGCGCAGGATCGCGAGCCGCTGCTTGGCGGTCTCGCCGAGCGGCTGCCCGTAGAGCAGGAGGCAGGCGGAGGATTTGTCGCCGCGCCCGATCCGGCCGCGCAGCTGATGCAATTGCGCAAGGCCGAAGCGCTCGGCGTGCTCGATCACCATGACGGTCGCCTCCGGCACATCGACGCCGACCTCGACCACCGTGGTCGCGACCAGCAGGTCGACGTCGCCGTGCGCGAAGGCTTCCATCGCGGCGTCCTTCTGCGGCCCCTTCATCCGCCCGTGCACCAGGCCGACGCGGTTGCCGAAGCGCTCCTTCAGATAGACCTGGCGCTCGTCGACGGCGGCGAGGTCCACCTGCTCGGACTCCTCGACCAGCGGGCAGATCCAGTAGACCTTGGCGCCCCCGGCGAGCGCGCGATCGATGCCCGCCACCGCTTCCTCGAGCCGTGCGAGCGGCACCGTGCGCGTGGTGATCGGCTGGCGACCCGCGGGCTTCTCGGTGAGACGCGAATGCTCCATGTCGCCGTAGGCCGCCAGCATGAGGGTGCGCGGGATCGGTGTTGCCGTCATCGCGAGGATGTCGACGCCCTTGCCCTTGGCCGAGAGCGCCGCGCGCTGCTCGACGCCGAAGCGGTGCTGCTCGTCGATGACGGCGAGCGCGAGATCCTTGAACTCGACGCTTTCCTGGAAGAGCGCGTGCGTGCCGACCGCGATCCGGCTTTCGCCGGAGCGCAGCCCCGCGAGCAGCGCCTCCCGCGTCTTGCCCTTCTCTCGCCCCGTGAGCAGCGCCACCGCCACGCCCGCGGGAGCGGCGAGCGCCGAGAGCGTGGCATGGTGCTGGCGCGCCAGGATCTCCGTCGGCGCCATCAGGGCGGCCTGCGCGCCGGCTTCCACCGCGTCCAGCATGGCGATCAGCGCCACCACGGTCTTGCCGCTGCCGACATCGCCCTGCAGCAGGCGCAGCATCCGGTGCGTCGCCGCCATGTCGCCCGCGATCTCCGCCGAGGCCTGCCGCTGCGACAGCGTGAGTCTGTAGGGGAGGGCGGCGATCGCCTTGTCGCGCAGCACGCCCGGGGCCTTGAGCACACGGCCGGGCAGGCGTCTCGTATGCGCGCGCAAGAGCGCGACCGCGAGCTGGCTCGCCATCAGCTCGTCATAGGCGAGGCGCTCGCGCGCGGGCGTCTCGGGCAGGAGATCGGCCTCGCTTGCGGGCGCGTGCAGCGCCAGCACCGCCTCGCGCCAGCTTGGCCAGTTGCGCTGGGCGAGCAGCGTGGGCTCGGTCCATTCCGGCAGCGCCGGCACGCGGCTCAGCGCCGCCGCCACGGCCTTCTGCACGGTGCGCAGCGGCAACCCGCCGGTTAGCCGGTAGACCGGCTCGATCGCCGGCAGCTTTTCCGCCTCCGCCGCGTCCACGATGTGGTCGGGATGGGTGATCTGGATCTGGTTGTTGAAATGCTCGATCCGGCCGCTCACCACGCGCACCGCTCCCACCGGCAGCAGCCGCTCGAGGTAATCGCCTTTCACATGGAAGAACACCAGGTGCAGGAAGCCGGTCTCGTCGCGGCAGCGCACGCGGTAGGGCTGGCGCGCATGATAGGGCTTCACATGCGCGTCCACGGTGACGGTCAGCGTCGCGATGACGCCGGCGGGCGCCTCGACCACCTTGGGATGAAACCGCCGGTCGATCAGTCCTGAGGGCCGGTGCCACAGCAGGTCCGCGACATGCGGGCCGGCGAGCCCTTGCAGCAGCTTGCCGAAGCGCGGCCCGATGCCCGGGAGCGTGGTGGCCTCGGCGAAAAGCGGGAAAAGGACTTGTGGGCGCAAGGGGCTCACTTGGTGGCGGCGCGCGGATGTGGGTCTCTTCTATATCATGGCCCCCCGAGGCTTCGGCCCCCTGGCTTTCCCGCGCGAGCCGGTATAATGCCGGCACTCATGACCGAGGCGATGGACATTCGCCGCAAGCGGCTCCTGTTCCGGAGCTGGCGCCGCGGCACCAAGGAGGCGGACCTGCTGCTGGGCTCCTTCGCCGAGCGGCACCTCCCAGGATTCACGGCGGAGCAGGTCGAGCGCTACGAGGCCCTGCTCGCGGCAGACGATTCCGATCTCCTCGACTGGATGAGCGGCCGCGCGGCAGCACCGGCCGAGCGCGAGAGCGACGTGCTTCGCCTGCTGCTTGCCTTCAAATACGCGCCAAGACCGGCATGACCGACCTCGATACCTTCTTTGCCGGCGCGCAAGCATCCGCCGGCCGCCTCGCTCTCTGCGGCATGCCCGAGGGTCACGATGCCCAGGTGCTGGGCGGCCTCGTCGCGCGCGGCAGTGTCAGCGCGTTGCTGCACGTCTGCCGCGACGACGGCCGCATGGCGCGGATGGCGGCGGCGCTCGCCTTCTTCCACGGCGATCTCGAGGTGCTGACGCTGCCGGCCTGGGACTGCCTGCCTTATGACCGCGTGTCGCCCAACGCCGAGATCGCGAGCCGGCGCATCGACACGCTGACGCGGCTCGCGGACGCGAAGGGCGACCGCCCGCGCATCGTGCTCACCACCGTCAATGCGCTGGTCCAGCGCGTGCCGCCGCGCAAGCTCTTCGAGGGGCGCTCGCTGGTGCTGGGCGTGGGCGGCCGCGTTCTGCGCGATCGCCTGATCTCCCATCTTCAGCAGAACGGCTATCAGCGCAGCGAGACCGTGCGCGAGGCCGGAGAATTCGCCGTGCGCGGCGGCATCCTCGACGTGTTCCCCACGGGCTCGCCCGATCCGGTCCGGCTCGATTTCTTCGGCGACACGCTGGAGAGCATCCGGCGCTTCGACGCGCTCTCCCAGCGCTCGACGGGGACGCTGCCGCAGTTGAGCATCAAGCCCGTGAGCGAGGTCTTGCTCGATCCGCAGGTGATCCAGCGCTTCCGCAGCCGGTATCGCGAGCAGTTCGGCACCATCTCCGACGACGATCCGCTCTATGGCGCCGTCAGTGCGGGTCACCGCTACGCCGGCATGGAGCACTGGCTGCCGTTCTACTACGAGAGCCTGGAGACCATCTTCGACTACGTCCCCGGTGCCGCCGTGAGTCTTGACCACGAGGTCGAGGAGATCCGCGCCGACCGCCTCGCGGGCATCGCCGACTTCTATGCCGCGCGGCAATCGCTCTTGCGCAGCAAGGAGGGACAGAGCGCGGCGCCGATCTACCGCCCCGTGCCGCCGGATCAGCTGTTCCTCGACGACGCGGAATGGCAACGTCGCCTCGGCGAGCGGCGCGTGGCGCAGCTCTCGCCCTTCGCGGCGCCGCCGGAGGCGCCGCTCGCCTACGATGCCGGCGGCCGCCGCGGCCGCGATTTCGCCGAGGCGCGCGCCAACCCCAACGTCAACGTGTTCGAGGCCGTGCGCGACGCGCTCAAATCCGAGCAGGCCGCCGGGCGGCGCACCGCCATCGCCGCCTACAGCACGGGCTCGGCGGACCGTTTGAAGACGCTGCTCGGTGAGCATGGCATGGGCGGGCTCCAGCCCGTGGAGCACTGGGAGGACCTGGTCGCGCTCCCCGCCGATGGCGTCGGCCTCCTGGTGCTCGGGATCGAGAACGGCTACGCCACCCAGGATTTCGCGCTGGTGACCGAGCAGGACATTCTGGGCGATCGCCTCGCGCGTCCCGCCCGCCGGCACGCCAACCTCGACCAGCTCATCACGGAAATCTCCACGCTGATCGTGGGCGATCTGGTGGTCCACGTCGATCACGGCGTCGGCCGCTACGACGGTCTGGTCACCCTCGACGTCGCGGGCGCGCCCCATGATTGCCTGCGCATCCTCTACGCCGGCGACGACAAGCTGTTCGTGCCGGTGGAGAACATCGAGGTGCTCTCGCGCTACGGCTCCGAGGGCACCGAGGTCGTGCTCGACAAGCTCGGCGGCGTTGCCTGGCAGTCACGCAAGGCGCGGGTCAAGGAGCGGATCAAGCAGATCGCGGGCGAGCTCATCGCCATCGCCGCCGAGCGCCAGCTCCGCCAGGGCGAGCCGATGCCGGCGCCCGAAGGTCTCTACGAGGAGTTCGCCGCGCGCTTTCCCTATCCCGAGACCGACGACCAGCTGCGCGCCATCGCCGACACGCTCGCCGACATGGCGTCCGGGCGGCCGATGGACCGGCTGATCTGCGGCGACGTCGGCTTCGGCAAGACCGAGGTCGCGCTGCGCGCCGCCTTCATCGCGGCGATGCTGGGGACGCAGGTCGCGGTTGTGGTGCCGACCACGCTGCTGGCGCGCCAGCATTTCCGTACCTTCACCCAGCGCTTCGCGGGGCTGCCGGTGCGCATCTCGCAACTGTCGCGGCTGGTCTCCGCGCGCGACGCCGCCGCGGTCAAGAAGGAGATCGCCGAGGGCCGTATCGATATCGTGATCGGAACGCATGCGCTGCTCGCCAAATCCGTCACGTTCAAGCACCTGGGGCTGGTGGTCGTCGACGAGGAGCAGCATTTCGGCGTGGCGCAGAAGGAGCGGCTGAAGCAGCTCCGGGCCAACGTCCACGTGCTCACGCTGACGGCGACCCCGATCCCGCGCACGCTCCAGATGGCGCTCGCGGGCGTCAAGGAGATGAGCATCATCGCGACGCCGCCGGTCGATCGCCTGGCGGTGCGCAGCTTCGTCATGCCCCATGATCCCGTGGTGATCCGCGAGGCGCTGCTGCGCGAGCACCACCGCGGCGGCCAGAGCTTCTACGTCTCGCCGCGCATCGGCGATCTCGATGAGCTCCGCCAGGACCTGAAGCGGCTGGTCCCGGAGATCAAGGTCGGCGTCGCCCACGGCCAGATGGCCGCGAGCGAGCTCGAGAAGGTGATGAGCGCCTTCGACGACAGTGCCTTCGACGTGTTGCTCTCCACCAACATCATCGAATCCGGTCTCGATATTCCGACCGCGAATACGCTGGTGGTGCACCGGTCCGACATGTTCGGCCTGGCGCAGCTCTATCAGCTGCGCGGCCGGATCGGCCGCGGCAAGCAGCGGGCCTACGCCTACCTGACCCTGCCGCAGGGCAAGCACCTCACCGCCACGGCGCAGCGCCGGCTCGAGGTCATGCAGACCTTGGATACGCTGGGCGCGGGCTTCACGCTGGCGAGCCACGACATGGACATCCGCGGCGCCGGAAACCTCCTGGGCGAGGAGCAGTCCGGGCACATCCGCGAGGTCGGCATCGAGCTTTACCAGCATCTCCTGGAGGAGGCCGTGGTTTCGGCGCGGAGCGGCGTCTCGGCCTTGGGCGAGGCGCCCGAGGATTGGACGCCGCAGATCACCATCGGCATGCCCGTGCTGATCCCCGAGACCTATGTCGCCGACCTCAACGTGCGGCTCGGCCTTTATCGCCGGATCGCGGCGCTGCTGGATCCGCGCGAGCTCGACGCCTTCGCGGCCGAGCTGGTCGACCGCTTCGGCGCCTTGCCGCCCGAGGTCGAGAACCTCCTCGACATCATCGCGGTGAAGCAGCTCTGCCGCGCCGCCGGCATCGAGAAGGTCGAAGCGGGTCCCAAGGGCGCCGTGCTGAGCTTCCGCCAGAACCGCTTCGCCAATCCGCTGGGCCTGGTCGAGTTCCTGCAGGCGCAGGCGGGCACCGCGAAGCTGCGCACCGATCAGAAGCTCGTGGTGATGCGCTCCTGGGAGAGCCACAAGGAGCGCCTCACCGGCGTGCGCCGGCTCCTCGAGCAGCTCGCCAAGATCGCCCACGAGACGCCGCCCCAAGCCAAAGCCCCCGCCCGCGCGGCGCGCTAGTAGCGAGCTAGGCGCAGCTGAGTAAATCCCTCTCCGCCCTTTAGGGCGGAGAGGCTAGGTGAGGTGGGTGTCGATGGCGGATGCGAAGGTACCCACGGAGAAACACCTCACCCTCCCCATCGCTTGCTCTCGCGAGCGACGGGGACAACCGGCGGCCCTGCGACGGGCCGCCCGGAGGGTTCGATCGCAAAGCGATCGACCGGTTGTCCCCTCTCCCCGCTCCCGCGCGGAGAGGGATTTGCTCAGCTCCTCCGTGCAAGAAGCGACCGTTCTGGTTCCTTACTTCGCCGGCGCCGCCGCTTGCTCGGTCTTGAGCAAATCGAAGAGCGGGAAGAAGAACTCGGCTTCCTGGGCACCGGAGACCACGTA
>Ga0307479_10004758_pt1 | contig 12465 bp, 10 predicted proteins | sample atmos_gasesECM4C_FD_203743 | JGI IMG/M metagenome (GOLD analysis project Ga0307479, IMG submission 203743) | Hardwood forest soil microbial communities from Morgan-Monroe State Forest, Indiana, United States - atmos_gasesECM4C_515 | ecosystem: Environmental > Terrestrial > Soil > Temperate...
ATCCCCTTCGGTGGTCATTGCGGTAGATGACATTCGAGCGTCGATGAAGAAAGTTGAACAAGCGGGCGGGAAAGTGATTGGCGGTCAAAAACCCGGCGAACCGGACGAGATTCCCGGCGTGGGCTTATATGTGTCGTTTTTTGACACGGAGGGCAACCGGGTGAGCATGCTGCAGCCCGCACCGAGAATGAGTGTTCGACCGGGCAGATGATTTCAGGCAGAGACGATCCTATAACGATGGGGTTCGATGCAGGCGCCGTCCGCCGCGAGTCCGGCGGCCGGCGCCCTGGCTTGGGGGACAGCGCGAACGGAAAGGGGGACGGACGGTGAAGCGGGCTGTCAAGGTGACCGTGAACGGGAAGGCCTACGCGCACGAGGTCGAACCGAGGCTCCTGCTTGTGCACTACATCCGGGATGTGCTGGGGTTGACCGGCACCCACGTCGGCTGCGACACCAGCAACTGCGGGGCGTGTACGATCCTCCTGAACGGCAGGGCGACCAAGTCCTGCACCCTGCTGGCGGTGCAGGCCGACGGCGCTTCGATCCAGACCGTCGAAGGCCTGGCGACGAACGGCAAGCTCCATCCGATCCAGGAAGGATTTTGGGAGGAGCACGGGCTGCAGTGCGGCTTCTGCACGCCCGGGATGATGATGACCGCCGTCGACCTGCTCCAGCGCACGCCCGATCCGACGGAAGAGCAGATCCGCATGGGGATCGAAGGCAACCTGTGCCGGTGCACCGGCTACCAGCACATTGTCAACTCCATCCAGCACGCGGCCCGCAAGATGCGGGGCGCGGCCGGGCGGGCCACGCCGAGGTGAGGGGAGGGGGAGCCCATGGCCGTCAGCAAGTTGTTCGGCGCGAAGATCAAGCGGCGTGAAGATCCCCGCCTGATCACGGGGCGGGCCACCTACACCGACGACATGCAACTCACCGGGCTCACGTACGCGGAAATCGTCCGCAGCCCGCACGCCCACGCGAGGATCAAGCGGATCGATACCGAGACGGCGCGCCGGCAGCCGGGCGTGGTGGCCGTCTTCACCGGCAAGGACCTTCAGGGGGTGATCAACCCGATCCCGACCGCGTGGCTCATTCCCAACTCCGACCTCAAGACCCCGCCGCATCCGGCGCTGGCCATCGACACCGTCCGCTACGTGGGGGATGGGGTCGCCGTCGTCGTCGCGGAGGACCGCTACACCGCCCGCGATGCCGCGGCCCAGGTCCGGGTCGATTACGAGATCCTCCCGGCGGTGGTCGACCAGCAGCAGGCGATGGCCGCGGGCGCTCCTCAGCTGCACGCCGATGTCCCCAACAACCTGGCCTTCAAGTGGCCCCTCGGCAACGGCGAGGCGACGGCCGCGGCGTTCAAGGACGCCGCGCGCGACGGCGTCGTGATCGCGCAGCGCTTCCTCAATCAACGGCTGATCCCCAACGCGATGGAGACCCGCTCGGTCGTCGCCCAGTACAACAGCGGCTCCGGCGAGCTCACCGTCTGGTACACGACGCAGAATCCCCACATCGCCCGGTTCCTGATGTCCGTGGTGACGGGGCTGCCCGAGCACAAGATCCGGATCGTGGCGCCCGAGGTGGGCGGGGGATTCGGGAGCAAGATCCCGTTCTACGCCGACGAGGCGATCGTCGTGTTCTGCGCGCGGAAGACCGGGCGGCCGGTGAAGTGGACCGAGGACCGCCGCGAGAACTACCTGAGCACGATCCACGGGCGCGACCACATCACCGATTTCGAGGTGGCGGCGCGCCGCGACGGCACGATCACCGCGCTGCGCGGGAAGACCTGGGCCAACCTCGGCGCGTACATCTCCACCGCCGCGCCGGGGATCCCGACGATCCTCCATGGCCTGATGTTGACCGGCTGCTATACGATTCCCAACCTCGACTACGTCGTCTACGGCGTCTTCACGAACACCACCCCCGTCGACGCGTATCGGGGGGCGGGGCGGCCGGAGGCGACGTACCTGATCGAGCGGATCGTCGATCTGGTGGCGGCGAAGCTCAAGCTGGATCCCGCCGACGTCCGCCGCAAGAACTTCATTCCGCCCGACAAGTTTCCGTACACGACCGCCGAAGGGCTGGCCTACGACAGCGGGAACTATGGCCCCGCCCTCGACAAGGCGCTCGCCGCGGTGGACTACCGCCGCCTGCGCGAGGAGCAGCGGCGCGGCCCGCGGAACGGGAAGCTGCTCGGCATCGGCCTCAGCACCTACGTGGAGATCTGCGGGTTGGGGCCGTCCTCGATCGTCGGCTCGACGGGCTTCCAGGGCGGGCTGTGGGAGAGCGCCGTGGTGCGGCTCCACCCCACCGCCAAGGCGACCGTCTTCACCGGGGCATCCCCGCACGGACAGGGCGAGGAGACCACCTTCGCCCAGGTCGTCGCCGACGAGCTGGGGCTGCCCATCGACGATATCGAGGTCGTGCACGGCGACACCGCGGCCGTGCCGATGGGGTGGGGGACGTACGGCAGCCGCACGACCGTCGTCGGCGGCGCCGCGATCGTCCTGGCCGCCCGCAAGGTCCGGGAGAAGGCCGCGAAGATCGCCGCGCACCTCCTTGAGGCCGCGGAGAAGGACATCGTGTTCGACCAGGGCCGATTCTACGTCCGCGGCAGCCCGGACAAGGCCAAGACCATCCAGGAGGTCACGCTGCAGGCCTACCTCGCCTGGAACCTCCCGCCAGGGCTTGAACCGGCGCTGGAAGCCTCCGCCTTCTACGATCCCACGAACTTCACGTTCCCGTTCGGCTCGCACGTTGCCGTCGTGGAGGTGGACACGGAGACGGGACAGGTGGCGCTCAAGCGGTACGTCGCCGTCGACGACTGCGGCCGGGTCATCAACCCCCTGATCGTCGACGGGCAGGTCCACGGGGGGATCGTGCAGGGCATCGCGCAGGCGCTGTACGAGGGCGCGGCCTACGGTCCCGACGGCCAGCTGATCACCGGCACCATGGCGGACTACGCCGTGCCCAAGGCGCACATGTTTCCCACCTTCGAGACCGGACGGACGGAAACGCCGTCCCCCCACAATCCGCTCGGCGTCAAGGGCGTGGGGGAGACCGGCACGATCGCCAGCACGCCGGCGGTGGTGAACGCGGTGGTGGACGCCCTGCGGTCTTACGACATCACGCACCTCGATATGCCCCTGACACCGGAGCGCATTTGGAATGCCATTCACGGCCAGCGCCGGGAGGTGAAGGCACGATGATTCCTGCAGCGTTTGAGTACTTTTCTCCGCAGTCGGTCAAAGAAGCGATCGGCCTGCTGGAGAAGCACGGGGACGACGCCAAGATCCTCGCCGGCGGGCACAGCCTGCTGCCGATCATGAAACTGCGGCTCGCGCAGCCCAAGGTGATCATCGACATCGGCCGGATCAGCGGGCTGAGCGGGATCAAGGCCGACGGGCAGAAGGTCGCCATCGGCGCGCTCACCACGCACGATGCGGTCGAGCGCGATGCCGTGCTCAAGGAGAAATGCCCGCTGCTCGCCGAAACCGCCGCGGTCATCGGCGACATGCAGGTGCGGAACCGCGGGACGATCGGGGGCAGCGCGGCGCACGCCGACCCCGCCGCGGACTATCCGGCGGCCCTGCTGGCCCTGGGCGCGGAGATCGTGGCGATGGGTCCCAAGGGCACGCGGACGATCCCGGCGGGCGAGTTCTTCGTCGAGATGCTCACCACCGCGTTGAAACCCACGGAGATCATCACCGAACTGCGCGTCCCCGTGCTGGCCCGCGGCACCGGCGCGGCCTACCAGAAGCACCCCCACCCGGCCAGCGGCTATGCCGTGGTCGGCGTTGCGGCGGTGGTCGCCATGAGCGGCGGGAAGTGCCAGAGCGCGGCCATCGGCGTCACCGGCGTGGCGGGGAAACCCTACCGGGCCACGGCGGTCGAGAAGGCGCTGATCGGGCAGTCGCTGGACGAAGGGACCGTGGCGAAGGCCGCCGCCCATGCGGCGGAGGGCGTCGACCCGCAGGGGGACCTCTACGCGTCGGGGCAGTTCCGCGCGCATCTCGCCTCGGTGTACACGAAGCGGGCGGTGCTGCTCGCCGCCTCGCGCGCCAAGTAACGCAACGCGCAAGGACGCTCCGCGGAGGCCCGGGCGCCGTCCCGGGCCTCCGGCGTTCGGGGCCATCGCGACCCGATCGCCCCGGCGCCGGCCACCAGGGTCTACGCCTGCTCGGGCCTGGGCATGTTGAGGTCTAGAGCATGCCGGACCTTACATCGCGGACGCGGGTCAGAGCCAAGATCTGCACGCCCTTGCTGCTGGGAGTCATGATCGCGCTGGCGGTCCCCGGCGGCGATACGGCTGTGGGTCAGACGAGCCCTGGGAGCCAGCCAGGGACTCCCTCGTTCATCGCGATCGATCTCCTCCCCCACGGGTTTGCCGATGCCGGAGCGTACGGCATCGCCGGTGGACAGCAGGTGGGGGACGGATCCGGCCAGGCCACCTGGGGCCACACGCACGCGCTCTTGTGGCGCGGCCGTGCGGCCGGCGTGGAGGATCTCACCCCCCCCTGGTTTCTGGACACGCAAGCGGTCGGCATCTCCGGCGGGCAGCAGGTCGGGTGGGGCTCCGGCCTGGCCACGTGGGGCCATGACCACGCGCTGGTATGGAGCGGCAGCGCGGCAAGCGTGGTGGACCTGCACCCGGGCGCGTTTGCCGACAGCGCAGCCGTCGCCATCTCCGGCGGGCAGCAGGCGGGGTGGGGCGCCGGTCCGGCCACCGGAGGGCACCATCACGCCCTGGTATGGAAAGGAAGCGCGGGGAGCGTGGCAGATCTCCACCCCACCGGATTTGACTCCTCCGACGCCCTCGGGATCTCCGGCGATCAGCAAGTAGGGTGGGGCGCCGGTCAGGCCACCGGGGGAAGCCACCACGCGTTGTTATGGAAGGGCACCGCGGCGGCGGTGACGGACCTCCACCCCACCGGGTTTGTCTCGTCTGAAGCCCTCGGCATCTCCGCCGACCAGCAGGTGGGATGGGGTTCCGGCCAGGCCACCAAAAGCCAGGTGCACGCGGTGTTATGGCGCGGCGGCGCGGCGAGCGTGGTGGATCTCCATCCCTCCGGGTTTGACTCGTCGCAGGCGCTCGGCATCTCCGGCGGCCGTCAGGTGGGCTGGGGCGCCGGCGCGGCCACCGGAAACCACCACCACGCGCTGCTGTGGCGCGGAACCGCCGCGAGCGCGGTGGACTTGCACGCGGTTCTTCCTCCCGGATTTGAGGAATCCAATGCGTATGGGGTCGACCCGAGCGGAATCATCGTCGGCGACGCCCGGCCGCGAGGGTCGGAGCGGCCGCACGCGGTCCTGTGGGCGCCGTACGTGGACGTAAAACCTGTCCCCCGTTCCACGCCCAACGCCATGGCGCCTCAAGTCCCGAGCGCTCCCAGAGCCTTGGGGGTGTACACGAACGGCCCGGTCGAGCTCATCCTGACGGACCCTCAGGGCCACCGCACCGGCTACGACCCGGTCCACAACCTCTCGCTCCAGGAGATCCCGGCGTCGACGTACGCCAAGTCGACAATTCGGGAGCAGAATCCTTCGGCCCCCAATCCGCCGCCGCTCAAGGCCGTGGACGTGGCCAATCAAATGGCGGGTCCATACACGCTCGAGGTCGTCGGCACCGACAACGGGGAGTTCACCGTCTACGTCAAAGCCTCGGACGCGCGCGGGAACCGAATCACTCAGACCTACTCGGGGACCACGTCGGCGGGGCGCTCTACGCAGTTCACCTTCCCCGGCGAGGTGAACGTCTTCGCCGCGTTCGCGGTGACGCTGGGGATCAACCAGATCTCCAAGGCGTTTGAGGTGAACGGCACGTTCACCATGGGGCCGGGAGGCTCGCTCTCGCTCGAGACGCAACCGATGACGATCGAACTCGGTGGGTTCCTGACCACGATCCCGGCCGGATCCTTTGCGCAGACCGGGCAGGGGATGTACGCGTTCGTCGGGACCGTCAAGGGCGTCGCGCTCGAAGCGAACGTGGCGCCGACCGGCGACAACGGGTACTTCTTCAGCATCAAAGGGGCGAATGTGACGAACCTTCCGAGCGAGAATCCCCTCAAGGTCGGGTTTGCCATCGGCAACAACGGCGGGAGCGCCGACGTGAACGCGGAGTTGATCCGTTAGGCCCTGTGCTATAATCAATTTTGCTCGGAGGGGTGCGAGAGTGGCCGATCCGGCACGCCTGGAGAGCGTGTAGGCGGGCAACCGCCTCGTGGGTTCAAATCCCACCCCCTCCGCCATGCTCGATGATCGCGCAGGCCCCGAGCGCGTTCCGGAACCCTGCCGGTAGGCGCCCACCAGAACGGATGATCCGGGGTCATCAGATTGGGGGCCGATTTCGTCCGGAATCGGTAAGGGAAGCCGGGCGTTGACACCGTATTGGCGAGGAGAGACAAGGGGCCGGCGCCGGGCGACACGGTCCGGCGGCCAGAGGGGCAGACACCCCATTGGAAACACCCGCAAATTGCTGTAGATTCGTTTCGGCAACCGGAACTGGCTCTGAGGGGACGATGGCGGGGCGAGACTTCACCCATGCTCGCCACCGGGCGAAGCGAGGACGCAGATGAGCTGGAAGGACATCCGCAAGACCGCGGTTGAGTTTGGGAAGACCCTGGTCATCGCGTTTCTGCTCGCGCACTTCATCATGGTCTCGGTGGCCCAGGCGTTCCAGGTGGAGCAGTTCTCCATGGAGCCCAGCCTGCTGCCGCGCGACCGCGTGCTGGTGAACAAGTTCATCCATCACCTCCGGCCGCCCCACCCCGGCGAGATCGTCGTGCTCCATCCGCCGACCGACGCCTCGCGCAACTACATCAAGCGCGTGATCGCGGTGGGCGGGCAGACCGTCCAGATCCGGGATGGCCGTGTGCTCGTCAACGGGCAGCCGCTGCGCGAGCCCTACCTCCGCGTGGAGACGCAGGGAGATTACGGCCCCGCGGTGGTTCCGGCGTCCGATATCTTCGTCCTGGGCGACAACCGCGGCAACAGCGAGGACAGCCGGGCGTTCGGCTTCGTCCCGGTGCGCAACATCGTCGGCGAAGCCATGGTGATCTACTGGCCGCCGCCGAGGTTCCACGTCCTCATGTTCTAACCGCCCCACTCCGGGGCCGCGGCCGCCGGGGAGGCCATGTATACCACGCTCAAGTTCCTGCACCTCCTCGGGGTCGTCTTGTTCGTGGGAAACATCATCGTGACCGCGCTGTGGAAGACCCTCGCCGATCGCTCGGGCAATCCGGCGACGGTGGCGTTTGCGCAGCGGACGGTGGCCCTCGCCGACTGGGTGTTCACGCTCCCCGGAGCGCTGCTGGTGCTGATCGGCGGATACGGCATGGCGTTCCGGCGCCCCTGGCCGCTGCACGGGCTCCGCTGGCTGGAATGGGGACAGGGCCTGTTCTGGCTGGCGGTGCTGATCTGGCTCGTCGTGCTGATCCCGACCCAGCGGCGGTTGGTCGTGGTGAGCGAGGAGGCGCGACGGACGGGGGCCGTCCCGCCCGAGTTCGCCCGTCTGTCGACCCGGTGGGCGGTGTGGGGGAGTCTCGCCACGCTCCTGCCGCTGATCGCGCTGTATCTGATGGTGACAAAACCCTAACCGTCCCGGGCCCTTCGAGAGGTGCTATACTGCAGGTGGCCGTGCTAGGCGGGGAGCTAGCGGTTCCCTGTCACCCGCAACCCGCTACAGCGGGGCTGAACTCCCGTCCGAGGCCTCACCCTTGAGGGCCAGGCCCGCGCACGCGGCAAGGAGGGCCGGGTCCCGCGCAACGAGATCTTACCAACCCCGCCAGGTCCGGAAGGAAGCAACGGTACGTAAGGCGTCTCGTGTGCCGCGGGGTCACCTGGTCTGAGCTGGCGACGCGGGGACCGTCTCGAGGGGGTTGTCGACGGCGGGTGCACGGCCAAAAACAGTGGTGGAGCTGCGGGAGGTCAGTGGGCGGGCAGCGTCAGGTAGAAGAGCGCCAAGGCGGCCAGGTTGTTGACGGCGTGCGCGATCATGCAGGGGACAAGCGAGCCGGTGTATTCGTAGAGGAAGGCCAGGACGATGCCGAGGATGAGGATCGGCAGGAGCTCCACCAGTTCGAAATGCGCCGCGGCAAAGAACAGCGCGCTCGCCAGCACGGCCAGGTGGCGGTGCATCAGGCGGCGCAACGCCCCGTAGGTCAATCCGCGGAAGAAGAGTTCCTCGCCGATCGGCACGATCAGGCCGACCATGATCGCGAGCGCGGCCACATCGCGCGGCCGGTGGAGCGACTGCAGCAGCCGGAAGATCGGCAGATGGATCTCCTGGCGCAGGACCAGGTCGGACGCGGCCTTCTGGCCGATCACCAGTCCCACGCCGATGACCGTCAGGTTTTGCCCGACGAAGTTGCCCAACAGCGCCACGGCGGAGGCGACCCCCGCGACCCTCAACGCGCGCGCGGACGGGATGGGCGCGAGGCCGATGCTGGCGGGAGGCTGCCGGTACTTGATGAAGGCGACGTACAAGGGCACGCCGGCGAACACGGCGTTTTGGAGCAACGTCAGGACGAGGACGCCCTTGAGCGAGAACAGCACGTCCGGCAGGCGCGCGAAGTTCTCAACCGCGAAGGTGAACGGCGCGAGCGCCAAGACGAAGAAGGCGGGCAGGGCGGCCACTTCGCCGAGGCCCCAGAACGTCGCATCGCGAGGGCGGAGCAGCAGATACGCGGAGGCCGCCAGCCCTGCTGTCGCGAGCGTGCCGAGGGTCCACAGCGCGGTGGCCAGTCTCGACACCCGCTTGCGGGCGTCGAAGAACACCAGGCCGGCGGCGACGACCGGCAGCAGATACATCACGGTCTCCAGCACTCCCACGATCTCCACACCTCCAGGAGTGCCCCAATGGTTCGCCGAATATGACCCGAGCCCTGCGTGAGGTGACCCCTGTGTCCCATGTCTCTTTCTATCGGAAATGGCGACCCCAGACGTTTGCCGACGTGATCGGACAGGATCGCGTCACCCGGACGCTGGCGAACGCGATCACGGCGAACCGCATCGTCCACGCCTACCTGTTCAGCGGCCATCGTGGAACGGGGAAGACGACGACCGCGCGGATCCTGGCCAAGGCCTTGAACTGCGAGCAAGGACCGACCGCGACGCCGTGCAACGTCTGCGTCGCCTGCCGGGCCATCGGCGGCGGGGTGTCGCTCGACGTGATCGAGATCGACGCCGCGAGCAACCGGGGCATCGATGAGATCCGGGACCTCCGCGAGAAGGTCAAGCTCGTGCCGGTGGAGGGCCGGTCCAAGGTCTACATCATCGACGAGGCCCACATGCTGACCGCGGAGGCGGCGAACGCGCTGCTGAAGACGCTGGAGGAGCCGCCCCCCCACGCCGTGTTCATCCTGGTGACGACCGAACCGCACCGGCTGCCGGCGACGATCACGTCGCGGACGCAGCGCTTCGATTTCCGGCGCATTCCGCAGGCCGCGATCGTCGATCGGCTGCGGACGATGGCCGCGAGCGAGGGCATCACCGTCGACGACGAGGCGCTGCACCTGATCGCCCGCAGCGCCGACGGCGCCCTGCGCGACGCGGAGAGCGTGCTGGATCAGCTCAGCGCGTTCTGTCAGGGGCGGGTCACCAAAGCCGACGTGCTGTCGGTCCTGGGATTGATCGAGGAGGAAGTGGCCCAGCAGGTGACCGACGCGGTGGTCGCCGGCGACGCGGCGGCGTGTCTCGAGATCGCCAATCGGGTGATCGCGGAGGGGCGGGATGTCCGGCAGATCCTGCGCAGCCTGGTGGAGCATTTCCGCGACGTGCTCGTGGTCGCCGTCGTCAGGGATCCGCAGGACATCGTGGAGACCGGCGAAAGCCGGCTGGCAGTTCTCCGCGCGCAGAGCGCCCGCCTGGCCCCGGGGGCGATTCTCCAGAAGATCCGGATTCTGACGGCCGCGGAAGCCGAGGCCCGGTTTGCCACCCAGCCCAGGGTCGTTCTGGAAATGGCGCTGCTGAAGTTGAGCCGCCCGGAGATGGATGCCTCGATCGATGGGCTGGCGGCGCGGCTCGAGGCCCTGGAGCATCCGGAGGGCCGCGAGGCCGCCGCGCCGGCGACGGACGTCGAGCGTTCCCCGGCCGCGCGAAAGCCTGACGCGGCACCGCCTCCCAGGCGCGCACCGCGGGACCGTGAGCCGAAGGGCGGGGCCGAAGCCGCTGACGTCGCGCTCCCCGCGCCAGGGCGCGCCGAGGCCGCGTCTCCCGGGCAGCCTGCCGGCATCGATATCGATCTCGTCCGCGCCCGGTGGGAGCGCCTCATGGATGCCGTGAAGCAGCGGACCCGCTCGGTCCATGCGTTCCTGTTGGAGAGCGCCCCGCACGCCGTCGAAGGGAACGATCTCGTGCTCGCGGTCCGGCACAAATTCCACCTGGAGAATCTTTGCGATGACAAGAACCGGCGGCTCGTTGAAGAGCTGCTGAGTACGGTGTTCGGAGCGTCGCTCCGGCTCCGGCCGGTGCTGGGGGATGCGGCGCCGCCGGGCGCTCCGGCCGCGGGCGCGCCGCCCGCGGGAGCCCCCGCGACGGGCGATGCGCTCGTACAGGAAGCCGTGCGGCGGTTCGGCAACCCGGTGCAGGAGATCCGTCAGCCCGAGTAGCCGGCGCCGGCGCGCTCGCAGCCCAGCGGGAGTGGAGTGATGCATGTTCAACATGCAGAAGATGCTCAAGCAGGTACAGAAACTGCAGGAGGACATGGCCCGGGTGCAGGAGGAGCTGGCCGGGGAGCGGATCGAGGCCAGTTCGGGCGGGGGCGTGGTCCGGGCCGTCGCCACGGGGCAGGGCGACCTCGTCGAGATTGCGATCGACCCCAGCGTGGTGGACCCCGCGGATGTCACGATGCTGCAGGACCTCATCCTGGCCGCCGCCGGGGAGGCGCTGCGGAAAGCGCGGGACCGCGCCGCCGAGCGGATGAAGGCGGTCACCGGAGGCATGCAGATTCCAGGGCTCCCCGGCCTGGGCGCCTGACGGTTAGATGTTTTCCTTTGCCCCTCCCCTCGTCCGCCTCATCGAGGAGCTGAGCAAGCTTCCCACGGTCGGGCCCAAGACCGCCCAACGCCTCGCCTTCTATATGCTCTCGATGCCGGCCGAGGATGCGGAAGCGCTGGCGTCGGCCATCATCGAGGCGAAGCGGCGCATCCGCTACTGCTCGACCTGCGCGAACATCACCGAAACGGACCCCTGCGAGCTCTGCACGGACGCGAAGCGCGATCAGTCGGTGATCTGCGTCGTCGAGAATCCGCGCGACGTCGCCGCGATGGAGCGGACCCGGGAGTTCAAGGGGCTCTATCACGTGCTGCAGGGGGCGATTTCGCCGCTCGATGGGATCGGGCCCGACGACCTCCGCATCGCCGAGCTGCTGCGGCGGCTCGCCGGAGGGACGGTGCACGAGCTGATCGTGGCCACCAACCCCCGCGTCGAGGGGGAGGCGACGGCCCTCTATCTCGCCAAAGTGATCAAGCCGCTCGGCGTGAAGGTCACCCGCATCGCCCACGGCCTCCCGGTGGGCGGGGACCTCGAATACGCCGACGAGGTCACCCTGGCGCGGGCGCTGGAGGGTCGCCGGGAACTGTAGCCCGGGCGCCGCCGATGCTCCAGCCCGTCGACCCGCGCAAGACGTTTCCCCGCCGGTTCGTGCCCGCGGGCGCCAGCGCGGGGCAGTGGGACGAGATCGAGCGGCTCGGCCGCGCCCTGGTCGCGCGCGCGCCGGATTCGCCCGAGGCGCTCGAGCGGTGCCTCCAGGACGCCGGCGAGCTCGCGGCGTGGGTCTCCGAGGAAGGGTCCCGCCGCTATATCGCGATGACCTCCCAGACCGACGATCCGCAGCGGGAGCAGGCCTACCTCCAATTCATCCGGGAGATCAGTCCCCGGTGGAAGCAGTTGAGCCACCGGATGGACGAGGCGTACGTGAAGAATCCGCACCGCCGCGCGCTCCCGCCGTACTACCGCCTCTTCGATCGCAAGATCGAGAACCGGGTCAGCCTCTACCGCGACGAGAACCTGCCGCTCCAGGTGACGGAGGCGGAGCTGGGGCAGCAGTACGAGAAGCTGCGGGGGGCGATGACCGTCGTCTACCGCGGCAGGGAGCTCACCCTGCAGGAGCTGGCCAGATACCTCGAGGATCCCGACCGCGCGGTCCGGCAGGAGGCGTGGACCCTCGGGACGGAGCGGATGCGGCGGGACCGGGACGCGCTCGAAGACCTCTTTGACCGGCTGCGCGAGATCCGCATGCGGATCGCCCGAAACGCCGGCTTCGCGTCCTACCGGGACTACGCGTTCCGCGCGCGCGAGCGGTTCGACTACGGGCCGGACGAGTGCCTCCAATTTCACGCGGCGGTGGAGGCGCATTTCACGCCGCTGGCGGACCAGGTCGCTCGGGAGCGGCAGCGTCTTCTCGGTGTGGAGGCGTTCCGGCCGTGGGACGCCGATGCCGATCCGCTGCGCCGGCCGCCG
>Ga0307479_10004759_pt1 | contig 12465 bp, 10 predicted proteins | sample atmos_gasesECM4C_FD_203743 | JGI IMG/M metagenome (GOLD analysis project Ga0307479, IMG submission 203743) | Hardwood forest soil microbial communities from Morgan-Monroe State Forest, Indiana, United States - atmos_gasesECM4C_515 | ecosystem: Environmental > Terrestrial > Soil > Temperate...
GTATGAAAGTTCGAAGTTCCGCGATGGGTATGTGAGCCTGGAAGTGTCTCCGCTGCTCGCGAACAAGACGCAGGAGACGATTGACGAAGCGCGGCGTCTTTGGAAAACCGTGAACCGCGAGAACGTGATGATCAAGGTTCCGGGCACTCCGGAAGGGCTGCCCGCAATTCGGCAGTTAGTCGGAGAAGGGCTCAACATCAACATTACCTTGCTGTTCGCGCAGGAAGTGTACGAGAAAGTTGCGGAAGCTTACGTCGCCGGCCTGGAGGACCTGAGCAAGCGCGGCGGCAGTTTGAAGAAAACGGCGAGCGTAGCCAGCTTCTTCATCAGCCGCATCGACACGCTGGTGGATTCGATGATCAACGAGAAGTTGAAAACCGTCAGCAATGCGCAGCAAGAGGCTCTGCTGAAGAGCCTGCTGGGCAAAGTTGCCATCGCCAATGGGAAGCTGACCTACCAGCGCTACCAGCGCATCTTCAGCGGACCGCGATGGCAGGCACTGGCGGCTCAGGGAGCGCAGACGCAGCGCGTGCTGTGGGCGAGTACGAGCACGAAGAATCCGGCGTATCGTGACGTGATGTATGTCGAGGAATTGATTGGACCCGACACGGTGAACACCATGCCACCGGCGACGATCGATGCATTTCGCGATCACGGGCGGGTGCGGAACAGCCTGACCGAAGACGTGGCCGGGGCGCAGAACGTGATGGACAATCTGGCGCGATCCGGCATCTCGATGAAAGAAGTCACGACGAAGCTGACCGAGGACGGCGTGAAGCTGTTCGCCGATGCGTTCAATAAGTTGCTGGCTGCGGTGGAAAAGAACACTCAGATCAAAGGAAAAACCGCTTGAGCCGCCTGAAGTCGTCGCTGCCGGAGAGCCTGGCGGCGTCGGTAAAGACCACCATTGCGGATTGGAAAGCCGGCAACAAGATGCAGCGCCTGTGGCAGCGCGATGCCTCTTTGTGGACCGGCGACGACGAGGCGAAGTGGCTCGGCTGGCTGGACATCACCGAATATCAGATTCAGCACCCGATCGAACTGCGTAACCTTGCCAAAGAAGTATGGAGCGCGGGGTTCAGGGACATTCTGCTGCTGGGGATGGGTGGGTCGAGCCTATGTCCGGAAGTATTACGCATGACGTTCGGCAAGATTGCGGGATATCCCGATTTGCACGTTCTGGATTCCACCGATCCGGCGCAGGTGAAGGCATTTGAAAACAAGATCGACATTGCGCGGACGCTCTTCATAGTGTCCAGCAAGTCGGGGAGCACGCTCGAACCGAATATTTTCAAGCAATATTTTTTTGAGCGGACGAAACAGGTTGTGGGCGCGGATAAAGCCGGCAGCCACTTCATTGCGATCACCGATCCTGGCTCGAAGATGCAGCAGGTGGCGGAGGCAGACCGTTTCCGGCACGTCTTTTTTGGACGGACTTCGATCGGCGGCCGGTATTCCGCCCTCTCAAATTTCGGCATGGTGCCGGCTGCGGCGATGGGCATAGACGTAAAGAAATTTCTCGATCGCACGCAGGAAATGGTGCGAGCTTGCGGCAGCAGCACGCCAATCGAGGAAAATCCCGGAGCCATGCTGGGAATCATTCTGGGGACGGCGGCAAACAGCGGGCGCGACAAGGTCACGATCATCACTTCTCCGGATATCTTCGACCTGGGCGCATGGCTCGAACAACTGCTGGCCGAATCTACGGGCAAGGTTGGAAAGGGCATCATCCCTGTCGACCGAGAAGAACTGGCGGCGCCCGGCGTCTATGGCAATGACCGCGTGTTTGCCTATGTTCACACTGAGCATGCGACCGATGTGAAGCAAGAGGCGAAGGTAGCCGCCCTCGAAAAGGCTGGGCATGCCGTGGTGAGAATTGCGATGGGTGATACCTACGACCTGGGCGCGGAGTTCTTCCGGTGGGAAATTGCCACCGCTGTGGCCGGGTCCATCATTGGGATTGACGCTTTCAATCAGCCCGATGTGGAGGCCAGCAAAATTGCAACACGAAATTTGACAGCCGAATACGAGAAGACTGGTTCCCTGCCTGCGGAACAACCTGTAATGGAAGACAAGGGCATCAAGCTGTTTACTGATGAGAAGAACGCGGCGGAGTTGGCTCGGGCCGCGGGGGGAGACAAGTCTCTCGCCGGATATTTGAAGGCGCATCTGGGGCGCATCGGCGCTGGCGATTATTTTGCCGTGCTGGGATACATCCAGATGAACGCTGAGCATGAGAAGGCTTTGCAGGCTATGCGGCATACGGTGCGGGACACGAAACACGTGGCCACCTGCCTAGGATTTGGACCTCGCTTTCTGCATTCCACGGGACAGGCTTACAAAGGTGGGCCGAATTCGGGGACGTTTTTACAGGTCACCTGCGATGATGTTGTGGACCTGCCGGTGCCGGGGCAGAAATATAAGTTTGGCGTGGTTAAAGCGGCGCAGGCGCGGGGGGATTTTCAGGTGCTGGCTGAGCGTGGACGGCGAGCGCTGCGGGTGCATCTGCACGAAGTGGAATCGGGGCTGGGGACGTTGAACGCTGCGGTTCGAGAAGCACTGGGATAGCTTGGCTGCGAAAGCCAGCGGGACGCCAGCGCTACGTTTAGTACGGCGGTCTCAAGGAGCAACGATGCAATTGGGAATGGTGGGGTTGGGGCGCATGGGCGCGAACATGACGCGGCGCTTGATTCGCGGTGGACATCAACTGGTCGTCTCGGATCTCAGTCCGGAAGCAGTGAAACAGCTTGCGGGCGAAGGCGCTGGCGGCTCGTCGTCGCTGGAGGACTTAGTTGGAAAGTTAAAAGCGCCGCGAGCCGTTTGGATCATGGTGCCGGCGGGTGGTCCGACCGAACAGACGGTGCAGCAGTTGGCGCAGCACCTGGAAGCCGGTGACACGATTATCGACGGCGGAAATTCTTATTTCAAAGACGACGTGCGCCGTGCGGGTCAACTCAAAGGCAAAGGCATTCACTACATCGACGTGGGAACCAGCGGCGGCGTTTGGGGTTTGGAGCGCGGTTACTGCATGATGATTGGCGGGCCGAAAGATGCGGTGCAGCGGCTCGATCCTATTTTCAAGACGCTGGCCCCAGGTATCGGGAATATTCCACGCACGCCTGGCCGGGAAAGACTCGGCGGCACTGCGGAACAAGGCTACATCCATTGCGGGCCCTCCGGTTCCGGCCACTTTGTCAAGATGGTGCACAACGGAATCGAGTACGGGCTGATGCAGGCTTATGCCGAGGGCTTCGACATCTTCAAGAATGCCACCAGCAAAGACTTGCCGGAGGATATGCGCTACGATCTGAATCTGCCGGATATTGCCGAGGTCTGGCGGCGGGGCAGCGTCGTGAGTTCATGGCTGCTCGACTTGACGGCGATGGCTTTGACGGAGAATCCGACTCTTTCTGAATACGAGGGCTACGTCCAGGATTCCGGGGAAGGGCGCTGGACCATTCAAGCTGCGTTAGAAGAGGCGGTGCCTGTGGATGTGTTAAGTGCGGCGTTGTATGTGCGCTTCCGGTCGCGGCAGCAGCACACGTTCGCCGAGAAGATGCTATCTGCCATGCGGCAGAAATTCGGCGGACACGTCGAGGCTGGCGTGCCGAAGAAGAAGAGCGCTTAAGAAAGTTTGTTGAGCCGACATTTCAAGGATTTTATTATTCATGGCGCAATTAGCGGAAAAACCCGCGGCATCCATACCACGCGTCGGGAAACAAGGCGACCCCTGCGTGATGGTGATTTTCGGCGCAGCCGGTGATCTAACGGCACGCCTTTTGCTTCCTGCGCTCTATAACCTGGCCCGCGCCGATTTGCTCTCGAAGGAGTTTGCCGTCCTCGGCATCGCCAGGGCGCAAATGTCAGATGAAGATTTCCGCAAAAATATCAAGGAAGACGTCAAACAATATTGCGGTGACTGCATCGACGACACAATTTGGGAAAGCTTTTCGCGCCGATTCTATTACCTCGCTGCCAATTTCAATGACGATAGTCTCTACCCAAAGGTCAAGGAGCGCCTGGCGCAGATCGACCGCGATCATTCCACACATCAAAACGTGTTTTATTACCTGGCCACCGCTCCTAATTACTTTGGGCTCATCGTCGAAAAGCTTGCCGCCAACGGGCTGATGCAACAAGGCAGCGACCACTGGCGGCGCGTGGTCATCGAGAAGCCTTTCGGCCACGACCTGGAATCGGCCAAAGTTCTCAATCAACAACTGCTCAAGCTGGCCGACGAAAAACAGATTTACCGCATTGATCATTACCTGGGCAAAGAGACGGTGCAAAACATCATGGCTTTCCGGTTCGCCAACGGAATCTTCGAGCCCATCTGGAACCGCCGCTACATCGATCACGTGCAGATTTCGGTGTCAGAAACCGTAGGCGTGGAAGGCCGCGGCAGCTATTTTGACCATGCCGGATCGTTGCGCGATATGGTGCCGAACCACATCATGCAGCTCATCAGCCTTACGGCGATGGAGCCTCCCATTTCGTTCGATGCCAATGCGGTGCGCGACGAACAGGCCAAGATTCTGCACGCCATCCAGCCGCTGAGCGATCAGGAAGTACTGATCCGGGCGGTGCGCGGGCAGTACGACGATGGCATAATCGCTGGCCAAAAAGTTCCGGCCTACCGCAGCGAACCCGATGTCGTACCTGATTCACGCACAGAAACCTTCGTCGCCATGAAGCTGATGATCGACAACTGGCGCTGGGCGGACGTTCCTTTCTACTTGCGCACGGGGAAACGCATGCCGGCGCGCAACACGCACATCGTCATCCAGTTTCGTCGGGCGCCGTTTGTACTGTTTCGTGATACATCGGTCGAGCACATGATGCCGAACCAACTGGTACTGCACATCCAGCCCGAGGAAGGTATTTCGCTGCAGTTCGCGGCCAAGGTGCCCGGGCCGGTCATGCGCCTGGGAACGGTGGACATGAACTTTGAATATCAGCAATACTTTGGAAAGCAGCCCAGCACTGGCTATGAGCGGCTGCTGCACGATTGCATGATCGGCGACCAGACGCTGTTTCAACGGGCTGATATGGTAGAAGCAGGCTGGACGGTGGTCGACCCGGTGCTCGAACTGTGGAAGGCGCTTCCGCCCCGGACGTTTCCCAATTACGCTGCGGGGACGTGGGGACCTAAAGAGGCTGACGAATTGCTGGAGCGCGACGGGCGGCGCTGGAGGAATTTCGAGAAATGATCCTGGCCGGCGACATTGGGGGAACCAACGCCCGACTTGCCTATTTCCAGCCGCAGAACGGCCATTTGCGGCTGATTTCGGAGTGCGTCTTCCCCAGCCGCGAATACGGCGAACTGGGCGAGATTGTTTCCAAGTTTTTGAAAGACTCCGCCACCCGGCCTGAAGTTGCCTGCTTCGGAATTGCGGGCCCTGTACGCAATGGACGAGTCGAAACTTCCAATCTGCCCTGGGTCATTGAGCAGTCCAGACTGGCAAAACAGATTCAACTGCCGGCCACTTTGTTGATCAACGACCTGGAAGCGAGCGCCTGGGGCATTGGCGGTCTCAGCGCGAGCGATCTGGTTCCGCTCAATCAGGTCAGGCCCTCGGTTGGCAATCAAGCGGTGATTGCACCCGGAACCGGCTTGGGAGAAGCCGGGCTGTTCTGGGACGGCCACCAGCATCAGGTTTTCGCCAGCGAAGGAGGACATACCGACTTCGCGCCGCGGGGGCAGTTGCAGATCGAACTGCTTCAGTTCCTCGCCGGCCGTTATGAACATGTCAGCTACGAACGTATTCTCTCTGGGCCGGGGCTCGTCAATGTGTACGAGTTTCTGCGCAGCAAGAGTGCGGGAGATGAACCTGCTGGTTTCGCGGAGGAACTTGTGCAGGGCGACGCAGCGGCGGTGATTTCTCATGCGGCTTTGGGCGGGACGAATCGATTGGCGGAAGAGGCTCTTGATCTGTGGATCTCGGTCTATGGCGCGGAAGCGGGCAATCTGGCACTGAAAACGATGGCGACCGGTGGGATTTTTCTAGCTGGTGGAATCTCGCCAAAAATCCTTCCCAAGCTCAAGGGCCCGCCATTCATGCAGGCTTTGCTTAGCAAAGGCAGACTGCGGCCGCTTCTGGAGGGCATGCCGGTGCGCGTCATCACCAACGATAAGGCTGGACTGCTGGGCGCGGCGCGGTGTGCTGCGGCGGCGGAGTCGAGCAACGGCCGGGTGGCAAGAACGTGAGCGCTGCCGTTGAAGTGCGCCGGTTGACCACGCCGCAAGACCTCTTCCAGGCGGCAGCAGAGGAAGTCATACGCTCCGCAACCGATGCGGTTGCGCACCGCGGACGCTTTACCATTGCCCTCTCCGGTGGATCGACTCCCAAGAGCCTGTACACGCTGATTGCGGCCAATGCCAGCGGCAGCTTGCCCTGGGATCGAATGTTTTTCTTCTGGGGCGATGAACGCCACGTTCCGCCGGACCATCCCGACAGCAACTACCGCATGGCCTATGAAACTTTGCTGTCAAAGGTTGCCATTCCGCCGGGCAATGTGTTCCGCGTTCCTACTGAGAATCGCGACGCCGCTGCCGCCGCAGAGGCTTACGAAGAAACGCTGCGGAGGTTTTTTGCGCTGGCGCCCTGCGAATTTCCCTGTTTTGATCTGATTCTGCTGGGCCTTGGACCGGACGGACATACTGCGTCGCTGTTTCCGGAGACGGCGGCCTTGCAGGAGAAGTCGCGGCTCGTGGTGGCGAATTGGGTGGAGAAACTGAAGACCTGCCGGATCACCCTCACGCTGCCGGCGCTGAATGCGGGGCGGCGGATCGCTTTTCTAGTGAGCGGAACGGATAAAGCGGCGGTGCTGCACGAAGTCCTGGAAGGCAATGCCCCGGCTGAGAAGTACCCTTCGAAATTGGTGCGCCCAGAGGATGGGAAGGTCATCTGGTTCATCGACCGAGCTGCGGCCAGCGAATTGTCGGCGGCTGCGTAACAAAGCTTTAATCCGGCAACGGCTATCCTCGCCAACCACCGATTTCCTTCAAGCCCTGGCCGCGCGCATGTTCGAACAGCCGCACCTTGTGATGGACATGTTCGAACTCGTGAATGTCCGCCCAGACCTCCGCTTGCCATGACTTGTCGTGAGTCGCGCAAGCTCCACAGGTGGCGCAACGGGTGTGCAGGCTAACGACTGGAGCTTCGACCTTCACTGCACCTGGCAGTTCAATGAAGATGCAGCGCACCTCTTGAATTTCCTCATGCTGGTCCAGCAGATGCTCATAGCGCAGGAGGTAACAGAACCCCAGCTTGCGGGCTTCGGCTTCGGCCTCGGCGCGGGTGTGGAAGGGGCCATACTCCGCGCGCAGTTGCTCGGTTGAATCGCAAGCCATCCAGAAGATTTCTTTGTAGTCCATACCCGCCCCGCCCTGGGATTGCAGCTGTCTCCGACCCCACTCGGCTGGGCCGGGTGGTTCATGCAATTTGCAGGCCGACGGCGAAGGGCCGCAAACGACTATTTATCAATGTGTTACCCGGACTTTCCATAATGACCTTGAGTTGAAGTGCAAAGGTTTTGCAGAAGTCTGGACGGCTGGGCAACCGCGTCCGAGAAGTTCTGTGAACGGCGGACATGTAATTCGCGGATCAGCCTGTGGCCGCCCGGGCAAGCGGGATCGCAGGCCGCTCCGCCTCGTCCAGCCAGTCCTTCCCTCCGTGGCTGGCCACGTACATAGCCAGTTCGAGGCGGCTCCACACGCCCAGCTTGTCGAAAGTGCTGCGCAGGTGATTCTTAATGACCTGTTCGGTCGTGCCCATGAGGTTGCCAATCTCACGGTTGGTTAGGCCTTCCCAGACTAGGGTGGCGACTTGAATCTCTTTGGGGGTCAAACGTTCGCGCGGCATCATGATTTCATCTCCGCCTTCTCGAATGCGGCCGTAGCCAGGCGCACCCGCTTTCGGCCATCTTTAATTCCGGCGCGCAAAAACAGCGTGCGCAGATGCTGCTTTACGGTGCGCGGGCTAATGCTCAACTGGCCGGCGATTTCCTTGTTGCTGCAACCTTGAACCAGCAAGTCCAGCACCTGCTGATCGCGTGGAGTAACTTTCATCCTGTCGAGATCCATCACAGTAGGCTCCTGGCAGTCACGCAATCTGTTTTCGAGGACTCTGATTGCGTTCTGTATTCTGGTTTAAAGCACATCCTTCGCCAAACTTTCGCTCGACCACCAGGTGGGTTGCTAAAACCAGCGTGTGCTTGCACTTAGGGTCAGGAACCAGAGCTTTCAGAAGAAGTTCAGAAACCCCATGCTAGGCTGAATGGTCCCAGATCGGGAAGCAGTGGAGCGACGCAAAGCCAGCGTCGCCGTAGTTCAACGGTTACACGAGGTACCTACGGCCACGACACTTTGACGGTTCCCGCATCTGGATCAACCAAGTTAAGTCTTTTCCCATCAGAATCTTGATAAACATCGTGAGTTCGGGATGAGATAGAGAGGTGTATGTGAAGAGTAAAGAAAACGATTCTTTTTGTAGGAAGACTCAGCGGTTCCAAAATGGGCATGAACGGTTGGCCACGGCGTTCATTTTGGCGCTAAGCGCCGCTGCGCCCGCACTTTTTGCACAGGCACCTTCCTCCGCAAGACCGACCGTCGAACGGTCAGCGGCGAGCAAAGTTGGGCCAGCCGACGGAGCACCTTTAACGATCACGCTGCAGGACGCGCTGCAGCGGGCGCGCGCCAACGATCCACAGTACCGTTCGGCCGCTGTCACCGATCTCGGCGTGGCGCAACAGGACCGCGTGCAGGCGCGCGCCGCATTACTTCCCAACATCAGCTACAACAACTCGTTCATTTACACCGAGGGTACCGGGCCCCAGCCTCTGTCCTGTGCGCTGACGCAAAGCTGCCCCACGAGCCGCTTCATCGCCAACAATGGCGTGCATGAATACATCAGCCAGGCAAATGCCCATGAAGCTATCTCGCTCACCAATTTCGCCGACTTCCGCAAGTCGGGCGCAGCTTTGGCCCAAGCCCGCGCCAAGGCTGAAATTGCCACCCGCGGATTGGTTGTGACCGTCACCCAGTCTTACTACGGGTTGATCGCGGCACAACGCAAATATGCCACTGCCCAGCGTGCCGACGCCGAAGCCCAAAGATTTCTGAAGATCAGCCAGGATCTGCAGAATGGCGGCGAAGTGGCCCGTGCCGATGTGGTGAAGGCCGGCATTCAGGCGCAGCAGCGGCGGCGCGATCTGCAGGAGACTGAACTCGATATGCAGCGCAGCCGGCTGGATCTGGCGGTGCTCATTTTTCCGGAGTTCAACCAGAATTTCGGCGTGGTCGATGACCTTCAGACTCCCGAACCACTGCCCGGATTTCCTGAGGTGGAAACCGCGGCGAAGAAAAATAATCCCGAGTTGCGCTCGGCGCTGGCGGCCCTGGCGGTTGCGAATCATCAGCTCACTGCGGCCTGGGGAGGGTTGCTGCCCAACCTGAGCGTGGATTATTTTTACGGCATCGATTCCAACCAGTTTGCCATCCGCACCGACGGTATCCGTAATCTTGGGTATTCGGCTGTGGCGACGTTGCAGATTCCCATCTTCAGTTGGGGTTCGGACCGCAGCAAACTGAAGCAGGCGGAGTTGCGCCGGGATCAGTCGAAGTTGGAGTTGAGCCACGAACAGCGCCAGCTTCTGGCCCACCTGCGGCAGTTCTACGAAGAAGCCAGCACGGCGCGGTCGGAGATGGAATCGCTGGCCAGTTCCGCGGAGATGGCGGCGGACAGCCTGCGGCTGACCAATCTTCGCTATCAGGCTGGCGAGTCAACGGTGCTGGAAATTGTGGATGCTCAGAATACTTTGACACAAGCGCGCAATGCTTACGACGACGGTCAGGTCCGCTACCGGGTCGCAATCGCCAATTTGCAGACTCTCACGGGGAGCTTCTAACCACGATGAACTACAACCCATTCGCTGCGGTACAGGCACGACCGTCGCACCGGAGCGCCGATGCGGTTCGACTGTGGTTCACGCCGTTTGCGGTAATGCTGCTGCTGGTATCTTCCGCCTGCTCGGGAGACAAAGGCGGGAAAGAGCCAGTCGTGAGCGTGCAGGTGACGCCGGTGGAAAAAACCACTATTCGACACCTAATCAAGACGCAAGCTATTCTGTTTCCCCGGCAGCAGGCGGCAATTGTTTCGAAGATCAGCGCGCCGGTGCAAAAATTTCTGATCAAGCGCGGCAGTGCGGTGCGCAAGGGGCAGTTGCTGGCAGTGCTGGAAAACAAAGACCTGACCGCCGCTGCACAGGAGAATAAGGGCGCCTACAGCCAGGCGGAAGCTACCTTCGAGACCACAACTGCGGCCAACCTGCCGGAAGAAATACAGAAAGCGGAAGCCGAGGCGCAACAAACCAAACAAGCGCTGGATGCACAGGAAAAAGTCTTTCAAAACCGGCAGCAGCTCTACCAGGAGGGGGCATTGCCCCGGAAAGAACTGGACCAGTCACAAGTTGACGTAGTGCAGGCGCGCAATCAATACGCGATTGCCAAGCGCCATGTCGATACGTTGCAGGCTATCGGTAAACAGCAGGAACTGAAGGCCGCCGCGGGACAACTGGAATCAGCCAAGGGCAAATACCTGGGAGCGGAGGCGCAACTCAGCTACTCGGAAATTCGCAGTCCAATCGACGGCGTGGTCACCGACCGTCCGCTATACCCCGGTGAAATGTCCACCGCCGGTACCGCGATTGTGACCGTGATGGACGTCTCCTCGGTGATCGCCAAGGCACACATCCCGCAGGCGGACGCCGCGTTGCTGAAGGTGGGCGATAAAGGAACACTGACTGTGCCGGGACTGGATGAGCCCGTTGAAGGCAAAGTCACCGTCGTGAGCCCCGCACTTGACCCTAGTAGCACAACCGTCGAAGTCTGGATGGAGGCCAAGAATCCGAAACAGCAACTGAAACCCGGAACCAGCGTGCAACTGGCTCTAACGGCGAAAACGGTGAAGGACGCCCTGGTCGTTCCTGCCGCCTCCGTGATCAGTGCCGCGGATGGAAGTTCGGCGGTAATGATTGCGGGAAGCGATGGGAAAGCCCACCAGAAAACAGTGAAGCTCGGCATTCGGCAGGACGATGATGTGCAGATACTGGAAGGAGTAACCGAGGCCGACAAAGTAGTCTCAACCGGCGCTTACGGCTTGCCCGACAATACGAAGATCAAGATCGAAGCTCCTGCCGAAGCTCCGAAGGGTGAAACCAAGGAATCCCCCAGTGAGAAATAACTCTCCCGGAGCCGCCACGTGACTCAAAACAAATCTGAGCACTGGGTATCGCGCCATTCCCGGCCCATGATTTTCCTGATCCTCACTCTCGCCCTGCTGGGCGGGTATCTGGCCTTTACCATTCCAGTTTCGGTGTTTCCCTCCACAAATTTTCCCCGCGTGCTGATCGCCGTGGATAACGGCGTCATGCCCATCGACCAGATGATGGTCACGGTGACGCGGCCCATCGAAGAGGCGGTCAACAGCGTTCCGGGCTTGCTGACGGTGCGCTCCATCACCAGCCGAGGCTCGGCGGAAATCGATCTCTATTTTCGCTGGAACCTGGATATGTTCCAGACCTTGCAATACGTGAATGCAGCGCTAGCACGGGTTCAGCCTGAACTACCCTCGTCTGCCAAGATCGAAGCGCATCGCATGACTTTTGCCAGCTTCCCCATTCTCGGCTACAGCGTTACGTCGGCCACCGTGCCGCAGACGCGGCTCTGGGAAATGGCGACATATGAGATGAAGCCGCGGCTAAACCGGCTCGATGGGGTTGCAACGGTCATCATCCAGGGAGGGCAGGAACCAGAGTTTCAAATCACTCCCGATCCCGCCAAACTGCTGACGGCGAGCGTAACCGTTTCCGACATTCTCGATGCCATCCGCCGCACCAATCTGGTGGACTCACCCGGATTACTGGAACGGAATCATCAGCTTGTCCTCGGTTTAGTCAACGGCCAGGTGCAGACTCCGGAACAAATTGCTGACACCGTAATTAAGAGCACGCCCGCCGGAATTCCAGTCCGGATACGAGACGTGGCCAGCGTCGCGCCCGATGTGAAGCCGGTCTATACGGTGGTGACCGCCAACGGAAAGCCAGCGGTGCTGCTCAACATCAATCGCCAGCCGGATGGCAACACGGTGCAGGTAGCGGATGAGGTCCACACCGAAATCCAGCGTATTCGTAAGACGCTGCCCGCTGACGTCGATATTCAGCCATTCTATGACCAGGCAATCATCGTGGCCGAGTCGATTAAGAGCGTGCGCGATGCGATTCTGCTGGGCTTGATTTTGGCGTCGATCATTCTGGTTGTGTTCTTACGCGATTGGGGCACATCGCTGGTTGCAGGTCTCGTCATCCCGGTCACAGTCATGGTCACCTTCATTGCCCTCAAAGTGATGGGACAGACCTTCGACCTGATGACATTGGGCGGATTGGCTGCCGCCGTGGGCCTGGTCA
>Ga0307479_10004760_pt1 | contig 12464 bp, 10 predicted proteins | sample atmos_gasesECM4C_FD_203743 | JGI IMG/M metagenome (GOLD analysis project Ga0307479, IMG submission 203743) | Hardwood forest soil microbial communities from Morgan-Monroe State Forest, Indiana, United States - atmos_gasesECM4C_515 | ecosystem: Environmental > Terrestrial > Soil > Temperate...
AGCGGCGCCGGCGACGCCACCAGGACCGGCGAGCGGCGCCCCGGAAGCCCGCGCCGCGGCGGCGGCGGCGCCGGAGCCGGCGCGGCGCTCGCGGCGGCCGGCGCCGGCCTCGCCGGCTTGCTGGCGGTGCCGGCGGCGGTGGCCCTCTTCTTCGCGCGCCGCGGCGCGCTCGACGCCCTTTTCGCCGGCGCCGTCCTCCACAACCTGCAGGCCGGCCAGCACGGGCCCGGGCCGCTGAAGCGGGCCGTCATCCTGGTGGTCGGCACGCCGCTGCTGCTGGTCATCGCGCGCTGGTCGCTGCGCGCGGGACCGCCGGCGCTCGCCCGCCAGCGGCTGCTGCTGGCGCTCACCGCCGGCTCCTACCTGATCGCCATCGAGGTGCTCTGGCCGCTCATCACCTCGCAGACCTACCTGCCGGTCGAGCCGCTGCTCTGCCTGTTCGTGGCGGCGGCCGCGCTGGCGCTGGCGCGCGACGCCCGGTCCGGCGCCACAGCGCGGGCCGCGGTGCGGCCGGCGACGGCCGGCAAGGCCTTCCTCGCGCTGGCGCTCGCCGTCGAGCTGGTGATCGATCTGCTCCACGGCCCGTTGCGCGGTGACCAGACGCGGCCGGCGACGGCCATCGTCGCGGCGGCGCTGCGCCTCACCGCGCCCGGCGAGCCGGTGTTCGACGACAAGGGCGACACGGTCTTCCGCCGCCGCGCCTTCGGCCCGGTGCTCGAGGACATCACGCGCGGGGCGATGGCCGCGGGGCGCATCGCCGACAGCATCCCGGAGGCGATCCTGGCGAGCCATGCCTGCGTCGCCACCCTGGATAGCCGGCGCCTGCCGCCGCGCGGCAGGGAGTTCCTCGCCGCCAACTTCCTGCCGGTGGGGCCGGTGCGGGTCTGCGGCAGGTGGCTGCCGGTGCCGCCGGCGGCCGCGGCGCCAGGCGGCTCCGCGCTTGGCGCGGCGGCGAGCGGCTCAGCGCCTGGGACGGCGGCAGGCGGCTCAGCGCCTGCGGCGGCGGGCGGCTCAGCGCCTGCGGCTTCGATCCGCTTCCAGGTGACCATCGCCGCGCGCTACACCATCCTCGGGCGCGGCGGCCCCGCCCGCGGGCGCCTCGACGGCGTCGAGCTCGCCGGGCCGCGCGAGCTCGCGGCCGGCCCCCATCTCTTCGAGCCGCGCTCGCCGGCGCCGTGGGCGCTGCTCTGGGCGCGCGCGGCGGAGCGGGGCTTCTCGCCTTTCTTTTGGTAGCCTTGGGCATGGCTTGGCGATCGACGGCGCCGCGCCTCGCGATCCTCGCCCTGGGAATGCTCGGCGTGCTGGAGGCCGCGCAGGCGGGCCCGGCCGGCCAACCGGGACCGCCGGCGGGAGCGCCGCCCAAGACCTTTGCCTTGACCGTCGCCAACGGCAGCGGCGGCGGGGAGTATCCGGCCACCACCGTCGTCCACATCTGGGCCGATCCGCCGCCCGAGGGCTCCGTGTTCGATCGCTGGACCGGCGACCTCGAGCCGCTCATCGACCGCTACGCCGCGCATACCACGCTGGTCATGCCGGCCGGCAAGGTGGCGGTCAAGGCGGCCTGGAAGCGCGCCCCGAGCTGCGCGCCGCAGAGCGAGAGCCTCGGCGGCGTCGAGGTCGCGCGCTGCCTGCCGGACCGGCACTCCGGCGTCATCTTGCTGTTCCACGGTGGCGAGGGCACCGCCGCGAGCTTCTTTCGCAACACCGAGCCCCGCCTGTTCGCCGCCGACGCGGCGGCGGCCGGCTTCGGCTTGATTGCCCTGGACAGCGCCAACCGCGAAAAAAAGACCTGGGAGCTCCAGTTCAAGGGCGAGAACCCGGACATGCGCAACCTGCGCGCCGTCCTCGCCGATCTCGCCCGCCGCCGGCTGATCGCCCGCGACGAGCCGGTCTATGCGCTGGGGGTCGCCGGCGGCGGCATCTTCGCCGCGCGCGTCGCCCAGCGCCTGCCCTGCAAGGCGGCGGCGATCTTCTTCGCCCCCGGCGCCCTGCCGCCGAGGTACGAGGTACCGACCATCTGGCTGATGGCGCAGAACGCCGTCAACCGCCAGCCGCGCGCGCTCGCCGAGTACACCGCGCTCGCCCAACGCCGGGTGGCGGCCAAGTTCGAGGTCAACGATCCCTCGCCGGTCTACCCGCTGCGCTTCCAGCGCATCCGCGGGGTCGGCGCCGAAGAGTCGCGCGAGATCTACCGCTACCTCAGGGACAAGCGCTACCTGGACGCCCGGGACATGCTGGCGGAGGACCCCGAGAGCTCCGGTTGGGAGACCACGCTCCCCGAGCGCTTCGCCAGGCTGCGCGGCGCCATCCGCGAGCAGCTGGACGTCTGCTACGGGCTGGCGCGCTTCTACAGCGACTTCGACAACCGCATCCTCGACTTCTTCAACGAGCACCGCTGAAACGGCCGCGCGCCCGGCGCGCGGCAGGAGGACCCCGTCATGACCATCGCGAGCATCAATCCGGCGACCGACGAGACCACCCGCATCTACGAGGAGATGCCGGCAGCGGCGGTCGGGCGCGTGATCGAGGCGGCGCACGGCGCCTTCCTGCAGTGGCGCCGGACGAGCTTCGCGGAGCGGGCCGAGCGCCTGCGGGCGGCCGCCCGCCTGCTGCGCGAGCGGCGCCGTGACTACGCCGAGCTGATGACGCGCGAGATGGGCAAGGTCCTTGCCGGCGGCCTCGCCGAGGTCGACAAGTGCGCCCTGGTCTGCGACTTCTACGCCGAGCACGCGGCGGCCTTCCTCGCTCCCGAACCGGTCGCGACCGGCGCCAGCCGCAGCTTCGTCGCCTTCGAGCCGCTCGGCGTGGTGCTGGCGGTGATGCCCTGGAACTTCCCGTTCTGGCAGGTCTTCCGCTTCGCCGCCCCGGCGCTCTCGGCGGGCAACGCCGGCGTCCTCAAGCACGCCTCCAACGTGCCGGGGTGCGCCCTGGCCATCGAAGAGGTGCTGCGGGACGCGGGCCTGCCCGAGGGCTTGTTCCGCGCGCTGCTGATCCCGTCCAAGGAGGTGGACCGGGCGATCGAGCATCCCAGGGTGGTCGCCGTCACCCTGACCGGGAGCACGCCGGCCGGCCGCGCGGTGGCCGCCAAGGCCGGCTCGCTGCTCAAGAAGACGGTGCTCGAGCTGGGCGGCAGCGACCCTTACCTGATCCTCGACGACGCCGATCTCGACCAGGCGGTCGCCACCTGCGTCGAGAGCCGCCTGATCAACAGCGGCCAGAGCTGTATCGCGGCCAAGCGCTTCCTGGTCCCGCGGCGGCTGGCGGCGGACGTCGAGCGGCGGTTCGTGGCGGCGATGCGCGCCAAGGTGGTCGGCGACCCGATGCGCGAGGGCACCGACGTCGGGCCGCTGGCGCGCCGCGACCTCCGCGACCAGCTGCACGCCCAGGTGGAGGCGAGCCGCCGCGCCGGCGCCCGCTGCCTGCTCGGCGGCGAGCTACCCGAGGGGCCGGGGGCCTTCTATCCGCCGACGGTGCTCGCCGGCGTCGGCCCGGGGATGCCGGCGTACGACGAGGAGCTGTTCGGGCCGGTGGCGGCGCTCATCGCCGTGGACGGCGAGGAGGATGCGATCCGGGTCGCCAACGATTCGGTCTTCGGCCTCGGCGCCGCCGTCTTCACCCGCGACGCGAGCCGCGGCGAGGCGGTGGCCCGCCGGCTCGAGGCGGGCAGCTGCTTCGTCAACGACCTGGTGCGCTCCGATCCGCGCCTGCCATTCGGCGGCATCAAGGAGTCTGGTTACGGGCGCGAGCTGGGCTCGTTCGGCATCCGCGAGTTCGTCAACGTCAAGACCGTGTACGTCAAGTGACGGACGCGCGCCCGGCCTTGGCGCGGCGCGGCACGGCTCGGTTCCTGCCCTGGAGCGAGGACGGAGTCCGGCGGGCGCCGGCAGGCGTTCGAGCCGGTCTGCTCCTCAATCCCTGCCGCTCACGGCCCGGGCGGTGACCGGCGGGCGCACCGAGGTACTACCTCGCCGTGGATCTCGAAGAGACGCTGCGCGAGCTCGCGCCCAGGCTGCTCCGCTACGGGTTGGCCAGGTGCGGCGATCCGGCTCTTGCGGAGGAGGCGGCCCAGGAGGGTCTCGTGGCGCTGGCCCTGCGCTGGCGTCGAGCTGGACCGCCCGAGCATGCCGCCGGCTTCGCCTTCGCCGTCACGCGCCGCCGCCTGTTCCGCGCGCTTGCCCGCCGCCGCCTGCTCGCGCCGCTCGCGGCCCTTCGCAACGGCCACGGCCGCCACCCGGAGCCGGACCCGGAGCGCCGGGCACTTTCCAGGGCGGACCTCGGGCGCACGCTCGGCGCCATCCGCCGGCTGCCGCCTCACGAGCGCGAGGCCCTGCTGCTGGCGGTCGTGGGGGAGCTTCCGGGCGACGAGGCCGCCGCGGTCGCCGGCGTCTCGCGCTCGGCCTTCAAGATGCGGGTGCTGCGGGCCCGCCGCCGGCTCCAGGCGGCGCTCGCGCAGGAGCCACGAGATGGAGATGAATGAAGAAACCGCTCGGGCCGGCCGGCAGCCGACCGCGGTGGATCTGGACGACCGGGAGAAGGCCGCGGTGGATCTCGACGAACGCCTGAGAGCAGCGCTGGAGCCACCATCCGGCACGGTCGAGAGGGTGGTGCGCCGAGCCATGGACCCTCCGACCCGCCCGCAGCGGCGACGCCTGGCAGCCGCGGCGGCAGGCGCCGCGCTGCTGGCGCTGCTGCTGGGCGCGCTGCAGGTGCGGCGGCTGGCGTCCCTGCCGAAGCCGGCGCCGCGGAGCGCCGTCGAGATCCGCGGCGACGCCGGGATCGTCACCGCCCGGTCGCGGACCGGCCGCCTCCGGGTCGTGCACGGCGGCTCGAGACATGCCAGGGCGGGAAGCATCATCCTCATCCACAAGGGAGACGACCGATGAAACCGACCTTCCGTTCCGCGCTCCTGCTGCTCGTCCTCGCCCTGTCTCCGCTCACCGCGGCGCGTGCGGCCCCGGTCAACCTGGCCGAGCGCATGGACCTCGACGTCACCGACGCCGACGTCGGGAAGCTGTTTCACACGTTCGGCCAGCTCACCGGTGCCCGGGTCGAGCTGGATCCGCAGTTCCAGCTGGCGCGCCGGGTGTCCATCCGCATCGACAACGTCACCATTCGGACGGCGCTCACCGCCATCTGCGAGAGCATCGGCTGCCGCTGGCATCTCGGGGAGGGCGCCATCGTCATCGGACCCATTCCGCCCGCCGCCGAGCCCAGACCCTTCGACTTCAAAGAGAAGATCACCCTCAGGGTGCAGGGAGCGAACCTGCGCGAGGTGGTCGAGACCATGGCGACGATGATCGGCGCCGAGCTGTACTTCGACGAGGCGCTCGACGCGGCCAAGCTCACCCTGGACCTGGACCAGCAGACGGTGGCCGGGGCGCTCGACGCCGCCTGCGCCCAGGCCGGCTGTACGTGGAAGCTGGTGACCGGAGGGCCCAAGCCCGTCCTGCGGGTATCGGTCCGCTGACCCCAAGACCCACCGCGGGCGCAGCGGCCGCGCGTCCTCTTCCCCGGGGCGCCGGGTTGACTCGCCTTCCGGCAGCTGGCGGACTCGCCTTCCAGCGGGGTGGGAAGGGCGGCGGGATTCAAAAATTTGACAAGTGCCCGGGCATCCTGCACCATAGCGGCATCGCACCGCGCGCTCCTGTGAGGGGAGCGACGTGGCGGCTCCAAAGAGGCATGGGCGGCCCACGGAGCCGGGCGGGCTGGGACCTGCCGATTAGGAAGACGCCCAGAAAGGAGGTGGTCCAGTGGATTTAAGTAGACACGGTTTGGTGGAGGTGGCGTCCTCGTAAGGGGAATCCTCCAAAGCGTCCCTCAGTGCCCAGTGCGCCGCGCGCGCCAGCGTGCCGAGCGTGCCAGGCAATCGGCGCTGCCGGTCGAGACCCCCGACAAGGGGGGAACCCAACGCCACTGAGACCAACCCCTAAGGCCCCGGCCCTGTGCCGGGGCCTTTTGTCTTTCGGGTCGGGACCTTAGAGTTGGCGCAGCTTCCGGGTGGCGGTCACAAAGTATTCCTGTAAAACCTGGCTCGATACCACACCGCTCGAACGGCGGCGGCAAAGCTCGAGGAGTGCCAGGGCAGTCTCCTGCTTCTCGGGCGCGCCTCGGTCGTCCGTGTAGACGAGGACGTTGCTGTCCAGGAAGCTACGGACGGGCATGTATCTCGTCGCGGTCGAACTTCCAGCCGCGGGAGTTCCCTCGACTCTCCTCGGAGAGGCGCCGGAGCTCGGCCAGATCTTCCTCGAGAGTCGGCTTGGAGGTGATCTGCTCGAGGTAGTCGCGTACCAGCTGGTTCACGCTCTTGCCCATTGCCGCCGCGACCTTCCGCGCCTCCTCGACCACGCGCTCATCCACAGACAGGGTCAGGTTCACACAGGGGCTCCCTTACACATGATACGTGCGCACAGACCCTGTGGCCATCACCGGCCGGCTCATTGGAGCCGCACGGCGGACGAGGCGCCGTGGGCATCCCCGGCGGCGCCGCTGAAGGACCCGGAGAGGGTCTCGCCGTCGCGCGCCAGGCGCCAGACCATGGTGCCGCGAGAGGCGCCGCCCGGCCCGCGCTCGCTGAAGCGCACGCGCACCTGGCGCCCCTCGATCGAGCCGGCGAGATCGATCTGGGTGCGCGAGGAGGCGGGGACCCGGCGCCCATCCTCGGCCCACTTCTCCCCTTCGCCGGTGATCCGAGTGCCCTCCTGCCGCAAGGCGATGCGATAGGTCACCTGGGCGCCCGCGTCGCCGGAGTTGGTGACCTCCCACCAGCCTCCGAGGTCGCCGGCGGCGCCGCCGGCGCCCGTGCGAGGCTCGGCCTGCTCGGTATCTCCCGCGGCCCCGCGAGCGCCGGCCGCGCGGCCCTGGGGGGACGCGCCGCCGGGGCGCGGGGTCCCGGCGGCGGGCGCGCCGGCGGCGGGCGGCTCGGCCGCCTGGTCCTCCGGGTTTTCCGGCTCGGCGCCGGCCGGTTCGGCAGCTGCAGGCGGAGCGGTGGCGCCCGCGGCACCCGGGCTCGGCTGCCGCAGGGTCGTCGTACTGCCTTCGGCCTGGGCCTCCCGCGCCGCGCTGGACTCGGCCCCGGCCTCGCCGGCCGAACCGGCGTCCATCCGGCCCTCCTCGCCGGCGCCGGGCGGCGGCGCCCCCTCCGCCAGGCTCTCGAACCCGGACGCGGGCAGCGAGGCGACGCCGGGGCAGGTCGAGGGGGGCTCGCGGCCGACGAGAAAGAGCTCCCGCGCCGCGGCGGCGCCGTCGACGGGACCGCAACCAGGCGAGAGGACCCGGCCGCTCGCGCGGTCGATCGGCAGTGCGGCGACGCCCGCCGGCATGGGCCACCACTCCGGTACCGGACGGCCGGCGTAGAGGCGGGTCATCAGGCGCCGGAAGACAGGCGCCGCCAGCCTACCGCCGGTCGCCTGGTCGGCGACCGGCCGCGGCTCGTCGAAGCCGATCCACACCCCCGCCACCATCTGGGGCGTGAAGCCGATGAACCACACGTCGTTGCCCCCGGTGCTGGTGCCGGTCTTGCCGGCGGCGCGCTGGGCGAAGCCGGGCGGCAGGCCGGGCGCGCCGGTGCCGCTCGCCAGCGCTTCGCGCAAGGCGTCGTCGAGCAGATAGGCGACCGCCGGGTCGAGCACCTGCCGGCGGCTGGGCGCCGGCGCGGTCCAGAGCACGGTGCCGTCGGCGCGCTCGACGCGCACCACGACCCGCGGCGCAACCTGCCAGCCGAGGCTGGCAAAGGCGGTGTAGGCGGCGGTGAGCTCGAGCGGCGAGACCGCGACGGTGCCGAGCGCCATGGAGGGCAGCCGCGGCACCTGGGCCGTGATGCCGTCATTGGCGGCGAGCGCGGCGATGTTGTCGTAGCCGACCGCCTCGGCCAGGCGCACCGTCGGCACGTTCCTCGAGCGCGCCAGCGCCTCGCGCAGGCTCACCTGACCGTCGAAGGTGCCGTCGTAGTTGCGCGGCTCCCAGGTGCCGCCGCCGGCCAGGGGGACCACCAGCGGCGTGTCGGCGATGGGCTGGCTCAGGGCGTAGCCCCGCGCCAGGGCGGCCGCGTAGACGAACGGCTTCCAGGCGCTCCCCGCCTGGCGGCGGGCGCGCGCGACGCGGTCGAATGGCGAGGTGGCGTAGTCGCGGCCCCCCACCCAGGCGAGGACGTCGCCGCTCGCCGCATCGAGGGCCACGACCGCACCCTGCAGCGCGCGCTTTGCCGCGGTCCTCGCGGCCGCGTCACCGCCGGCGGCGCGCGCCTTCTCGACGTGCCCCAGCCTGCCGGACTCGATCGTCCGCAGCTGCCGCTCGAGCTCCTCCTCGGCGGCGCGCTGGGCCTCGAGGTCGAGCGTGGTCCAGACGCGCACCGGCTTGGCGTAGAGGCTCTCGCCAAAGCGCTCCTCGAGCTCGTGCCTCACCTCCTCGACGAAGTAGCGGGCGAACATCGGCCGGGCGCGGGGATGCTCGGGCTGACCGCGCACGCCCAAGGGCTCGCGTGCCGCGGCGCCGGCGAGCACCGGCGGCAGCCTCCCCTGCTCCACCATGCTCGCCAGGACCAGGTTGCGCCGCGCCAGGGCCCGGCCCGGGTGCCGCCGCGGGTCGTAGCGGGTGGGCGCCTTGGGCAGGGCGGCGAGCAGCGCCGCCTGCGCCAGGGTGAGCCGCGCCGCCGGCTCGCGGAAATACTGCCAGGCCGCCGCCTCGATGCCGCGCGCGCCGTAGCCGAAGTAGATGTGATTGAGGTAGAGCTCGAGGATCTCGGTCTTGTTGAAGCGCGCCTCGAGCTCCTGCGCGATGCGGATCTCGAGCAGCTTTCTGGCCGTGGTGCGCTCCTGGCCGGGGATCTCCACCGGGAACAGGTTGCGGGCAAGCTGCATGGAGATGGTGCTGAAGCCCTGTTCGAAGCCGCGGGCGCGCAGGTTGGCGACGAGCGCGCCGAAGACGCGGCGCCAGTCGACGGCGCCATGCTCGAGGAAGCGCCGGTCCTCGATCGCCAGAAAGGCCGCCGCGACGTGACGAGGCAGCGCAGTGAGGCGCACCTCGGGCAGGTCGTCCGGAGCGAGCGAGCCGAGCACTTGCCCCTGCCGGTCGAGCAGCAGCGACGCTCCACCCGGCTGGTAGGCGGCAAGTCGTGTAGCTTCGGGGCAACCCCGGAAGCCACATGTCCGCCAGGCCGCTCCTCCGATCAGCGACAGCGCGAAGCCGGCGGCGAGCACCACCCCGAGGGCGAAACGCACCTCCTGGCGCTCCGCCACCGGCCGCCAGAGCGCATGCAGGCCCGCGCGCACTCGCCGCCAGGACTCGCCCGCAAGCCCGCGGACCCGCGACCAGGCCTGCAGCAGCCGTTCGTTCAGCCCTTGCTCCTCCATGCCGGGGAGGAGAAGCAAGGCCGCTGCCAGCCAACCCGACGGGTGCACTACAATCGCTGCATGCCATCGCAGCTGCCTGCGGTTGTCGTGGTCGGCGATCTGCGCGAGTGATTGCTTCGCTAGGGGGCGCCGAGGCCATCGCGAAGCAAGAGGCCCGCATACGCCACCGACTCGCCGGCGAGCGCCGCGGCGTGGCCGACCACGACGACCGGCAGCCAGACGGCAAAGCCGCCGAGCAGGCCTGCCCCGGCGGCGTGGCGCGCGGTGTGCGCCAGATTGGTGGCGAGGCGCAGCGGCAGGACGCTCGCCAGCAGGTAGCCCAGAGCGGTCGCCCGGCCGCCGTCCAGCCAGTCGAGGCGCAAGCGGCCGTAGAGCTTGCCACGCCGGTAGCGCTCGGCGACGAACGAGCGCCAGGTCTGCAGGTGATGGTGCTCGGCCACGGCCCGCGGCTCGAACCAGAGCGTCTGGCCGTTGCGGCGCAGCTTCCAGGAAAGGTTCGTGTCCCCCAGCAGGCTCTCGCTGCCGAAGCCGCCGACGAGCTCGAACAGGCCGCGCGGACACAGCAGCCCGGCCGTCGGCCCCATGTCGACCGGCCGCAGCGCGCCGCCGGGCAGCCACTTGCTGAACTTGCACAGGTGCACGCCGGCGTCGAGCCAGCGGTGGCCGTGACAGGCGAGTGCCCCCACCGCCGGGCCGCCTGCCGTGCGATGCGCCGCCAGCAACCGCTCCAGCCAGTCCGGCGCCGCGTAGCAGTCCGGATCGGTGAACACCAGCAGCGGCGCGCCGGCCGCCGCCACGCCCACCTCGCGCGCCGCCTGCGGCAGCAGGCGCCGCGGCGAGCGCAGATAGCGCAGCCCGGGAACGGCGGCGCCCGCCGCGGCGACGACGGCTTCGCACTCCCCGCCCGGCGAGCTGTCGACGAGGACGGTCTCGAAGTCGCGAAAGGTCTGCCGGGACAGCGCTTCGAGACACCGCCCGAGCGTCCGCTGCGACTCGTACAGCGGGACCACGATCGAAACCTCGGGAGACGGCGGAGTTGTCACGGGCAGACGACTTGTATCACGGCGTGAGCGGCGGCGAGAGACCGCGGAGCCGCGAGCGGGCTGCCGAGCGCGCCACGGTCGAGCCGGCGCCGCCGGACGGAGCCGCCTCGCCTCCCGCCGGGGCGCTCGCAGCCGCAGGCAACGACGCCGCCTCGCCGCGGGCCATGGCACGGCCGGCCCTGATGGTCCTGGCCGGGTCGTGCGCCGCGGCGCTGGCGTCGTTCGCCGTCCGCTGGTTGATGGCGCGCGGCCTGGGGCCGGCCGATTTCGGGCTCGTCACTCTCGCCATCGCGCTCGTCTCGGCCGCCGGCGGCGTGGCCACCCTGGGGCTGACCGGCGCCGCGGCGCACCGCACCGCCCTTCACCTCGCCCACGGACGGCACGCCGCCGCACGCGGCGCCGCCCGCACCGCACTGGCGACCGCTGCGGTGACGGGCCTGCTCGCCGCGTCCCTGTTCGCCGCGGGCGCGCCGGCGCTCGAGCGGGCGCTCCGCCAGCCCGGGCTCGGCGCCGTGCTGCTGGCGCTGGCCCCGGTGGCAGCCGCGCTGGCGATCGGTGGAGCCGTGGTCGGGATCTCCCGCGCCTTCGCCGACACCGCCGGGCGGGCACTGCTGCGCGACGGCCTCGGCGGCGCGCTCCGCCTCGCCGGCGTGGCGGTGGCGCTGGGCGCCGGAGCCGGGCCGGCCGGCGCCGCGCTGGGGTTCGCGGCCGGCGCGGTCGCCGCCGAGACCGCCCTGGCCGCCTACGCCGCGGCGCGCGGCTGGCTGCGCGGCGGCCCAGGCGCGGAGAGGGACGCCGAGCTCCTGCGCGCCCTGCCGCCGTTCGCTGCCAACACGGCCGTGGGGCAGGCCGGCCAGTGGTTCGACGTCCTGCTGCTCGGGGCCCTCGCCCCGGCCGCCGCGGTCGGCGCGTACGGCGTCGCGCGCGGCATCGAGCGCGTCCTGGAGCTCGGTTCGGAAGCTGCCAGCCACCGCTTCCTGCCCATCGCCACCTCCGTGCATGCCGTCGATACGCCAGCCGCGCTGGCGGCGGTCTACAGGCAGACCCGCTCGCTGGTGCTGGCGGCCCTCTGGCCTCCGGCCGCGATCTGCCTGCTGGCGCCGCTGCCGGTCGTGAGCGCGCTCTTCGGCGGCCGCTACGGCCAGGCCGCGCCCGCCCTCCGCCTGCTCTGCGCCGGCCTGCTCGTGTCGGTGGCGCTGGGCTACAACGACCGGGTGCTGATCGCCTGCGGGCGTGCCGGCGCGGTGAGCCGCAGGAGCGCCGCCGGCCTCGCGCTCGGAGTCCTCGTGGCTGCCGGGCTCGCGCCCGCCTGGGGCAGCCTCGGCGCCGCCGCCGGCTGGGCGGCGATGACCGTCTCGCAGAACCTTCTGTGGGCGCGGCGCCTGTGGCAGGAGAACCGCATCACTCCCTGGGGGGACGACCTCGCGGCGGTGCTCATCGGCGCCATCGCGCCAACCCTCGCCGTCGCGGCGGCGGTGCACGCCCTGGGTTGGGGAGACCTCGCGACCGTCGCCGCCATCGGGCTCACTGCCGCGGCGGGCTCCGGCGCGGTCGTGGCGCGCGCCCTCACCCGGCGCTGAGAGCCAGCGGACACCGGAAATCACCCAGGGGCTGATACCCTCAGCGGGCGAACGAAGGTCTGGACACGCATGAGCACGGAAGACTTGGTGCTGCAAGGTGGGCACGTTCGTCTCGAACCGCTCGCGGGCCGCCACGTCGACGGCCTGGTGACCGCCGCCGCTGGCGATCCCTCCCTCTACCAGTGGAGCCCCGTCCCCCAGGGCAGGGCCGAGGCTACGGCGTACGTGCAGACGGCTCTGGCCTGGCGAGACGCCGGCAGCGCGCTCCCGTTTGCGATCGTGCAGGTGAGTGACGGCATCGTCGTCGGCTCCACGCGCTTCTTCGATCTCGAGCGCTGGTCATGGCCGGAGGGTCACCAGTCACATGGCCGCGGTGTTCCCGATGCCTGTGAGATCGGCTACACCTGGCTGGCCCGCTCGGCCATACGGACGCCGTGCAACACGGAAACCAAGCTGCTGATGCTGACCCATGCCTTCGAGGCCTGGCAGCTGCT
>Ga0307479_10004761_pt1 | contig 12463 bp, 7 predicted proteins | sample atmos_gasesECM4C_FD_203743 | JGI IMG/M metagenome (GOLD analysis project Ga0307479, IMG submission 203743) | Hardwood forest soil microbial communities from Morgan-Monroe State Forest, Indiana, United States - atmos_gasesECM4C_515 | ecosystem: Environmental > Terrestrial > Soil > Temperate...
GTCCATTCACAGCTGTGATGACATCCCGTTCCATGAAGCCGTATTGTTTTAGCGTGCTGCTGTTCGTTTTTCCTGATAAGGACATTCCGGCGTAAGTTCCGGAGGCGTCTATCCACGGATCGGGCTTCAGTAGCGCATCGGCGAGAACAAAGTTTGGGGCGCGATCGGCCAGCTCTGGGGGGATTTCCTTTTCCGCGAGCGCGAGAGCCGAAGGTTTTGGACTACTACCTAGAGACGGCGCACCGTCTACCAATCGCCTCAGACTCACCGTCATCAGCTCGTCCCCGTGGCGGAGAGTGACCCGGTCTGCGAACACTTGCGCGAGCTCGTAATCCGGTGCGACTTGTGCTCCCACCTTATATAGCTGCGTCTTGTCATCATTCGCGCTCAGGATGGCGAATCCCGAGTCCGGTTTTCGCGCAGCGAGGGTACCGGTCAGTAGCCAACGGATGGGCGCGACGTTTGTCGCGTTGGAAGCGGCCTTTCGGGGCGCGGCAGTGCCGAACAGGTGGGCCGCCGCGACCCGAATGGCTGCTCGGGGGGAATCGGCTCGCGTACTTATGTCCGCAGGCTGGATTTCCGTCACCGGTGGCGCGACCGGCACGCGCGCGAGCTGCAGTCCCGTAAAAGTCACTTGGGCCACAATCGCAACACCGAGAATCGCTTCGACCACGATTCGCAGGGCTCCGATCTGGGCCACCGACTTGTAATCGAGCTTACGAAGCCGGGACAGCAAAGGGGGCAGGCGGATCACCACGTTCATATCGCAGCCACATTGTGCGGAATGCGGCCTCCAATTGGCGGCAAGCGCGATCTGTCCTGAACAGCGGACGCTCATCGCGGTTCTTGACGAGGCGAGCACGGATCGCCGCGAGATACTCTGGCCGCGTTACAAGCTCAAGCGCCCGCGACTCGTAGTCCTGCAAGTTGTATGTAATGAGCTCCGGAAGATCGAGCGCGCTCAACAGGCTGCCTGCCATCCGCGAGGCAAACGCCTCTCCGGCGCACGTCAGAACGGGTAAGCCGACCCAAAGAGCATCGCTTGCAGTGGTCCCGGCGTTGAAGGGGAAAGTGTCGAGGAACAGGTCTGCCAACTCCATTCGCGCAAGATAGTCCTCGTAGCTCGCCCGCCCGGCAAAGATCAGGCGTTTGGGATCCAACCCGCGGTCCTGCGCTTCGCGGCGGAGCGTTTGGCGGGCCGCCGTGGTATCCGCAAGCATCCACAGCACGGCGCCGTCCACTCTTGCCAGCACCCGGCACCAGATATCGAAGATCGGCGGATTCACCTTGACGGTATTGTTGAAGGAGCACAGGACCAAAGCCGAGGCGGGCAATCCGAATTGGCCTCGCGTGAGGCGCCGCTGGTCGCGCGGCCGCGCCTCGTCGTTCGCCTGAAAGCAGTCCGCCAGGTGGACAATCTTCTCCGTGTAGTGCTCCCTGGATTGCGACGGAATCACAAAGGCATCCGCAATGAGGTAGTCCATGAAATCGGCGCCCAGCGTGCCGGGATATCCCAGGTAGTTGACCTGTATCGGCGCGGGGCGCTGCGCAAATATAGCCGTTCGAGCGCCTCGCGTGACGCCCATGAGATCTACGGCGATATCCACTTCGTTGTCACGAATGAAGGCCGCGATCTCCTCCGCGATGCGGATTTTGTTGTGCGCGTACGGCCGGCCCGCATACAAGGGCCGAGTCGCACGTGGATACGCGTCCGCCGCATATGCTTTCGCGCACTGTAATTGCATCAGTGCGGAGTCGCAGTGAGACAGCAGCCACAGTGGCGCGGTGGCGCGCCGGCCAAGAGAAATCGAGTCGTGCAGCCGCTTAGTGAGCGAGCTGTACTGGCTCCAGACGAGCGCTTGCAGCTGAGCCTGCAGCAAGCTGCCGTGAGCATAGTCAGACTCGGGGGATGATCGGGCGAGGCTGTTGAAACACTCGGCCGCCTCGTCAGAGCGCTCCGCGCTCAGCAGCGCCAATCCGAGGTTGGATAGCGCGTCAACGTTATCCGGATCGCGCTCGAGCACCTTCCTGTAAGCTGCGACAGCCTCCTCAACACGCCCCAAGTGCAGCAGGGCGTTGCCGCGGCTGACCAGGGCACCGGCGTAGCTCGGGCGAATCTGCAGCGCCCGATCGAGACTCGACAGCGCTTCCTCGAGCCGGTTCAAATCGAGCAGCGCTTTGCCTCGATTCCGGTGCGATTCGGCGTTGCCCGGTTCCAAGGCGATCGCGCGCTCGAAGCTCATCAGCGCTTCCGACGGTCGCCCCAGATCGATCAGCGCATTTCCGCGAATGAAATGCGCACTTGCGAGCCGCGGATCCAGCGCGATGGCCCGGTCAGCGGCCGCGACGGCTTCGGCGAGCCGGCCAAGCGTAAGTAAGGCGCTTGCGCGATTACACGCCGCGTCGGGATCGCCTCCGTCGAGCCGCGAGGAATGCTCGTATGCGGCTAGCGCGTCGGGGGCTCGCCCGAGCCGCAGCAGCGCGTTTCCCAAATTGTTGAAGCCCTTCGCGTAGTTCGGCTGCAGCTCACAGGCGGCGCGGAAACTCGCCAAGGCCTCCTCCGCACGGGACGACGCCATCAACGCATTGCCACGCGCATTCAGCACTCTGGGATCCGCCGGTGCGAGCCGAAGTGCGCGCTCTGTGCATTCCAGCGCTTCCGCCCACTCACCTAGTTGCAATAGGACTGTACTGAGTGTGCACCAGACATCCGATTGCCGGGCATCAATTGCAAGCGAGTTGCGCAGATGCCCCACGCTGGCCTGAGGGTCACCACCGCGCAGCATGAGAATGCCGAGCAAATGCAACGCGCCGGTGTGACGGGGCTCGGCGCCCAGCAGCGCTGAACAAACGCTGGCCGCATCGCTGAAGCGGGCCTGCTCATACAGCTGCAGGGCCTGCTGAAAGGTTGGCACAATGGAGCGGGCGGCAGGTTGCATTCGATCGGCTCAGCGAAATTTTGCACGTTAACCCACTCGAATGACGGGGCGGTGACGCCGCACAGGGCGGGATACTGTCGGCCTGCGGGTTGCAGAAACGATTTAGAATCGCGATGGACTTTGTCCTCTTGGCGCGCAACGCTTGAATTCGCCCACAACCCCTCAACGAGCCACCGCGAGCGCCTTGCAGGCGGCGGTGAATTTTCTTCGTCAGGGCCGGCTGGCCGATGCGGAGGGCTTGTGCCGTCAGCTCCTCCAGGAGCATCCGAACCATTTCGACGCTCTGCATCTTCTCGGACTGATTGCTGCGCAGACCGCGCGCAGCGACTGGGCTGTCGAGCTGCTGGAACGGGCAATCAGGCAGCGCACCGATGTGCCGTCAGCCTATAACACTCTCGGTAATGCACTCAGGGACTTGAAGCGTGGCGAAGAGGCTGTAGCGCAGTACTCCCGAGCGCTTGCGCTGCGCCCCGATTTCGCTGAGGCCTATTTGGGTCGCAGCGCGGCGCTGCTCGATCTTTGCCAACCGGCGCAGGCGCTCGCCGACGCCGAAGCCGCCGTAGCGTTGCGCCCTGCATGGGCGGGGGCTCATCTGAATCAGGGAGCTGCCCTTCGCGACTTGAAGCGTCCCGCGGATGCCCTCGTGTGTCTAAACGCCGCCTTGAGGCTGGACGCGCAATCAGTCGCAGCTTTCGTCACGCGCGGCTTCGTTCTCCTCGATCTCGATGATCCGCAAAACGCAACCGCGAGTTTCGAGTCGGCGCTTCAACTGCGTCCGGATGATCCACGGGCGCACTGTGGCCGAGCCGCAGCGTTGCTGGCGCTCAAGCGACCGTCGGAGGCATTGGAGAGTAGCGACCGCGCGATTGTGCTGCAGCCAGCGGAAGCGGCGGCTCATGCCAACCGGGGCGCAGCGATGCAGAGCCTGGGACGGCCAGAGGAGGCCTTGGCGAGCTGCGATAGGGCGATTGCATTGGAGCCGTCCATGGCGGCGGCACACAATGTGCGGGCCGCGGCGCTCATCGACTTGTTACGCGCCGAGGAGGCACTCACCAGCTCCAACCGTGCGATCGCCATCCAACCCAACTTCGCGCAGGCATATGTCAACGCAGCGGGCGCGTTACTCGATCTGCAAAGGGCCGCCGATGCCCTCGAGAGCGCAGATCAGGCGATCGCTCTACAACCGCAGCTTGCGGCAGCCCACGTCAATCGCGGCATTGTGTTACAGGCCTTGACGCGGACCGCCGAGGCTCTCGCCAGCCTCGAGCGAGCTGCCAGTCTGGAACCGGACAGCGTCGAAGCCCACTTCAATCAGGCACTCTGCCATTTGCAACTCGGGCAGTTTCAGCCGGGCTGGAAGCTGTACGAGTGGCGTCAGAAAATCGGCCACGGCGCTGCACGTAACTGGCCCTGGCCGGTGTGGACCGGACAAGAAAGCATCGCGGGCAGGACGGTCCTCTTGCATTCGGAGCAGGGGCTCGGTGATACAGTGCAATTCTGTCGCCTGGCGAAGCTCGTCGAACAGCTCGGCGCCCGCGTTGTGTTGTCGATTCCGAAGGATCTGTGTGGCGTACTTCGCAGCCTCGGCAGCTCCATCGAAGTCATCGACGAGGACTGCACGGGAACCGAGGCTGACTATCAAAGCCCTCTTGCGAGCGTACCCAACGCGCTCGACCTGAAGGACATTCCGGCCGAAGTGCCCTACTTGTCTGCCGACCCGGAGCGGATTCGGCGATGGCGCAAGCAGCTGGGTGACGGGGGTTATAAAGTCGGCATTTGCTGGCAAGGAAGCCGCAACAAGATCGACCTGGGCCGCTCGATTCCGTTGGCTCAATTCGCCGGGCTTGCGCAGATTCCAGGCGTACGATTGATCAGCTTGCAGAAAGGTTATGGAGCCGAGCAGCTCCAGGCGCTACCGCCTCACCTGAAGGTGGAAGCACCGGCGGCTGGAATGGGCTCTGAGGCGCTCCAGGATCTGGCGGCTCTCATGGCAAACCTGGACCTGGTGGTGACCTCAGACACGTTGGTGGCACACCTGGCTGGTGCCCTGGGAATTCCTACGTGGATCGCGCTCAAGTACGCGCCCGACTGGCGTTGGCTGTTGGACCGTGAAGACAGCCCTTGGTACCCCACCGCACGCCTGTTTCGTCAAACCCGCGTTGGAGACTGGGACGCCGTCTTTGAGCGCATTCGTGAGGCCTTGGTTAGCAGAGTCGGCGCGTTTTGAGAGTTATCCTGAGGGCGCTCTGAAGTTGCCCCCGGGCCTCAACCGGACTGCCCACCGAGCGTGGCCAATGTTAGTTTGGCTTCCTCTGAACCCGGAAACCTGGCTCCGCCCGCGAGCGCGGCTTCGAGGTCGCCGCGTGCGCGGCCCGATTGCCCGGTACGCAACTCCGCCATACCGAGGTGATAGCGGATCTGCCTCGAGTCCGGGGCGCGTTCGGCGGCAAGCTGCAGCACTGGGACCGCCTGTACGTACTCGGCCCGCTTGAAGCGAACCCAGCCGTAGGTATCGAGCAGATTTCCGTCAGTGGACGAAGCGAAAGGCGCGGTCAGGTCGCGCGCACGATCCAGGCTCTGCCGGTCCTGTTTGTACGTGACGAGCAGCATGGCGAGGTTGTTTGCGATCTGCTCCGTCCGCGGATTTCGCGTGTGCTGTGCTTCGTAGATCGCTATGGCCTCATCGACGCTCCCGTGGGCCTCATAGAGCTGCGCCAGCTCCGTCGCCGGCTGCGCCTGGCTCGGGTCAGCCTGCATGCCCGCCTTATATGCGGATATGGCTCCTTTGGTATCACCGGTGGCAATCCGGACGAGAGCGACGTTTCGATAGGGGACCCACCACTTGGGCGCCAACTCAGATGCGTGCGTGAGTGCCTGCTCGGCCAGCGGGAAATTCTTCTGGGCCAGATAAAGCTGTCCCAGCAGATTCAGTGGCTGAGGGTTCTTCGGATCGCGCTCCACGGCGCTTTTCACCAAGGCGATCGCCTGATCCGCCTGCGACCGGGCCATTTTGAGTTTGGCGAACGCCGTAAGGACATCAAAAGCGTCAGGCTGAACCTCGAGCGCACGCTCAAACTCGTTCTCTTCCTCGTCGCGCCGGTTCTGTCCTTCAGCAGCCAGCCCCGCAAAGTAGTAGCCCGCAGCAGACTTTGGCTGCAAGACCTTCAAGTCTTCCGCGGCAGTCCGCGCTGTGGCGAAATCCTTCTTGGCAAGGTAGGCCTGGATCAGCGCCACCCGCACACTGGCGTCCGCGGGCGCGTCTTGCACCGCTCGCTCCAGTATTACGACTGCCTCGTCGGGGCGCTTCGTAGTCGTCAACAGCTGTGCGAGCTCCAGGCGCACGGCCGGATTCGACGGCGCTATCTGCGCCACTGCCCGTAACGTCTCTTCGGCAAGAGCGGGCTCCCCGTTGGCCAGATAAGCTCGCGCGAGAGCCCGTCGAGCACCCACACTCTCCGGCTGATCCCGCAAGACCGCCCGAAGATCGGCAATAGCGGTAACCGGGTCCGTTTTGGCCAGTGCAATGGTTGCACGCAACAGCAACGCCTCGTTGTCCTGGGGACTCTTGTTGAGTACCTCCTGAACCAACTTGGCTGCGGTGTCATACCGGCCATTGGCCACCTCGAGGGCGGCGAGGCGATTGCGTGCCTCGAGTCCCTTGGGTTTCAGACCATTGCGCTCAACAATCTCGTTGTAGACCGCCTGCGCCTCCGCCCGCGCACCTGCTCGCTGGAGCATCGCCCCCAGGCTCAGCCGCAGGTCGTCATTCTGGGGATCACGCGCGATAAAGCCCCGCAGAGTTTGCTCGGCCTGCGCCCGGCCATGCTGGTTATTGACGAAGTCAACCAGCGCGAGCTTGGCCTCGTCTCGGGTTGGGAATGCCTTGACAGCCTCTTCGAGCGTCCGCTGTGCCTCGTCGGCTTTTCCGTCGCGCGCGTACAGCAGCGCCAGCTGGATGCGTAAAGACAGCTCTTCCGGCTTGAGCTGCAAGAGCGCACGCGCTTCTTTCTCCGCTCGCTCGGTCTCCCCCGAAGCCATGAGGAGATTGACCAGGATCAGCCGCAGACTGCTCGAGCCCGGCGTAGCATTGATCGCGCCGCTGACCAGCTCGACGGCTTTCTGGGTCTCCCCAGCTTGCCGGTATAGTCCGGCGCGGACTGACACAGTGTCCTCGTCGTGTGGGGCAAGCTTGAGTGCGTGGTCAGCATCGCTCGTGGCACCCTCGACATCGTTGAGCTGAATGCGTGCGGCCGCACGGAGCGTGAGCAGCTCGACGTTGTCCGGGTTTTTATTTAGCCCTGCGTCAACCTGCGTTTCAGCCTGCCGGGGTGCGCCACCCAGAATCATGAGGCGAGCAAGCCCCGCCCGCGCCTCGAGATTGTTCGGGTTCGAATCGACCAGTGATTGGTACAGGCCGCCCGCGTCGCGGACTCGACCGAGCTTCTCGGCGGAGCGGCCCGCCATCAGGCGCGCGGTCGGGTCCTGGGGCGAAATCCGCATCGCATTGCGGAATTCGATGCTCGCCTTGACGAAGTTGCCCTGCGCGTAATACTGCTGCGCGCGCTGCATATAACTTGCGTAGCGCGACTGAGCTCCACCACATCCGGTCACGGTTACGAGCACAGCGGCGGCAATGGCGGCACACCACCGGGGGATCCTGTTGACCCGGGCCAGCATTTTACAATCCTCCCACTCGCATCGGAGGAAGAAACCGGGACAAGCGCAAGACAACAGCGCCTGCAAGCAGCAGCAAGAGGTCGCTCCCCAAGGCGCCCCCTCCGCTCTTTGGGGCAGGAGCAGCGATGGCTACCGACACTGACTGTGAGTCGCTCACACCACTACTGTCGGAACATGTCAGCGTGAAAGTCGTAGCTGTCGTAAGCGCAGTACTGGCTATCGTGCCGCTGAGCGTCTGTGTTCCGCTCCAGCCACCCGAGGCGGTGCAAGCAGTCGCATCCTGACTACTCCACGTCAAATGGACCACTCCGCCTGAGGCGACGGTCGTGACATCGCTCGTCAAGGTCACGGCAGGAGCCGTCACGATCCCCAGAGCGTAGGTGCCTGCCTTGTCCGTTCCACCGGGCTGCGCGATGAAATTGACATAGTAGTCGCCCGGAGTCGCGGCGAATTTCAAGGGACCGCCGGCATAGACAGATCCGACCCGGTTGGTACCGCGTGTCAAGTAGACCGCGAAAGTCGCGAGCGGGACCGGGAATCCCACATCGGCCACGGTGAGAGCATAATTTCCCGCCGTCGTGAAGGTGACCTGCCGCCTCGAGAACAACTGGCCCACTCCCTGCGTCATTTCGTATACGGGCGCAGCCGCGCCGGAGACGGTCAGATCGATTCCAAACAGGCTGCCTGTTCCGGTGGCCCCGGGTTGCGCGAACACCAGGAAGGAAACCGGGCCGGCGGCCACGGTGACTGTCTGACTGGCCGTTCCACTCATCGAGGTGCCGAGCACTGCTCCGTTCTGGACCGCGACCGCGGTGAGGGCACCAAACTTCTCGGGGACAGCGAAATCGGTAAGGTCGAACTGGTAGCTCCCCGCCGTCTCGACAGTGGTGTCGAAGTAGTACGGAACTGTGCTCGGCGTGGTCGCGCCTGCCGCACTTACAGCCCGCGCGAGACTCAACGCTGGCGGCCCGCTTTGCGGGGCGAGCGTGACTGTGTAGCTTCCATTCCCAGTCGTCGTCCCGACCGCCGAAGCCAACGCGAAGACCTGGTACGTGCTTGCAGTTGCAGTGAATGCCGGGCTGGTTCCGGCTGCGTTGATCTGGGCTGCGATGTGGCCGTTCGTCGCAACAACCGCGCTCAGGCTCGCCAGCGCTGTGGGGTAAGACAGGTCGGCAAGTTTCAGTGTATAGCTGGTGCCGCCGGTCAGAGCAGCGCTGCCCACTGGGGCCACGGTACCTACAGGCACTACTTTGCTGTAGACGGGCGCACCTCCTCCGGCGGGACTGACGGTTGCGCTGTAGAGCCCCGCATTGACCGTTGCATCCGACTGCCCGACCGCAAATATCCGGTAGCTGACTCCATGCTGTAGAGACACCGTGGCCGAACCCGCCGTCGCGAGCGGCGGATTGGTCACGAATGTCCCGCTCGGCGTTGTGATGACCAGAGTCAACGCGGTCAGCGGCTCTGGCAAGCTCAGGTCGGCGAGCGTGACGACATAACTGCCGTCGCTCGCGACCGTGAACGAGTCATCGAGGGTACTCTCATTATTGGGGAGAGCCCCTGAAGGCAGGGCCAGCGTGTCGGAAAAGGACACGAGCGCTGAGTTTGTCGTGACATCGGTGACCTGGATGCCGATGGGCCCCGATCCGGGTGCGGTGCCGGGCTTTCCGATGACATGGATCACGTACGTGCCGATGGCCGCGTCGAATTCCATGCTCCCCGCCGCGGTCAGCGTTGTACCAACGAGCGTAGCGCCACTCGTTACTGCGAGTTTCACCGAGGCCAGGGGGGCAGGCGTCGGAGTTGCAGCCCCGTCTGGAACGACGCCGAGATCCGCCAGTGTGACTTGGTATTTACCGGCGACACTGACATCGAAACTGTGCTCGACCGGTGCCGCCTGATCCGAAGCTGCGATCGTGTGTACTTCATTCAGCAGTGCCGTCTGCGCGTTGGAGCTTGTACAGAAGGCCATGCAAACGACGACGCTCGCGAACACGCGAGACTTCCATGAGTTAACCCGCATTTCCTGAATCCCACGTTGTTCTAGAGTCTTGAGCCGACAATGTAGGATGGGTGCGTGACGAACCGATGACACGGCATCGACGAAGTTTGGGTCAGCGGAGGACCGGCCTTGCGACAGTCTCAGGCGGCGATGCTGAACAACGCCCGGCCGGCGATCGTTGCGAGCGTGAGCGCCAACACGAGTCGCGGAACCTGGCGCTTCAGGTCGATCGTGAGAAGCATTTCCACGACGTAGAGCAATATGACTGCTTTGGCGACGCCCCCCGGAAGATCGGCTGGCAATGCCACCGAGCCCGGCAGATTGGGTAGAACGAGCGCGATGAAGATGACGATCAGATCGAGGGTTGTCAGCTCGAAGCGGCGCGCCGGGGAAAGCCAGAACCGTACGAGCGCCGCCGCCCCCGTGATGGCTATACAGGTCCATGAGAGGGTGCTGAGCAGCGGCGGCTTGTGCGGCATCGTCTGGTCGAGATACACGAGCACTACGACACTCATATAAGCAGCCGCGCGCTCGAACCACCGCAAAGAGCGTTCGGCTCGCCACGAGCTCAAGAGCAGAAGCACTACAAGCATCGCGAAGGACATAAGTCCCAGATCGACGCCTACATGACCGCTGGAGATGACCACAGTCAGCGCATACGCCGCCAGACATGTGGTCATGACGCCAAGAGCCAGGGCTGGAACTCGCCCTGAGACATGAAAGCCGTTGATGTAGCTGCGGAAGCCGGCCGAAGGCTGCGCCTGACCCAGGCGCCACCCCGAGCGCGTGGCCCAGCGCAATGAACCCAGAACTCCGGCCGCGAATGCGCAGAAGGCGAGAATAATCTCGGAGTCGAGCTCGAAGCGCAGAAAGTACGCCAGCAGGACCAGGCAAACCTGCAGCAGATAAATAAGAAGGACCGCTTCACGATGAGCGAACCCCAACGCGAGAAGCCTGTGATGCAGGTGGGTCTTATCCGCCGAGAACGGTGAACGGCCTGCGTGAATGCGGGTCAGCATTACGGTGAGCGTGTCCATGATCGGAAGGCCGAGCAACAGAAGGGGCAGAGCAGCGCTCAATACGCACGTCTCGCCCTGCGTGGCGAGCAACGCGAGCGCTCCCACGCTGAAGCCCAGCATCTGACTACCGCAGTCGCCCATGAAGACCCGGGCAGGATGCGTGTTGAAGCGAAGGAATCCAAGCACGGCACCGGCTTCGATGAGTGCGATCGCCGTGACGATCGCATTTCCACTCGCCACCGCGAAGAGCGAGATCGCGCACAGGCACAGGAGCACCATGCCCCCAGCCAGGCCGTCGAGCCCGTCTGCAAGATTGACCGCATTGGTGACGCCAATCAGGAAGACGAAAGTGATCACGGTCGAGACGGACTCAGGAACGAAATCGACCGCGCCCAGGGTCAGCGGACCGATATGTATTCCGCCGACCCTCATGCAGAGTCCCACTGCGATGACCTGGCCGGCGAGCTTGATGCCATAGCCCAGCGTGACGCGGTCGTCCCATACGCCGAAGAGCAATAGGACCATGAGCCCGATGAGCAGTCCCTGGACCGGCGGACTGAGCTCGACCGTCAACAGGGTCGCGACGAACAGCCCGGCCGCCATTGCAAGCCCACCGACTCGGGGGACTGGCGCAGAATGCACCTTGCGGGGGCCGGGCGCATCGGTGAGACCAATCAAGGGCGCCCAATGCGCGAGGACCGGAATCAAAGCCGCGGTCACCGCAAGGGCTACTACGAATGCAAGGAACAGTTGCACGGAATCCCCGATCTGTTCCCGCAGGCTAACGTCCCGTTGCGACAGTTTGGTTAAACGTTGCTGGCCGGCGACAATCAGCGGACGCCAGGAATGCTGGCCAAGCCGCCGACCGCGGATGAAGGTGAGGAATGAGTGTAATGCTGAGAAATCGAAGGTGGAACCAGGCCGGCGCGCTTGTCATCGGTGCTGCGATCACGTTGCTAGGGCTTTCGTCCAGTACGTGGGCGACACCGGCAGCGGAAGTCGCAGCGACCATCAAGCGGACTATTGAAGCTCGATACCCCGGATCTCATGTCCTCGATGTGCAGCCATCCGCCGTGCCCGGACTCTACGAGCTCTTCATGGGCGATCAGATCTTGTATTCCGATGCAACGGGAGACTATCTGCTCGTGGGCTCGATGGTCGACACACAGACAAAGCAGAACCTCACCGAGGCACGCCTGAACGATCACGGCAAGATCAACTTCGGCGTATTGCCGCTCGAGCGCGCGATCAAAATCGTGAAAGGCAATGGCAGCCGGAAATTTGCGGTGTTCTCCGATCCGGACTGTCCGTTTTGCCAGGAGCTCGAGAAAACGCTCCTGTCCGTCACGGACATCACGATGTACGTATTCCTGTTCCCGATTGCCTCGCTGCATCCGCAAGCCCCCGCCAAAGCACACGCGATCTGGTGCGCAGCCGATCGCCAGCAGGCCTGGAACCAGTGGATGCACGAGAAGAAATTGCCGCCCGCAAAGACGTGCAGCGGCGACCCAATCGATGCCCTGCAAAAGCTCGCCGACACTCTGCACATCAACAGTACCCCAACCCTGTTCTTTGCCAACGGCCGCCGGGTCGCCGGCGCAATACCCGCAGCGGAGTTGGAGAAAAACCTGGCCTCCTCCAAATAGGATCACCCGTCTACGGCGTCATGAGACTTTAGTCACTGTCATCTGCCGGCGGCATCCTGGATATAACAAGATGCAGGCTGACTGAGGGGTGTCCGCGATGTCATACAAAGCGCGTACGTTTGTCGTTGCAGTTATCAGCCTGGTTTAGGTTGTCAGCCCCCGCCGTCGCGTGGTTGATTT
>Ga0307479_10004762_pt1 | contig 12461 bp, 10 predicted proteins | sample atmos_gasesECM4C_FD_203743 | JGI IMG/M metagenome (GOLD analysis project Ga0307479, IMG submission 203743) | Hardwood forest soil microbial communities from Morgan-Monroe State Forest, Indiana, United States - atmos_gasesECM4C_515 | ecosystem: Environmental > Terrestrial > Soil > Temperate...
GCCATGTCGAGGTCGTGGATCATCATGTCGCGAAACAGCCCGCCGGAGCGCGCGATGTACGAGAGCGGCGGCGGGCCGGGATCTTTCGAGATGATGGTGACCAGCTCGACCGCACCGACCTCGCCGGTGCGCACGCGGCGCTCGACCGTCGCAAAACTCGGGTCGAAGCGCCGGTTGAAGCCGATCATCAGCGGCCGGCCGGCCCGCGCCACGATCTCCAGGCAGGTCCGCACGCGTGCGGCGGAGAGGTCGACCGGTTTCTCGGAGAACACCGCCTTGCCGGCCTTCATCGCGGCCTCGATCAGGTCGCAATGGGTGTCGGTCGGCGTGCAGATCAGGACTGCATCGATATCGCTGCCATCGATGATCGCCTCACGCGATCGCACCTCCGCCGCCGCCGAAGCTGCAAGCGCTTGCGCCGCGGCCTGGTCGACGTCGAACACCGCGACAAGCTTGGCCCGTGGATGGGCCGCCGCATTTGCCGCATGGATCTTGCCGATCCGGCCCGCTCCCAAAACGCCGATCCTGAGCATTGGCTGTCCACCCCTGAAGACGAAAAACGTATTCCTGCGCGATGTGGGACTGGCACTCCGGCTTTTTCTCAAGCAAGCCTGCGACGCAGCGATGCATTACGACAGCCGAATCCAGACGCCATTGGCGGCGGACGACTTCACCGCGGCGTCGATGAATTTCATGCCCGCGAGGCCATCCTCGATGGTCGGGAAAATCACCGAAGAATCCAGCGTCTGGCCGGCCTGCGCAGCGCGGATGGCGCGCGCCGCCTCGGCATAGATGGTCGCAAAACCTTCGAGATAGCCCTCGGGATGCCCTGAGGGTACGCGGGTGACGCGGGCCGCCTCCGCGCGTGCGCCGGCGCCGCTGCGGGTCAAAAGCTGTCTCGGCTGGCCATAGGGAGTGAACCAGAGATGGTTCGGCTGTTCCTGCGCCCATTCCAGGCCGCCCTTGGTGCCGTAGACGCGCAGCGTCAGGCCGTTCTCATTGCCGACCGCGACCTGGCTCGCCCACAGCATGCCCTTGGCGCCACCCTTCCATTTGAGCAGGATCTGGACGTCGTCATCGAGCCGCCGGCCCTCGACGAAGGTCGAGAGCTGGGCCAGGAGTTGGTCGAGCTCGAGCCCGGTGACGAAGCAGGCGAGATTGTAGGCGTGGGTCCCGATGTCGCCGATGCATCCGCCGGCGCCGGAGCGGGCCGGATCGGTGCGCCATGCCGCCTGCTTCTGGCCGCTCGCCTCCAATCGCAAGGTCAGCCAGTCCTGCAGATATTCGGCCTGCACGAGTCTTATGTCGCCGAGATCGCCATTCGCGATCATGGCGCGGGCCTGCCGGATCATCGGATAGCCGGTGTAGTTGTGCGTCAGCACGAAAACCTTGCCGGTCTTGTTCACCAGCGCCACCAGCGTCTCGGCCTCGGCGACGGTCGTCGTCAGCGGCTTGTCGCAGATGACATGGATGCCGGCTTCGAGGAACGCCTTCGCGACCGGCGCGTGCATGTGATTGGGAGTGACGATCGCGACCGCTTCGATGCCATCCGCTCGCGCGGCTTCCGCCGTCGCCATCTCTTCGAACGAGCCATAGGCGCGATCGTCGGCGAGGCCGAGCTCTTTCGCGGAGGCTTTGGCTCGCCGTGGATCCGATGACAGTGCGCCGGCCACCAGCTCGAACTGGTCGTCGAGCCGGGCCGCGATGCGGTGGACGGCCCCGATGAAGGCGCCCTGGCCGCCGCCAACCATGCCGAGCCGGATGCGACTGACACCTGCGGCCTCACTGCTTGCTTCGATCGCCATTGTCTTGCCCTCGATTTCAGGAAATGCCGAGCATCCTGCGGTTGGCTGTGTCGTTGGTCGCCGCGCCGGCAAAGTCGTCAAACGCCTTCTCGGTGACGCGGATGATATGGCTCTTGATGAACTCGGCGCCCTCGCGCGCGCCATCCTCCGGATGCTTCAGCGCGCATTCCCATTCCAGCACCGCCCAGCTGCCGTAATCATATTGCGTGAGCTTTGAGAAAATGGCGCCGAAATCGACCTGGCCATCGCCGAGCGAGCGGAAGCGGCCGGCGCGGTCGACCCAGTTTTGGAAGCCGCCATAGACGCCCTGGCGGCCGGTCGGATTGAACTCGGCGTCCTTGACGTGAAAGGCCTTGATGCGCTCGTGATAGATGTCGATGTAGTCGAGATAGTCAAGCTGCTGCAGCACGAAGTGCGAGGGGTCGTAGAGCAGGTTCGCGCGGGCGTGGTTGTTCACCCGCTCCAGAAACATCTCGTAGCTGACGCCATCGTGCAGGTCTTCGCCGGGATGGATCTCATAGGCGAGATCGACGCCGTGCTCGTCGGCATAGTCGAGGATCGGCCGCCAGCGCCTTGCGAGCTCGTCGAACGCAGCCTCGATGAGGCCGGGCGGACGCTGCGGCCAGGGATAGATGTAGGGCCAGGCCAGCGCGCCCGAAAAGGTCGCATGCGCCGCGAGCCCGAGCCGCCCTGAGGCGCGGATCGCGCGCTTGACCTGGTCGACCGCCCATTCGGTGCGCGCCGCGGGATTGCCGCGCACCTCCGGTGCAGCAAAGCCGTCGAACGCCGCGTCATAGGCCGGGTGCACTGCGACCAGCTGTCCCTGCAGATGGGTCGACAGTTCGGTGATCGCGAGGCCGTGGCGCGCCGCGATGCCCTTCACCTCATCGGCATAATCCTGCGACTCCGAGGCTTTTGTCAGGTCGAAGAGCCGCCCATCCCAGCTCGGGATCTGGACCCCCTTGTAGCCGAGCGCGGCGGCCCATTCGCAGATTGCATCGAAGGAATTGAACGGCGCGGCGTCGGCTGCGAACTGGGCGAGGAATATCGCCGGTCCCTGGATCATTTTCATTCCATGTTTCCTTCCATTATTGCCTCAGCGCCCCACAGCGCCATCGCGTCGACGTCGGACATCGCGGCCGGCCGCGCGACGCGCGAACGCACGGCGATCTCGCCGCCCGCCGTGCCGGCCTTCAGGATCGCATGCATCACCTCGAGCGCGTGGCTCGCCAGCGCGCCGGAAGAGCGATGCGGCGTGCCGCGCAGCGCGGCGCTTGCGAGCTCGGCGATGCCGAGACAACGGTAGTTGGCCTGGTTCGGCATGTGATCGGCCCAGCTCGCTGCGCGCCAGTTCGGCTTGCCGAACGGCCGGTCGTCGGCCGGAGCCAAAATCCAGTCGCCGCCCTTCTCGGTGTATTGCACGGTGCCGCCGAAGAAATTGGGGTCGGGCACGCGCAGCGAGCCCTCGGTGCCGTAGAGCTCGATCGGCGGATGGCCGTGCTTCCAGACGTCCCAGCTCATGGTGAAGATGATGTCGGCGCCCTGCTCGAAATGGAGCAGCGCCATCACCGTCGTCGGCGTCTCCACCGCGATGGTCTTGCCGTTCATCGGCCCCTTCGACGACACGAGCCGCGTCGCGAAACCGTTGCTCGCACGGCCCTGCACCAGCGCGACGGGCCCGAGCAGATTGATGAGGGCCGCGAGGTAATAGGGGCCCATGTCGAGGATCGGCCCGCCGCCGGGCTTATAGAAGAAGGTCGGATCGGGGTGCCAATGCTCCATCCCATGCGACATCAGGAAGCAGCTGCCGGAAAGCACCCGGCCGATGCGCCCGGAATCGACGAGCTCGCGCGCCATCCGCCCGCCGCCGCCGAGAAAAGTATCCGGCGCGCAGCCGAGCTTGAGACCGCGACGCGCGGCCTCGCTCACCAGCGTTGCGGCATCCTCGGCCTCCACGGTGAGCGGCTTCTCACCGAACACATGCTTGCCGGCGGCGAGCGCCGCGTGGCTCACGGCGAAATGCGCGTTCGGCGTGGTGAGATTGACCACGATCTGGATGTCGGGACGCGCCAGCAGCCCGTCGATCGACAAGGCCTCGATGCCGAATTGTTGTGCCTGGGCCTGCGCTGCGTCGGCGCGCTGGTCGGCGCAGGCGACCAGCTTGAGATCGCGGAAGTCCGGCATGTTCCGCATGTAGATCGTCGAGATATTGCCGCATCCGATGATGCCGACGCCGAGCTTGGTCATTGCGGACTTCCTCTCAGGTCCATGAGGCCACGGTCTCGCGCGCCCGGCGCGCGAAACGGGCGACGTCGTTCGGCTTGTCATGCTCGGCGACGAAGAGCGAAACGCCGGCCTCCGTCATGGCCGTGCGCAGCGCCGGCCAGTCCATGATGCCGTGGCCGGGATCGGCCCAGCCATCTTCGTCGGCGCATTCACCTGCAGGCGCGAGGTCCTTGATGTGGCAGGCGACCAGGCGCTGCGCGTGCTTCCTGATCTCGGCGACCGGATCGCCACCACCGCGCACGATCCAGGCGAGGTCGGCCTGCCAGACGAGGCCGGGCGCCTCCTCGAACAGGCATTCGAGATAGGTCTTGCCGCCGCTGGTCTTGCCATATTCCCAATGATGATTGTGCCAGCCGAAACGAAGTCCCTCGCCGGCGACGGCGTTGCCGATCTCGTTCAGTTCGCGGCCGATGCCGCGCCATTGGTTTTCGCCGCCCTCGCGCTCGCCGGGCGGCGGGGCGGGCGCAAAGATGGTCTCGATGCCCAGCTCCTTGCAGAGTCTTGTGGTGCCGACCGCATCCGACCGCAGCCGGTCGAGCCCGACATGCGCGCTCGGCGCGGTCATGCTGTGGAACTCGAGGAGCCGTTTCAGCGCGTCAGGTTCGTTGAACAGGCCGCCCCACGGCTCGACCATCCGGTAGCCGAGGCCTGCAATCAGCGCGAACTGCGCCTCGAGCGGCGTGACGGAACGAGCGGAATAGAGCTGGATGGACAGTCGGTCGATCGGCTTGGTCATATCAGGGCTTTCGAAGGGTGGCGGAGGAGGTCAGAGGCGCTGTCCGCTCGTCTCGTCGAACAGCGACAGGGTGTTGGGGGGAAACCGCACGGCGAGCGTGTCGCCGTCGCGCAACTCGGCGTCGGCGTCATGGCGGAGCGAAAAGGCGGTGCCGTCGGCGAGGCGGCACCAGATCAGGCTGTCGGCGCCCATCGGCTCCACGATCTCGACGCGCGCCGCCACGGCGGATGGATCGTTGGACGCCGTGATCTCGACATGCTCGGGGCGAATGCCGAGCACGGCCGGTGCATCGGCCGGCGTGCCGCGGAAGGCGTAGCCATTCAGGCTGAACCGGCTCTCGCCCGCGACGAAGGTCGGCTCAGCGTCGCGCGCGATCCGGCCAGAGATGAAATTCATCGCGGGCGAGCCGACGAAGGAAGCGACGAAGCGGTTGACCGGCGCGCGATAGATCGTCTTCGGCGTATCGAGCTGCTGGATCACGCCGCCCTGCATCACCGCGATGCGGTCCGCCAAGGTCAAGGCCTCGATCTGGTCGTGCGTCACATAGATCATGGTGGCGCCGAGCCGCGCATGCAGGCGCTTGATCTCGACCCGGAGCTCGGCGCGCAGCTGCGCGTCGAGGTTGGAGAGCGGTTCGTCGAACAGATAGACGCCGGCGTGCCGCACAAGCGCGCGTCCGATCGCGACGCGCTGGCGCTGCCCGCCGGACAATTCGGAGGGACGTCGGTCGAGCAGGTCGGTGAGGCGCAGCATCTGCGCCGCCTCAGCCAGGCGGCGGCCGATCTCGTCCTGCGGCGTGCCGGCGACCTGCAGCCCGAACGACATGTTCTTGCGCACGGTCATGCGCGGATAGAGCGCGTAGCTCTGGAACACCATCGCGATGCCGCGATCCTTGGGCTCGGCAAAGGTCACGTCGCGGCCGCCGATATGAATCTCGCCGCCCCTGACGTCGATCAGGCCGGCGATTGCGTTCAGGAGGGTCGACTTGCCGCAGCCGGACGGCCCGAGCAGCACGAGGAACTCGCTGGCATCGACATGCAGGTTGAGATTGTCGAGCACCTTCAATCCGCCAAAGCCGATCTGCAGGCTTCTGATGTCGACGTTCGCGCGCTCCATGTGCGTCAGCCTTTCACCGCGCCGGCGGCGATGCCGCGCACGAACCAGCGGCCGGAGCCGAAATAGACCACCAGCGGCAGCAGCGCGGTCAACAGCGTCGCCGCCATGTCGACATTGTAGGCGCGCTCGCCTTGCGTCGAATTGACGATGTTGTTGAGCTGCACGGTCATCGGCAGATTGTCGCGGCCGGCGAAGACGAGGCCGAGGATGAAATCGTTCCAGATGCCCGTGGTCTGCAGGATCACCGCAACCACGATCATCGGGGTGGCCATCGGCATCATGATGCGCGCATAGATCTGATAGAAGCCGGCGCCGTCGACGCGCGCCGCCTTGAACAGCTCGTGCGGCAGCGACGCGAAATAATTGCGGAACAAGAGCGTCATCGTCGGAAGGCCGAAGATCGTGTGGATGATCACGATGGTGGCCAGCGACTGGCCGAGCCCGGTGAACGCGAACACGCGCACCAGGGGATAGATGAACAGCTGATAGGGGATGAAGGCAACCACCATCATCGCGCCGAACAGGATGTTGGCGCCGCGCACGCGCCACAGCGACAGCGCATAGCCGGTGAGCGAGCCGACCAGGATGGAAATCATGACGGACGGCACCAGGATGCGCAGCGAGTTGAAGAAGCCGACTCTGATGCCCTGGCAGGTGAGCCCGGTGCAGGCCGAACTCCAGGCCTTGACCCAGGCATCGATGCTGGGGGAGATGGGCAAAGCCAGAAGGTTGCCCTGCCTGATCTCCGCCATCGGCTTCAGCGAGGTCACGACCATCACATAAAGCGGCAGCAGGAAATAGAGCGCGGTGATGAGGATGAAGGCATAGAGCCCCCAGCGCGCCGGCGTCATCCGCGTTCGCCGCCGCACCGCGGACCAGGGTTGCGCCACCACGGTCATCGTGCGGCTTCCTTGCGCGCGCGCCAGTAGAGATAGGGCGCGACCACCGCGATGACGGTAAGGAGCATCGTCGTGGCGGCCGCGGTCGCCAGCCCGATATTGGCGCGCTCGAACAGATGATCCATGACGAATTTTGCGGGGACCTCGGAGGCGATGCCGGGGCCGCCATTGGTCATGGCCACCGAGAGGTCGTAGAGGCGTACCACGGCGGTCGACAACAGCACCGCCGCGGTCGCAAAACTCGCGCCCATCATCGGAATGACGATCGACACGTAGACCCGCCATTTCGGCAGGCCGTCGACCCGCGCCGCCTTCCAGATCTCGTCATCGATGCCGCGCAGGCCCGCGAGCATGATGGCCATCACGAGGCCGGAGGCCTGCCAGACGCCCGCTATGACCAGGCAATAGATCGCGGTCTCCGGCCGCACGATCCAGTCAAAGGTCGCGCCTGCAAAACCCCAGCCGCGCAGCACATGCTGGATGCCGAGCGTCGGGTTGAGCAGCCACTGCCAGACCAGGCCCGTGACCACGAAGGACATCGAATAGGGATAGAGATAGATCGAGCGGATGGTGTCCTCGGCCCGCACCCGCTGGTCGATCGCGACCGCCAGCAGGAAGCCGATCGCCAGCGCCAGCGAGACGAACAGCACGCCATAGATGACGATGTTGTGGACCGAGGTCAGCCAGCGATCGTTGCTGAGCAGCGATTCGTATTGGCGAAGCCCGACGAAATTGTTGTTCGGCAGCATGCGGGAATTGGTCAGCGACATCCACACCGTCCAGCCGGTGGCGCCGATATAGACGACGAGCATCACCAATAGCGCCGGCAACAGCGCCGAGATCGCTGAAACGCGTGTGGACAACGAAAGACGCATCGCGTCGAAGCCATGAGAGAGGGATCGATGAGGGACGATCGAGGGCGGCCGGGGAGACCGGCCGCCCTCGGGGCGTGTCAGTACTGCGCCTTCAGCACGCCGGCCACTTTTGCGGAGAATTCGTCCGCGCTCATATTGGTGTTCCAATATTGCGAGATCGCGTCCTGCAGCGCACCGACCAGCGCGGGCGGCGCCAGCATGTCGACCGACGGCAATTGCTGCGCCTTGTCGGCGACATAGCGCATGCCCTTCTGGGCGCAGGCGTCGAGCAGGGAGGCATCGACATCGCTGCGCACCGGAATCGATCCCTTCTTCAGCGCGAACTGGATCTGGGTCTCGGGCGTCAGCATCAACTTCGCGAGCGTCATCTGCGCCTTGGAGGTGGAGGCATCCTTCGTCTTCGGGAACACGAACACGTCCCCGCCCATCATGTAGCCGCCGCCATGGTTGGACAGCACGGTGCAGCCATAGTCCTTGTCGGCGACCTTGCCGGCGGCGGCGAATTCGCCCTTGGCCCAATCGCCCATGATTTGCATCCCGGCCTTGCCCTGGATCACCAGATTGGTCGCATCGTTCCAGTTGCGCCCGGGCGCACCGTCATCGACGTAATCCTTGAGCTTCTTGTAGGCGACCGCGACCTGCTTGAACTCGGCGCTCTGCGCCAGCGCCGCGTCGTGCTTGCCCATGATCCCGACCCACATCGATCCGCCGCTGACGCCGATCAGGACCGAGTTGAACAGATTTTGCTCCCAGTTCTTCTGGCCCGAAAAGGCGAGCGGGATCACCTTGCCGTCGGCCTTGAGCTTGTCGAGAACGGCGAAGGCATCGTCCCAGGTCTTCGGCTCGGCGGCGCCGATCGAGGCAAGCACCGCCTTGTTGTACCAGAGCCAGTTCTGGCCATGGATGTTGATCGGCACCGCGTACATCTTGCCGTTACGGGTCGCGGCGGCGATGAACGCCGCCGGCATCACGCTCTTCCAGTTACCCTCGGTGGCGACCGCATCGACGTCGGCGAGCAGATCGCCCTCCACCAGTTCGTCGAATTGCTTGCCGGTGTTGAGCTGCATCGCGGTCGGAGGATTGCCGGAAACCGTGCGGCTGATCGCGGCGTTTCGCGCATTCGCCGCGCCGGCGACCGCGCTGTCGATCCAGGTGCCGCCGGCCTTGGTGAACTGATCGGCGAACACCTTCACGGCGGCCGCCTCGCCGCCGGAGGTCCACCAGTGGATCACCTCGGCCTTCATCTCCTCTGCAGCGACCGGCTTCGCGGCCAAGGACAAAGCCATGGCGGCAATCGCCACCGATGCGAACAGTGCGCGCTTCATCATTCCCTCCCAGGATTTGCCCTTGCGGGTCTACTCGTTTCCGGTTGCGGCCCTCTTTGTTAGGGCATGATCTCTTCGGAAAACCGCTTCACACTTTTCCGGATCATGCCCTCGGGCTCATTGGGCCTTTACAGGCCTATGTAATCGATTACATTTCGATGCTATCACAACCTCCGCATTTTGCAAGGCTGTTGCGGCTGCGATCGTCCGAACCTCAAGATGGCAAAGCGAACCAAGAGGATACGCCAGCCGGCGGCCAAGATCGCGGACGTCGCGCAGCTTGCCGGCGTCTCGGTCGCGACCGTCAGCCGTACGCTGGCGCGGCCCGAACTGGTGACCGAGGAAACCCGCATCCGCGTGCTCGCCGCGGTACGCGACACCGGCTACACGCCGAACGTCTCCGCGCGGAACCTGCGCGTCCGCAAGACCATGGTGGTGCTGGTGGCGGTGCCCGACATCGCCAATCCGTTTTTTGCCGAAGTTCTGCAGGGCATCGACGACACGCTGTCGGCCGCCGGCTATGGGCTCATCATCGCCAACCTGGCCGGCCCGCCCGAAAAGGAGGCGCGCTATGTCGACCTGGTGTGCGCAGGTCAGGCCGACGGCGTGCTGCTGCTTTGCGGCCATGTGATGCAAAGTCCCGCGCGCGATCTGCGGGATGCGCACGTGCCGCTGGTGGCCGCCTGCGAGTCCATTCCCGGTGCGAGCTTCCCGCAGGTCACGATCGACAATGTTTTCGCCGCGCGCGAGGCGGTGCTGCATCTGATCGAGCTCGGTCACACCAGCATCGCCTATCTGGCCGGACCGAAATCCAACATTTTGGAGCGCCAGCGCCTCGAAGGCTTTCGCATGGCGTTGCGGGCGGCGGGGATTGCCGTCGATGACGGCTTGATCCTGTCGGGCGATTTCACCTTCCGCACCGGTGTCGAGGCCGGCCGGGCCCTTGTGGCGCGTGCGCCCGAGGCGCGTCCGACCGCGCTGTTCGCCGCCAATGACGAGATGGCGATCGGCCTGATCAAGACCGTGCACGCGGCGGGCCTGCGCGTGCCGGAGGATCTCTCCGTCGTCGGCTTCGACGGCATTGCCTATGCCGATTATTGCGAGCCGACCTTGACCACCATCGTGCAGCCCCGCCGTGAGCTCGGCGCCACCGCCGCGGCCGAGCTGATCGCGCTGATGACGACGGGCAAAGAGGCCGCGCGGAAAGAGATTCAGCTTCCGGCCGCGCTGATCCTGCGCGACAGCACGTGCCCGCCGCGGGTGTGAGGCGGACCTCTCAACCGCAATATACAAGGCCGGTCATGACGACTTGCAAGATCTACCTTATCGGCGTCTCCGCCGTGATCAGCGCCCTGCCGTCCGCGGTGGTGATCGTCAGCCGAACCGGTTCGGCGCTGCCGTCGGCGGGCATGGCCGCGGCAATCCGGTTTCCGTTTTTTGGATCGGCCGTCACGGTATCGTCGAGCAGGATGGCGTCGCCGCGTCTCAGCGTGACCCGCAACGGCGCGGCTGGCGCGAGACTGAAGAACTCGAGGTCCGCGCGCGCATGATCCGCCGCGAGATTGACCAGGATGTTTCGGTTCGCATGCGTCACGTGATGCAGGCCAATCGTCGGGGCGTAGGTCTCCGGGACGGATACTTCACCCTGCGCGGGAAACTCGGCGCTGTGGAAGAACTGGTCCGAGACCCCGGCCCATAATTCGACGTAAGGCCGCGCTTCGGTCGGGTCCCGGCGGGGATCGGTCTCGCTCGCCACGGTCGGAAATCCCCAGGTCCACATCTTAAGACCCCGCGTGACCGTATTGTCGGCGATCCGAAAAATCCCCTCTTCGTTGTCGTGGTTGATCACGCCCCAGAAATTCGCACCTCCCATATCGGGCGCAGCGTAGGCGATGCCCATGGTCGGCCAGTTCCTGAAATAGCGCAGCTGTTCGAAGCGATAGCGGCCCGCGCCAGCGCTCTCGTCGCCGGCGGAGAGGTTTTTCGACCAGTCGGGCGTGGTGTAGGCCGCAATCGGCGCGATGATTTCGGCGCCGCCGGTCGTCCTCGGATCTTGCGGATCCGATCCCGGCGCGAGCGTCGTGCACGTCCAGTATTCGTAGGGAATCGGCTGGTTTTTTGGATTTTTCAGCACCACGCGCGCGTCCAGCGCGGCCCGATCGGCTTTCAGCGTGACATAGTACGTCGCCTGGATTCCGGTCGATCCCGCCCTGAACTTCCGCGGCGGCGCGGAATAGGCGAAATCGTCCTGCAGCGACATCGACGCTGTCACTTCGCTGTCGCTTCGCGTCACCACCTCGAAGTTCCACGGCTTCAGCCAGGTCTTGCCGTGCTCGGCATCCGGGAAGGTGGGGAAGATGCCGCCATAGACCATCATCCAGTCGTAATAGAAATTGCCGGCCCTGATGCCGTAGGGCACGCCGACGTCCGCGCGATAAAGCTCTTCGTGGTTGGTCGGCTTGTAGATGATCGACAGGATGCGTCCGCCGAATTCGGGCACCAGCGTCACCTTCAGGTAACGGTTCTCGAGCACATAGGCCTTGAACGTGCGATCGACGGTGGTCGTCTTGTCGAGCGATCCGTTGACGAACCCGTTCTGCGCATCAGTCGCGTATTTGACGGTGCGCCACGCCACCGTGGATTCGCCGAGAGATACGGCATCGGCAAGCTGTGACGCCGCACGGCCTCCCGCAGCAAACGCGCAAGTCCCCACGACAATTGCGACCGCGAAACGGGCTTGCCAAGGAGCACGAATTGCCATCGGCGTCGCCTTCAAACGTTTCCACCCATTCAGGCGTCGAACCCGCGATGCCTGCAAGACGCGTTCAAGTATAGCACAGTGAATTTGGGTTGAATCGGTCCCTCTGCGCCAACGTTTCACCTCTCCCCGCTTGCGAGGACGAGGGGCGCCCCTCCGACGCGGCAACGATCGAACCCTGAACTCATCATGCCCTAGCTGCGCAATCCCGGCACCAGTTCGCCGCCGGTCTCCACCTTCAGCGTCGAGCCGGCGAAATCGTCGCCGATCGGCTGATAGCGCCCGCCGAGGTGCTTTGCCAGAAATGCCTCGGTGACCGCCGTGAATGCCATGCGGTTTTCCGGTCGCGCGAAACCGTGCCCTTCATCCGAGAAGGTCACATAGGTGACGGGCACGCCCCGCTGCTTGAGGGCCTCAACCATCTGCGCGGATTCCGCCGGCACCACCCGGACATCGCGCAGGCCCTGCGCGATCAGGATCGGACGGATCGCGCGGTCGATATGGGTGAGCGGCGAACGCTCGATCAGGAAGGCGCGGCCCTCTTCGGTACCGGGATCGCCGAGCCGCTTCTTCCAGACGCTGAACCATGGCCCCCAATAGGGCGGAATGGTCGCCATGAAGGTGACGAGATTGGAAATACCGAAGACATCGACGATGCAGG
>Ga0307479_10004763_pt1 | contig 12459 bp, 10 predicted proteins | sample atmos_gasesECM4C_FD_203743 | JGI IMG/M metagenome (GOLD analysis project Ga0307479, IMG submission 203743) | Hardwood forest soil microbial communities from Morgan-Monroe State Forest, Indiana, United States - atmos_gasesECM4C_515 | ecosystem: Environmental > Terrestrial > Soil > Temperate...
TGCTGAGGCAGCCCTCTCCCACGGGCGAGCCAACGGTGCGACCACCATTCTCAATCCTGCCCCCGTCCGGCCATTGCCCGCTTCTGTTTTGCAGTTGGTGGATGTGCTCACTCCGAACCAGACGGAAGCCAAGGTGCTCACTGGCCGAAGTCCGAACGCCCGGACTGAACCCGAAGAAGTGGCGCGCGACCTGATTCGTGCGGGCGTCAGACAAGTCGTCATGACGTTGGGCGACAAGGGGGCGCTCATTGGGACGGCATCCTCGTTCAAACACGTCCCAGCCATGCAGTTGTCCGCCGTGGATACGACGGGGGCGGGCGACGCATTCAACGCCGGTCTAGCGACCGCACTTGCATACGGCGAGAGCCTCGAGCCAGCGGTGGAGTTTGCCGTGGTCACTGGCGGCCTCGCGATCACGAAGGAAGGTGTGATCCCATCTCTGCCGAGGAGCGAAGAAGTTGCCCAGTTCTACCAGCAGCGCGGCCTGAAGCGTCCAGACTGGTTGATCTCCCTGGATCAGACGAAAAGAGCTTGAGCATTCATCATGACCGAGTCAAAGAGCAATTCTGAAATCCTGGGCGCTGAGGCTTCGCGCTTGGCGAGCCGGATACAGTCCACGATCATTTCGAATACTCTCACGCGTGCGCGATGGGAACAGCATATCGCGGAATGCCTGAAGCACCATTTCCAGGCCGCCATGATTCCTCCAGCCTGGGTGAAGAAGACTGCAGACGTCCTCCGAGGAACGGGAGTGAGAGTCGCTTCGTTCGTCGATTCTCCATACGGAACGATGACCAGTGCTGGCAAAGCTTACGAGACCGGGCAACTGATCGAGAACGGAGCCGAGGAGGTCGATCTGATGCCGAATGTGGGATTCCTCCTCTCCGGGATGGAACGAGAATACGCGGACGATATCCGCGCAGTTGTGAGAGCTGCTGGCAAGGTTCCTGTAAAAATCATGCTGGAGCTTCCGCTCTTGAATGCACGGCAGAAAGAACGCGCCATTGCGATCAGCATCGATGCAGGCGTAGCGTACTTGAAGAACGCCAGCAGCGGTGCGGTCGGGGTAGCGACGCCAGAGCAGGTCGCTTTTCTTCGCAGGCTGGCTCCGCCTCACGTTCACGTCAAAGCGTCGGGCGGAATCAAGACCGCGCAGCAGGTGAGAGACCTCGTGCAAGCGGGCGCAGATCTGGTTGGAACCAGTGCCGGTGCTCAAATCATGGCGGAATCCCAGGCCGGGGGGCCGGCCGGAACGAAGCCCGACCCCACACAATACTGAAGAATCCCCGGGACTTGAAAGCTGCGACTAAATGGGCCTGCCTTCAGTCTTCGAAACTTCTTGCCCCGCCTTGCAACTTGTTTTTCACCAGGTTTGTCCACACAAACTTGATCACTCGCGCATCGTTGTAACAGTAAGCGAGATTGTGATTGAGCGTTGAAAAGCAATGCTGCTGGCAAGTCTTCTTCATGCTGGCCAGTTGGCCCGACTCAAACTTGTGCTCATCGATGTTTCCCCAATCGTAAGTTGACGCATACATCGGGAAACATGGCGCCACTGTGCCGTCAGTGCGTACGATGACGTTGTTCTGGCCAGCGCGGCAATTCCATTCGGCAAAATGCAACTCTCCGTTGGCGTCCTGCACAAAACCCGGCAGGCGGGCGACTCGTTTCGCAATGTCGCCATTGGTTCCAGTTCCATCTCCGTTCCAGCCCAGCCGCTTGAGTTCCGAGCCGCTGGCCATCCGAATGAATGCCTTGATTTCTTGCAGGCGCTGCACCGAATTCACCATCTGGTATCCGGCTTTATTCTTTTCGATCAGCCAATCCACCAACGAATCGATTTCCGGCCAATCCTCGGGCCGGATGTAGGTTGGATTGTCACTCAGATGTTTGAAGTGCTCATCTTGTTCGAGCATGGGTGTTTCGTTGATGTGATAGTCGGTTGCAATTCGGTGGTCGCGGGCGTACTCGGTGAGTTGACGGATGTCCTGCAGGTTGTTTCTGCAGATATTCATGTTGAAAAAGACCATGTAGCCGTACACGTACTGCTTCCTCAGCAGATGCTCAAGGTGCTTGCGGACGGGTACAACTGCCTTGGGCAAACTAGGTTTCTCGTCCCAGGCATCAACTGCGAAGTTGAAAACCGCAGCCCCCGCGTCCCCCAAACGATCGGCAACTTCAGGACGGAGTAGACGACCATTGGTCCCGATGTAGATCCAGAATCCTTTCTTCGCAGCGTAGTAGACAACCTTATGCGCGAACTGCGGGCGGAGGAGAGGCTCGCCGCCCATGAGGGCCAACACTCGGCAGCCGTGGTCATACAGCCAGTCAATAGACCGCCGCGCGATGTCTTCCGTCATGCCCTTCACTTTGTTGTTGTAGGCCCAGCAATACCAGCAGTCGAGGTTGCATTTGTACTCGACAAACAAGTAGGCCGTGATGGGATGAAATTCGCCGGGAAGAACACGTGACCGGATATAAGGGAACAGCCAGCCGCGCATGGCGCGATACACCAGCGGAAGGCTCCAATCGCGCTTCTCCAGCACCGCCTCTGGTCCCGGGTCGGACAGCTTTTCTGGATATTGAGGGAATTCTGGATCGGGAAGGGTCATCCCCTTGGCCAGAGGAATCTTGACCGGCTCCGGCGAAGAATGCATTAGCAGGTCATGGATGTCGACATCGATGCGGAATTTCGGTGCGGTTGCCATGCCAGTCTACCTCCAGGCGCTGTTTATCTACGCAGAGATACCGGACCTTGGGCGGAGGTTTCAAAAAAATCTATTTCAAGCCTCTAGATCTCGCGAGCGCGGCAGCGATGTTTTATCGAAGTCATCGTGAAATCGTTCTTTCGATCTGTTTCGTCGAGCCGGCGGACGCAGAGGAGCAACATGCAAGTCGAAATGCGATGAATGGCGAGTATGTAAATTGTTGACGATATAAGCGTAGACCTCAACCGCTTCTTCAGTTACTTCTGACAACCCATAGATCTGGATTGACTTGTTGCACAAGATTGCTCTCAGTTAGATGAGCCTTATGGAAGTCATAGTCGGCGATACGGCTGAAGTTACCGTCGCGGATAGGAAGGTTGGGGGACAGCTGCGCGTAACCAGCAGAATGCCGCGCAATTCGGGTGAAATGAACGTCATGCATAGCTCCAGAGCTTTCAAGTCCAGAAGCTGCGAGCCGTGCAGCAGTTCTTTTCTCAATCGACATGCTCGCCGTGTTCGAACTTTCCATCCGCCGCTGGGAGTACGTCTCGCTCGCCGGCAATCCACACGTATAGTGTTGGCAATAGAAAGATGCTCATCACCAAGTCCGCAATCAAACCGCCGACGATGACGATTGCAAAGGGACGCTGTGAATCGGAACCAATAGCGTGCGAGAGTGCGGCAGGCAGGAGGCCCAGGGTCGCCACCAGCATGGTCATCATGATGGGCCGCAATCTCAAGACGGCCCCTTCAACCGCAGCGTCCTCAACGGAATATCGCCGTGCTCGGAGTTGATTGATGTATTCCAGCATGATGACTCCAGTCTGCACAGAAACTCCGAACAGCGCCAGGAAGCCCACACCTGAAGAAACACTGAAGTTGGTCCCGGTGAGGAGAAGAGCCAGAAGACCGCCGACACGTGCCATGGCTACGTTGGCCAGGATCAGCAACGCCCACTTAAAGGACTTGAACATCGTGTACAGAATGATAAAAATCAGCAGGATGGTGATAGGGAGCACGATGAGCAGACGTTCGTCGGCCCTCTTCTGGCTCTCATATTCTCCTTCCCAGTCGATGTGATACCCGAAGGGCAATTTGACCTGCTCGTTAATCTTCTTCATCGCCTCTTCGACTGTGCTGCCAAGGTCACGGCCTCGTACGCTGTACTTGATGGCAACATAACGCTGATTTCCTTCGCGATAGATTTCGGAAGCGCCGTCCCTTTCTTCGATCTTACAAAGTTGTGCGAGCGATACGCGCTCACCGGAAGGCGATAACAGCCGAATCCTCTCAATCGCTTCTTTTGTATCCCGGTATTGCGGGAGATAACGAACCACGAGGTCGTATCGTGCCTCACCCTTCAAAACTTGCGTCAAGGCGTTGCCACCCACTGCCGTCTGAATCGCATCCTGCACGTCAGCCACGTTGATCTGGTAGCGAGCGGCTGCGTCGCGATCGACGGTCAGGTTCAGGTTGGGCTGGCCGAGCACGCGAAAGACCCCCAAATCGTCGACCCCCTTGATCTTTCGCATGATGCTGACGATCTGGTCGGCCTTCTCCTCAAGGACCTTTAAGTCATTGCCATAAACCTTGGTGGCGAGCTCGCCCTTCACGCCACTGACCGCCTCTTCCATGTTGTCTTCGATGGGTTGAGAAAAACCCCAGACGACACCAGGGATTTTGCTGAGCTCGCGGTTCATAGCGGCGATCAACTCATCTTTGTTCTCGTGGAACACGAGCCGCCACTGCTCTTTCGGCTTCAAGTCCACGAAGTACTCGGTGTTGAAGAAGCCGGTAGTATCCGTGCCGTCATCCGGACGTCCTACCTGGCTGGTGCATTGAGGGACCTCGGGAAAAGAGCAAAGCAGGGTTCGAGCCTGATTGGACACGCGAATGCCCTCGTCCGGCCCGGTGCTGGGCGCCAGAGTGCCGCGTACCCAAAGCGCCCCTTCATCCAAATGAGGGAGAAATTCGGAGCCTATGACGCCGCTGAAGGCGAGGTATATCGCTATGAAAAGGGCGAGTATACCCGCACCAACCGTGAGCGCACGCCGCCGAATCGCCCACCGAACTGCATGGCGATACCGCTCAGTAAGGAAATACATTACCGGGTTGTGCCATTCATGCGCCCCCTTCGCGAAAGCAAAGCTCGCCAGCACGGGCGTAACCAGGATCGAGAAGAGCAATGCGCCAAGCAGGGCAAATGCCACCGTCCAAGCCATGGGATGAAAAAGCCGGGCTTCTACGCGTTGCAAGGTAAAAATAGGCAGGTAAGCTGTGATGATGATGGCGATTGCGTAGAACACCGGTCGTTGGACTTCGTGGGAGGCCTCACTAATTCGTTCAGCTGGGGTCCCGACGTCCCCGTTTTTCCATTGTAAGTGGCGCACGATGTTTTCGATCATCACCACCGCGCCATCGACTACCATGCCGAAATCCAACGCACCGAGAGAAAGAAGGTTGGCCGGAATGTGTCTCAAATCCAAACAGATCGACGCAAACAACAATGAAAACGGAATCGTCGCTGCAACAATCAGCGCGCCCCGGGCATTACCAAGAAAAAGAAAAAGAATGATCGAGACCAGGATCATTCCTTCCGTCAGGTTATGAAGCACGGTATGCGAGGTGTAGTGAACGAGATCGCTGCGATCGATAAAGGGAACGATTTTGACGCCTCGGGGCAGGATGTGGCTATTTACTTCCTCGACTTTCTTGTGGATGCCTTGGAGAGCTGTATCCGCCGTCGCGCCTTTCCGCAGAAGAACGATGCCCGAGACTACATCGTCGTTATCAACAATCCGTCCGTCCTCGCGGTGAATGGCTCTGGCAAACTGACCGAGCCGGATCTTCGGAGCTTGCGAGACGACCGCGATGTCCTTTACAAGGACCGGCGTGCCATGCTTGGTCATGATGACGGTCCGTGCGATGTCCTGGGCGCGGTCGACCAATCCAACAGAGCGCACGTTAATCTGCTGCACGCCGGCCTGTATGAAGCTTCCGCCGGCATTCATGTTATTGCTGGTGAGCTGTTGTTCGACCTGAGCGAGGCTCAGTCCATAGGCAACCAGTTTATTGGGATCAACGCGAACCTGGTATTCGCGGGTGGGGCCGCCGAAGCTGGCAACATCGACAATATTGGGTACCGCCTTGAAGTGCTTTTCGATGACCCAATCTTCGATCGACTTCAGCTCCATTGGGTCGTACGCTGGATTCGTGCTGCGCAGCGTGAAAAAGTAAATCTGCCCGACTGGACTCCAATCGGTGCCCATCTGAGGCGCCACCCCAGGTGGCAGGCTGACTTGGCTCAGTCGCTCTAGAACACGCTCCCGGTTCCAGCTATTGTCCGATTCGTCGTCAAAAATCAGCTTCAGGTCAGACAGTCCAAACAGCGAGAACGAACGCAGGTGCACCACATGCGGGATGCCGTTCATGACCGTTTCGAGCGGAATTGTGATCTGCTGTTCGATTTGTTCTGCCGAAATTCCCGGCCATTGAGTAATGATCTCCACGTAGTTATCGGCTACGTCGGGATAAGCCTCGATGGGCAGGTCATGGAAGGCAACGATGCCCCCAGCAAACAGTAACAATGCGAAAGCCAATACGAGCAGGCGGTTGTTCAGAGCAAAATCAACGACTCGACGGATCATCTATTGCTCCACCGTGTTTTGAAGCACTAAAGCATTCGAGACCACCTGATCTCCTGGCTTGATACCTGAGATCACCTCTTGCATCCCGCCGGAAAGCATGTTTCCTGTGACTACCTCCAGCCGCTTGAAGTGTCCGGGGCTCACCGGCGTGTAGACCCATTCGCGATCGTGCAGGTGGAGAATGGCGTTCGCTGGAATCGCTGCCCGTGTTTCGGGCTGCTTACCATAGAAAGTTGCCGTGACGAACATGCCGATGCGCATCAATCCTGGATTCGGGACTTCAATTCGGACTTTCGCGGTGCGGATGTTAGGGTCGAGAATCGGCAGAATGTTGTCGACCCGCCCCTTCAATACCCGGTCGGGGTAGGCGTTCAGGCGGAGGTCAGCAAACTCACCGACGCGGACGGCATCGAGATCATTTTCGTAAACGTCGCAGATGATCCAGACGTAAGAAAGATCGGAGATGGTGAATGGATTGGGACCAGACAGCCCCTGCACGCCCGCTGCGCCTGTGACTTGTTGGTCAGTGATCACGCCCGATATGGGTGCGAGGATGTCGACGATGCCCGATGGATGGTCCTTGTCCACACCGAGAAGCCGCAATTGCTCGCTGGCTGTATCCAAGTCGACCTTGGCGTCCTGTTCCGCGTCTTCGGCCTGTTCAAGAGCGCTCTTTGCGATTGCGCCCTGTTCGTAAAGAATCTGCTCTCGCTCGAGCTGTTGACGCGCCAAACGCTCATCGTTAACGGCCTTTAGATAAATCTGATGGGCTCCGGAGACATCGCCGCTTCGAATCTTCAACAACAACTGGCCCTTTTTCACGATGTCGCCCAGGCGGGCCTTGATTTCTACAACTCGTCCTGAGGCAAGGGAGATCACCGGTACCGCACGCGCTATATCGGGCTGCACCACGCCGGTAACGTTCAGCGCAGGGGCCGTCTTGCGCTCCACGGCCGTCGCCAACGGAAACTGTTCCGGATGGTCCACTTTGAAGTTGTTGGCGTCCAGGTCAGGCTCGACCACCGCCTTGGGCGGGGCTTCTGCCTTGGGGTCCGCCTTACCTTCATTGCACCCTGCGAGCACACCGACCAGGAACACATATGCCACCAAAGTCACAAGCCGGACGAACCATTTGGTCTTCACTGGATCACCTCCCGCCCTACTGCGAGATTCAATTGGGCTGCAGCCATTAAGTAAGCACCGACGAGGTTCACGTAATTCAATTGCACGGTGCGGTACTCAGCCTGCGCGTTCAGGAAATCAAGCAACGAAGCCCCGCCATGCTGATAAGAAAAGAAAATCGTGTCGCGCACGTGTTGGGAGAGTTGCAGGTAGCTAGCCTTATAGGGGCGCAACAGGGTGAGATTGCTGGATAGGGTTGCGTAGCCGGAGTCCACGTCACTCAAGACGGTTGCTTCGGCGGCATCGCGCAATCTCTGATTGCGTGTGATATCGAGCTGAGTGCGCAGCTTCTCTCCCTGGTTGCGGTCGAATATCCGCAGGGGGATGCCGACACTGACGCCGAGCGTATTTACGCCAAATGGGTTATTGTTGGACGAGTTGTGCGTATACCAGGCGCCAAACGTTGGATCAGTTGAGCCGTCGGCAATGGCCAGCTTGTGATCGGTCTGTGACTTGTCTATGGCTTCGACGGCAGCCTTTAGATCGGGCCGTGTGTCCAGGGCGATCTTCCGGAAGTCGTCACGAGACGCGAGTTGATCGTTAAAATCGAACGGCCCACTCACGTCGAATTGTTCGATTGGAGCCCGGTCATTCAGCAGCGTGAGAAGTTCAATTTTCGCTGTGCGCAAATTCACTTCGGCAGTTTGCACGTCCGATTCATACTGCACCCGCTGCAGTTCCAATCGGTCGAGATCGATGTGCGCGAGGTCGCCGGCATTGAATCGCTGTCGGCTGATATCAAGGACATGGTCGTAGTAGGCAAGGTTGTCTTTTGCGAGTTGCAGCACAGCCTTTGCCTGGAGGGTTGACACGAATGCGCCACGCAAGTTGAAGAGCAGAGTTCTTTCCAAATCGGTGTGCCCCGATTCGACAATTAGAGTCGCCTCTTTCGCACTCTCCAGGCGTAACTCTCGCTTGTGTTGCCGCTCGTGGAGGTAGCTGATGCCAGGCGACTCAAAGGTGCCAGCGAATGGTCGCCAGGTGCCCTTATAAGGTGCGATTTGGGTTCCGTCCGCCGATAACGTGAATTGTGGGTTGGGACGCAGAAACGCCGTGATCTGCTGCGCCCTCGATTCGTCGACACTCACCTTATCCGCCAGCAGCGTCGGATTCTGCTGTTCAAACCGTTCGTGTACCTGCTCCCAGGTCAGGGGCTTCTGGGTTTGAGCCGAGGAAGCCATGCCGCACAACATCAATGCGCAGCACCACCAATTCCGCACATGCATTCATGACTCCAATCTTGTCCTGGAACGCACTGCCAAGAATGCGGCGGCCTCTTACAGCCGCCCCTATGCGTAGCGCACTTGTTTGCCGAACGCCCTTTGCGCTGAACTAGTCCTTGGCAGACGAGGCACACCTATCCCCTGACCCACACGCCTGGGGCTGAAACTTATGTATCCTTAAACCTTGATTTGGGGGAGACACTCAAGCGGACTCTGGCGTGAATATTTCGACTTGGAACCGCTCTCTGCGTGTGCAATCTCTTGATTGCGGAGCAGTCAGCGACTTGGCGCACCAGGGCTGGCTTAAACGAGTAGAAATCGTTTGATTGCCCCAACGAATCCTGGCCAGTAGTCGTTTGATTTATATTGGGGCGCGAGCGGTGGTGCGATAATCGCGAGTCTCAAATTGAAACTCATGTTGAACTTGGAATGGATGTGGGAGCCGCGGAACCGGGTCGCCCTTTTGCTGACCAGCTTTGGCACTATCCTGGCGGTTGCCACAGTGGACTGGTGGACGAACCCGTACGTCTCGCTGGGGTTTCTCTATTTGTTTCCCATTATGCTGGCCGCTGGCTTCTTGCCACGCTGGGCGATCATTCTGATGGGTATCGGATGCGCGCTGCTGAGCGAACGTTTCAGCAACCTGGACCCTGCTGACGCTCCGATCCGCACCAGTTTTGAAGCACTGGCACTGGTTGGCTCCGGATTGTTTATTTCTGAGGTGCTCCGCAACCGGCGGTTGAGGCTGGCTTCCCAGGAGCGACTACGTGTGCTCGTGGAAACAAGTCCCGCGGCAATTGTTACAGTCGATGAGCATGGCTTCATCGAGCTTGCGAATGGTGCGGCCAGCGAACTCATGGTGCCGCGAGACGGGCATCTCATCGGGCAGCCGATTGCAGCATTCTTGCCCGAACTCCATCATGCATTGCGCTGGGAAGAGGGCCCGCAGTTCAGGACGTCGATGCAATGCCGGGGACATCGGGGCAACGGAGAGTCTTTTCTGGCGGACGTGTGGTTCTCCAGTTATAAAGAAGGACCCACCCCCAAACTAGCCGCTATCATTGCGGATGTCACCGAAGAACGGATCGCCAACGCGGAGTCAACGTCGGCTGTGTCCAACCTGCAAGAGAGGGCCACCTTGAGCAATCGGGAATCCGAGGTGCTCCGGCTGCTCGTCCAAGGCCTGACCAACAAAGAAATCGCGGCGCGGTTGAACGTTTCAGAAAGTGTGGTTAAGAACACGTTACAGCAGCTTTTCGCGAAGAACGAAGTGCGCACGCGGAGTCAACTGGTTCGGGTAGCCTTGGAACGCTATAGAGATCTGCTGTGAGCAGGCAACTCCCGAGTCGATCACTGCAGCTCCGCTCCCTCCGCACGCTTCCTGTCCGTAAGGTCACCCAGGTTCGGGAGAAAAGGACTGTCGTCTTGGGCTTGCTATCCCAGGGCGACAGCCCTCGAGTTGGGCCAGCAGTCGCCACGCGAATGGTCGCCGTGCTGGCCCGTTTCCGACTCAGCCCCTGGCCGCGCCCTGAGCTAAATGCATAATCAGGCTGATCAGGAACACGGCCAGAAAGATAAAGAACACGATTTTGGCAATCCCTGCCGCTGCGAATGCTACGCCCCCAAACCCCAGGAAGCCCGCGACTAGTGCAATCAACAGGAACAACAGCACGTAGTACAGCATGAATCCTCCCCGCCTCACTGTTTGCATAGGCAAATATCAGCGTACGGGAATCGGTCACGCTGCACCATACGGGGAACAGAGGATCTGGGCTCCGCGAGGTCTTCCGCAATGCGGCTCGGGTTCGCAGAATTTTGGGCTCCGAGGTTTCCTGTATTGTCGACACGCAAGTCCAAGGTTTCCAATCCGTTTGTGAGCGTGCACTCAAAGCGACGGCCTTTGGAACCGACTCGTGTCCGCGATGATCACGGGGTCCCTGCTTCGCGGGAACCGCGCCCGGATACGACACCGGTCGCGATCCGACCTGAGGGCGCCTGCCTTGGGGATGAATGCGTCCTCACTGACTATGCGGACGCCTTGGAGAAACTCTGGCGGCCTTAACAGTACACCGCGTGCACCATCCCCGATCCATCCTGATCCGTGACTCCATTGGATTGAAAAGCAATCAGAATCGATTCTTTCCCACCAGTGCCTCCCAATCTGATGGCGACTCGATTTCGTACTCGCGCCAATTTGCGATTTTTCCGTCTCTGAGGCGAATCAGTACCATCCCGTGGGTCCGCACCTCATAGGTAAAGGTGTATTCCCCCGCGCCGATTTGCTGAGCTTCATCAAAAATGAGGTGGTGCCACACCATCCGCATTGGTTTCGTACGGCCACGGGCGCCACCAAACCATTCGAACAACTCCACTTGGCCCTCTCGAACCTTCGAGCTTGGAGGAGAGCTGTAGAGAGCATCGTCGGCAAAAAGGTCCGCCGCGGCGCGGGCATTTCCTGCATTCCAGGCATTTGCCAACTGCTCCATGCGGTCTTGGAATTCTGACGGTGTGAGAGCCTTGCCCGCATTCCCGCTGAGTTGCCTGTGTATGCCCCAGACAAAGCAGGGCGTCAAAGCCGCAATGGTGGCCACGATGCGAACCAGTTTGCGTTTGGACATCATGATGTCTGGCATCGAGATTTCTCCCATACGGAGTTGAGGTTTTCAATTGCGACGGAAGGTCGTACCCGGCGCACCGAACGGCTGGCGTTGTTCCTTACTAAATACAACAATCCTCAAAAACCGAGAACAAAATTGACAATCGGTCTGTTGCGCACATCCATATTTCACAGAATATTGAAATATAGGCCGTCCCGTCGGGGTTATCCTGAAGCAGTGAATACGAAATTTCCCCTCGCTTCCACTGCTGCGATGATTGCCGATCCAACAAGGTCAGCCATGTTGAGTGCACTGCTCGATGCTCGCCCGCTATCGGCAGGCGAACTGGCACGTTGCGCAAATGTTTCTGCACAATCAGCGAGCATGCATTTGGCGCAACTGCTCACCGGCGGCTTCCTCAAAGTGTCACGGGAAGGCCGTCATCGCTACTACTCGATCGCCGGCCCAGACATCGCACATGCAATCGAGGCTCTGGGTACCATCTCCACTCCACCGAGCTATCGGCCTTCGATCGCGGATCGTGATTTGTGCTACGCGCGCACCTGTTATGACCACCTTGCGGGAGAGTTGGGCGTAAAGCTCACTAGCGCATTGGAACACAATCGTCTCCTCGTTCCGCGTGGAGAACGGGAGTACGACGTCACCCGTCGCGGTGAGGAATGGTTGGCGCGCTGGCAAATCGATATCGAGTCTCTGCGAAAAACCAGAAGGATCTTTGCCCGGCGTTGTCTCGATTGGACGGAGAGACGCTACCACCTGGCCGGAGCACTAGGTGCAGCAGTGTGCGAAAAGTTCTTGGAATTTCACTGGATCCGGCGTGAAAAGAGAAGCCGCATCGTCCACCTCTCGCCTGGTGGGCAGCGCGAGTTGAACCGTCTGTTGACTTTCAAGCCTTCCTGAGTCGTGGTCGGCAGGCACGATTCAGCCGCGGGTGAAACATACCTTGCTCGACCCAAGTACCCTGACCCTCGTGCACACGGCCAACGGCAACGATGACACCCTGCGCAACGAGGGTTGTCCCGGTGCCGCCTTGATTCTTGGAGGGCGCCGTTTTGCGCTCAGACCAGCCGCCCGGAGGAGA
>Ga0307479_10004764_pt1 | contig 12458 bp, 13 predicted proteins | sample atmos_gasesECM4C_FD_203743 | JGI IMG/M metagenome (GOLD analysis project Ga0307479, IMG submission 203743) | Hardwood forest soil microbial communities from Morgan-Monroe State Forest, Indiana, United States - atmos_gasesECM4C_515 | ecosystem: Environmental > Terrestrial > Soil > Temperate...
GAAACACGAGGCTTCATGAAGGTCCTTGTGGGCGGGAGCGACGACCGCATCCTCGGGTTTACGATGATCGGCGCCGAGGCCGGCGAGGTCATGGCCGCCGTGCAAACGGCGATGCTGGCGAACCTGCCCTATCAGAAACTTCGCGACGCCGTCCTCACGCACCCGACCATGGCGGAGGGGCTGGGCTCGCTCTTCGCGGCCGTGCCGCCACGGTCGTGAATTTGGACCTGAGTCGACGCGCTTCCACAGCGGGAGAGATCCGATGAGCAATTTGAGAGGCAAGGTCGCCATTGTCACCGGCGCATCGAAGGGCATCGGCGCCGCGATCGCGAAGGGCTTGGCCGAGAGCGGCGCCGCGGTCGCCGTGAACTACGCATCGGACAAAGACGGTGCCGACCGCGCCGTTGCGGCGATCCGCGCCCGCGGCGGCAAGGCGGTCGCGATCCAGGCCGATATGTCGAGGGCTGCCGACGTGAAACGGCTCTTCGAGCAGACGAAGGCGGCGCTCGGCACGCCGAACGTCCTTGTGAACAACGCCGGCACGTACAAGTTCGGGCCGATCGCGGATATCACCGAAGCGGAATTCCATCGTCACTTCGACACCAACGTGCTCGGGCCGATGCTGGCGATTCAAGAGGCGCTGAATTATTTCCCGGCCGAAGGCGGAAGCATCGTCAACATCAGCTCGATCGCGAGCGAGAGCCCGGTGCCGAATTCAAGCCTCTATTCCGCCACCAAGGGCGCGCTCGACACGCTCACACGGGCGCTGGCGAAGGAGCTTGGACCGCGGAAAATCCGCGTCAACGCCGTCGCTCCCGGCTATACGGATACCGAGGGCAACCGGGGCTTTGTCGGCAGCGCGGAAGGAGAGGCCCTCGTCGCGGCGACACCCTTGGGGGGTCGCTTCGGCCGACCCGAAGAGATCGCCCCGGCGGTGGTATTCTTGGCTTCGGACGATGCAGCGTGGCTGACGGGCGAGAGGATCAACGCTTCCGGTGGCGTACACTGATTCTCGGGGTGCCCCTGGTAGAGGCCAAGAGACGAGCAGCACATCGCGATCCGCATTCGGTGTGATAGCCTGATCCGTGAGGATCAGGTCGGGGGCCCCGCGTGAAGCGACGCGACGTCATCACTGTTCTGCTGGGTGCCGCCGCGCTGGCGCGGCCGGCGCTCGCTCAGGAGAGCCGGCCCGGCATCGCGCGTATCGGCTTCATCGGCAACGGGCCGGCCTCGGAGCATCGGCTGCGCGACGCCTTCGGCGCCGGGCTGCGCGAGAACGGCCTCGTCGAGGGCCGGGATTGCACGGTCGTGACCAGCTTCGCCGAGGGCGAGTCCGATCGTCTGCCCTCACTCGTGCAGGACCTGGTGCGCGAGAAGGTCGACGTCATCGTCCTTGCGGGTCCATCCGCCATCCGTGCGGCACAGAGTGTCACCAGCACCGTGCCGATCGTGATCGCGGTTGCCGGCGACCCCGTCGCCGACGGGTTCGTCCCCAGCCTGGCGCACCCCGGCGGCAATCTGACGGGGCTGTCGATGAACAACACGGAAATCTCCGGCAAGCGCCTCGAGCTGCTGAAAGAGACGACGCCGTCGATGACACGGGTCGCGGCGCTGGTCGACGCGTCCTTGGTGATGGCAGGACTGTCGGAGGTCGAAGCGGCGGCGCACTCTCTGGGTCTGGCGTTGCAGGTGCTGCGGGTTACGATGGACGATCTCGATCGCGCTTTTGCCGCCGCCCAGCGCGAGCGTGCCCAGGCCATGCTCGTGCTGCCGACGCCCCGCTTCAATTTCCAGAGCCGCCGGGCTCGCCTCGCCGACCTCGCGCTGCGCCATGGCCTCCCCAGCATGTATGAGGAGGCGGCCTATGTCCGGGACGGCGGTCTCATGTCTTATGGACCGAGCTTCGAGGACATGTACCGACGCGCCGCGGTCTACGTGGCCAAGATCCTGAAGGGCGCCAAACCCGGCGATCTCCCGATCGAGCAGCCCGCGAAATTCGAGCTGGTCCTCAACCTCAAGACCGCGAAGGCGCTCGGGATCGCAGTCCCGCAATCGCTCCTCGCGCGCGCCGACGAGACGATCGAGTGAGGGGGCGCGCGGAGAGCGGTTCCCGCGTGTGGGTGTCGCTCCCAAGCCCCTCATCCTGAGCCGCCGCGCTTGGATGAGGGGGATTTGTGTTGGAGGAGACAAAGAACCCCTCATCCCGAGCCGACCGCGAAGCGGGCAAGTCGAAGGACGCACCACGCCGATCCAGCCGGAACCCCGCTAAAACTTCTTCGCTTGGCCCTTGCCCTTATCGGTCTGGCCGGTGTGCGCGAAGGTCTGGACGCAGTCCTTGCGGGCGCTGCTGCCGGGCGCCAGCGTGCGGCAGGTCTTTCCGGGCTTCTTGCTGCTCTTGACGATCGCGTTGTCGTTCTTGGGCGCGGCCGATGCGCCCACTGGAACCAGCAGAGCGAGCGCGACGGACGCAATGAGAAGGCGCTTCATGGCCGATACCCCCCGATAGGCCGATGCTCCGCAGTCTAGGCTTAAGATTCGGTTCATGAACAGGCGCGCGGTGCCGGGGCGGGGGACACGGCGGCGGCTGTGAGCATTTTTCGTCAGCGGTCGGCTTTCCCTCGCATGAGCAATTTTGCGGGCGCGCCGGCGTCTCCTGTGACGCGCTTCCGCGCTGAAACTCCACGCATTAATTCGGACCGAGACGAGCCGATTTTCTTGCAAAGTTACGGTAATTCCGTAATGACCGCACTTCTCCGCGCGGGACCCCCCGGATAACCTCGCGCATCCGAAGACGAGATGTCTCGTCGGAACGATGGGTGGAGCGAGCACATGCACTTGATCCCGCGCGGAACGATGGTCGGTCTGCTGGTCACCACGCTGGTGGTGGGCCCGGCGTTGCTGCAAGTCCCGAATTTCGATCAGGCCGCCTTTGCGAAAGGCGACGGCGGCGGCGGTGGTGGGGGCGGGGGCGGCGGTGGGGGTGGCAACGGCAATGGCGGTGGTGGCGGTGCCGGTGGTGGCGGCGGAAGTGGTAAGGGCGCCGGCGCCGACGGGTCCAGCAAAGGCAGCTCGGATGGCACCGCAAAGGGCAGCGCCGATGCGGCCTCGGATGGCGCCACCGGCACCGCGGGCGGCCAAGGCAAGGGATCGTCCAAGGGGAAGGGGTCGACCAATACGGGCCTCAGCGGCGCGTTGCACTCGGCTAACGCCTCGCCCTCGGCGCTTGCGCATGCCGCGCCGAACTCGCGCGTCGGCCAGATCGCGGCCTATAAGTCGGCGGCGACCAGCCTGAGCACCTCGAGCGCCGCTCTCGCCACGGCGAATGCGGCGTTGGCGTCGGCCCAGGCCGCGCTCACGGCAGCGAATGCAAAATTGTCGGCGGATACGGCTCTGAAGGCAGCGGCGAGCGTGCTCTCAGCGGATGCCACCGCGGTGAGCACCGCAACAGCCGCGGTCGCTTCGGCGCAAGCCGCCGCCACGGCGGCGCAGGCGGCAGTGACGGCCGATCAGAACGCGGCGGCTTCGGCGCTCGCCGCAGCGGCGAACAAGGGCATCACGGCCGGGACGGTCTCGGCTTTGGATGCCAAGCTCGGCGTCAGCCTGGACTCCTCCACTTCGGCCTCGCTCGCCGCACAGGCGGCCTCGCTGCAGCACTAAAGGCGTCTTCCGCCGGACCGGATACCGGTCCGGCGCGAAGCCAACGACACTGGGGCATGGTCCGATCGGACCGTGCCCCAGACCTTTTTGGATTGGCCGCCGCCGGGAACGTTTCCCGGACATTCTCGTTTCGGTCCGAGATCCCTATCTCTCTACTTTAGATCGGACCGGAGCGAGCGATGGGCAGTTCAGAGGCGAAGCCGGCGGGCCCCGACCTGGCGTTGGGCGTGGCGATCGGGAGCCTTCCCGACGGAGCCATGCTCCCGGGGCATGTCGGCGAGGAAGCCGTGCTGCTCGCGCGCCGCGGCAACGAGTTCTTCGCGATCGGCGCCACCTGCTCGCACTACAGCGGGCCCCTGGCCGAGGGGCTCATGGTCGAGGAGACGGTGCGCTGCCCCTGGCACCACGCCTGCTTCAGCCTGCGCACCGGCGAGCCCCTGCACGCGCCGGCCCTGAGCCCGGTCTCCTGCTGGTGGGTCGAGCAGAGCGAGGGCCAGGTCTTCGTGCGGCGGAAGAAGCAGGCGCCGGAGACCCGCCGGAAAAGCCGGGTCGCCGCGGGAAGCGCCATGCCGCGGAGGATCGTGATCGTCGGCGGCGGTGCCGCGGGCTTCGCCGCCGCCGAGATGCTGCGCCGGGAAGGCTACCAAGGCGCGCTCGTCATGCTGAGCGACGACGACGCGCCCCCGGTCGACCGTCCGAACCTCTCCAAGGATTATCTCGCGGGCACGGCGTCGGAGGATTGGGTCCCGCTGCGGCCGGAGAGCTTCTATGCCGAGAACCGCATCGAGCTCCGCCTCAATGCCCCCGTCGCGGCGATCGACCCGCGCTCGCGCGAGGTGGCTCTGGCGGACGGCAACAAGATCCCCTACGAGCGCCTGCTGCTCGCGACCGGCGCCGAGCCCGTGCGCCTCACGGTCCCCGGCGCCGATCAGCCCCATGTGCACACGCTGCGCACGCTTGGCCAGAGCCGCGCGATCATCGAGCAGGCCCAGACCGCGCGCCGCGCCGTCGTGGTGGGCGCGAGCTTCATCGGGCTCGAGGTCGCGGCTTCGCTCCGGACGCGCAACCTCGAGGTGCATGTGGTGGCGCCGGCGAAAGTGCCGATGGTCCGCGTGCTCGGACCGGAGCTCGGCGCCTTCGTGCGCCGCTATCACGAGGAGCACGGCGTGGTGTTCCATCTCGAGGACACCGTTGCTGGCATCGAAGGCAAGCGTGTCCGGCTCAAATCCGGCGCTGCCATCGAGGCGGAGCTGGTGGTGGCGGGGATCGGCGTCCGCCCCAGGACAAAACTCGCCGAGGCGGCGGGGCTCAAGCTCGACCGCGGCGTCGCCGTCGACGGCTATCTCGAGACCAGCGTACCCGGGATCTTCGCCGCGGGCGACATCGCGCGCTGGCCCGATCCGCACACCGGCAGCGCCATCCGCGTCGAGCATTGGGTGGTCGCCGAGCGCCAGGGCCAGACCGCCGCGCTCAACATGCTGGGCGCTCGCGAGGCCTTCTCGGCGGTGCCGTTCTTCTGGAGCCAGCATTACGACGTGCCGATCAATTATGTCGGCCACGCCGAGGCCTGGGACGAGATCGCGATCGAGGGCGACATCGCCGCCAAGGATTGCCTGCTGCGCTACCAGGCCAAGGGCCGCCTGCTCGCGGTCGCCTCGATCTTCCGCGACCTCGACAACCTCAAGGCCGAGCTCGCGTTGGAGCGGGGTTCGGCGGTTTAGGGAGCGGTTCCCGCCTGCATGGACAGCCTGCGTCCTTCGACTCGCCGCCCAAGCGCGGCGGCTCTGGATGAGGGCTGTTGGTGGGTGGCATTAAAGATGCCCCTCATCCTTGTCGAAGCCGTTCCAGCCCGACGCCCTGATCCGCGCCATCCGGCAAGCCCTGCCTTGAGTGTTCTCTAGTGCGGACGCTGAGCCTCCCACCCCGCGCGTCTGCGGCGCCGCATGGAGATGGCCGCGCGCGTCGCATATCCTGCCGCGAACGCCACCGAGAGCATAGCTATGAGGACCAGCCATTCCATGCCTTATGCTGCATGGGAGCGGCGGCGGAAATAAACTGACATTGCTGTTAGTGTCGGTTGCGCGCCGGCAGTTGCGAGGTCATGCGATGGTCTCTGTCCGCGAACCCATTCTGCATCCGATCGCCATCAACGCGCTGCGTCCGACGCAGATCACCGTGGGCATGCGCGAGGTCGAGGCCAAGCGCAGGGCGTGGCGCGCCCATAAGGGCCACAAGGCCGCGGAATTCCTGGGCCGGCACCTGATCCCGGTGATCCTGGGGCCGAAGGAGCACCACTACATCATCGACCATCACCATCTCGCCCGCGCGCTCCACGAGGAAGGCGTCAAGCGCGTGCTGGTGACGATCGTGGCGAATTTGAGGCGGCTCGAGCGCGACGCCTTCTGGTTCGTGCTCGAGAACCACAACTGGATGCATCCCTACGATGCCAAGGGCAGGCGGTGCGGCTACGAGGCCATTCCGAAAACGGTCAAGGATTTGGTCGACGATCCCTTCCGCTCGCTCGCGGGCGAGGTGCGGCTCGCCGGCGGCTACGCCAAGGACATCACGCCCTATAGCGAGTTCCTGTGGGCGGATTTCCTGCGCCGGCGCGTCAAGCGCAAGCTGGTCGAGACCGACTTCGATCAAGCGCTGGCGCAAGCCCTAAAGCTCGCCAAGAGCGCGGAGGCCGACTACCTCCCGGGCTGGTCGGGTCCGGTCGCACGCTGAGGCGGCGGGCTCTCGCCCTCAACACGCGGGGTAGGGGTAATAGCCGCACTGAGGCGCGACGACCGCCGGCGGCTGGAAATAGGCCGGGTCAACAAACCGCACCGCTGCTACCCTTCGGAAACGCATCATTTCGTCGCCGTGGCTGGGCCCGCGGGCTCGGGCAGCGGCCACACCTTCGACAGGAACCACGCGACCGAGATGCCTACCAGGCATCCGAACAGCACCTCGCCCACTCGGCGCAGGCCCTGTTCCATTCCCGTCAACTTGTCGTGATGCTCCAATGCGCCCGCGATGACGATCGCCGCGGTGATCGGCGCCTGCCGCCACATGGTCGGGATGCGGACGGCGTAGGAGGAAAGCAGCACGGTCACGGCCATCGCGATCGGAAGCTGCCATTCGGTACGGCCCAGCGCCACGGACAGTAATCCGACGGCGCAGCCCAGCAGCGTGTTGATGATGCGTCCCTGAAAGGTCGCCAGGGCTTGCTTCAACTGTGGGTCGCTGGTGGCGACCATCGAGCTGATGGCCCAGATCGGATTCGCGTTTCCGTACTCTTTGACGAGGATCCAGAGAATCGTCGTGGCGATGAACATGCTCACGGCATAGTGAATGCCGCGCACGTCATACTTCACGAAACGCTCGAATAGGCTCACGGCTCGCCCGTGTGCTCGGTTCCAATTCGTCCGCTGATGCCGCGACGATTCTCACTTCGCGCGCCGCGCTTCTCGGCGCTGATGGATGGCGGACAGCTGTTCAGTCTGGAACTGGTGCGCCACGGGGAGCTGCTAGGCACGTCGTGGACCTCTGCAGATCGCGCCGTTACTCGTGGGCTTGCGGCGGATTGCCCTTGAGTCTGTAGACCATGCCGGTCTTGGTTGCTCCCAGATAGATCCAGGCACTGCCAATTTGCTGGAGCCGGACGAAGAATTTCGCGCAACGCTCGCGTGCTTTGTCGTGCACGTCCGCGCGGCGCTTGAACTTGACCTGAAAGGCAAACTCGCCCACGAGCGGCAAGTGCTCACCACGCGTGCGCCAGAGCGCGACGTTGGCATCCGCCGTGACTCCTTTGCCGAAGTCGAGCGTGCCCAGGTCCTGGAGCACTTCCTCGACGATGGTCTGGTTGACCAGCGACACCCTGTCCGTCTTGGTTTGCTTGAGCGTCTTCAACGCTGGGAATGCCTCCGCCAGCCTCTCTATTGACATGCGATCCCCTCCCGGAGCCTGGCTCAGCGGGAATTGCACGTTGTGCGAGAAGAGAAGCCGATACCCGCCGAGCCGCTCCTTCAACGGCAAGACTTCGGCCTTGAACTTTATCCGATAGTCGCCGGGAAAGTTGGGGCGCACGTCGACTTCCGCCACCTCCTGCTGGTCCGGATGACGGAACTTGAAGACAATCTCCGGTTCCTCTGCCGGGAATCCGTCCTCGAATCGAATGCGCCGGCGCAGAATGAAGGCGCTGTTGTACAGCTTGAAGTCCTCGGTATCGAGGAATATCACCTCGCGGATGGCCGGCCGTGAACCGGTCGCGGAGGACGTGTCGAATCCTACGCCGACCTCCTCGGCCGCTTGAACGACCACCTTTCGATATTTCTTGAACCCCTTTGGAGAGGTGAACTCGTCTGTCTTCAGAATCACTTTGCACTCGCAATACTGGATGTCGTCGAGCGGACTACCGTCAGCGTATTGCCCCGGCTTGAGGTCGCCGACGCGGGTCGTCCGCGGATCCGCCATCTTGAGCTTTTCCATTTGTCTCCCCTCGCAGTGCACCTTCTCCGTCGATGCGCCGATGTCACGTCCTATCGATGGTCACGATGCTGAGCCTCCGCTCATCGAGCGCGCAGTTTCCTCAAGCCCCGCTCCTGCGGCGGGCTTTTTCGTACCTGCAGCGTGGGGTGATTGGCCGCACTCATCAGCACGCGGGATAGGGGTAATAGCCGCACTGAGGCGCGACGACCGCCGGCGGCTGGTAATAGGCCGGACGGCTCGCCGCAACCGCGGCAGCACCAACGGCCACGCCCGCCGCAGCCGCGGCGCCCGGATAGGCGGCGCCGCCATAATAACCGCCGCCGCCATAAATGTTGGTGGTGCCACCACGATAAACATTGGTGGTGCCACCACGATAGGTGCCCCCATAGGTGCCCCCCGTCGGTCCGCGATAAGCCGTGTTGCCGGCCGGGCCGCGCACCGCGGCGGCGCCACCCGGACCGCGCACCGCCTCCCCACCGCGCGGGCCGCTCGCGGCGCCCCCGCCCATCGGGCCGCGATAAGCGGACCCGCCGCGCGGGCCGCTCACGGAGCCCCAGCCAAACGCCGCCTGCGCGACTACCGTCAGCGAGACCGCGCACAGAGAGACGAGGATGAACCGCTTCATCAGCCGCCTCCCTTCTGCTTGGCCGGCGCCTTCGTGGTGGCGGGCGCCTTCGCGGTAGCGGGCGGTTTCAGCTCGATCTGCACCGCGCCTTCGGGCGGCTGGAATGCGAAGTCCGCGTCGGAGGGATGGGCGGAGAAATCCCAGTCGGACATCTCCGCGATGAAGCTCGGCTGGCCCGGCAGGTCGCGATAGGTGGCGACCAGGCGCCGCGGCAGCGCCTGATCGTTCTTTTCGACCCAAAGCTCGAGATCGATGTCCGGCGGCTGGGCGAGCAGCAGGTGACGGCACGGCACGCCGTCGATAGTCACGGTGTTGACCTCTCGCCCCGAGTTGACCCCGAAGAGAATCGACTTGTCGGGAGCGTCGGTCAGAAAATCCGCCAGCGGAAAGTCGACGTGGAGGCGCCCCATCATCGTCTCCAGCATTCCCTGGATCGTGTTGGGAACCGCGGTGCTCGCGTATTTCTTGGAATCGACTCCGAACAGGACCGCCGTTTGCCCGTCATAGATCAGCTTGGTCGATCCGTCGTCGCCGGTCACGTCAATCCGCAGCCGATCCGGCCGGCGCAAAGTGACCTTCATCGCATGAGCGATGTGCAACGGCTGGCCATTGGGGTCCGCATAGACCCGCAAGGTCCGCACCTGAAACGAGAATTGGTCCGCCTGGAGCGACTTGCCCATCTCGGCGATCGCCGTGCTCGCCTCCTCGCTGATCGCCAGCTTCGGCGGATGGGCGGCGCGCGAGGCCGGCACGAAGCCCGCCAGGCCCGCAACCCCCAACGCCGCGAAAATCGCGCCCGCTTTCAGTGCTGCTCGGATCGACATTGGGCCTCCTCCATTTTGCATCTTGGCGCGCCGGTTTCGGCGCGCGATCACCCACGCCGGCCTTACGACCGCGCGTGAAAAAGGATCGCTCGCAGCTGCCCCTCGCCGAGCTCTCGGCCAATTCCTTTGAACGCGAAGTACGGAACGAGGGCGAGCGATACGATCAACAGGGCCAGCAGCATCCCCAGCGGCGTGCCGCCGCCGATCGAAGGAATGCTCTCGACCGCCGTCTTTCCCCGCAGCAGTCCGCCGACGGTCTCTTCCGCGATGTAGAAGGCCATGAAGACAGCGGCGAACACGACGGACTTGTACGCGATCGAATAGATGAGCGGTCTGGTTTCAAAACCGCGGACGACATTGAACTCTTCCATCACGAGCATGACCTTCGCCAGGATCAAGGCGGTGACGAGCGCGAAGCCCCAGCGCGTGAACGGGATGTCATATCTCGCAAGGACGGTCCATTCGTGCAGCAGGAACAGGCCAAAGATCGCATAGAGATAAAGGAACATGCCCAGAAACTGCCTGGCCTCGTGAATAAGCCTGCTTTTCCAATTGCCCTTGTGCCCGGCAACGTCGCCTCTAGGAGCGGCGCCGTGATCCTCCAGCGACATTGTCTTTTGATCCATTCTCAGACCTCTTGAACAGGCACGCAGCGATACGCCGCGGGCCGGCGTGGAATCTCTCCCAGCCGGCCTGTCTCAAGCGCCGACGCGATCAGGCCGCCAGTCTGATTTCGTGCTTGGCCTCGATGGCGTGCCTGATCAAGGATGGGTCCGCTGATGTAGTCGCGATTGTGGGGTCCCCGTGAGCGCCTCGATGCCCTTAGGAAAGCCTCTCAATCAATGCATTTGTCTTGGCTCGTGACACAGACAAGGGCATTTCGCCGTTCATTGCGGCGAGGCGTCTTAGACTGTGAGTGTGGTCGGCAGCAGTGCGGAGCGGCTTTCCGCCTTGGCGCAGAAGCGCTCTCGGTTGCCGCGCTCCTCCTTAAGCCGCGGCGCGCATCACGCGATCGGGCGGGAGGCTGATGAAAACCGTCGTGCCTTTGCCGAGCTCGCTCATGATGGTGAGCGTGCCGCCGTGCAATTCCACGAGCTGCTTGGCGAGAGGCAGGCCGAGGCCGCTGCCTTCGAAGCGCCGGCTCAGATCCTGCTCGACTTGCTGGAACGGCTCGAGCGCCCGCGGGATCTCCTCCGGGCGGATGCCGATGCCCGTATCGGCGACTTTTATGGTGAGGCCGCCGTCTGCCGTCGGCAGGGCGGCGAGCGTCACTTTCCCGCCGCTCGGCGTGAATTTGATGGCGTTCGACATGAGGTTCAAAACGACTTGCTTGAGGCGCAGCCGGTCGACCCAGATCGGCGGCAGGTTCGGCGCCGGCGGCACCACCAGCTCGACCCCGCCCTTCCTCGCGCGCTCCGCCATGAGCGGCAGACAGGCCGCGATCAGGCGGGAGACCTCGATCTCCTCCTCGTGGAGATCCATGCGCCCGGTGTCGATCTTGGCGAGATCGAGCACGTCGTTGATCAATCCCAGCAGATGGTGGCCCGAGCTGTGGATGTCGCGGGCATACTCGCGATAGCGCGCGGCGACCGGCTCGAGCATGGCATCGCGGATCACCTCGGCGAAGCCGATAATGGCGTTGAGCGGCGTCCTGAGCTCGTGGCTCATGTTGGTCAGGATCTGCGACTTTGCCTGGTTGGCGTGCTCGGCCGCGTCGCGCGCGGCGCGGAGCTCGTCGGCGAGCTTCGCCTTCTCGAGGCCGAGACGGATGATGTCGAGGAAGCTGCGATTGAGCCCGCGCGCGATGCCGCCGACGCCGACCAGGAACACCAGCACCATCGCCGCCATGGCAAGATGCGTCCTGCCGCCGTGCAGCGCCAGCGCCGCCGCGAGCTCGAGGCCGAGCGGCACCAGGAAGGCGTGGAGTGCCGCCGGCGAGGGCGCGAGCGCCGCCACCGCGCCCGCCGCCATGCCGGCCAGCACCATCACCACGAAGGCGTGCTGAAGCGGGTCGTCGCTGATCAGGATCACGACGGAAAGCGCGCCCCAGAGCGCGCCGGTCGCGCCCGCGCCGAGCGCGAACAGTCCGATCCACCGGCCCGCATCGGCCGCCGCCGGCGGGTTGGCGCGATAGGCGAACCACAGCAGCAGCCGGACGCCGAGGCAGAGCGCGAAGGCCGTTGTCCAGCCCAGAAGCAGGCGAGCCGGCACCTCCAGCGACAGCACGGCGACCGAGAGCAGCGCGATGGCGGCCGAAGTCATCAGCGGCAGCGGCGTCTGGAAGACGACGCGCGCCTCGGCCGCGCGGATATCGGGGTCTAGCGGCATCGATGATCCAGGCAAGCTACGTCGCTCTCGGTGGCCAGCGCCGGGATGGTTGATCGCAGAGCCGGATTAATCATTTTTGGACGCATCGGTCGCCCCTCGATGGAGCACACGATATTGAGCGGCTTACATACTTAAGGTTTCATTTATCTGAGGGTCCGCGGGACGCATGTGCGACATGCACGGAAACCGGTGCTGTCTTGCCGCGCAGGGCGAGCGTGCGGATTTCCAGCTCGGGCCATGCGCTAGCGACGGCGGCATAGACGGACTCGCCCAGCAGCGCTTCGCCCGAGGCGGCGCAGGATGCGAGCCGCGAGGCCGTGTTGACGGTGTCGCCCAGCGCCGTGAAGTCGACGATGCCGTCGCCGCCGACATTGCCGACATAAGCCAGCCCCGAGCTGACGGCGACGCCGATCGAGATCGGCTCGGCCGCGCGATTTGCCGCGACCGCATCGAGCAGTGCCAGCGCGGCCTCGGCGCCGCGCCGGCGATAGAGGGGGCCGCAGATCCCCGGGATGAACAGCGCCATCACCTCGTCACCGATCAGCTTGTCA
>Ga0307479_10004765_pt1 | contig 12457 bp, 8 predicted proteins | sample atmos_gasesECM4C_FD_203743 | JGI IMG/M metagenome (GOLD analysis project Ga0307479, IMG submission 203743) | Hardwood forest soil microbial communities from Morgan-Monroe State Forest, Indiana, United States - atmos_gasesECM4C_515 | ecosystem: Environmental > Terrestrial > Soil > Temperate...
ATACCCGTTCCGCACCGGCATGAAAACGTCCGCAAGCACCAGGTCCGGGCGGATATCAGAAATCTTCCGCACCGCCGCTTCGCCGTTGCCAACGGCAACGACGTCGATGCCCTGATCTTTCAGGGCAAGCCCCACCATCTTCTGGATGTTGCTGTTGTCGTCCGCAACCAGAATCTTGGGCACCGAACGTCCTCCGGCGATACTGTACCTGCGCGTGCCACACCCGATGCGTGGCCGCACAAAATGACCTGCTCTAGAGTATTGGAGCACCCGTTGAAGTTCACGTCAATCTCAACAGGGCATGTGTGTGTCGGAAGTGAATACTCAGGTCTTGGCCTCTGTCAGCCGCTCTAATAGTGCTAAAGCAAACGGGGTACGGCCCTTTTAGGCCGCACCCCGCGCTGTTTCTCCTGATCTTCGCCCTGCCCCAGGACTCACCAGGGAATGATTTTCTTCAACCCTTTCTTTTTCTTGCTGGTCGATTCCTTCTTGCTGTCTCCGTTGGTTCCATTTTGCGTTCCGTCTTGGGCCTTGGCGGCGTCTGCCTTAGCAGCATCATCAGCCGTCTGCTCCGCCCCCGCTGGCGTTGCATCCGTCTTGGGAGTGCTGTCGGCAGTTCCCGTTGCCGTCGCACCATTCGCGGGGTTCTCCGCCGTGGGTGCCGGGGTTGCATCTGGCTGGGTCGCTGGACTTGCCTCGCTCCCATCCGTCGCGGGAGTCACAGTCTCCACGCTGCTGGTTGTCCCGCTGCCGCCTCCCGGCGTCGGCGTTATCGTCGCGACGATTCCCGTTCCAGCGCCAGTAATCTGCGATGGATTTCCACCGTTCAAAATATCGATTCCCGCTTCGCTCTCTGAAGCCGGAGTCATCGTCGGCTTTCCTACTTTGGCGGCCGAGGTCAACTCCTGTCCAGGTCCGGAACGAACCAAACCCAGCGGCTTCTTGATGAACGCTTCATGCGTCCGCGGAGCATTCTGCTCCGCCGTCATCCAGGCAACTGCCTGCGGATCCGGCTGTGGCACCGGCGCTCCAAGCGCCTTCAGCCGGCTCTTGGCATTCGGAACCAGCGGCGATAGCGGATAATTGCGGACGAGCCGCGCATAATACGGAGCAGCCATCTCCTTTTTCTCACTGGACTGCCAAATGTTTCCGAGCATCCACAGCGCCTGGTCGGATTTGCTGTAAAGGGGGTAGCGATTTACGATCGCTCTCAGCCTGGACTCGGCGGCCTTCTTATCTTCCTTCACGTAGTAGTAGTAACCGATGCGGAAATCGCCCTCCGCCAGCAGTTCTTGCACTTCGCGCAAATGCTGCTCCGCCTTCGGCGCCAGCGCGTCATTCGGGTATTTTGACAGAAAAATTTGAAACTCATCCTCAGCCGCGACGGCATGCGTGCGGTCGCGGTCCGGCTTTTCCATCTGCTTGAAGTGCGTCATCGCCACCTGCAACTGCGCATAGGCCGCCTCCGGCAGCATGGGGAAGAAAATATCGAAGTCCTTGTACGCTTGGACAGCCTGTGTCAGATTTGCACTTCCGCCTTCTTTGTAGAACGAATCAGCAATCGCCAGCTTGGCCTTGGCCAGATACTCGCTGTCCGGATAGGTATTGATGAGCGTTTGAAGATTCAGCCGGCCGACTTCGTGCCGCCCGTGCTTAATGTCCTCCATCGCCTTGTTGTACAGAATTTTGTCCGGCTCTGCGGTATTCTCCACGCTCGTGGATTTGTTGACCCTTTTCTTCTTATGGAAGATTTGAGCATCGCACTGCGTGGCGCTCAACAGGAACAGTCCGCTCAACACCAATAGAGCCGGCCGTCTTGTCATTGCCACCAATGAAGTACCGAGCAAACTTCACCTCTTTCTCGTCACACCAGAGTGCTTCTCTGCACCCTGCTGAAGCCTATGGCGCTTCCTGACTCCCCGTAGTTTGGGACCGGCCAATTATACCCTGAACGAAAGGCCAGGCTGACAACTTTTGCGCCATTGGCCTGGTGCCTTCCAAACTACCGGTCTCTGTGATGCTGCCTCACCGCGCCAAGGGTTGCCTATCACCGCTTCCCACGCATAGATGTTTTGGTGAGAACGCGACGTTTGCTGCGCAGGCCTATGGAATATATTCTCTGTCCCTGTGGTATTGCACTTATGGTAGGGTCTAAACTCCTGCTGGCACTCATATCCCGCACCGGATGGGAGATTTCCATGAAACGCACGCTCGCTTTAGGACTGCTGGCCGCCGCTGCCTCGGCCGCCCCTTCCGCAGTCTCGCAAGCCGAGAAGTCCGAAGTCGCCAAGATGACCCTCAAAGTCGGCGACACCGCCCCCGACTTCACTCTTCTCAGCGACGGCTGGAAAACCGTGAAGCTCAGCGACTATCGCGGCAAGAAAAACGTCTTCCTCGCCGTCTACGTTCTCGCCTTCACAGGCGGTTGAACCAAGCAACTTCAGGCGGTCCAGGCTGGAATCGCCTCCGGTAAGATTGACACCACCGACACCGAGGTTTTCGGAGTGAGTATGGATAGTCCCGCCGCCAACGCCGCCTTCGCCAAGCAAATCGGCGTTAGCTTCCCGCTCCTCAGCGACATGAACAAAAAGATGCTCAAATCCTACGGCATCCTGAAGGGGTATAACCTCCACGACGACACCTTCGAATGGGCTTTGCGGGCCAACATCGTCATCGACAAGCAAGGCGTCATCCAATTCGTCGAAGAGGGCGACAGCGCCGTCGACCCCAACACCGCCTTGACCATGTGCACCACCCTGCACAAAAAGGAACCTGGACGGTAACCATCGGCCCGCCCGAGGAAGCCGCGCGGTTACCACACTTTGCAAATCTTCTCCGCCGGTTTCACCATCGGTTGCCCTGTGCGGCAAGAAAACGCTCTCGCAAACTCCGGCATGTTCACCACTACTCCGTTGATGCGATATTCTGGCGGCGAATGCGGATCGGTCTGGGCCCGAACTCGCAAGTCCTCTGGCCGCTCATTCGCGCAAGCCCACTGCGCAAACCCGACGAAAAACCTCTGCTCCGGGGTTAGCCCATCCGTAGACTGCAAATTTTTTCCAGCAGTGGCCGCGCCCCACGCCATGTACGCCAAAATCTCTCCGCCCAGGTCCGCCACGTCTTCCCCCTTGGTCAATTCGCCGTTGATGTGGACCTCGTCCACCATGACGTACTGCGAATACTGATCGCTCACGCACTTCGTCCGCCCGTCGAACTTCTTGCGGTCTTCTTCCTTCCACCAGTTCTTCAAATTGCCCTTGGCATCGAACTGGCTGCCTTCATCGTCGAATCCGTGCGTCAATTCGTGTCCAATCGTTCCGCCGGTATTACCATAATTTGGCGCGTCATCCATCTTTGCGTCGTATAACGGCGGTTGCAGCACTCCAGCAGGGAAGTTGATGTCGTTCATCTGTGGATTGTAGTAAGCGTCGACCGTCGCCGGCGAAATGAACCACTCTCCCCGGTCTACCGGCTTGCCGATCTTCGCGATCTCCCGGCGGTGTTCAAACTCCGTGGCCCGCTGTACGTTTCCAAGAAATTCCGTGCGCACGATTTTCACCGGACCATAATCCCGCCACTTATCCGGATACCCGATCTTGTTGCGAATCCCCTGCAGCTTCACTAGCGCTTGCTGTTTCGTCTCCGCGCTCATCCAATCCAATCCCTCAATCCGCTTAGCCATGGCGTCTTCGATGTGCCGCACCATGTCCAGCGTGCTTTGCTTTAACTCCGGCGAAAACACTTTGCGCACGTACGCCTGCCCCAGTGCTTCGCCCAGCATGTAGTCGGTGTACCGCACGCAGCGCTTCCAATGGGGCTCTTGTTCTTTCGCCCCGCGCAAGTACTTCCGGTAAAACTCAAAATTTTCTTGCACGAACTTCGCTGACAGATACGGCGACGAGCTATCCGCCACATGAAACCGCAAATATGTCTTCCAATTTGCCAACGTCTCGCTCGCCAGCGACGCGTTCACCTGCTTGAAGAACGCCAGCGCTGTCACGTTCAGAATTTCGATTTTGGGATATTGCAAAACGCTGTAGTACGTTTTCCAGTCGAAATTCGGTGTCAGCTCTTCCAGCCCGGGAATCTTCATTTTGTTTTTCAGCTTGTACGGGTCGCGCCGTTCCACTCGCGTCAACGACGCCTTTGCCAGCGCTGTCTCCATTCGCATCAAAGTCTCCGCATTCTGTTTCGCCGTCTCCGCACTGTCTCCTAGCAGCTCGAAGACCATCCGTACGTGCTGCACGTACCGTTCCCGCGTCTCCTTCGACTTCGCATCTTCTTTCGTGTAGTAGTCCCGGTCCGGCAGCCCCAGCCCGCCCTGATCTAGCGACGCAATGATCTGCTCGGAATTATCTGGGTCTTGGTCCGATCCGCCCCGGAACAGAATCGACCGGTATCCTCCGGTCGCCAGTTGCAGCCGCGCCACCAGCGGCGCGATCTCCCGAACTGACTTCAACTGCGTAATCGCGTCCAGCTCCGTCTTGATAGGCTCCAGCCCACTTTTCTCGATGCCTGCCTCGTCCGTACAGGCCGCGTAAAAATCTCCAATTTTTTGCGTCACCGCATCCCGCGTATTCGAACTGTCCGACGCCTGTTCCAGAATCCCCCGCAGAAAATTGAGATTGTCCTGATACAGTTTCCCGTAAACACTCCACGAAGTTTGATCCGCGGGTACGGGATTCTTCTGCCGCCATCCTCCACACGCGTATTGGTAAAAGTTCACGCACGGATCGATGGACTTGTCCATCGATGCCAAATCCAGGCTCGGCGAGTACGGCAGCGCCGGCTCACTCGCCGTCTGCCCGCTCGTCGTCCCCGCAAACGCCAACAGCGCTAGCAAAACGAGCGCAACTCGTGCCATCCGCTGGGAACACACTGGGAGTAGATTTGAACTAGAAATAACTCTCATGTCATTTCTCTCCGTCTGCTTTTTAGAAGCCGACCACACGCGCAGCTATCCTAGTGTTGCTCATCTCGTTTTCCAACCAGAAACTCCTAAGGATGCTCCGCTCGAAAGATGATGTCAGGGGGAGCTTGTCTACCCTGAGCGAGGTCAAAGGACCCGCCCGTCTGCAGGATCAATTGCGATAAGAGTGAGAGGGGCGCTCTATCAATTCGCCACGGTGAGTTCGATCGTTGATGATGCTGGAATCCGCGTTCCGCTCATGGGTGACTGGTCAATCACCGCGCCGCGCGGCCATTGGGGCGCCGTCACGTAATTCACCTTGCGTCGCATCTGCGCCACATCCAGCCGATGCTGCGCTTCCATCTCATTCAACCCAGTCAAGTGCGGCATCACGTAGGCCATCTCCCGTGGCCCTTGCGAAACCAGTACGTCCACCCGCGGTGTCGCCGCCCCCGCCCCCGGCTTCGGATTCTGAATCACCACCGCATCGACAGGCCGGTCCGTCATCGTAGTCGCGGAAACCTCCCCAACTTGCAATCCCGCCCGCAGCAGCTCGATTCGCGAAGCTCTCAACGAGTTTCCTTCGAGCAGGGGTATTTGCAATTGCCGTTGCCCCAAGCTCAGTACCACATGTGCCTGCTGCGACACTTTCATCAACAAGCCCGAAGTCGGCGTCTGCCGCACAACCGCGTTAATGGGCTGGTCGCTATAAATCCGGTCGGCCACGCGCAGCACCAGCCCGCGCGATTGCAATATCTTGCTCGCCTCCGAAACATTGAGGCCAACAAGATTCGGCATGGTTACTTCGCGCCCGTGAATCGCGATACGCATCGCCGTGATCGCGCTCAGAAACGCCGCCGACGCCAGAATGAACACCAGCAGCGTCATCCGCCCCAGCCATTCCAGCCTCTCTCTAAGAGTCATACGCTAAAGTCTCGATTCTCTGTCTCAATTCGTCAACAGTTTCTTGCGCCCTTTGGGCGGCTTTGCAGCCAGCGCCCCAGTTCTTCGCGCAGCACTTTGAAGTCGATCGGTTTGGAAACGCAGGCATTGCAACCCGCCTGCAAGAAACTGCTTTGCTCTGTGACCAGGGCATGCGCCGTCACTGCAATCACCGGAAGCGAACAAAGTTTCGGCTGCTTTCGCATCCACGCAGCCAGCTCGAGTCCGTCCTCGTCGCCAAGCTGGACATCCAACAACACCGCATCGGGCGCATGGTCTTCGATGGAACGCATCGCCGCGCTCAAATCCTTCGCGCTCAAAACCTCGTGGCCTTCTATTTCCAGCCAGTCACAAAGCAATTCGCAGTTCAGCGGGTTGTCTTCGACCACGAGGATTCTATGTTTCACATCTTCTCCGCCACACTCGGAGCCATGACACGCTCGATATGTTTGACCAGCGCCTCGTGCCACGGCTGCTGTTTGCGAAGGAGTGCTTCTGCGTGCGTACGCAGGTACTGCTGCTCCTTATGGCTCAAATCCTTGCTGGTTAGAACGAATACGGGAAGGCCGGCGGTGCGGAGGCTGGCGCGCCATTCCACGAGCAGTTCAAAGCCGCTCACCTCGGGCAACATCATGTCCAGAATCACAAGTTCCGGCAGAGCAGCGGCTACTTGCGCGCGAGCCTGGGCGCCATCCGCAGCCGTGGTGACAACGAAACCGTGGGTCGTGAGCATCTCCGCGATGAATTCGCGAGTCGGCGCGTCATCTTCCACGATAAGGATCGACCGTCCTGGTTTGGTTTTTGGTTTCCCTCTGACGTGACGCGCAATCGCCCCGAGCAGAGTCGCTTTGTCGACGGGTTTCACCAAATATTCATCGGCTCCCAGCAGCGTTCCCATACTGGGTTGATCCACGATCGAAACTACGATTAAAGGAATCTGAGCGGTGCGTGGGTCTCGTTTTAACTGGATCAGAATTTCCCAGCCATTCTTCGGCTTCATCACAATGTCAAGCGTGATTGCACTGGGCTGGAGTCGCGCCGCAATTTCCAGCGCGTTTTGCGGCTCTTCGCACAACGTTACTTGGTAGCCGGCCGAACTAAGCTGCGACCGGATGAGGTGGGCGGTCGTCCGATCATCCTCAATCACCAGAATCCGTTGCGCGCCGAGGGCTCTCGATGAAGTCTCCGTTCTGCCGCCCGGCGCTTGTCGCGCGGAGACGGCCGCAGGTAGAGAGAAATAGAAGCAGCTTCCTTGTCCTGCCTGACTGTTAAGACGCAACTCTTCGCCATGTAGTTCCACCAGCCGCTGCGTGATGGCCAGGCCTAATCCGGTTCCTTCGCTTTTCTTTACAGATTCCCGGAGCCGGTAAAAAGCCTCGAAAATTCGCTTCTTCTCTTCATCGGGAATACCCGGGCCGTTGTCCTTTACTTCTATGCGAACCCTTCCGTCCTCTAGCAGTCCGGAAAGCTCAATCCGGCCGCCGTCCGGAGTAAATTTTATGGCGTTGCCGATAAGATTCATCAGTATCTGTTTAAATCTTGTGCCATCCGCGCGCACCGCCAATCCGGCTTCGGCCCTTGCGGACAAGGAGTGTGATTTCTTGTCCGCTAGCGGTTGCATCGCGCTGAGCACTTCGCTGAACGCGCTTTGGACGGAGAGGTTCTCGATTGCCAGCTCCATGCGGCCCGCCTCGATCTTGGAGAGATCCAGGATGTCGCTGATCAAGGTCAGAAGGTGTTTTCCACCAGTGTGGATGTGATTGATGTAGCGGCGCTGTTTCTCGTTCAAAGGTCCATAACGTTCATCCGCTAGAAGATCAGAAAAGCCCAGGACGGCATTAAGCGGAGTGCGCAGTTCGTGGCTCATGGTCGAGAGGAACTGGTCCTTGAACCTGCTGGTGCGCTCGGCTTCTTCTTTTGCGCGGAGCATGACTTCTTCCGCCCGTTTACGCTCGGTGAAATCCCGCGTGACCTTCCCGAATCCCCGGAGGCGTCCCGTCCCATCACGCAATGCGGTAATCACCACGTTTGCCCAGAACCGCGATCCATCCTTTCGCACCCGCCAGCCTTCGTCTTCGAATCGCCCTTGCTCTGTGGCGACCTTCAGTTCGTTAGCGGGCTTGCTTTTTTCCACGTCCTCCGCCGGGTAAAAGCGGGAGAAATGTTGGCCAATGATTTCGTCGCGTTTGTAGCCCTTGATGCGTTCAGCGCCCGCACTCCAACTGGCGATGTGTCCTTCCGGATCTAACATCAGAATCGCGTAATCCGTCACCTCCGAAACGAGCAGGCGGAATCGCTCTTCGCTTTGCCGCAGGGCCTCCTCAGCCCTCTTGCGCTCGGTGATATCGTGCAGTACGACCACGCCGCCCTTGAGGGCGCCATCCTGACCGCGCAAGGGCCGGCCGGTTATACTGAGCAGGCGCCCCTCCGGCACATTCAAGTTGCGGATGAATAGCTCTACGGCGTCTACACTCTCGCCGCGCATCGCTCGAACCAAAGGCAACTCTTCCGCGGGAAACAACGTAACGCCATCCGGTAGAAAACTGCCGTATTGCTCCGACCAGCGCTCGGGACTTGCGTCGGTAGCACCGATGCCGACGAACCGCTCCGCGGCCGCATTGAAGAGCAGAAACTTCCCGTTCGTGTCGGCCACGACGACGCCGTCTGCGATACTTCCTAGAATCAGCTGCAATAAATCTTTTTGGCGGCTTATCTCTTCTTCTGCCAGCTTCTTGTCAGTGATGTCCCGGAAAACGAGTACGACTCCGAATGCTTCTCCTGCATCCGTGACAATAGGCGCCGCGCTATCTTCGATGTCGAATTCCTTGCCGCTCTTTGATCGCAGGATGGTGTGGTCGGCCAGCCCCACTATCTTTCCCTCGCGGAAGACTTTCTTCACTGGATTTTCGACAGGACGCCCCGTTTCCTTGTTCACGATGTCGAAAACAAGGTCCATCGGCTTTCCCATCCCGTCTTCGAGACTCCATCCGGTGAGAGATTGGGAGACCGCATTCATGAAAGAAATTGCGCCATTCATATCCGTGGCAATCACCGCGTCGCCGATGCTCGAAAGTGTCGTTGAGAACCACTTTTCGCTTTTCTCCAGAGCGTCCTGCGCCTTCTTCCGTTCGGACAGCTCGCGGGTCAGAAGCACCAAACACAGCGCAAGCAGCGAAATGCTCAGCAAAGTCCCGGCGAAGACGGCGCGCACCGACCGAGCCACGCTCTCGTTGGTCCGCTCTGTTCGAGCCTGCAGTAGAGCCTCTTCTTCGCTCTTCATCTCGGAGAGCAAGGCGCGGATCTGGCTCATCCAGCGCTGTCCCGAACCCTCCAGGACCACCTTGTTTGCGGAGGCCGGGCCCTCCTTCCTGCGGAGGTCGATGGTTAGTTGAAGCTCCCCCAACTTCTTTTCCATAAGTGGCTTCAGGACCTTGATGCGTTTCTGCTGATTCGGATTGTCGGAGGTGAGCCTGCTTAGATTCGCGATCGTCTGGTCGACATTTTGAATGGCTGCTCGGTATGGTTCGAGGTAGTTCTCTTGGCCCGTAAGAAGGTAGCCTCGCTGCCCTGTCTCTGCGTCGACAAGCCCGGCCATTGCGGCGTCGATATTCCTCAGAACGTCGTACGTGTGTTTCCGCCACTCGGAAGCTTCAGAGAATCGAACGGTGTTTCGGTAGGATTCATAGCCGGCGAAGACGGAGATGGCTGCCGCGAGTGCGAACCCAAAGAACACGATGCGCCGTTCCATTTTCCATCTCATCTTTTTACCGTTCTTTGACGGAGTTGTGGAGGCGGGCATTAGCGGGCGGATCCCACCGGTTGCGCCGGCTCATAGCCGTGAACCACAGCCTCGAACACATTCAGAACTGAACTGTCCCACCAGCCGCGCTTCGCCTCTTCCCGCATGATCTCGAAGGCTTTGGCCACAGGAAGAGCCTTGCGATAGGGTCGGTCGGTGGTCAGTGCGTCGTAAATGTCCGTGATTTGCAGAATGCGCGCCGTAAGCGGAACCTGTTCGCCCTTCAATCCGTCTGGATACCCGGAGCCGTCCTGCTTTTCGTGGTGCGACCGAATAATTGGCAGCACATGGCGGAACGAGCGCAGCGGAGCGCAAATTCGCTCGCCCGCAATGGTGTGCTGCTCCATGATTTTGCGTTCCTCGGGAGTGAGCGGTCCGGGTTTAAGAAGGATGCTTTCCGGTACGGCCAGCTTGCCGATGTCGTGAACCAGGCCGCCGCGTCGAATAGCCACGCGAAGATCCTCCGTCAAGCCCAACCTATCGGCCACGGCCACCGAATATTTTGACAGGCGTTCGCAGTGCCCCTCGGTGTAAGGATCCTTGGCTTCGATGCTCAATGCCAGACTGAAGAGTACGGCTTCCGCGTTGTCCAGTTCGTCCGTGAACTGTTTCAATCGCAGCAAAGAATCCACACGGGCAAGTAACTCGTGCCTGTTCACCGGCTTGCTTAGAAAATCGTCGGCTCCGCACATGATTCCGCGAATCCGGTCATTGTCGCTGTTAAGGCTGGTCAGCAGCAAAACGGGGATCAGCCGCGTTTTTGGGTTTGACTTGATCGCTAGGCAAGCGTCAAAACCCGTTTTGCGTGGCATCAACACGTCTAACACGGCCACGTCAATGGAATCGGCGCCTACTTGTTCCAGCGCTTGCTGACCGTCTGTGACACAGATGACCTGGTAGCCTTCCTCAATCAGCAAAGTGGAGAGCAGCTCCCGACTGGACTCATTGTCGTCGGCCACAAGAATGGTGCCGTGATGGCGTTCCGGAGCGAACATGGATATCCTCAAAAACGTGCGTACCGCTTGAGAGGGGTCGCGTCTCAACTCTGGCCGTCAGAGAGAACGAATCGATCCGGCCGCGAATAGGAAACGGCGATTGACAACCACTCATCAAAGATAGCAAAGGTGAGCTAGCCTGGTTCAAATTCGCTTGCTCTGTAGCCAAGCAGTAAATAAGAACACCCAAGGATCATAGCTAACAGCAATCCAATCGCTCCTCAGCGCGGATGGCCAGCTCACTGCACAATGCGCTTCACGTCGAGCCGGATGTGAAGGTGAAGGCCGCGGATGCGCTGGAGGTCGCAGAGAAGTTGGCTGACAGCAAGCTGCAGAAAAAGTAGACGGTCTGGGAGGTTCCCGAGCAATGTTCCACTCGGCAACTGACCCGCGGCCTCTGGTTCTTTTCTCTTGACAGACTTCTGTTCCTGTGCTATCCTATTTGTTGAGTATTCTTATAGTTAATTTAGTGACACCCGCCAATGTCCATCCCCCACGACAAGCAGGAAAAACCGATTGCACAATTCTAGTGCAACCCACGCCCCTTTAGAATCAACACTTGCAAAAGTGTATCAAAACAAAGGACTTTAACTCCCTTTAGAATGAACACTTGATGAAAAACGGGCGGGTGGGGGAGGGGGGAGTCCCCAAATACTAACCTTTGGCTCTCGGCCCCTCCGAAAAGAGTCTAGGACTTAAGACTGACAAGCTTAAATGCTCACTTCTTCAAAGGCGGCGGCTGATAGTCAGGCAGTTTGTCCTTGCTGGTATCGGCCCGCTTCACTTCCAGTTCATCAAACAAGAGGGAAGGACTGATGATCGTGGTCGGCGCACCGCCGGCCCGGTTGCTTACCAACGGATCATTGCCCACCGCAATCAAATCGCTCCGCAGTGCGCGGATGTCCAGCTCGTTGAACACCGCGCCTCGCACCAATTCTTCGTGTCCGTCTTTTGCATACACGCGATAGAGCAGCCGCGGCGAATTGCCCGGCCCCAGCGTCTCCACGCGGTAACCGTAAGGTTTGCCCTGGTCTGTTACCATCTGGATGACTTTTTTCTTCAGCTCTTCCGCCGATTGTGCCTCGGAACTTTTCACCAGCAGCACACCGAGGCTCGGTCCGGGAAAGGATCCCGGTGCGGCACGCCCGTGACCGTTGGAGGCAGTAAAGTCGCGAATCGGCTGCCGCCCGATCAAATAATTCGCCAGCGTCCCATTCTCGATCGTGGTGACCGCCTGGGCTTTCACGCCTTCGTTGTCCACCGTATAACTTCCCACCAGGCTCTTCCCGTGAAAATCCTTCATTGTCGGATCGTCTATCACCGACAGAAAGTTTGGCAGCACGCGTGTCTTGTAACTGGTTGCAAACGCTCCTGTCGTCCGGTTTGGTTTCCCAAGCTGCGGCTTCTGTCCCAGCACGTTCTGCCCGATCAACGACGCCACGATGTCGTCCGCCGCGTCCGGCGCGAACAGCACCGGCCCGCGGTATTCCTCCTCGACAATCGGAGCCTGCCGAAGCGCCACCACCGTATCGAGCATCTTCTTCGATTCGCCCATCAGCCCGTCGTGCGTGGGCAATTCCTCCGCACGCGCCACCATAAACGCCGGTGTCCGGCTCAACCGCATTCCATCAGCCGCTTGCGCCGAACTGGCCAGTTGTACGCTGTACGTTGTCTTCCCGCACCGCGTGACGCTTCCTTCGGAGTTCACCAGATATTCGTTGACCGCCGTGAACCTCGCCGACGCCGTCACCGACTGCACGTCCGGGTACTGCTTGTACAAACCGGTCGCGTCTTCCAGAGTCTTCTTCCACG
>Ga0307479_10004766_pt1 | contig 12456 bp, 11 predicted proteins | sample atmos_gasesECM4C_FD_203743 | JGI IMG/M metagenome (GOLD analysis project Ga0307479, IMG submission 203743) | Hardwood forest soil microbial communities from Morgan-Monroe State Forest, Indiana, United States - atmos_gasesECM4C_515 | ecosystem: Environmental > Terrestrial > Soil > Temperate...
GAAAATCGCTGAACCGGGCGAGGTCCTCGGGCTGAGCGCCACTGTTTCCGGCAAGCCCTATGAGTTGACGGCCGAGACCATCGATCCGTGCCAGGTAAACTTCGTCAAGCGCGAGGATTTCCTGCGCTTCCTCAAGGACAACTCCGAAGCCTGCTTCAAGGTGGCTGAGCAGCTGAGCGAAAAATACAATAATGCGTGCCACGAAGTTCGTTCGCTCGGCTTGTCACACTCTGCCTCGGAAAAACTCGCGAAACTTCTCCTGGAGTGGAGTTCGAAAAATGGAGAGGCCGCCAAGCAGGAACCGCGTGTGAAACTTGCTCTCACCCATGAGGAGATCGCGCAGATGATTGGGACGTCGCGCGAAACCGTCACCCGTCTTTTTGCGGATTTGAAAAAGCGTCAGATCGTGCAGGCGAAGGGCTCGACTCTAGTCATTCGCAACAAAATCGCCCTCAAAGCGCTGGCTACCAACAGCTAGGCTTCACCGACCTGTGCCAACGCTCACCGCTAGCCGTGACTGCAGTCACTGTGCTTTTCTCTCCTAAGAGATATCAAGCTGGTATGGAGAGCGCGATTATGGAGAGCGCGACACAGCAGAGCTGCCTCGATTGCGCTTTGCGCCCCGACCGGGTTTTTTGTGATCTTCCCGACAATGTCCTGGCGGCGCTCGACGCGATGAAATCCAAGATCGTCTGTCCGCGCGGCACGGTTCTGTTTCGAGAAGGACAGCCCGCCAAAGGAGTATTTGTTCTGTGTGAGGGCCGGGCCAGGCTCTCGGTGTGCTCCGAATCCGGCAAGCGCCTGACTCTTCATATCGCCGCGCCCGGCGAAGTTCTGGGCCTCAGCGCTGCCCTCTCTGGTGGACCATACGAAGTCAGCGCCGAACTGCTCGACAATGCACAAGTGGCCATGGTGAAGCGCAAAGACTTATTGGCCTTCCTGCGCGAACATCGCGAGGCATGCCTGCACGTCGTCGATCTGCTCAGCCAGGATCTCCATATCGCCTACGACCGGGTCCGCTCGGTCGGGCTGGGGCGCACTCGCCGGCCGCGAACCAGTTCCGTCTAGGCGCACTGAACGCCGGAAACGTCGCGCAATTCATCGTTTCCAGCCTAGACGTGGTAGCGCTTCTCGCGGGCCATTGCTGTCCCAGATTCCTCCGCCGCGTTCGGCTTCGGAATGACAAGACTTGGTGAGGGGGTGGTGGGACCCCACCCCGCGTTGGGCTTGGGACTCGTTCGCAAATACAAAATGTTAGCTGTCGACGTTCAACTGACCAATCAGCCCCTGACTGCAGGCACGGCCCAGCGCATGCGCGCAACCTTATCATCTTGTCATTCCGAAGCCGAACGCGGCTGAGGAATCTGGGATTACATGGCACGCGAGGGTCGAAAACCGCACTGCAATCAGCTGATCGCCCAAACCTAACGTGCTGAAAGAACTTATCGCTGAACTTGCCCATGTGACCGCTATCACCCCGCGCCGTGAGAGCACTCACTGCCCCTTGGCCCATCGCCCGCCAAGAATAGAACTGCTGTTGGTTGCGGTATTTTCGGAGGATGGCTGATGCAGGCACTTCGACGAGCGTTCCAGAGACAAGCCGGGCTCCTGCAATTTGGACTTCTTAGTCTGGTATTCGCGGCTTCGGCCGCCGCCGCCGCAGCAAAACCTGCCAGCCCGAAGCCCACCAACGAAGAATGCCTCGCCTGTCATGGCGATTCCACCATGACCAGGGACGTCGATGGCAAGCCCGTCAGCCTCTACGTCAATCCGGAATCCTTCAAGGCATCGATTCATGGCGGAATGTTCTCCTGTGTGGATTGCCACTCGGATATTAAAACTTCCCCGCATGAAACCACCCCGGCGAAGATCTCGTGTGCGACCTGCCACGCCGACCAGCAAGCCGCGTATGACCGCAGCTATCACGCTCGCGCCATCAAGGCGGGCGACGGCCAGGCAGCCACTTGCGTTTCCTGCCATGGCAGTCCTCATGAGTTGCTGCCAGCCAGCGATCCGAAATCCCGTGTGAACCACGCCAACATCCCCGCGACCTGTGGTAGTTGCCACGGCCAGAAATACGTGATGGGAGCAAGTGGGGTGAGTGCGCAGCCGTTTTCGTCCTATCTGCAAAGCGTCCACGGAAAAGCGGTCGCGGCGGGATCAGAGAAAGCGGCGGTTTGCACTGACTGCCATGGTTCCCATGAAATTCTCGCGGCCAGCGATTCCAAATCGTCCATCTTCAAGTTCAATGTTCCGGCTACCTGTGCGAAGTGCCACGCATCCGTGCAGCAGGAATTCATGCAGAGTATCCACGGGCAGGCCATCGCCCGGGGCAACGGGCAGGCTCCGGTTTGCACCGATTGTCATGGCATCCACTCCATCAAGGCGCACCTCGATCCCAATTCTTCCGTCGCAGCTCAGAATCTTGCCCAGGTTACCTGCGCGCGCTGCCACGAGGGAGTAAGGCTCTCGCAGGAACTCGGTGTCCAGGGAAAAAGATCGACCACCTATCTTGCCAGCTATCATGGCCTGGCGTCGAAGCTTGGATCCCAGGTGGTCGCGAACTGCGCCAGCTGTCATGGGGTTCACAATATTCTGCCTTCGAGCGACCCGCGCTCCACCATCAATCACGCTAACCTGGTGAAGACCTGCGGCCAGTGCCACCCGGGAGTAACTGAGAAATTCGCGCTCAGCAAGGTGCATGTAGACACGCCCCTCTCCGCCGACAGCGGCAGCATCGCCATCCGTTGGATCCGCCGCTTCTATCTCGGCATGATCTTCGCCGTGATCGGCGCGATGTTGCTGCACAATTTCGTAATCTGGAGGCGTAAAGCAATCCTGCGACGCAAGCACGAACATCGACTTGTGGTTCGCATGAGCCTGCACCAGCGCTGGCAGCACGCGCTGCTGTTCGCGAGCTTCTTCACCCTCGTGATCACCGGGTTCGCTCTCAAGTTCCCCGACTCCTGGTTTGCTACCCTGCTGGGATTGAGCGAGAAAGTTCGTGGTGTGACCCATCGAGTCGCCGGCGTTGTGCTGATCGGAGTGGGAATGTACCACCTCGTCTACGTCGTTTTGACGCGAGACGGCCGCCGCTTGCTTCTGGATTTTCTGCCTGCGCCGAAGGATGCGTCCGATGCCTGGGGCACGATGCTCTATCACCTGGGCCTGCGCTCCGAAAAGCCCGAGTTCCGCCGCTTCAACTACGCCGAGAAAGCCGAATACTGGGCGCTGGTATGGGGACTGATTGTGATGGCGGGCACGGGCATCATGCTGTGGGCGAAGATTTCCGTCGGCCACGTGCTGGCGCGCTGGTGGCTCGACGTGGCGACCGCCATCCACCTCTATGAAGCCATCCTGGCTACTCTGGCGATCGTCGTCTGGCATTTCTATCAGGTCTTCTTCGACCCCGACGTCTATCCCATGAACTGGGCGTGGTGGGATGGCAAGATGTCGTTCGAACATTACCGCGAGGAGCACGGACTCGATTCCGAAACTCTCCTCGAGGCAGCGCGCGCCGAAGCCAAACAGCAGTCAACCGAGGCTTCCGAGGATGCCGCAAGTCCTGACGGCATCGCTTCCGCCGAGGAGCCTACTGCCGACGAGGTCGCCGCGCCTCACAAGTGACCGAGAGCGTCGGGATTGCGGAGTTCCCGGTTCCGATGCATGATCGGGAACTCCTGAAGATCCAAAGTGGACTCAAGAGTCCATTATCAACGCCGTAGCAGTGATCGATACAAGAACGGATGGTGTGGCATGACGATTGATCGACTCGAGTCCGCCCCGGGGCACCGAAATGGATTTTCCCGGCTCCGGGAGTGGTTGCGCAATCCAATCTCCCTCGTCGGCCTGGCACTGGCCATTGTGGCCTTTGGCAACTTTCTCTTTCTTTTTTTTATCGATCTGAGTTCGGAACATCCCAGTCCGTACGTGGGCATCCTGGCCTACATGGTGGCCCCTGCCTTCCTGATTGTGGGCCTTGCCCTGGTGCCGTTCGGAGTCTGGTACGACCGGCGCAAAAGGCGGCAACATCCTTCAGAAGCCATCCGTTATCTGCACGTCGATTTCAATGACCCCAGCCAGAGAGGCGCGCTCACTTTCATTTTCACTTTCGTGGTCGGCTTTATTGGTTTAAGCGTGGTCGGGAGTTACAAGGCGTACGAATTTACCGACTCCGTGCAATTCTGCGGACAGCTGTGCCATTCGGTGATGGCTCCGGAGTTCATCGCCTACCAGCTTTCGCCGCATGCGCGCGTGGCCTGCGTCGACTGCCACGTGGGCGCCGGCGCCACCTGGTACGTCAAATCGAAACTCTCCGGAGCGCGCCAGGTATTCGCGACCACCTTCAACACCTATCCCCGCCCCATTCCCACTCCCGTGCACAACCTTCGCCCCGCCGCGCAGACGTGTGAGCATTGTCACTGGCCAAAAAAGTTTTACGGCGCGCAGCTGAAGGTATTCACGCACTACGCCAGCGATGAGAAAAACACGCCGCGGCAGATTCGAATGCTCATCAACGTGGGTGGAGGCGATCCTGCCACCGGAGCTCCCGAAGGCATTCACTGGCATATGAATATTTCTAACGAGATCACCTATATCGCCGGTGACGACAAGCGCGAGGTGATTCCCTACGTCCAGGTCAAAGACCATCAGGGTCGGGTGACGGAATACCTCGCCAAGGGCTCGACTTTGACGAAGGAACAGATCGCAAAAACACCCAAGCGGCTCATGGATTGCGTTGACTGCCACAACCGGCCCACCCACATTTACGTGCCTCCCGATCTCTCCGTCGACAATTCCTTGCTGGCCAAACGGCTGGACGCCTCGCTCCCCTTCCTCAAGCAACAGGGAGTGACCGCTTTGACCGCCAACTACGAGACTACCCCTGCCGCCATGCAGGGGATCGCCAAGGCGATTGGAAGTTTTTATGAGAGCAAGTATCCGGATTTGGCCAGGAGCAAGCAGTTGGAAATTCGCACCGCCATCGACGAGCTGCAGGGAATCTATCGCAATACGACCTTTCCCGAGATGAAGCTGAATTGGCAGACCCACCCCAATAACATCGGCCACTTCTATTTCAATGGCTGCTTCCGTTGTCACGACGGCCAGCACGTCAGCGCCGACGGCAAGACCATCACCAAAGATTGCCAGACCTGCCACAGCGTATTGAGCCAGGAAGAAGGCGGCGTGAGTATGGCAGCCGTACAGAAGGTAACCTTCCAGCACCCCATCGATCTGGGCGACATGACCCAGGTGAACTGCAGCGACTGCCACGCCAGCGGAGGGACGCAATAAGCCTTTGCGAACCAGTCACTTGAGGACGTGATCGGCATCACAAGTGGTGGTGACAACAGTCACGGCCTCAATGTTCATGCCTTCTCTATCGTAGGGTCCAAAGGGTGGCAGCATCTCCCTGGGGTTCAGAGCGAACGAGGAGGCGGTACGATGGCGGCGACACATGGCAACGGGCGTCCCCATCCGGCGGGCGAGAACAAAGCCCGGCTGGTTTTCTGGGAAGTCACCAAGGGCTGTAACCTGCGCTGCATCCACTGCCGGGCCACCGCCACGGAGCTGAGTTCTCCGACCGACTTACCTACGGGCACCGCTTTGAAGATCATCGACCAGATTTCCGCTGCCGCCAATCCCATCCTGGTCCTCAGCGGCGGAGAACCTTTGTATCGCTCCGATATTTTCCAGTTGGCGCGCTATGCCACCGACAAAGGCCTGCGCGTCGCCCTCGCGACCAATGGCACGCTGGTTACGAAGGATGTCGCTCGCATGATCGTAGATGCGGGCGTGCGCCGCGTATCCATCAGCCTGGATGGGGCCGATGCTCTTACCCACGACTCCTTCCGTGGAATCCCCGGGGCATTCGAAGCCGCGGTACGCGGCTTGCGAAACCTGAAAGCACTCGGCATGTCGGTGCAGATCAACATGACCATCGCCCGCCACAATGCGCATCAATTGCCGGATGTTCTCCAGTTGGCGAGAAATCTCGGCGCGGATGCACTTCATACGTTCCTGCTCGTGCCTGTTGGCTGCGGAGTCGACATCGCCGCCGAGCAAATGGTTCCCCCGGAAGAATACGAACGCATGCTGAACTGGTTCTACGACCAGTCGCTGGTGGGAGGAATCGAACTCAAGGCCACGTGTGCTCCGCACTATTTCCGGGTGGCCCGCCAACGGCGAGCGGCCGACCGGAGAAACGCTGAGCAACTCGCCAGCATCGCGCCTGCGCCGGCTCACAAGGTTCCCGATCACACTTCCATCGGCCCCACCGACATGACCATGCCCGGGTCGACGGGAATCGCTCTGAAACCGCAAGGTATCGGCCAACCCGTCGGACATCCGGGCGGCCACACTTCCGACCTCAATGCCATGACCAAGGGCTGCCTGGCGGGGACTGGCGTATGTTTCATCTCGCATGAGGGCGAAGTTTATCCCTGCGGTTACTTGCCGGTCGTAGCCGGAGATTTACGCAAACAGACCTTTGCCGACATCTGGGAGAACTCGACCGTATTCCACGAACTGCGCGATACCAGCGGCCTGAAAGGGAAGTGCGGTTGCTGCGAATTTCGCAATGTCTGCATGGGCTGCCGGGCACGCGCCTACGCCGCTACCGGAGACTTCATGGACGAGGAACCGTTCTGCGTTTACCAGCCGCGCACCCAGAGTCTCCGTGCGGAAAAGCAGGAACCGGTCGGCCCTCGCCGATAAAAACATTCCCCACCCCCAAGCACGAAAACGCCCGGCCCTCGAAACCTTCGCGAGCCGGGCGTTGTTGTAAATCTGCTGACTTCGGGTTCAGGCCGACTTCTTGATTTCAGTCGGGAACTCGATCACTTTCCCGCGCTGTTCTGGAGGCACCCACCGTACTTTCTTGCGGAAGCGATCCGGAACATAGAACTCAATCACCTGTGCCATAGCATCCTCCGATCCAATACCCCAACAGTCTCGGAGTTCTTGCTTTGGTCACCGTGGCCGAGGCTGTCGGCTCTTGGTTCCTTAGATGCAGGAATTAGCCACCGGGAACGCCCCGCTCGAGTCGCGGCCCAAAGCTGAAAAAGCCCTTGAAATCGTGTAACTTTGCCGTACCCTGAAAATCCCATAGAAAGCTGCTGGCAGGCGGCGTGAGGCTGGCATGGACGACCAGAAGTTCAAGAAAATGAATCGCAGGGAGTTGCTGAAAGTAGCTCCCGTATTGGCGCTCGGAGCCTTCGCCATACCCAAGCTACGCGAGCCTCTGCTGAAGAAGGGTCTCGCCTTCAGTGATTGGGCGTCCGGAGCGCTGTTTCGCCCCGGACACCTGGCGCCTACTTTCAATGCGTCCGAGCTGACGCCGTTCGAAAAATTTCCGATTAACGATTACGACGTCGATGATCCCGGGGTGATTTTCGAGAGCTGGAGCTTGACCGTAAGCGGCGCCGTGCAAAAGCCCGGCGACTACAAGATGTCCGCTATTCAGGCGCTGCCCAAAACCACGCAAAATACGCAGCATGTTTGCGTCGAGGGCTGGGATGTGATCGGCCGCTTCGGTGGCACGCGGCTTTCGGAATTTCTGAAAATGGTGGGAGCGGACCCGACAGCTCGCTTTGTCACGGTGGAATGCGCCGACGATTATTACGAATCACTCGACATGGCGACGGCGATGCACCCGCAGACTCTGCTCTGTTACGAAATGTATGATCAGCCGCTGACCCGCGAGCATGGCGCGCCAGTCCGCCTCACTGTGCCTACGAAAATCGGCTACAAGCAGGCCAAGTATCTGACCGATCTGAAGGTGAGCCACGTTCTCGATCGGGTCGGGTACTGGGAGGATCAGGGCTATTCATGGTTCTACGGCCTGTAGTAGCGCCGGCATCCTGCCGGCAGTCGCGAGCGCGTCTCGCGCTCGCAGGCGGGCGAGACGCCCGCCGAACAGCCGCCGGGACGGCGGCGCTACTCGGCTGAAGCATTGCGGGAATAATTTCGCGAGGGCAAGCATGCATTCCGAAGTAATTGACGTGGAATCCGCCAAGACTGGCGAAACCGTCCAGGCGATTTACGAGCATCCCTGGGTCGTACGCTTTTCGCATTGGGTGAATGCCGTCGCGTTATTCGTGCTGGTCGGCAGCGGCCTGCAAATCTTTCGCGCATTCCCGAGTTTCGGGGCGAAGATTCCGCAGCAGGATCTTCTGAACTGGCCGAAAGCGTTCGCGATTGGCGGCTGGCTGGGCGGCGCTCTGCAGTGGCACCTCACCTTCATATGGATTTATATCGCCACCGGCCTCTTTTACATCGGGTACGAGGTGTTTTCGGGAAACTACCGTCAGGTACTCTTCACGCCCGCTGATATTCGAGGGGTCTGGCCGATGGCGCGTCATTATTTTTTCTTCGGCCCCAAACCACCGGCAACCCAGGTTTACAACCCCCTGCAGAAACTGGCATACACCTCGGCAATCGTTCTCGGCGTTTTATCGGTGCTGACCGGCATCGCCGTCTGGAAGCCGGTGCAGTTCTCCTGGCTCGCCTGGCTGATGGGCGGCTTCCATCTGGCGCGGGTCTGGCACTTTGTTGTGATGTGGGCCATCGTGTTCTTTCTGTTGGGTCATCTTGTGATGGTCGTCGTGCACGGCTGGAACAATTTCATATCCATGCTCACCGGATGGAAAACCAATCCGGACTACACGCCGCGCTAGTCGGCTTGGGTAGAGGACCTTTCGATGGGCAGCATGCCCGAGAGATTGAATATCAAGGTGAAGCCCGCGGACCCTATGGAGCTTCGAGAGCAGGACTTGATCCGCAGGGTGCAAGCGGGCGAGAAGGAACTTTTTTACGACTTGGTGAAGCCATACGAGCGGCGAATCTACACGGCGGCATTTGCGGTGCTGCGCAACGAGGCGGAGGCGGAAGATGCCGCGCAGGAGGCCATGCTCAAGGCGCTAATCCATATCCGGCAATTTCGAGCGGAGGCCCGCTTCAGTACCTGGCTGACCCAGATCACGGTGAACGAGGCGCTTATGCGGCGGCGAAAAGCCCATTCCAAAATCATGGAACCCATTGGTGAACGCCAGGAGGAGGACGGAACCTATACCCCGCGCGATTTTGCCGATTGGCGCGAGATTCCTTCTGAAGTTCTGGAGCGCAAGGAGATTCGTAAGAAACTGGCCGGTGCGGTTGCCGCTCTGGCCGCGAAATATCGCGAGGTTTTTATGCTGCGCGATGTGCAGCATTTAAGCATTGAAGAAACGGCCGAGGCCTTGGGCATTTCGCAGGCATCGGTGAAAACCCGCCTGTTGCGCGCTCGTCTCATGCTTCGTGACATGCTCGCGCCGGGCCTGGGCGGCTCGTGGTTTGGCCGCCTGCCGTTTGAGAAGGGGAACAAGCCATGGTAGTCAACTGCGAACATGTCTGGACGGAGATCTCCAACTATTTGGAGAACGACGTGGATCCCGCGACTCGCGCCGCCATGGAAGCTCACTTCAAGGAATGTAAGCATTGCACGGCGGTGCTCAATGGCACTCGCAACGTGGTGCAGTTGTACGGTGACGACCGGCTATTCGAATTGCCGGCCGGCTTCAGCCAGCGCCTGCAGCGCAGGCTCGCGCAGCAACCGTCTTCCTGGTGGTATGGTGGTGCTCGGTCGTTTTGGATGCTGGCGGTGGCCGCGGTCGCATTGCTGGCGGGCGGTGTCGCTCTGGGGAACTCTGCGGTTTTCAAGCAACCGGACTTGCGTTCCGAGCATGCTCAGCCCTCTCACCGCATTCCTCCCTCGCTGTTGGTGGCGGTTTCCACGGAGGGCAAGGTGTTTCACGTTCCGGGCTGCAAGTATCTACACCGGCATGATGGCGAGAGCCCTGAGCTGATCACAGCAGCGGAGGCGATGAACGAGGGCTTCACTCCATGTTCCCGCTGCCTGCGGCAATACCTGACGTCGCGTGTGGAATGTCCTCGCGTTCACCCCGGTCCCGAGGTCGCAGCAGGGAAGTGGAATGACGGTCTCATTCCCCCGGGACTCTGAGCCGTGTAAAAAAAAGAGCTTTTAACCGCGAAGGGCGCGAAGAAAATATTAAGAAATCACGATTTTCCTGGCGACTTCGCGCCTGCTTCGCGAGCTTCGCGGTTAGACGCTTTTCTGCACCGGACTGCCGGATTCCCATCTCTCAGCAGAACAACCTGAAAGCAAAAAGAGGTGAAGGCATAGAAACGTCACGCCGCAACTTGAACTGAATTGTGGGTTGAGGTTGGAATGAATCTGGAGATAGCGCCAAGACGCCGACGCCTGCCCTGGCATTTGAGATTTCCGCTGTGCCTCTGTGATTCTGTGGTCAGTTCAAGGACTTGCGAACCGGGTGGTGATCACGACCGGAGCACCACCCGAAATCAAGCATGAGGAACCGATGGTCTAGTTCTTCTTCGTCTCGTCCTGCTTCATGTTGTCATCTTTCATTTTGTCATTCTTCATCTGATCTTTCTTGGTCTTCTTTGTCTTCTTATCCTTCTTCGTCTCATCTTTTTTCATGTCGTCATGCTTCATTTCATCGTTCTTCATCGAGTCTTGCTTCATGTTGTCGTCGTGTTTCATCTCGCCGCCTGAGGACTGCCCGAACGCTGAGAGGGACACCGCGAGAAGACACATAGCCATCAACCTGTTAACGATTTTGTTCATGATTTTCTCCTTGCAATCGATTGCCCTGAGAAAGGGCATAGGTGAGATGTGCAGGCTGTCCCGAAGTTACACGTCCTGAGCGAATGCCAGGCGCTGTCCGCCGCGCATGTCAATCACAAGCGAACTCTGGATGTGGTTCAGCAGACAAGCTGTTCGCGAGAAATCTTCAGGCCATTCAAATTTCCGAGCGCGGTCACGGCCACGGACTCGGTGCGGAAGAAGTCGTTGGCCATTTCGTGCACATCTTCGGCGGTCACTGCCTCGATCTTCGCAATCAGGGCGTCCATGCCGTAGAACCTGTCGAAGTACATATCCTGGCGCGCGAGATTTGACATGCGCGCGGTCGAGGACTCCAACGACAGCATGAGGCTGCCCTTCAACTGGTCTTTGGCGCGCCGCAGTTCCTCCTCCGACAATGTCTCGGTCTTCAGCTTCTTGAATTCCGAAATAACCGATTGAACTACCTTGCCGGCTGATTCACGCGAGGTCCCCGCATACACCGAAAGGCAACCCGTGTCACGATAGGGGCTCAGATCACTGTAAATCGAATACGCCAGACCCTGCCGCTCGCGAATGTTTTGGAACAGCCGCGAGCTCATGCCTCCGCCCAGCAATGTGTTCAGAACATAGGAAGCGAACCGCTTCTCGTGGGCAATCGGATGGGAGGGGACGCCAAGACAGATCTGCACCTGTTCGAGCGATTTCTTGTTGCGCAAGGTAATGCGCGGGACAATCTTCGGGGCCGAGCGATGAAATCCGTTCTTGAGCGGTGTCATGCCCTCAAAGTGCTTGGCTACCAGTTCGACAAAACGAGCGTGATTCAGATTTCCAGCCGCCGAGATGATCAGGTTCCCCGGCGTGAAACTTTTCTGATACAGCTCGAGAATCGCCGGCTGTTCAAATCTCCTGACCGTCTCCTTCGTGCCCAGGATTGGTTTCCCCAGCGGATGATCCTTCCAGAAATTTTGCGTGAAGATCTCGTGTACGAGGTATTCCGGACTGTCCTCGTCCATTTTGATTTCTTCCAGAATGACGCGCCGCTCGCGAATGATGTCATCGTTCGCGAACACCGGATTCAATACGAGATCCGACAGCACCTCCAACGCGATGGGCAGATGCTCATCGAGGACCTTGATATTGAAGCAGACGCACTCCTTGGCCGTAAACGCGTCCAGATTTCCACCAATCGAATCCACCTGGCGCGCGATGGCTTCCGCGGAACGCTTCTTGGTCCCTTTGAAAACCATGTGTTCGATGAAATGGGAGAGGCCGTTGCTTTCGGGCTCTTCGTCGCGGGACCCTGTCTTGATCCAGATTCCGATGGAAATGGACCGGATGTGTTGCATCTCCTCCGAGATGAGGGTCAGCCCGTTCGGGAAAACATGCCGATGAATATTGCGTAATTCTTCGACCATAGGGTTCTGCCCGGGTCCGATGGAGACGACCCCTGGGTCCGGGGGGATCATTCTATTTTCACACACCACGGGCCAGCCCGCCGTACGAATTGCTACTATCTGAAAATCAACAACTTACGAGACTTATAAGTATGTGTGACATGAACTTCGCAATGCGCTCGTCGTATCTGGTCTAAAATCCAGGCAAGTGCGCCCCGTGAGGATGAGCCTGGAATGGAGCCGGCATACAAATCGTTGGTGGGCCTGGATCTGAAAGAGTTGGGCGAGCTGATGGAGGAATTCGATCAGCCCGCCTACCGCGCACAGCAGCTTTTTGAATCGCTGTACCGGCAGCGAGTCGAGTCGACCCAACAGATCTCAAACCTCCCGCAACAACTCCGCGGGGATATGGCG
>Ga0307479_10004767_pt1 | contig 12455 bp, 11 predicted proteins | sample atmos_gasesECM4C_FD_203743 | JGI IMG/M metagenome (GOLD analysis project Ga0307479, IMG submission 203743) | Hardwood forest soil microbial communities from Morgan-Monroe State Forest, Indiana, United States - atmos_gasesECM4C_515 | ecosystem: Environmental > Terrestrial > Soil > Temperate...
CCAGCGGCCCGACCACGTTGCCCAGGGGGCAGATGAAGAAGGCAAACGCCGCCAGGTGGGCAAGCATCCCCCAGGTGCGCTCGTCCTGTGTCGGTAACCCGGTCGCAATGGGATTCGTCTCATTCATCGACAGAGCTCCTGTTACGCAGGCATTCGCCTGCTCACCCTCGCTCCGGGGTGCCGCTTGCGCGGACACCCGTGCGCCGCATGCGGCGCACCCTGTCCCGGAGTGGTATAAGTGACATATACACCAAGGCGGTCTCCGCGGCACGAACAACTGAGCGTGCGCGGCCTCAAACACCGCCTGACACGGTGGGGGGAGCCCACCGCTGCACCCATTGTATTGCTGCACGGATTCCAGGACTGCGGTGATACCTGGCAGTTTCTCGTGGATTGTCTGCCTGATACGTGGTCGTTGGTCGCACCGGACTGGCGCGGCTTTGGCGGCAGCCAATGGGCCCCCGACGGGTATTGGTTCCCTGACTACCTGGCCGATCTCGAAGTATTGCTGGATGCCCTTGCACCCAAAGGCCCTGCGCGTGTCATTGCGCACAGTATGGGTGCAAACATCGCGCTGCTGTACGGTGGCGTTCGCCCGCAGCGCCTCAAGTGGCTCGTCAATCTCGAAGGCGTCGGCCTGCGGAGGACCCAACCTGACGAGGCGCCGGCCCGCTACGCGACCTGGCTCGACGAGCTCAAGCAGCCGCTGAGCGAGGGCGGCTACCCGTCGGTCCAACAGTTGGCCGGCATGTTGATGAAACGCAATCCGCGCCTGGGGGCGGATCGAGCCGAATTCGTGGCACGGGCCTGGACCCGTGACGCCGAGGGCGCAGTCCGCCTGGCATTCGATCCGCGCCACCGGTTGGTCAACCCGGTTCTTTATCGTCGTGAGGAAGCCGAGGCCTGCTGGGCGCGCGTCACCATCCCGATACTGTTCGTCGCCGGCGAGAGCTCGGGCCACACCGGGCGCCGGCTCGCTGACTTCGACGACGAACGCATGCATGCGCTGTTTCGCGACATTCAGATCGTTACGTTGCCGGGTGTCGGTCACATGATGCATCACGAAGATCCGCAGGCAGTCGCGGATCCGATCATCAACTTCGCTCGTGCCCATCCATGAGAACGCTGCTCATTGGCGGTGCCCGGTCCGGAAAAAGTTCCTTGGCCTTGCGCTGGGCAAACGAGCGTTCCTCCGACGTCTGCATGTTAGTGACGGGTACGGAGTCAGACGCCGAAATGGCCGCGCGCATAGCCGCGCATCGCCGTGAGCGTCCCGCGCATTGGCGGGTCCGGGAAGAGCCTATCCATTTGGGACGCGCGCTGACAGAGGAGGGCACGAAAGCAACACAGTCGCCAGCGACCTCGCCGTCCCCAGTGGCCTCGCCTTCCAACGTGGCGACCGACCCCTTGCTCGTGGTCGACTGCCTGACTCTGTGGATCTCCAACTGCCTCTGGCCGCCCACCCAGGTTACCGATGGCAATGACTATGCAACCTGGCATCGCGAACGCGACGACTTCATGGATGCGCTCGCCGTTTGCACCTCAGATGTCATCATCGTCAGCAACGAAGTTGGTACTGGCATCGTTCCCAACAATGCCGCCTCGCGTGTATTCCGCGACGAACAAGGCTGGCTCAACCAGGCCGTCGCCGCGATCTGTGACGAGGTATTCTTCGTTACAGCAGGCTTGGCCATGTGCCTGAAGGCGTCCCAACCAACGCCAGGGCGTACAACAACGCAACCTCTGTAATCTCGACTCCCGCGCCCAGGCAATCCCCCGTGGTGCCGCCGAGCCGCCACTTCAGCCAGCCACCCCAGGCGGCAATGACGAGTGGCGCGATACACAGGATGGGTGCGACCGCCACGCTGACCGCCAGCAGCGCCACGACCCAGAAGGCAATCCATCCCAGATGCAGATGCCCGGCAAACCGCTCGCCGTGCCCGGGCTTGAGCGGTTTCAGCCACCGGCTCCACGCGAGCGGCCCGAGCCTGGCCCAGGCGGGTATGAGCGCGAAGGCGAGCAGCGTAACGCCCGACAGCTGCGCAAGCCCCGTCACCTTCAAAATCAACGTCAGCACGATGCTCACGACACCGAACGCTCCGAGGTGAGGATCCGCGAGCACCGCGAAGAATTTCTGGGAGTCCCGGTGCGCCGCCGCCAACGCATCACTCAGATCGGCCAGACCGTCCAGGTGCAGCGCGCCCGTCATCCACACCCAGGCAAGGAGCCCAACCGCCGCCCCGAGAGCGGGACTTCGATACGAACAGAGCCACAGTATGAAGCCCACCGCGACACCGATGGCGAGCCCGACGAACGGAAACCAGGCGGAGGACCGCGAAAACTCCTCCGCCGAGAAGTCTTCGACCGCGGGTACGGGTACGCGCGTCAGGAATTGAGTCGCAAGCCGCAACCCCCGTAGTCTCATGTCGCGCCGGCTGGGGCGCCCCCATCAACTCCCGCCTGGGCAAAAGTCGCCATGTTGCGATGAAGCGCCAGTGCCGCCTTGATGATGGGAAGCGTAAGCGCCGCGCCGCTGCCCTCCCCCAGGCGCATTCCGAGATCTACCAGGGGAGCGAGCCCAAGCGCCTGCAATGCTGCCGAGTGCCCCGCTTCCGCCGAGCGGTGCGAAGCCAACATCCACGGCAGAGTACCCGGCTCGAGTCTTACGGCCGCAAGCGCTGCCGCAGCCGAGATATAGCCATCGAGTAACACCGGAACGGCGTTTCGCGCGGCCTCCGTGTACAGCCCCGCCATGGCAGCAATCTCCAGCCCGCCCAGGTGGGCGAACAGTTGCCGTGCGGCCCCGGTCCTATCCGTGGCGGAGCCGTGAGCGCCGGACACCGCGACCCCCGACAGCGCGGCCCCCGACAGCGCGGCCCCCGACACCGCGACCCCGGTCGCCGCTCGAGCCCGGGCCAGCGCGCCAGCCACGACTTCCCGCTTTCTCGCCAATCCAACATCGTCAACCCCGGTTCCCCGTCCCACCACCTGCTCCGGCGGCGCACCGGTAAATGCGCAAATCAGGCACGCAGCAGCCGTTGTGTTGGCGATGCCCATGTCTCCTGCAATGAGCAGCTGCGCGCCCCGCTGAACTGCCTCGCGAGCACAGCGCTCCCCCACACCCAGTGCGGCAGTCAGCTCCTCATCGGTCATCGCGGCTTCTGAAAAAAGGTCCCGAGTGCCTGGCCGTACCCTTTCATTACGAACCCCGCGCGGAAGCTCCGGATCGCCAGCGACCCCAACATCGACAACTTCGATGCGGCAACCTTCCAAGGACGCCAGCACATTGATAGCGGCTCCGCCGCTAGCGAAGTTGCCGAGCATCTGCGCCGTGACAGATTGTGGAAAGGCTGATACGCCACGCGCAGCAACCCCATGGTCCGCCGCAAACACGAAGATTTCGCTGCGCGAAATCTGCGGCGTGGAGCTGCCCAGGCGCCCAGCGAACCAGCATGCCAGTTCCTCCAGGCGGCCCAGTGACCCGGGCGGCTTGGTCAGTTGTTGCTGCCGCGCACGGGCCGCGGCTTCGGCACGCGCATCCGGTACCGGCATCTCGGGGGAATCCAAGCGGGCATTCATAAGTTCAGCTACTCCTCTTGCGCAGGCAGTCGCCCGCTAACCGTCGTTCCTGCGTCGAACCAGCTGTGTGACGCCTGCGTCACACCCTCGATTGCGCATGCTGGGGCCGCCCATCGTCAGGCCGATCCCAACCCACAGCATCTGCCATCCAGACGTGATCGACCGGCTCCATCGCCTCCGGGCTGTCCAAGGTTGCAATCGCAATATCTATCGTCTTGGCTATTGTCCCGGGCGATTCGTCGTTCCCGTACGTCAGGGGCGTCCCACACTGTTCGCAGAACTGCCGCAGCACCGACGGCGAAGATGCAAAGGACCGCACAGGCCCAGTGATGTGAAACGTGTCCCGGGCAACAGTGGCCCAGGCCACGATGTGCGAGCCCGACGCCCGGCGACACGACTCACAGTGACAAAAGCACGGCGGAATCACCGGAGCGCCACATTGGTAGCGCACGGCTCCGCACAGGCACCGGCCCGTAAAGACTTCTGTCATTCGATTGGTAGCTCCAACATCAATTCGCGCGCATAGCGTACAGGCGGTGATCCGTACGACAGCACTGCATCATGATACCGCTTCAGCGTGAAGTCTTTGCCCCAGGCTTTCCGGGCTTCCTCACGCAAGGCGAGGTGCTCCTGGACACCGACAAAGTACGTCGGCAATTGAGCGGCCGTGAGCTGGGCCCGTACCCACTTACCGGCCGCCTCGCGTTCCTGCTGGAAAGTATCATGCGTCATCAGGCGCAAGGCATCTTCCCGCGACATGCCATCCACGTGCACCGCCTGGTCGAGTATCGCGTTACCGACGCTGCGCAGGTACCACTTCAACTGGATCAGGTGCATGAGGCCGTGATGGCCCAGCGGATCGTGGTCGAGGAAGCCTTCCTCCACCATCATCCCTTCCGCGTACACGGCCCAGCCTTCGATGAAAGAGCCCGAAGCCAGCACGGCGCGCAACGGCGAGTCATACCGGTTGGCGTGCATGAGCTGCAGATAGTGGCCGGGCATGGCCTCGTGGATGGTCAGATCGTAGATCGAGCGGGTGTTGTATTCGCGCAGGAAGGAGTTGACCTGGCTGTCCGACCAGTCATCCGGGATCGGCGAGACCGCGTAGAAGGTCTTCTGTCCCTTGTCCAACGGTCCGGGCGAGTCACAGTACGCAAGTGCAACCCCCCGCTGGAATTCCGGCATCGGAATGATCGCGATCGGATCGTCGTACACCGTTACGAGATCGTGGGCGCGTACGAAACGCTGTGTCTCCTCGAATGCATGCTGCGCGGTTTCAAACACCTGGGTGCGTGCCGGGTGCTGCTCGTAAGCGAGCTCCAGCGCGGCGACGATGCCAGCCTGCTGCTCGTCCGGATTGGGCATGACGGGCAGGGCAGGCGCGTCTGATCTTCCGGCGAGAACCGCTCGCGCGATTTCATACATCTCGCCGCGTACCCGTTTGAGTTCAGAACTTGCTCGCGAGCGGATCTCCTGCCGCGAGAGCGGTGAATCGAGAGCGAAACGCAGCTTCGCATCGTATAGCGCCGCGCCGAGTCGGAAATCTCCGGTCGCGGCCGGCAGCAGCTTCTTCTCGAGCCAGATTTGGTGCTGTGCGACGGCCGTGCGGGCGCGCGCGATGGCTGCCTTCAGTTCCGTCTGCTGCGCCTCCGGAAGTGTCCCGAGCTGAGGTACTACGAGCTCATCGATCAAGGAGAGGACACCCGTGTTCTGCTTTACAGCTGTCTCCGCGTGAATACGCGGGACTCGTGCCGGGTCCAGCGCTTCCCGGACCTGGACCAACAGCCGCGGCAGCTCGGACAATCGCGCGCTTACCGAGTGCAGTCTCGCCGGCAGCGGCGCGAAGTCGCGGGCCATCAACAAGTAGATGCTGTTGCCGGCCAGATCCGTATAGAGCAGCGGATTCCAGCGCCATTCCTGCAACTGCTCGGCGTTCCAGATTTCGTATTCCAGCTCGCTCTTCAGCAGCCGGAAATCGACCTGGTGTGCGCGGCTCACCTGTGCAACATCGACGGTTTCCAGCTGCGCCAACAGTTGGCGCGCAAGACCCGTCCTGTGGGCCCGGCCTTCCGCGCCGACGTCATCCAGGTTTGCGTCATAGCGATGTTCGCCCAATGCCGTGGCCTGCACGGGCGTCAGCGGTAGCATCTCCTCGATATAGCGTTTGGATATCCGGTCAAAACTCACATCGGCGGCACTCGGAACAGGGGTGAAATCCGGAGGTGGCTGAATGACCGCGCAGCCGGCAAAGCCCACGGCGACAAAGAAGATGACAGTGGCTGACAGGCCCCGAGCAAGGGCACGCCAATTGCAAATACTCAAGACCATTTTGAGGCCCCCCGGGCGACGGGGCGAATCATGACGAAGACTCGGGTCCATGGGAAGCGAAGCGCCCGTGGCAAGCGCCGATTGTGGTGGATTCCCGCGGAAGATCGGCCTGCCTGTGCGGGTTGGCTATGAAGTTGCGCAACGATTGCGCGGCCGTACGCCGGAGCAGCCGCTGCGCATCGCTCACTTCAGTAGACACGTCCTCGGCGCCGGCTGCTAAGCTGGCGCTCTCCATGACTCACGCGTTTTCAGTTCTGCGTCACCGCGATTTCGCGGTATATGCAGTAGCACGATTGTGCACCACACTTGCCTCGGAGATGTTGGGCGTCGCCGTCGGCTGGCAGGTGTACCAGCTCACGCACAATCCGCTCGATCTCGGGTTCGTGGGCCTCGCGCAATTCCTGCCGTTCGTATTGCTGGTGCTGCCTGCCGGGCACGTTGCCGACCATGCCGACCGGCGGTTGGTGCTCGTGGGTGCTTACGGCGTGCAGGGGATATGCGCAAGTGTGCTCTTGTGGTTCACTTTGTCCGGCGCAACGCTGGTGTGGCCCGTGTTTGTCGCAATGAGCCTGTTCGGTGCCGCCCGGGCGTTCTCGATGCCCGCCTCGCAGGCGATGATCCCCAACCTCGTTCCTCCCGAGGTATTTCCGAAGGCGGTGGCATTCTATTCCGGACTGCTCGAGATAGCCGGCGTCCTGGGGCCGTCCCTGGGTGGCGTTCTCTACCTGCTGGGAGCGTCGGTAGTCTACAGTGTTGGTTTCGGCCTGATTGCGCTGGTCGTTGGTTTGATATCCACGATCAAGCCCGTGCGCGCGGCGCGTTCGGCCGCTGACGGCGTTGGCGCGGACCTGCTCGGCGGTCTGCGCTTTGTCCTGCACAGGCCCACCGTGCTCGGAGCCATTTCGCTCGACCTGTTTGCCGTGTTGTTTGGCGGTGCCACTGCGCTCCTGCCGGTGTTCGCCAGCGATATATTGCGCATTGGGCCCGCTGGCCTCGGAGTTCTGCGCACGGCGCCGGGTGTGGGCGCTGCGCTCACCGCGCTCGTAGTCGGGTTCGCACCCATCGAGCGTCACGTAGGAAGGTGGATGTTTGGAGGCGTCGCGCTGTTCGGTGCCGCGACGATCGTCTTCGGACTCTCGAAGTCATTTCCGATATCGTTGGCCGCGCTGGTTCTGCTCGGTGCAGGCGACATGGTGAGTGTCTACATCCGTCACCTGCTCGTGCAGCTCGAAACACCCGACGCCATCCGGGGCCGCGTCAGCGCCGTGAGCTCCATGTTCATTGGCGCTTCCAACGAGCTCGGGGAGTTCGAATCGGGAGTGACTGCCCGCTGGTTTGGGCTGGTGCCCGCGGCTGTTCTGGGCGGCGTCGCCACGCTCGTTGTCATTGGCATCTACCTGAAGCTGTTTCCCGACCTGCGCCGCATGGATCGCTTCAACCGCCCAACTGAGTAGGTCTACTGCAGCGTGTAGGTGCCGCCGGCGAAGAGCCATCGGCCGCGATTGTCATAGACGGAAGTCGTCGTCGCCGTCGCCGGCGCGGCTCCTACCTCCGGTACCAGGGGAGGGTGAGCGTTCGTTATATTAATTACTCCCAGCCGCAGAGAGAGCGAATTGCTGGCTTGGTAGGTCACGTGGGCGTCGTGCTCCGCGTAGGCGCCGGTGTAGAAAGGCGAGAGGGAGGACGGAGGCAAGGTCTCACTCACCGCCATCGAGCTGTACCAGTGTGTCTCCCACCTGAAACCCGCCTTCTGCAGATCCCAGCCGAACGCGCCATTGACTTTGTAGCGGGGCGTTGCTGAGTTCACGCCTGTGAGCACTCCGGCGTAATGCGTCGTTGTTCCGCCCGGAACCCCCTGAAGGTCCCAACGGATGGTCTTCGTGCCGTCCGTCCGGAACTGGAAGTGGCCCAAAGATCCCGCATCGAACCGGTAGGAGAGCGATAGGTCGACGCCGCTTGTCCGGATCGCCTGGACGTTCTGGTTGATGAGCTCGACGGAGGTCACGGCGCCCGTTGCGTCCCTGTGAATCAGACCGCAGAAGCGATTCTGTGAGGGACTCTGGGCAGCATCGTAGCAAAGGTTCTGCAACAGCGTGTTGATCGGAAGCACCGCGACCGCGCTATCGACATTGATGAGCCAGTAGTCGGTGGACAACTCCAGGTTCGGCAACCAGCGAGGCTGCACGACGAACCCCGCGGTGTAGGTCCTCGCGGTCTCAGCGTTGAGATCCGGATTTCCGCCCTGCAAGAGCTGCAGTGACGGCCGCCCCGTGCCGAAGTTGGATACGAAAGTAGCCGGGTTGTAACCTGGAATTGTTGCCGCGCAGTTGCTGATACGCGTGGTGCGCCGCGCCCCATCGCTCGCAGGAATGCCTGCAACCTGCGCCTTGTCGCAGGGATCGTTGGCGGCAGTCGTGAAGTTCTGTTGCTGCGGCCCATACAATTCTGCGATGTTTGGGGCACGTACGGCGGATGCGGAGCTCGCACGGAAGCGCAAGTCGCTGACCGGCGCCCATTCGAGTGCGAGGCGCCATTGATCGGTATGCCCGACCGTGGAATAGCTTCCCAGCCGTCCGGCCGCCTCGAAGCTCAGTTGCTCCGCAAAGGGCAGATTCTTCAGCACGGGAATCGCGATTTCGGCATAGCCTTCCGTAACGTGGTATTTGCCCCGCGTGCGGCCGATGGCGTTGTAGAACAACGCTCCTGAGGCCGACAGCGGATCCTGGATCTGGTCACTTTCCTCGTTGCGATATTCTGCGCCGAGCGCGAAGCCCAGCGGGCCGGCCGGCAGCTCGAAGAGTGATGTGCTGAAGTTGCCGGCAGCGATACTTTGATTGGCCACGCCGTTGGCTCGCGCGTCCGCATTGGCCCAGGTCACGGCATCGGGCGAGGGACCGCCCAGCAGGTCCCACGGAACGCAGCCCGCTGCGCGTGCGCTGGCGCTTCTGCACACGACCTGCCCGCCGAGCACAACGGCATCGGTGGCTTGCTGGACTCTCTGAATGTTGGGCACGTTGAAGCCGAGGGAGTAACCGTCGAGCTCTCCATACTGGCCGAATACGTCGTAATCGACTTTATGCCCCAGCAGGTCGAATTTTCCCTGGACGCCACTGACGGCACGGTAGTTCTCGCGCACCGACAGTGTATTGCGGTCGCCGAACTCGCCCCAGAATTTGCCGACGTTAGCGGTGGCAGCCTGTGTGAATGGGAGGCCCGCCTGTTGCCACAGGTTACGCAGCTCGGCCGCCAGGGGCGATGAGCCATTCAAGTAAGCGTTATCACCATGCAGTACCACCGGCAGCAGTCCCCCTCCCGCCGCGTTGGAGAACGCCGGCTGGAAGATGCCATCACCTTCGATGTGGGCGTAAGACAAATCACTGTACAACGTTGCGTTGTCGGTGAGATCGAAACCGACGTAGCTGCGCGCGGTGACGCGTTTCACACCACCCTGCAGAGCGTTATAGGTGGCGCCGTAGAATAGCTGAGGATCCTGGCACAGTGCGTCGACCGTCGCAGTTCGGCAGTCAGGGCTGTTGGCGACCACCGCGCTCCGATCCAAAGCAATGGATGCGGAACGCGCCAGGTTGGGGTCGGAGCTGTTGATCAGCTGGAATGTGGCCGTCGGCATGGTGTTGGTGCGTGATGCCGGGACGATGGTCTGCGGGTTCACCAGCGTGTCGCGCCGCACGCCGGGAAAGGCCCAGTCGCGGTCGATCTGCATGACGGGGTTGGCCCTGCCAAACTCAGCGCCAAAGAGAAAGTGGCCACGGTTGCCGCTGAAGTTGAAGCCGTACCCAGCCGAGGCCTTCCATTCCGCGCCGTCAGGCTGCAGGGTCTCCCCACCCTGGAAATCGAGCAGGAGCCCCTGGTAGTTCTTGCGCAGAATGATGTTGACAACGCCTGCGATGGCTTCCGAGCCGTAGACCGCGGAGGCACCACCGGAAATGGCCTCAACCCTTTCCACCATGGTGGAAGGAATCACATTCAGGTCCACGGCGGATGTCTGAAAGTCGCCGGTGACATGGCGGCGGCCATCCACGAGCACCAGCGTTCGCTGTGTGCCCAGCCCGCGCAGGCTCACGCGCGATTCGCCAGCGGCGAAAAGCGAACCCGAAGTATTTTGAATGCCTGTGGTCGCGAGCGCCTGAGGCAGTTTGGAGAGTGAATCGCCCAGGAACGTATAGCCGCCCTGGCGTATGTCGTCGCCGCCTATGACAGCGACCGGCACCGGGTAGTCGAATCCGCTCTCGCGCCGAATACGGCTGCCCGTGACGACGACCTCCTCGACTTTGGCGTTGTCAGGGGCAACGGCCGCGGATGTTGAAACCTGGGCGTGGGCGGACGGGATCGCTGCTTGCAGCAACACGATGCCGGCCGCCAGGGCAGTCGCTGAACGGCGCATGGCGGGTGGACCTCCCTGTTACCGGCTCAGCTTGCGTTCGTCTGCGTCCGTTGGGAAGCAGAGGAACGGAGAAAAATCTTCACCTGGTGTGTGTTGGTGATGCGTCTCTGCCGGCAAGACCATTCATAGTCCAGTCCAATTAGGAGGCCCTCACGGGCTGGTCTAGCCCAAGTAAAAGGCCGCGTGCAATGGGGGCCCCGCGGCAGTCAAAAATCGCTGCAGCGGTGGCATACTCGGGAGAGAGGCAAGCTGTGGAGCAAGACGGCTTGCCCCACGTTGCGGTATGGGGAATAGCCATGAGCGGCCTAAAAACAGGGTCTCAATGTGCCTCCGCCTTCGTGCTCCTCGCCGTCCTGTCAGGATGCATGCAATCCCGCGTGGAAGAGTCTCGAGAGCTGCATACCAGGATTCAGAAGGACGAAGCCGTGGTGATACTCGCGAAGCCCCAGATAGAGGGTGCGAGCGCAGAAGACGATTTCATCGATTGCGTTGCGGGTGGATTGGCCGGTCACGGTGATAGCGCGATTGCGATGCGCACGAATGAGCAATTCACCGACGCAATGTTCCCGTGGTTTGAACCCGGTACCGCCCCGTCGAAGCCAGAGACTGTCGCCACATTACTGACACGGCCGGGCGTCGCTGAGAGAGTTGCTGAGTCAGGAGTACGTTACGTCGTGTGGCTGGACGGCGGCACGCAGAAGACGGACGGTGGAGGCAGCATCGCCTGCGGAGCGGCACCCGGCGCAGCCGGTTGCATCGGCTTCGGATGGTGGGAAAAGGAATCCAATTACGAAGCGACCATCTGGGACCTCAAACAAGCGAAGACAGCAGGTATCGTCGGTACAAATGTGACGGGCACCTCGGCCATCATCGGCGCACTCGTCCCCTTGCCCTTCATAGCGCGGGTACAGGGGACTGCATGCAATCGGATGGCGAGCCAGCTTCGTACTTTTTTCATCGGCAGCGATGACCTGGAGCCCCGCCGCTCCGCCATCGCACAGATCAAGTCCGCAAGGAAATGAGTTTCCGCAATGCATCGTCCGCTCCGTCCATTCTTGATCGCAGCCGCGCTAGTCGCCATTGGCGGATTCGCTGCCGCCGTGAATGGATGTATCTCCAAGCCACCCCAGCCGGAATCGACTGCCGCTGCGACCCCGGCGCCGAAGCTACAGTCGACGTCGTCAGGTAGTGGTACATCAGCCGGCGTCGCGACATCGGCGCCCGCCGGTGGTGCCGCACCTTGGGCTGATACATCCCGAGGCGACCCTTCAACGGGCGCTGGGACATCCGCAGGCGGCAGCCCTTCAACGGGCACCGTAACGTCCGCGGGCGTCGGCCCAGCTGGCGCCGGACCCCCCATCGCCGACGCAGGGCCTTCAACTGCCGCTGGGGCATCCCCAGGTCGCAGCCCTTCGGGGGGCACCGGGACGCTCGCCGGCGCCGGCCCCTCGGATCGCCCCGGAGCTGCTGTTGGCACTGGGCAATCCGCTGGGGACGGCCCGTCAACCGGCGCCGGGACATACGCGGGCGGTGAGCGCGCCGCTGGCGGAGCGTCCTCAACTGCCGCTGGCACATCGGCAGGCGGCGCCTCCGCTTCAGCTGGCTCAGGCAGCGGATCAGCGATTCCCGTGGATCGCGCGCAAACATCCGATGAGCGTCGCGCGGCGCTCGATAAGCGCCTCAATGACTCGCTGGGCGCGTTCGATGCGCAGCTGCGTAAGGAGCAGCAACGGATTGCTCGCGAGCGCGACGCTCGTCAGACCGCCGTGACAACGGTGGCCGCCAGCGACGGCGGCGCGAAACCCACTCCCGACGGGAACGTCGGCGTAGCCGAAGATACGACCGAGCCTCCCCACAAATCCCCCGCCTCGCATCGCGGCGGAACGGAGTCCCGGTCAGCACGCGGCGGCGATTTGAAATCCGACAAAAGTGGAGGCGCTAGCGGAAACGCCAGCGGTAACGGAGCCGTGGCCCAGGAAATTCCCGATGGCAACGACGACGATATCGTCGCACGCCGGCTGCGCAAGGCGGCCGAGCAGGAGACGGATCCAGAGCTGAAGGACAAGCTCTGGAAGGAATATGTCGAATACAAAAAGAACACACAAGGATAGCCAGGTCTTCTGGAGGTTCGATTGACTGACACGGG
>Ga0307479_10004770_pt1 | contig 12454 bp, 9 predicted proteins | sample atmos_gasesECM4C_FD_203743 | JGI IMG/M metagenome (GOLD analysis project Ga0307479, IMG submission 203743) | Hardwood forest soil microbial communities from Morgan-Monroe State Forest, Indiana, United States - atmos_gasesECM4C_515 | ecosystem: Environmental > Terrestrial > Soil > Temperate...
CTCCATCTTCACGAGCTTCTGCACCTCGGCCTCGAGGAGCCGGGTGACCGGGATGCCGGTCCACTTGGCCACCGTCTCGGCCACGTCCTCCTCGTCGACCTCCTCCTTGAGCATGCGGCCGCCTTTCTGCAGCTCGTGCAGGCGCGCGTTCTCGGCCTCGAGGCGCTTGTCGATCGTCATCAGGGTGCCGTAGCGCAGCTCGGCCGCCTTCTGGAGATCCCCGCGGCGTTCCGCGTCGGCCATCGCGGCCCGCGCCGCCTCTCCCTCCTCCTTGATCTTGCCGATGGTCATGATCGCGGCCTTCTCGGCCTGCCACTGGCTCTGGAGCCGGGAGGACTTCTCGCGCAGCTCGGCCAGCTCGGAGTCGAGCCGGGCCAGCCGCTCGCGCGAGACCTCGTCGGACTCACGGGCCACCGAGACCCGCTCGATCTCGAGCTGCATGATGCGGCGCCGGATCTCGTCCAGCTCCGCGGGCATCGAGTCGATCTCGATGCGCAGCCGGGAGGAGGCCTCGTCGATCAGGTCGATGGCCTTGTCGGGCAGGAAGCGGTCCGCGATGTAGCGGTGCGAGAGCACCGCCGCCGCCACCAGGGCCGCGTCCTTGATCTTGACCTTGTGGTGGACCTCGTACTTCTCCTTGAGGCCGCGCAGGATCGCGATGGTGTCCTCCACCGAGGGCTCGCGCACCATCACCGGCTGGAAGCGCCGCTCGAGCGCGGGGTCCTTCTCGATGTGCTTGCGGTACTCGTCCAGGGTGGTGGCGCCCACGCAGCGCAGCTCGCCGCGGGCCAGGGCCGGCTTCAGCATGTTGGCCGCGTCGACCGCGCCCTCCGCCGCCCCCGCGCCCACCAGGGTGTGCAGCTCGTCGATGAAGCAGATGATCTCGCCGTTGGACTCGGTGATCTCGCGCAGCACCGCCTTCAGGCGGTCCTCGAACTCGCCCCGGTACTTCGCGCCCGCCACCATCGCCCCGATGTCGACCCCGACCAGGCGCTTGTTCTTGAGCCCCTCCGGCACGTCGCCGGCGACGATGCGCTGGGCGAGTCCCTCCACGATCGCGGTCTTGCCCACGCCGGGCTCACCGATCAGCACCGGGTTGTTCTTGGTCCGGCGCGAGAGCACCTGGACCACGCGGCGGATCTCCTCGTCGCGGCCGATGACCGGGTCGAGCTTGCCCTTGCGGGCCAGGTCGGTGAGGTCCTTGGAGTAGCGCTGGAGCGCCTGGTACTTGTCCTCCGGGTTCGGATCGGTCACGCGTTGGGAGCCACGCACCTCCACCAGCGAGCGATAGATCGCCTCCGGGGTCACTCCCGCCGCGGCGAGCAGGCGCGCGCTGGCCCCGCCCTTCTCCTGGGCGATGCCGATCAGGAGGTGCTCGGTGGAGACGTACTCGTCCTTCAGGCGCTCGGCCTCCTCGCGGGCGCGGTTGATCACGCCCTCGAAGCGCTGCGAGGCGTACTGCCGGCCGCCGCTCCCGCGGACGGTGGGGAGCCTGTCCACCTCCGCCTGGACCTGGCGGGCGAGTGTCTCCGGGCGCGCCCCGAGCTTGCCCAGCAGCGGGCCCACCACGCCCTCCTGTTGCTGCAGGAGCGCGAGCAGCAGGTGCTCGGGCTCGATCGCTTGATGATTGCCCTGGTCGGCCAGCGATTGCGCGGCCTGGATCGCTTCCTGGGCCTTGACGGTCAGCTTGTCTAGCCTCATCTCACTTGGTCTCCGCTCTGAGCGTCTTCAGCTCCTGGTAGAGCTCCTTCTCCCTCGGGCTGAGCCCGCTCGGAATCACGATCTGAACCTTCACCAGTTGGTCGCCGGCGCCGCCGCCCTTGAGATGCGGCATGCCGTAGCCGCGGAGCCGGAACACCTTGCCGCTCGAGGTCTCGGGCGGGATCTTCATCGACACTTGGCCCTTGAGGGTCGGCACCGAGACCTCGCCGCCCAGCGCCGCCACCGTCACCGGGACCGGCAGGTCCACGTGCAGGTCGTCGCCCTTGCGCTCGAACCGAGGGTCGGGGGTCACTGTCACCCGTAGGTAGAGGTCGCCCCGATCGCTGCGATCGCCGCGCCCGCCGCCCGGCCCGCCGGCGGCCACCCGCACGCGCGACCCGGTCTCGACGCCCGCTGGGATCTTCACCTCGAGGTTGCGCGTGACCTTGGCCCAGCCGCTGCCGTGGCAGCGCGGGCAGGGCCGGCCGCCCACGTTGCCGGAGCCGCCGCACTGAGGGCACGGCTCGTCGAGCTCGAGCGCGATGGTCTTCCGAGTGCCCGCGAAAGCCTCCTCCAACGTCAGCTCGATCCCCGCCTCGACGTCGCTGCCGCGCGAGGGACCCATGCCGCCGCCCAGGTCGCCCAGGTCCGAGAACTCATAGTCGGTGCGCCCGCCCCCGGGCTCGCCCCGGCGGAACCCGCCCAGGTCGCCCCCGAAGATGGTGCGGAAGAAGTCGGAGAACCCGCCCAGGTCGCCTTCCTGGGTGAAGCGGACGTTAGGACCGCCGCCGGGCCGTCCCTCGAACGGCGATCGGCCGCCCGCCGACGCGCCGGCGCCGGCCTGGGCGTAGCGCTCCCAGTCGGGCCCGAGCGTGTCGTAGCGCTTCCGCTTCTCGGGATCGGAGAGGACCGTGTAGGCCTCGTTGATCTCTTTGAAGCGGTCGGCGTTGCCCTTGTTGACGTCGGGGTGGTACTTGCGGGCGAGCTTCCGGTAGGCGGCCTTGATCGCCTTGTCGTCCGCGCCCCGCTCGACCCCGAGCGTCTTGTAATAGTCTTTGAATTCCATGTTGTTAGACGACGAAGCGGCGCCGGGCTCGGAAGTCCGCGCCGCTTGAGTCGGCTAGGGGAAGTGTAGCAGACGCCTCCAGGCTTGGCTGGGGCCGGGCATCTTTTCCGGGCCGGCCGGCCGGTCTAGAATAGCCGGGCCCGTGCCCAAGACTTGTACGCTCGCGATCGACGTCGGCGGGACCTTCACCGACATCACGTTCACCGACGCGGCTACCGGAGCGCTCTGGGTCGCCAAGACGCCCTCCACCCCCGGCGATCTCTCCACCGGGTTCATCACCGCGGTCCGGAAGGTCCTGGCCCTGGCCGGTCGCGCCCCCGCCGACGTGCTGCGCGTCTTCCACGGCACCACCACCGCGACCAACGCGATCCTCGAGGGCAAGACGCCGCCAACGGCGCTCGTCACCACCGCGGGCTTCAAGTACGTGCTCGAGATCGGTCGCCACGACATCCCCCGCCACGGCAATCTGTACGGCTGGTCCAAGCCCATGCGGCCCATCACCCCCGATCGCGTCTTCGAGGTGCGAGAGCGCCTCGACGTCGACGGCTCCGTCCTCACCCCGCTCGACGAGGCGGCGGCCCGCGCGCTCGCGCGCCAGCTCGCCCAGATCGGTGTGCCCGCGGTGGCGGTGGTGTTCCTGCACGCCTACGCCAATCCCGCCCACGAGCAGCGCATGCAGGCGATCCTGGCCGAGGAGTATCCCGGCGTGCTGGTGTCGCTCTCGTCAGAGGTGCTGCCCCAGTTCCGCGAGTTCGAGCGGACGATGGCCACCTCGCTCAACGCGGCGGTGATGCCGCCGGTGAGCCGCTACGTGAGCGTGCTGCGCGAGGCCCTCGACGGCGAGGGCGTGCAGGCCCCGCTCCTGATCATGAAGTCCGACGGCGGGGTGACCAGCGCGGCCACCTGCGTGCGCCAGCCGGTGCAGACCGTGCTCTCCGGGCCGGCCGCGGGCGTGGTGGGCGCGGTGAGCGTGGGCCGCGCGGCGGGCTTCGGCGACATCATCTCGATCGACGTGGGCGGCACCAGCGCCGACATCTGCCTGGTGCGGGACGGGCGGCCCGAGGTCACCAAGGACGGCATGATTGGGCCCTTCCCGCTCAAGCTCCCGATGGTGGACATCCACACCATCGGGGCGGGGGGCGGATCGATCGCGGCGGTGACCAGCGCGGGACGCCTCACGGTGGGCCCGCGCAGCGCGGGCGCCGAGCCGGGTCCGGTCTGCTACGGGCGCGGCGGCACCGAGCCCACCGTCACCGACGCGCACCTGGTGCTGGGGCGCATCCCGCCCGCGCTGCTGGGCGGGGAGCTGCCGCTCGACGTGGCCGCCGCGCGTGCCGCCATCGCCGCGCGCATCGGCCGGCCGCTCGGCCTCGACGTCGAGGAGGCCGCCGCCGGCATCGTGGAGATCATCGACAACGCGATGGCGCGGGCCATCCGCACCGTGTCGGTGGGGCGCGGCCACGATCCGCGCCGCTTCGCGCTGGTGGCCTTCGGCGGCGCGGGTCCGCTCCACGCGTGCCGGCTGGCCGAGCTGCTCGACATCCCGACGGTGGTCGTGCCGCCGCGGCCCGGCGTGCTCTCGACGTGGGGCCTGCTCGACACCGACATCCGCGCCACCTTCGTGAAGACGGTCGGCGTCGGGGAGCGGCGGCTCGCGGAGGCGGGGGCGCAGGTGGCGAGGCTCGAGACCGCGTGGGCCGAGCTCGAGCGCCAGGCCCAGGGCTGGCTCGCGGGCGAGCAGGTGCCGCCCGAGCGGCAGCGCTTCGAGCGGGCCGCCGATCTGCGCTACGAGCACCAGAGCTTCGAGCTGACCTGTCCGATCGGGGAGGGGCCGATCACCGCGGCCCGGCTGCAGGCCCTGACCGCCACGTTCCACGCCGAGCATCGCCGGCTCTACAGCTACGACTTGCCGTCGGCCCCGGTGGAGCTCGTGAACCTGCGCCTCACCGCGGTCGGCGCGCTGCCGCGTCGGGAGACGCGCCCGCCCGCGGCAAGCGGCGGTGGCGCCCCGGCGCGCACCGGGAGTCGCCCGGTCTACTTCCGCGGCGTGGGCTTCGTCGACACGCCGGCCTACGCGCGCGACCGCCTCGCGCCCGGCCTCGTCCTCGACGGGCCCGCCATCGTCGAGCAGAGCGACGCCACCCCGCTGATCGCGCCGGGCTTCCTGGCCCGCATCGACGCGGGGGGCCACATCCTGTTGGAGCGCGCGCCGGGCTAGCTCCCCCGGGTGGGGGAATGCGCGGCCTGCCACGGCCGTCTTATGGTCGAGGAGGTGCCCTATGCGCTACGTGAAGATCGTGCTGTTGCTTCTGGCGGTCACCTTCGGAGCCCAAGCCTGCATCCTGCCCGTCCCCGTGGGTGGGGGCTGGCATCACCATCACGGCTGGCGCTGAGCGGCTGCAGTAGCGCCAAGCCTTCGCCCGAAGGGGACGAGTCCGCGCGGGACGCGGCCGCCCCTTCGGGCTCTTTTTTTCGCTACCGCGCGCGGCGCGTCGCCTTCGGCAGGGGCGGCTTCTTGCGCTTCTCCTGCTCCGCCTTCGCGCGGGCCTTCGTGTCGGCCTCCTGCTTGCCACGCTCGCGGAGCCGGGCGAAGTGCGCTTCGCGGATGGCGTCGACCTTCTGGAGAACGGCGAGCATCTTGGGGCTGATGGCCATGCGTGCCTGATCCTTCCGCTGCGTATTCTCGGCTGGGGAAGTGAGGTGTCGGCACCGCTGCCGAGGGTCGAATTGTACCACAGGGATAGGAGGTTACGCGCGCCTCATTCGGGCTTCCCGGAAGACGTCATCCGTGCGCCGTGAGGGCCCGGTCGCGTTGACAAAGCGGGGCCGGCTGGCGCACCCTTGAGCGCGATGCGCGCCGCCGCTCACCCGAGCACCGCCATTCTGCCGCTCTCATCCCGTCCGGAGTGCTTCCATGCTTGAATCGTCCGCCCCGCGCGTCGATCCGATCACGCTCGAGATCATCCGCGGCAGCCTCGCCTCGGCCATCCGCGACATGGAGCTCCTGATGGAGCGGTGCGCGATGTCGCCCTTCATCAAGGAGAAGAAGGACTACTTCGTCGGCATCTTCGACACCGCGGGCCGCATCGTGGCGTGTCACATCTCGGGCAGCGGGCCGGGCATGCTGCAGGCGATCATGAAGGTCTACCCGCTCGAGACCATGCGCCCGGGCGACGTCTACTGGTTCAACGATCCGTACATCTCCGACGGGGCGGTGCAGCACCACCAGGACATGGTGTTCGCGGTGCCGATCTTCCACGCGGGGCGCCTGGTCGCGTTCTCCACCACCTTCGGCCACTACCAGGACATCGGCGGGCTCCGCGCCGGCTCGATCTCGCCGCACGCCACCGAGATCTACCACGAGGGCGTGCTCGTGCCCCCGGTGCGGATCGTCCGCGAGGGGCAGCTCAACGAGGAGGCCTACCGCATCTTCCTGCGCAACTCACGGCTGCCGGACCTGGTGGAGGGCGACACCCGCGCCATGATGGCCTCGTGCCGGCTCGCCGAGACGCGCCTGAGCGAGTTGTGCGGCCGCTACGGGGTGGAGACGGTGCTGGCCGCCTTCGACGAGTGCATCGCCCAGACCGCGGCGCGCGCCCGCGAGCTGTTCCTCGAGCTCGTCCCGCCGGGGGAGTGGCGCTTCCATGACTTCCTCGACAGCGACGGCGGCGCCGAGGCGCGGCCGTACCGGATCGACCTCACCCTCTCGCGCCGCGGGGATCACGTGCGGCTCGACGGCTCCCGCTCGGACGACCAGGCGCGCGGCCCGATCAACTTCACCACCAACCCGGGCCTGCTGCGGATCGCGTTCGGGCGCTACCTGCAGTCGCTCGACGCCGACCTCGAGGTCAACGAGGGGCTGCTCGCGAACCTGGACGAATGGATCGCGCGCGAGGGCAGCATCCTCAAGCCGCGCTTCCCGGCCCCGCTCGGCATGCGGGCCAACACCCGCTTCCGGGTCATGTCCTGCATCTTCGGCACCCTGGCCCAGGCCAACGGCGGCCGCGTGCCCGCCGGCTCGCCGGTGTACGTGCTGTACTACTTCCGCGCCTGGGACGCGGCACGCCAGCGGCCGATCCTCTGCATCGAGGGGCTGGGCGTCGGGCTCGGGGCGCGGCCGTTCGCGGACGGGGTCGACGTCATCTACTACATCGCCCAGGAGAACTACCCCGTCGAGTACGTGGAGCGCGACTTCCCGCTGCGAGTGGAGCGCTACGCGGTGCGGCCCGACTCGGGCGGTCCGGGCCTGCATCGCGGCGGCACCGGGGTAGTGCGCGACGTGCGCGTGCTGGCCGAGCGCGCGGAGCTGGCTACCCGCATGGAGAACACGGTGGTCGCGCCCTACGGCGTCGCGGGCGGCGCCGCGGGGCGGACCGGGCGCATCGTGCTGAATCCGGACACCCCGGAGGAGCGCGTGCTCCCCGCGCTGGGCGACGGCATCGTGCTCAAGCGCGGCGATCTCCTGCGCCTCGAGACGTGCGGGGGCGGGGGCTGGGGCGACCCGCTGGCCCGCGAGCCGGAGCGGGTGCGGCAGGACGTGGCGCGCGGCTTCATCACCGCGCGCGGCGCGCTCGAGGACTACGGGGTGGTGGTAGACTCGGCCACGCTCGAGGTGGACAAGACCGCCACCCAGGAGGAGCGGGCGCGCCGGGCCCGCGACCTGCCGTTGATCGATCGCGGCGCGGGCTTCACCCAGGCCGAGGAGCGCTGGCGCGCGTTCCGGAGCGCGGAGGCATCGTCATGAAGAGCGTCGAGATCGATCGCGGCAAGCGGCTCATCGACCAGCCCAAGACCGGCCACAACCGCTGGCATCCCGACGTCCCGCCCATTCTGGAGGCCGACGAGGGCGAGGAGGTCGTGCTCGAGACGCGCGACGGGGTGGACGGCCAGCTCGGGCCCTCGACCACCGCGGCGAGCATGGCCGGTATGGACGCGGGCGCGATCCACCCGATCACCGGCCCGGTGCTGGTGAAGGGCGCCCGTCCGGGCGACCTGCTCGAGATCGAGTTCGTGGACGTCCTGCCGCAGCCCCACGCCTTCACCGGCATCGTGCCGGGGCTCGGCTTCCTGCGGGACCTCTACACCGTGCCGTACCTCGTGCACTGGAGGATCGCGGACGGCTGGGCGACCTCGAAGGAGCTGCCCGGCGTGCGCATCCCCGGCGCCCCGTTCATGGGGGTCATCGGCGTCGCGCCCTCGCGCGAGCAGGTGGCCGCGTGGGCGAAGCGCGAGCAGGCGCTCCTGAGCCGCGGCGGGCTGGTGATGACGCCGGATCCGGCCGGCGCGGTGCCGGGCAAGGGCGCGGCGGCCACCGACGGGCTGCGGACGATCCCGCCGCGCGAGAACGGCGGCAACATGGACGTCAAGCAGATCACCAAGGGCTGCACGCTCCAGCTCCCAGTCGCGGTGGAGGGCGCGCTGTTCTCGGTGGGGGACGGCCACTTCGCCCAGGGCGACGGCGAGGTGTGCGTCACCGCCGTCGAGATGGGCGCCACCGCGGTGGTGAAGTTCAAGGTGATCAAGGGGGCGGGCAAGAGCCTCGCCCGCGGCCCGCGCTTCCGCCACCGCGACTACTTCGCGCCGCCCGAGTGGGCCGCCCCGAAGCGCTTCCTCGCCGCCACCGGCATGCCGATCCGGGACGACGGGGTGAACGAGGGCGAGAACCTGACCCTGGCCTGCCGCAACGCGCTCCTCAACATGATCGATCTCCTGCAGGAGCGCGGCTGGACGCGCGAGCAGGCCTACGTGATCTCGAGCGTGGCGGTCGACCTGAGGGTCAGCAACGTGGTCGACGTGCCGAATTACGTGGTCTCGGCCTTGATCCCGGAGGCCATCTTCGACCGCTGAGCAAGGGCAGTTGGGACCACGTCAAGCGTGCGCCCGCCCGCCGCACCCACCGGACAGCCGGTCGGAATAGACTGAGCGGACCCGCAGTTTCCGCGAATTATCCAGACCCGCCCAATTGTCGTTCGACGCAAGGAAGGGAAGTCGCATGGCAGATAACGGATTGATCCTCGTCACCGGGGCAGCCGGTCAACTCGGGGCGGTCGGGCGCACCGTGACCGGCCTGCTCCTCGATCGCGGGTTGCCGGTGCGCGCCATGGTCCGCCGCGAGGACGACCGGGCAGCGGCCTTGCGGGCGGCTGGCGCCGAGGTGGTGGTCGGAGACCTCCTCGACCCCGCCGACGTCTCTCGGATCGTCAGCGGCTGTCGGCGAGTCTACTTCGGCATGTCCGTGTCCGCCGCGTACCTGGAGGCGACCGTGACCATGGCGGCGGTCGCCCGGGACATCGGGGTGGACGCGCTGGTCAACATGTCCCAGATGACCGTCTCCGAGATGAGCATTCAGAACACCACCTCGAGCGGTCAGCAGCGGCAGCACTGGCTCAGCGAGCAGGCGCTCGCGTGGTCCGGCCTGCCGGTCGTCACCATCCGACCGACGATGTTCCTGGAGAGCTTTTTCCAGCTGGCCGCTCCGACCGTGCGCGCCCGAGGCCGCATCGAGGTGCCGTTCGGACGGGGCAAGACCTCTCCGGTTTCGGCGGCTGATGTCGCCCGGGTCGTCGCTGCCGTTCTCGCCGACCCCGGGCCGCATCTGGGCCGGATATACGAACTCACCGGTCCGCGGTCACAAGACATGCACGGGGTCGCCCGGGAGTTCTCGGACGCGCTCAACCGTGAGGTCACGTACTCCGACATCCCCGCCGAGGATTGGGAACGCGGGATCAAGAAGTGGGGGGTGCCGGAACACCTCACGCGGCATCTCGTGGCGATGGGCGAGCTGCACCGGGCGGGTCGGTATGACCGGCTGGCGGACGGCGTGGAGCGGGTGACCGGCCGGCCGGCGATGAGCGTCCGGGAATTTGTGTCGCTTCACGCGGATGAGTTCGGCGGGCGTCGATCGTAAAGGTCCGCTACGCCGAACATCGCAGTGGAGCGGCTCACGCTCTTGCCGAGCAGGCTCAGACCGTGGAGCCGAGGGAGCCGCGCAGGCGCGGGTCGAGCCAGTCGCGCAGGTGGTCGCCGAGCAGGTTCACCGCCAGCACCGTGACGAAGATCGCGAGGCCGGGGAAGGCGGTGAGCCACCACGCGGTGCGGAGGTAGAGCCGCCCGCCGTTCAGCATGCGCCCCCACGTGACCACGCTCGGCTCGACCCCGAGCCCCAGGAACGAGAGCGTGGCCTCCAGGATGATCATGTTGGCCACCGCGAACACCGCCACCACGATCACCGGCGAGATCACGTTGGGCAGCACGTGGCGGGCCATGATGCGGACGTCGCCCGCCCCATTGGCCCGCGCGGCCTGCACGAAGTCGCGCGTCTTCACCGCGAGGGTCTCGCCCCGCACCAGGCGGGCGTAGAGGGTCCAGCCGGTCACGCTCAGGGTGAGGATCACGTTGGGCAGCCCGGGGCCGAGCACCGCCACCACCGCGATCGCGAGCAGGATGGTCGGGATGGCGAGCTGGATGTCGGTGACGTGCATCAGCACCGAGTCGACGCGCCGGCCCGAGTAGCCCGCCACCAGGCCCACCAGCACCCCGAGCGGGCAGGAGAGGCCGACCGCGATCACCCCCACCAGGAGCGAGATCCGCGCGCCGTAGATGAGGCGGCTCAGGATGTCGCGCCCGACCTCGTCGGTGCCGAGCACGTGGGCGGCCGGATCGGGGGGCTGCAGGCGCTGGAGGACGTCCTGCTCGTTGGGGCCGTAGGGCGCGAGACGCTCCGCGAAAAGCGCGGAGACCAGGATGAGGCCGAGGGCGGCGGCGGCGAGCCAGAAGGCCCAGTCGCGGCGCATCAGGCGGCCTCGGTACGGATGCGGGGATCGAGCGCGGCGTAGGCCAGGTCCACCAGCAGGTTCACCGCCACGAAGATCAGCGAGACCACCAGGACCACGCCCTGCACCACCGGGAAGTCGCGGTTGAAGATCGCCTCCACCACCAGCCGCCCGATGCCCGGCCACGCGAAGATGGTCTCGGTCACCACCGCGCCGCCCAGGAGCTGGGCGAACTGCAGCCCGAGCAGGGTGACGATCGGGATCGCCGCGTTCTTGAGGGCGTGCCCGGCGAGCACCCGGATCTCGCCCACGCCCTTGGCGCGCGCGGTGCGCACGTAGTCCTGGCCGAGGACCTCCAGCATCGACGAGCGGACGAGGCGGGCCAGGCGGCCCAGGATCACGGTCGAGAGGCTCACCGCGGGCAGGACGAGATGGGCGAGCGAGCCGCGGCCGAAGACGGGCAGCCAGCGCAGGTAGACCCCGAAGAACGCGATCAGCAGCAGGGCGAGCCAGAAGATGGGGACGGCCTGGCCCGCCACCGCGCCCACCATGGCGAGGCGGTCCAGGGCGGAGCCGCGCTTGACCGCGGAGACGATGCCGGCGGGGATCGCCACCACCACCGCGATCAGCAGCGCGGCGAGGGTCAGCTCGATGGTGGCGGGCAGTCGCTGGCGGATCAGGGTGGCCACCGGCAGGCTGCTCCGCAGCGACACCCCGAGGTCGCCGCGCGCGGCCCGCGTCACGTAGTCGGCGAACTGCTCGCGGAGCGGGCGATCGAACCCGAGGGCGTGGCGCGTGGTGGCGACTACGTCGGGGGGCGCGTCGCTCGAGACCATCAGCAGCACCGGGTCCCCCGAGAGGTGGACCAGCGCGAAGACCACGAGCGAGACCCCGACGGCCACCACCGCGGCGTGGCCGAGCCGGCGCAGGAGGAACGGGAGCGCTTCAGGCCTCCACGTAGGTGTCGCGCATCCAGAGCACGTTGTCCGGGCGCATCTTGAAGCCCTTGACCTTCCGGGTGACGCCGAAGAGCTCGTCGAGCTGCCAGAGGAAGAGCCACACCGCCTCGTCGTGCAGGCCGGTCAGCGCCTTCGCTCCCAGCTCCTTGCGCCGCTTGGGATCGAAGGTCCGCTCGTACTCCTCGATGGTCTTGAGCAGGTCGCCGGAGGCGTCGAAGTAGCGGAAGGTCTGGAAGTCGGGCTTGAAGCGCTGCACCGTGTAGGAGGCGTCCCACGTGCCGTTGATGAACGCGTAGTAGAAGCAGTCCTTGTGCGCGCCCGCGGCGGAGCGCTTGTTGTACTCGGCCCACTCGAGCACCTGCACCTTGGTGCGGACGCCGACCTTGTCCCAGTAGCCCGCGATGACCTGGGCGGTCTCCTCCGCCAGCACCCAGCGGCCGATCGACTGCCACAGCGTCATCTCGAAGCCCTGACCGAAGCCCGCCTCCGCGAGCAGGGCCTTGGCGCGCGCCGGATCGTAGGGATAGGCGCCGGGGTCGATGGTGTTGGCCACGTTCTTCCCGGTGACGGTGTTCAGGAACTGCCCGCGCCCGGAGTAGAGGCCCTTGAGGATCGCGGCCCGGTCCACCGCCATGTTGAGGGCCTGGCGCACCCGCCGGTCCTTGAGCGGTGCCGACTCCCGCGCGTTGAGCAGGATGCCGTGGGTGAGCGAGGAGAGCTCGGAGTACACGCGGAGGTTCGGGTCCGACTCCACGGTGGGCGCGAGCGGGAAGGGGAGGTTCAGCATCACGTCCACGTCGCCGCGCTGGAGCGCGGCCAGCCGCGTCGCCGAGTCCGGGATGACCTGGATCACGATGCGCGGCGACGCCGGCTTCGGGCCCCAGTAGGCGGGATTGGCCTCGACCACTACCCGGTCGCCCACCACGTGCTCGACGAACTTGAACGGGCCGGTGCCG
>Ga0307479_10004771_pt1 | contig 12452 bp, 10 predicted proteins | sample atmos_gasesECM4C_FD_203743 | JGI IMG/M metagenome (GOLD analysis project Ga0307479, IMG submission 203743) | Hardwood forest soil microbial communities from Morgan-Monroe State Forest, Indiana, United States - atmos_gasesECM4C_515 | ecosystem: Environmental > Terrestrial > Soil > Temperate...
GAAGCTAGTCCCTGAGCGCGTCGACCGCGGCGGTACGCTGCGCTACGCATGGCTCCGCGCACCGCCGCTGCGCCATGCGATCAAAATAAAACCCAAGCCCCAGCTAGGACGCTTGACTCAAGAGGCCCCATATGAGGGTGGGCTAAAGCGTCCGCCGTAGCTCGAAGAGCTAAGGCGGAGGCGTGCCCACCATTCAGGACGAGACTGCCGATGGATGGTGGGCACGGCGCAAGGGCGCCTTTGCCCACCCTACGGAATCAATTTCAAACAGCATCATTTGCGGATACAGCTTCGCGATCTCGCCGCAGGTTTGCGCGAGGTTTACCTTGGAATTTCCGGCCCTCTCGTATCAGAGGGCGCAGGGAATGCCGGGCGCCGATGCGCCCGCAGCCGCGCGTGGTGTGGTAGTAAGCACGCGCGTTAGTCACCACGGTCACACCGGAATCACCCGGCATTCCCCGCGCAATGGTTTACGGCTTATATCGCGCTCTCCCCGGGGACCGGGCTCTTTTGCCCCCGTCACTTTCGCAGAAATTGCTTCCCGCGAAAACTTGACGCCAGCGTCGGGGCGCCAGGACCACACGATTTTGCCGTCCGCATCTAGCGCCGTCGTCTGCAGCGCCATCCGCGTCCACCGCAGCCCGCCTCACGTCCGTGACGATCGCGAAACGTCCCTCTGACGAGGCGGGACCAAATCGCAATACACCTGCTTCTACCTGGCCGTCAAGTTAATTTCTGAAAATCAGAAACTGTTTTCGTATCCACTCCCGCTCCACGGGAGCCAAGCACCCAAGGGCTTGGACCCGTAGTTCTACTGTCACACATCCGGTAGTTCTACCGCTGTTCATTAAGGCGGCTTTAGCCGCTCAACAATATTTTGACCAACCACACATCAGCGGGAAAAATCGCATGCGAATCGGCCGGCTCTTTGCAGTCTCGATGCTTTCGGTAACGGCTTTGGCGGCGATCCTCGGCGGCGGGGTTCTGGTGCCGCAGTATCGAACCTTTGCGAGCAAGACCGAAGCGATCAAGGCGGTGGAGGCGTACGGCGCGGTTCTCGCGATTGGTCAACAGGTGGCCGGCCATCGGGCGCCGTATCTCAGTCCGCTATTCCAGGAAGGTGCCGCGACACCTGCTCAGCTCGAGGCGATTGCGAAGGCCGTGCGTCAAACAGATGCCGCTTTCGCGAACGCCAAGGTAGCGATCGGCGCTCTCAGCGATAGCGCCGCGATCGTCGAAGGCCTCAACCAGGCCGCGGCCAGGCTTGGCGATCTCCGCGCGGCGACCGATCGCGCGCTTGGCGTACCCCTGAGTGCGCGCGATGCGACGGTGCTTAAGGGCTTCCTGCCCGGCGTGGCCCAGGTGGTCGCGATCATCGAACCGCTTCTCAATCGCCTCGAAAATCAGGTGACCACCGCCGACGCGTCGCTGACGGCGCTGTTGAATATCGCCCGCACGGCCCAGGATGTACGCGTCTCCGCCGGCGGCCGCGCCGCCACGATGTCTACTGCGGTCAGTATGCACCGGCCGATGACGGCGGCTGAAATCTCCTCGATCGACCGGGCCCAGGGACGCGTGGACCTGGATCGCGAGCGGATCGAAGCCGGCGTGGATCAGCTCGGCAGCCCGGCGCGGCTTGTGAAACCGCTGGAGAATGCGGTCGATGCCTATTTCAAAGGGGCCGCTCCCTGGCTCGAAAAAGAGGTGCTGGCGGGACGCAACGACGGCAAGTACGGAATCAACTCCGAGGACGAACTGGCCGCCAGGGTCGTGCCGGCGGTGCAGAGCTTCTTTGCCGTGCGCGATGCTTCATTGGCCGAGGCGGCCGAACGCGCCGGCGCCGCGCGCGACGGCGCGTTGATGATGCTGGCGCTGGCGGGCCTTGCCGTCGTGGCGCTGCTCGGCGTGCTTGCCGGCGTCACCGTGATGTTGCGGCGTCGCGTCATTACGCCACTCGCCACCCTGACCGCTTCCGTCGGCGAACTCGCCGCCGGCCGGGATGACGTAACTATACCGACGGTCGACCGCGCCGATGAGATCGGAGCGATGGCGGGTTCGCTGCAGGTCTTCAAGGAGGCCCTGATCGCGAAGAAAGCCGCCGACAAGGCGGCCGCGGTGGAGGCCGATGCAAAAATCCAGCGCGGGCAGCGCGTCGACAGGATCACCCGGGACTTCGAAGCGATGATTGGCGAGGTCGTCGAGATCGTGTCGTCGGCCTCGACCGAACTGGAAGCCTCCGCCGGTACGCTGACAGCGAGCGCCGCACGTTCGGAGCAACTGACCACCATGGTGGCGGCCGCTTCGGAAGAAGCTTCCACCAACGTGCAATCGGTGGCGTCCGCCACCGAAGAGATGGCATCCTCCGTCAACGAGATCAGCCGTCAGGTCCAGGATTCGGCGCGGATCGCCAGCGAGGCGGTGGAGCAGGCGCAGAAGACCAACGATCGCGTCGGCGAGTTGGCAAAAGCCGCGGCCCGGATCGGCGATGTGGTAGAGCTGATCAACACCATTGCCGGACAGACCAACCTGCTCGCCCTGAATGCCACCATCGAGGCGGCGCGCGCGGGCGAAGCAGGGCGCGGTTTCGCGGTGGTGGCGTCGGAAGTGAAAGCGCTGGCCGAACAGACCGCCAAGGCGACCGGCGAGATCAGCCAGCAGATATCTGGCATTCAGGCCGCAACGCAGGAATCGGTCGGGGCCATCCAGGAGATCGGCAATACCATCGGCCGCATGTCCGAGATTGCGACCGCGATTGCATCCGCCGTCGAGGAACAGGGTGCGGCGACCCAGGAAATCTCCCGCAACGTGCAACAGGCCGCGCACGGCACCCAACAAGTCTCGGCCAACATCACCGACGTGCAGCGCGGCGCCAGCGAGACCGGATCCGCATCCTCTCACGTGCTCTCCGCGGCGAAATCGCTGTCCGGCGAAAGCAGCCGGCTCAGGCTCGAGGTCGGCAAGTTCTTGAGCTCGGTGCGCGCGGCTTGAGCAGCGACGCTTCACTTTCAGTTCGTCATCGACGCCTCATTCTCAACTCGTCATCACCGGGCTTGCCGCCTTCGCTAAAGCTTCGGCGGGCCAAGAGACCGGTGGCCACGTCGAAGCCTTGGCGCAGACGGGACCCGGTGGTCCATCTTCTTCGCGAGAGTCTTTCTGAGGAACGATGGATTGCCGGGTCAAGCCCGGCAATGACGGTGTAGTAGTAGACGCGAGCGCCCGCCCTACTCCACCCCCGCCTCATGCGGCGTGAACTGGTACACCGAGCTACAGAACTCGCAGGTCACCTCGACCTTGCCGTCTTTCACCATCTCCGCGCGATCCCTGGGCTCGAAGCTTTTCAGCATGGAAGATACCGCCTCGCGCGAGCAGGAGCATTGCGCTTGCAGGGCGAGCGGCTTGAAGACGCGTACGCCGCGCTCGTGAAACAGCCGGTATAGCAACCGCTCGCCGGACAGATCCGGATCGATCAGCTCGACATCCTCGACAGTTGCGATCAGCGACTGGCCTTCCACCCAGGCGTCGTCTTCGGCGACCGTGTGGGTGACCGTGCCCTCCGGCGCATCGCCGGGGTGCAGGTCGGCCTGCCGCGCGCGCTCCGGCGCCTTGGGCAGAAATTGCATCAGCAGGCCGCCGGCGCGCCAGCGATGCCTTGGTCCGTCGCCGCCGCGCCATTCCTCGCCGACCGCAAGCCGCACCCGGGTCGGGATCTGCTCCGAGCGCAGGAAATATTCATGCGCGGCGTCTTCGAGGCTGCCGCCGTCGAGCGCCACCAGGCCCTGGTAGCGGCTCATGTCCGGCCCCTGGTCGATGGTCATCGCGAGATGACCCTTGCCGAGCAGCGCGCCTGAATCCTGGCCGTCCTTGAGGCGGCTGGCATCGAAGCGCGCATAGGCGCGCAGGCGATCCGGCGCCTTGAAGTCGACGATCAGGAACGACACCGGCCCATCGCTCTGGGTCTGCAGGATGAAGCGGCCGTCGAATTTCAACGACGAGCCGAGCAGCGTCGTGAGCACGATCGCTTCGCCGAGCAGCTTGCCGACCGGAGCGGGGTAGTCGTGCTTGGTCAGGATCTCGTCGAGCGTGGGCCCGAGCCGCGTCAGGCGGCCGCGCAGGTCGAGCGCATCGACCTCGTAGGGCAGCACCGCGTCATCGACCGGAACCGGCGACGGCGCGCGGATCGGGCTCGGATAGGTGATTTTGGTGTCGGGGGATTGAGAAGACATGGCGCTTTATCTGGGGTCGGCGGACGTGAAACGAAAGGGCTTGAGACGCGCGAAAATCTCTCCGCGAGTCGTCCCCGCCTAGTGCGCAATTGCGCACGGGCGCCGGGACCCATAACCACCGAAGTCAATTGTTACATCCGACAGCAGCTCCAGCCTTCGCAATTACGCACGCCGGTGGTTATGGGTCCCGGCTCAAGGCCGGGACGACGGCGGAGTTTTTGGCTAGCCCCTACCCCACTGCATCGAAGCACCACGCCAAGATGCCCTTTTGCGCGTGCAGGCGGTTTTCGGCCTCGTCGAACACCACCGATTGCGGGCCGTCGATCACCTCGTCGGTGACCTCCTCGCCGCGATGGGCGGGCAGGCAGTGCATGAACAGCGCGTCGGGTTTTGCGAGCGACATCAGCTTGGCGTTGACCTGATAGGGTTTCAGCAGATTGTGGCGATTCTCGCCGTCCTTGTCGCCCATCGACACCCAGGTATCGGTGACGACGCAATCGGCGCCGCGCACGGCGGCCTCCGCATCGTTGCCGAGCACGATCGGCGCCTGCGTCGCCTTGATCCACTCCTTCATCGCCTTGTTCGGTGCAAGCTCCGGCGGGGTCGCGACATTGAGATTGAACTTGAACCGCTCGGCCGCATGCGCCCATGACGCCAGCACGTTGTTATCGTCGCCGGTCCAGGCCACGGTCTTTCCCTCGATCGATCCGCGATGTTCCTCGAACGTCATCAGGTCCGCCATCACCTGGCAGGGATGCGAACGCCGCGTCAATCCGTTGATGACGGGAACGGTGGCATGCGCCGCAAGCTCGAGCAGGGCGTCGTGATTGAGGATGCGGATCATGATGGCGTCGACGTAACGCGACAGCACCCGCGCGGTGTCGGCGATGGTCTCGCCGCGGCCGAGCTGCATTTCCGCGCCGGTCAGCATGATGGATTCGCCGCCAAGCTGGCGCATGCCGACGTCGAACGACACCCGGGTGCGGGTCGACGGCTTGTCGAAGATCATCGCCAGCGTCTTGCCTTCGAGCGGCTTCTTGCCGGTCTCGTGCGCCTTCAGCTTCGCCTTCATGGCGTTGCCGGCGGCGAGCATGCTGCGCAGTTCACCCAGGGGAAGCGCGCTGATATCCAGGAAATGACGTGGCGGCCTGGTCATTGCCCTGCCGCCCGCTTCAACTGGCCGCTCGAAAGCGCGATACAGGCGCGCTCGAGCCGCACCACCGATTCCTCGATCTCCGCCTCGGTGACGATCAATGGCGGCAGGAACCGCACCACATTCTCGCCGGCGCCGACCGTGAGCAGCTTCTGCTCGCGCAGCGCCGTGACCAGGTCGGCGGAAGGGACCACCGCCTTGACGCCGACCAGCAGGCCTTCGCCGCGAACTTCCGAAACCACGCCGGGATGACGATCCACTACCGAGGCCAGCTTCTGCTTGAGCAGCAGCGACATCCGCTGCGCATGTTCGAAGAAGCCGGGCTTGAGCATGACGTCGAGCACCGCATTTGCTGTCGCGACCGCGAGCGGATTGCCGCCGAAGGTCGAACCGTGCGAGCCCGGCGTCATGCCGGCCGCGGCATCCGCGGTCGCCAGACAGGCGCCGATCGGAAAGCCGCCGCCGAGCGCTTTCGCCAGCGACATCACGTCGGGCGTCACACCGGTGCGCTTATAGGCGAACAGCTCGCCGGTTCGGCCCATGCCGGTCTGCACCTCGTCGAACACCAGCAATAGGCCGGTCTCGTCGCAGAGCTGGCGCAGCGCCTTGAGGAAGGCGTGGGGTGCTGAGCGCACGCCGCCCTCGCCCTGCACCGGCTCGATCAGGATGCCCGCGGTGTCGGGGCCGACCTTGTTCTTCACCGCATCGAGATCGCCGAGCGGCACCTGGTCGAAGCCGTCCATCGGCGGCCCAAAGCCTTCGAGATATTTGGCCGAGCCGGTCGCGGCCAAGGTTGCCAGCGTGCGGCCGTGGAACGCGCCCTCAAAGGTGATGATGCGATAGCGCTCGGGATGGCCCTTGGCGGCGTGATGCTTGCGCGTGACCTTGATGGCGCATTCCATCGCCTCCGCGCCGGAATTGGCGAAGAACACGAAGTCGGCAAAGCTCTGCTCGCACAGCCGCGCGGCGAGCCGCTCGCCGTCCGGGCTCTTGAACAGGTTCGACATGTGCCAGAGTTTTGTCGATTGCTCCTGCAGGGCCGCCACCAGAGCGGGGTGCGCATGACCGAGCGCGTTCACCGCGACGCCGGAAGTGAAGTCGAGATAGCGCTCGCCATTGGTTGCGATCAGCCAGGCGCCCTCGCCGCGCTCGAAGGCGAGATCGACCCGGGCGAATACGGGAAGCAGATGCGACGCGGCGCTGTTGGTCATGACGATCACTTGAGGGTTGGGGCCCGCCATGATGCGCATTGCCTTCGTCGCATCAACGACCAGGTCCGGAAAACAAAACGTGCCGCCTTTTAAGGGCGGCACGTGGGAACCATTTTATGCCCACCGCCGTAAGTGTCAACAGACCTCGACTCAGAAGGCGGCAGCATGCGCAAGACCGTAAGATTCCGGATCGGAGGCGAAATCTCGCTGCGATGCGTGAATGACGGAACATGTGGACTGCCGAGTAGGACTCTTGCGCGGGAGTCACGGCATATTGTAGCTTCTTGAGCGTCGGGTACGACATCTCGTGCGGCAGTTCTGACCCTCTAGTTACCATTGCTGAGCGTAAACGTTCGGGCGCAATTTTCGCGCCCGGCGAGGGCTAAGGGATTCTGCGTGCAGGGATTTTTTAACGTTTGGCATCGCAGCGCCGCCGCCCAGTTGGCCGGCGCAAGGCGGAGGGAAGAGTGCGATGACGGTATTAACCTGGTCCGACGAGCGCGTCGAGCAGTTGAAGAAACTCTGGGAAGGCGGGCTTTCGGCCAGCCAGATCGCCGCCGAACTTGGAAATGTGACCCGAAATGCCGTGATCGGCAAGGTGCATAGGCTCGGCCTTTCCGGCCGCGCCAAGAGCCCCTCCTCGGCGGCGCCGCGACAGCGCAAGGCCCGCCCCGCCCAGCACATGATGCGGGTGGCGCGCCCGGTGGCGCGCGGCAATACCGCGCTCGCGCATGCCTTCGACATCGAGCTCGAGCCGGATCCGATCGCCTATGACAATGTGGTGCCGATGAGCCAGCGGCTGTCGCTGCAGGAATTGAGCGAGGCCACCTGCCACTGGCCGGTCGGCGATCCGGCGAGCCCGGATTTCTTCTTCTGCGGCGGCAAGGCGCTCGGCGGTCTGCCCTACTGCGCGCATCACTCGCGCGTCGCCTACCAACCCGCCGGCGACCGCCGCCGTCAGCCGCCGAAGCCGACGCGGTAGCAGACGCATTCACCGATGTCGTCCCGGCCTTGAGCCGGGACCCATAACCACAAGCCTTCGTGGTTACGCCGTGCTGAGGCTCCAGCTTTCCTTGACAATTGGCATCGGTGGTTATGGGTGCCGGATCGCGCTCGCGGAGCCTGTCATCGGGCGCGCATTCGCGCGACCCGTTGGCTCGCTTGTCCGGGACGACGAAATCGTTTTTGCAGATGTCCCGGCACAAGGCCGGGACGACGGCGGAGTGATTACTCCGCCTTGGCGAACCGATCGTCCAGCGCGTAGCCGGCGCCGCGCACGGTGCGGATCGGGTCCTGCTCGCGGCCCGGGTTGAGCAACTTGCGCAGGCGTCCGATGTGAACGTCGACGGTACGCTCGTCGATATAGATGTCGCGGCCCCAGACGCTGTCGAGCAACTGCTCGCGGGAAAACACCCGGCCGGGATGCTCCAGGAAGAACTCCAGCAGGCGGTATTCGGTCGGGCCGAGATCGATCGGGCGGCCGGAGCGCGCGACGCGGCGCTTCTCGCGGTCGAGCTCGATGTCGCCATAGGCGAGCACGGTGGCGAGCCGCTCCGGGCTGGCGCGGCGCAACAGGCCCTTCACCCGCGCGAGCAGTTCCGGGACCGAGAACGGCTTGACGATGTAGTCGTCGGCGCCCGTCGCCAGTCCCCTGACACGCTCGCTCTCCTCGCCGCGCGCGGTCAGCATGATGATCGGAAGCTGCTTGGTCTCGGGCCGTGCCCGCAGGCGGCGGCAGAGCTCGATGCCGGACAGGCCGGGCAGCATCCAGTCGAGCACGATCAGGTCGGGAACGCGTTCCTTCAGCCGCGTATCGGCATCATCGCCGCGTGCTACCGTTTCGACATCGTAGCCTTCGGCATCGAGGTTGTAGCGCAGAAGCGTGGTCAACGCCTCCTCGTCTTCCACGACCAGAATGCGCGCGCTCATGGCGTAGTGTTCTCCATTTGGCTGAAGCATGATCCAATCAAAAGCCGGTATCCACCCCGCAAAGCGCGTGGCAGGCCCGTTCGGAATCGCACCCCTAGTTTCCGGGGACCGTCGTTGCAAATGTCGTCATGTCGCCCTTCGGGCGCTTGTCGAGAATCTGCTGACCCTCGATCATGTAGAATACGGTTTCCGCGATATTGGTGGCGTGATCGCCGATCCGCTCGATGTTCTTGGCGCAGAACATCAGGTGGATGCAGAACGAGATGTTGCGCGGGTCTTCCATCATATAGGTGAGCAGTTCGCGGAACAGCGAGGTGCAGATGGCGTCGACTTCCTCGTCGCCCTTCCACACCGTCATCGCCGCCGGCAGATCGTGCGCCGCATAGGCATCGAGCACGGACTTGACCTGCGACTGCACCAGGTCGGTCATGTGCTCCAGACCGCGGATCAGCTTCAGGGGATGGAAATCGCTTTCCAGCGCCGAGACGCGCTTGCCGATGTTCTTGGCGAGGTCGCCGATCCGCTCCAGATCGGTGGCGACCCGCATGGCGCCGACGATCTCGCGCAGGTCCACCGCCATCGGCTGGCGCCTTGCAATGGTCAGCACCGCGCGTTCCTCGATCACGCGCTGCAGATTGTCGATCTCGGCGTCGGCGGCCACGACCTTCTGGCCGAGCGCGACGTCGCGGCGGACCAGCGCGTCGACGGAATCGACGATCATGCGCTCGGCGAGGCCGCCCATCTCCGCGACCAGCCGGGTTAGCTCCTGCAGGTCGCTGTCGAACGCCTTGGCGGTGTGTTCAGAAGCCATATCTGTCTCCTCAGCCGAACCGGCCGGTGATGTAGTCCTGGGTGCGGCGATCGCCCGGCGAGGTGAATATCTTGTTGGTGTCGTCGAATTCAACCAGCTCGCCAAGATACATGAAGGCGGTCTTGTCCGAGACGCGCGCCGCCTGCTGCATGTTATGGGTGACGATGGCTATGGTGTAGTTCTCCGACAGCTCGTGGATCAGCTCCTCGACCTTGGCGGTCGAGATCGGATCGAGCGCCGAGCACGGCTCGTCGAACAGGATCACCTCGGGCCGCACCGCCACCGTGCGGGCGATGCACAGCCGCTGCTGCTGGCCGCCGGACAGGCTCAGGCCAGAGGCGTTGAGCTTGTCCTTGACCTCGTTCCACAGCGCGCCGCCGCGCAGCGCCTTTTCGACCCGGCCGTCCATCTCGGACTTGGAAATTCTCTCGTAGAGGCGGATGCCGAAGGCGATGTTCTCGTAGATCGTCATCGGAAACGGCGTCGGCTTCTGGAACACCATGCCGACGCGGGCCCGCAGCAGGTTGAGATCGAGCTTGGGGTCGAGCACGTTGGTCTGGTCGAGCATCAACTGGCCGGTGGCGCGCTGTCCGGGATAGAGGTCGTACATGCGGTTGAAGATCCGCAGCAGGGTCGACTTGCCGCAGCCGGACGGGCCGATGAAGGCGGTGACGCGGTTGGTTCCGAGCGCGAGGTTGATGCCCTTCAGCGCCTGATGTTCGCCATAGTAGAAGTTCAGGTTGCGCGCGGTCACCTTCGCCGGCGCCTCGGGAAGCGGCGCGGAGTGAGCCGGTCCGCCGGCGGAACTCACGGAGACAGAAAGATCGCTCATTTCGGGGTCCTCTCGGCGCCGAGAATGCGCGCGCCAATATTCAAGGCAAGTACGGTCATGGTGATGAGCAAGGCGCCGCTCCAGGCGAGCTGCTTCCAGTAAACATAGGGACTTTGGACGAAGTTGTTGATGGTCACCGGCAGGTTGGCCATGGTCTTGGTCAGGTTCAGGCTGAAGAACTGGTTCGACAGCGCGGTGAACAACAGCGGCGCGGTTTCGCCGGCGACGCGCGCGGTGGCGAGCAGCACGCCGGTGATCAGGCCGGAGCGCGCGGCGCGGTAGGCGATCCGCTTGATCACGAGCGAGCGCGGCAGGCCGAGCGCGCTTGCCGCCTCGCGCAGCGGGTTCGGCACCAGCAGCAGCATGTCTTCGGTGGTGCGCAGCACGACCGGAATGACGATCACCGCCAGCGCCAGGCATCCGGCGAAGGCCGAGAACCCGCCCATTGGCACCACGACGGCGCCATAGATGAACAGGCCGATGATGATCGACGGCGCGCTCAGGAGAATGTCATTGATGAAACGGATCACCGAAGTAAGGCGGTCGTTCCGGCCGTATTCGGCGAGATAGGTTCCGGCGAACATGCCGAGCGGCGCGCCGATGCCCACCCCGATTACGGTCATGATGACCGAACCGACGATCGCGTTCAACAGGCCGCCGTCGGTCGATCCCGGCGGCGGCGTGTTCTCGGTGAATATCTGCAAGTTGAGCCCGGTGAAGCCGTTATACAGCAGCGTGAACAGGATCAGCGCGAGCCAGGTCACGCCGAACAGCGCGGCACCGAAGCAGAGCCCGCGGATGATGACGTCCCAGCGGCGGCGGCGAGCGTAGATCGGGTTCACGGAGCTCATGGCCTCACTTCCCCGCCTTCTGTTCCAGCCGCATCAGCATCAGCCGCGCGGCGGCGAGCACGAAGAACGTCAGCACGAACAGGAGCAAGCCGAGCAGGATGAGGCTCGACTGATGCAGGCCGTCGCTCTCGGCGAACTCGGATGCGATTGCCGCCGAGATCGTGGTACCCGGCGCGAAGATCGAGGACGAGATATGGAACGAATTGCCGATGATGAAAGTCACCGCCATGGTCTCGCCAAGCGCGCGGCCGAGCGCCAGCATGATGCCCCCGATGACGCCGACGCGGGTATAGGGAATCACCACGTTGCGAACGACCTCCCAGGTAGTGCAACCGACGCCGTAGGCGGCCTCCTTCAGCACCGGCGGCACGGTCTTGAAGACGTCCACCGAAATCGCGGTGATGAAGGGCAGCACCATGATGGCCAGGATCAGCGCGGCGTTGAACAGGCTGAGATAGGACGGCGGTCCCCCGAAAACGGCGCCAAGAACCGGGATGCCGCCCAGCCAGTCGATCATGAGCGGCTGAAACGTGTAGGCGAGGAACGGACCCAGCACGAAGAAGCCCCACATGCCGTAGATGATGGAGGGGATGCCCGCGAGCAATTCGATGGCGATGCCGATCGGACGGCGCAACCATTGCGGACAAAGCTCGGTCAGGAAGATCGCAATGCCGAGGCCGACCGGAACGGCGATCAGCATCGCGATGAAGGACGTCACGAGCGTGCCGTACATCGGCGCCAGCGCGCCGAGGACCGGCGGGTCGGCGGACGGAGCCCAGCGCTGCGTCCACAGGAAGGCGAAGCCATATTCCCTGATCGCCGGCCAGGCGCCGACGATCAGCGAAACAATGATGCCCCCGAGGATAAATAACACCGAAATCGCGCTGACGCGCGTGATCCAGTAGAACGTGACGTCGCCGAACCTGAAGGCGCTGAGCGCCTTGGCGCGATCATAGGGGCCGGCGGCTTCGGCTAAATTGCTCGCATCGCTCTCGACGGCCATGTCTGCCACGCCAAATCCCCTGTCTCGCACTGACTCAAACGCAATCGGGGTCACGTTTGCTGGACCCGCATTTTTTGCCACCTCGCCCGGTCCGGGAGAGGCAGGCCGACCCGGCGGCGCGGCTAGGACACCGGACAAAAGCCGCGAAAAAAAATCAGACACCGTTAGCCCGGGTAACCCGGAGCCCTCTGGCTCCGCCCTCTCCCCTTTGACGTGAGGAGAGGGCGAAGTTGTCGTTTCAACCGAACGTCAGCTCTTGATGTCGGCCGCCCAGGTCTTCTCGATCAACTTGACCACGCTGTCCGGCATCGGAATGTAATCGAGCTCCTCGGCCATCTTGCCCCCGTTCGCAAAGGCCCATTTGAAGAACTTGAGGGCTTCGCCAGACGCCGCCTTATCGGCCGGCTCCTTGTGCATCAGGATGAAGGTCGACGCGGTG
>Ga0307479_10004772_pt1 | contig 12451 bp, 15 predicted proteins | sample atmos_gasesECM4C_FD_203743 | JGI IMG/M metagenome (GOLD analysis project Ga0307479, IMG submission 203743) | Hardwood forest soil microbial communities from Morgan-Monroe State Forest, Indiana, United States - atmos_gasesECM4C_515 | ecosystem: Environmental > Terrestrial > Soil > Temperate...
GTGCCGAGTTAGCTGAGTCGCGTATCGACTTGAACAGCCGGGAGATCAATATCAAAGCTGTTCGCAATGCCATGCTGCCGACACTCGACCTGTTCGCATATTACGGAGGCTCGGGTTTGGGCGGCACGCAAAATCCGGCGAACATTTGTCCGCCGCCACCGCAAACCAGGTTTGGCTGCCATACCGCCGGCAGTGTCTCGCCGGTCGGTTACGGGGGGACGCTCAATGATTTGGTCAATTCCGCGGCACCGGATAAAGGTGTCGGCCTGACCCTCAACATTCCGTTGCGCAACCGGGCGGCGCAAGGCAACCAGGTACGCGCCGAATTGGAATATCACCAGGCGCAGGTGCGGCGGCAGCAAATCGAAAACCAGGTGCGCATCGAGGTGCGCAACGCTCAGTTTACTTTGCGGCAGAACCGGGCAGCAGTTGAAGCCGCTCGGGCCGCGGTTGAATTCGCCCGGCAGTCGCTGGATTCTGAGCAGAAAAAACTGCAGGCCGGCGTTTCCACCCCGACTTTGGTTTTGCAGAATCAGTCTGCTTTGACCACGAATGAGTCCAATCTGGTTTCCGCCATGGCAGCTTACGAGAAATCGCGGGTGGAGCTGGACCGCGCCACCGGTACGCTGTTGGACCATGCCGGAATTCAGGTTGCCGATGCCGAGCGCGGCCAAGTGACCCACATGCCGAATGTGCCTTACGTCGCACCGCGCCAAGACTTGCAGCCCCAGGTGCTGCCACAGCAGCAGGCGCCACCGACGCCGCAATCTGGCCAGATGTAAAGAAGTTCGCATTCTGGATAAGTGCTGCTATTGTTGGCACGCGCGGATCGTTGAGGTCAAACTGCTTAGGCTGGAGATGATTACTTGAAGATCGCCAAGGACGTCACCGAACTCATCGGCCACACGCCGCTGGTCTATCTAAACAAAGTCACAGCCGGCTGCCATGGAAAGGTCGCAGCAAAACTGGAGAGCGGTAATCCCTGTGGCAGCGTGAAAGACCGCATCGGCGTCAGCATGATCGTCGAAGCCGAACGGGAGGGAAAGATAAATCCGGGAAAAACCGTTCTGATCGAGCCCACCAGCGGCAACACTGGGATCGGCCTGGCCTTCACTGCCGCAGTCAAGGGGTACCGCCTCATCCTCACTATGCCCGACAGCATGAGCATGGAACGCCGCGTTCTCCTCATGGCACTGGGGGCGGAAATCGTGCTGACCCCCGGACCCAAAGGAATGAAAGGCGCTATGGCTAAGGCACAAGAGATTCTCGCCAGCACGCCAGGAGGTGTCATCCTGCAGCAGTTCTCTAACCCGGCAAATCCCAAGATCCATCGCGAGACCACCGGACCAGAAATCTGGCACGACACCGACGGCAAGATCGATATATTGGTTTGCGGTGCAGGAACTGGCGGAACCTTGACGGGCGTGACCGAGTTTATTCGGCCAAAGAAGCCCACCTTGAGAGTGATCGCGGTCGAACCAAAAGACAGTCCTGTGCTCTCCGGCGGGCAGCCCAGCCCGCACAAGATACAGGGCATCGGCCCTGGCTTTATCCCTGAAATCTTGCGGGTGGATTTGATCGATGAAGTCATCCAGGCCTCGACTGAAGATTCCGTCGCTATGGCCCGACGCCTGCCCCGTGAAGAGGGCCTGCTAGTCGGGATTTCCGGCGGAGCGGCGGCCCATGCCGCCGTGGCAGTGGCCAAGCGGCCAGAAAACGCCGGGAAGCTGATTGTGTTGGTTCTGCCAGATTTTGGCGAACGCTACTTAAGCACGATCCTATTTGAGGAACTGCGGAACGAGGCCCAGCAACTCGCGACGGCTGCAGTAACTGTGTGAGCTTGCAAACTTCGATAGAACCGAGCAAATCAATGAACTACAAAGGGCACGAAATATCACGAAGGTCGTAGTTTCAGTGGTTTACTTCGTGTCCTTCGTGGTGAGCCCGGCAAACTAACCGCTGACCGCACCCCGCGCACACTTTCGATTTCTTGCACTGGCGAGGTATCCTTCCACCCGTGACTCTCTCCGTCGTGATCATCACCTACAACGAAGAAGCCAACATCGGCCGCACGCTGGAGAGTGTGAAGCCCCTGGTCGGCGACGGCAAAGGGGAGATCATCGTCGTTGACTCCGGCTCAACTGACCGCACCGTTGAGATCGCGCGATCGCACGGCGCGAAGGTCTTCGTCGAGGAATGGAAGGGCTACGCCGCGCAGAAGAACTCGGCGATTGAGAAAGCGACGGGGGATTGGATTCTGAGCTTGGACGCGGATGAGCAGGTAAGTGTTGATTTAGCCGCTCACATCAACCGTTCGGCCGCCGATGACCATCGCAGTCCTTTCGAGTGGAATATCGCGCCCGCGTTAGACGTTGAATATGAGAACCTCCGTACCGACCTTAGGCCGCTTCCGCAAGCATTTTGGATTGCTCGCAAGAACTATTTTCTCGGCCGCTGGATCGAGCACGGCGGATACTTCCCAGATCAAAAGCTCCGCCTATTTCCGCGAGGTAGCGCTCGATTCGACGAGAATCGTGCGGTCCACGAAGACGCCCACACGAATCGCCGAACCGCCGTCGTGAAAGTTGGCGCCCTCCTCCACCACTCCTACCCCACGCTCTCCGAGTACATTGACCACATGAATCGCTACTCGTCGCTGGCCGCGGAGATGATGGTGGCGAAAGGAAGAGTCCGGTTCAACGTGATTAACATTGTCGTGCGCCCACTGGCAGCATTCATCTATAACTACCTTTTCCGCCTTGGCTTCCTCGACGGCGGCGAGGGACTGCTGTTGCACCTCTACCATGCCACTTACGTCTCCTGGAAGTATGCCAAGGCCTGGGAACTGGGAAGGAGGGCGTCATCCGGCGATCCCGCATGAGTCCTGGACAACGCGGAATGTTCGTGGTTGACCGACCGCCGGAAGCATGGCGCAGCTTTCGGCGGTCAGTCAAAAATCAATGGCAGGTGAGAGATAGGCAGGTTGTCGACTTAGGCCAGGGGTCAGGACCGTCAGCCCAGACGCGGTTGTGCGCTGACAGTGTGATTGTTAGAGTTGCGAGAATCGCTAAAGCGTGGAGCAGTTTTTTCATGGTTAGCCCTCTGGGAGTGAAGGCTAGGGGAATAAGCGACCAGATGGAGAAACATTTGAATCGTGTTCGGTGTTCTGAAGATGAAACTGTGGCCGTGGAGCCCGAAGTTCGGGCTCATGTATAGTAAGATCGGTGTGGTTTGTAACCACCGTGGTTGTAAAGTACGGAACAATCCCACCGGCGTTCCGTGTTAAGACAAAAATCCCTCGCGTTGATCTCTTCCGATCGTGAGCACCTGAAAAACTGAGGCACACAGCACTCTAGTACTTGAGGGCAAATACAAAGCGAACACACGGCGCATCGCCTGCTTCTTCACGTCCCTAAAACATTGATTCCAGACCTAGCTTTGCATCGCCCTACCCTGCCTTTAACGCCCCGGAAACTTCTTGTTCTGAAAGTGGAACGGATTTCGCAGGCGCGCGCGAGTTACGAGATTAAGCAGTATGGTAGGAGCAAGTATCGGCCGAAAGTTGCCCATGATACGTGATGTTTCTTTGCCCAAAATGAGTCCGGACTATGAAAACACACAGAATGATTCTGATGTCGGCGCTTGACGATTTTGTGGGGACTACCCTAGCGGCAGTCTCGGGAATTCTTGCGAGGCTGGAGTACATTTCTGGCCTACGCAAGGCTAGGACAGAGCGATACTCGCATTGGGGTCTTAGCAGGGTCTACGGGGAACGGGCGGCACAGAACGCGCTTGCGGAAGCACATCGGTTATTGTTCCTACAGGTACTTAATACCCCAATCGGGGAGCTGCACAACGACATCATGGTGTCGAGCCAGGCGTCGCAAATGAAGCCCTATGAGTATCTGGAGCATCTGCGTAGTGATCTTCCCGTCTTGGTGCCGTCAGATCCGGGCGGCGGATCGGCGCGGCACCTCAGTTCAATGCTTGAGGCTCTTTCGAGTCTGGCTTCGCATCGGCTAGGGATTCCAATGGACGCCAGTCCCCCAATTTGAGTGCGATGCCAACCACCTGACCGATCACCTCCGCATCCTGAGGATGACTCAAGATCCGCACCGGTGCCGGGGATAAGGAATGCGGTTGTAGGACGATGTTTTCGCCACTTATCGTGCACCAGCAACAGGTATATCCTTGCCGTGTTTCCACGAAGTAAATCGGACGCTCATATTCAGATCGCCACATCCCGTAGACAACCTCGTCCCTGGACTCATCCACCTGCAGAAAAGTACCGGGCGGAAGGATTGGATACATGGTGAAATCTTCACTGCCGATGTAGCCATAAGTGTAGTGATCGCTGGCGAATTGCGCTAAGTATGTCAGTGGAACCAGTCCCCACTGTTCTATCATCCGCCCTAGGTTGCAGGTACGGCGCGGGTCAAACGCCGGATCTAGCCGAGTCGGCATCTGGACTGCGGAAGCACTCTGCAGGATCTCGCAGCAATGCGATTTTGGCGGGAGGTTCAGGTTCACGTCCGCCATGGCGGTATTGAGGTCAACGCCATACCACGACAACACCTCCCGCAGGTCGCGACGGTAAATTACGGCGAGAGCGTAAAGCCGAAAAATGCTAGGAATGAGGCCCTTCGTCTCAATATCGGAGAGACGACTGGGGCTGACAGCGAATTCACCGTTGCCGTGCTTCTCCGCAATGCGCGCGCTTGCGGTTTCGACATCACGCATGGTGAGGCCGAGTTGCTGACGTAATAAGCGTAGATTCAGCCCGGCTTCGAGCATTAGAGTAACCTTGCGGGAGATGGCGGTTATATCAGAGTAATCGCGCACGGGCAAAAGTCCTCTCTTTCCAACTCAATCGTCGAGCCACGTATCAACTCGTGGACATTGGTCTCGTCCGAGGCCCTCACGGTTTGGGTTCCGATCTCAAAGGAGTCTAACTGAAATCGTCGAATATTTGTTCCATTTTCAGGACAGTATCTAGAAATGCGCGTCCATACGAGATCGAGTAGGATAGAAAAGTGGAGGACTTCCGATCAAGCTACTGCGCGCCGAACTTTCTGAGACTGTGGATTTCTTCTCGCACGCGAGTTTACATCAATCATCTAGCGGAACTGATTCTCCCACTGGCATTAAAGCTCCGCAGACCCCTGGACGACGAATCTTACTGTTGGCAGACGCGTAAGACCACGCCTGCTACTCAGAAGGACAAAAACATCGGACAGTCCAGATGTGCAGCCGCCGCTGCTTGTTCTGTTTTCAGAACAAGAACATTGCCGTTCAGATTTCCAGGTCACGGACAGATAATGTCAGCGGGGAGGTCGTATGAGCCAGCACGAACCCAAGAAGAAGCCGTATACCCCACCTAGTTTTGCTCGACTTGACGCGAAGGCAGCCAAAACAGCCCTGGAAACTAAAGCAGCTCCGGGCGACGTGAATGCCAAGGCGATGTTGAAGTTAGTCAGCGCTTCGACGGCAGAGCAACCACGCCAGATTAATATTGCGATTCAGTTGCCGTCTGGGGGCCACAGCGGCGAGATGACCCTATCCGCCCAGGCACTGCAGTTCAGTGACCTCGAAGTCCTCCGCAAAATGCTAGGACTAGCCGAGGAAGTTCTGCGTCTGGAAAAGAGTGCTTAACTGGGTGGTAGCGCGCCGATGACGACCTTCGTCGCCGTTCTTGCCGAAAACACTGGAGAGTTCGCGGGCCGATTCGCACTTTCGAGCCTTCAAAGCGAGCTCAGATTGGAGACCGGATGTCTGGATCCGGCCTGCCGGTAATCAGGCGGAAGTCGCCTTGAATGGAAAAACTTGACCGCCTAGGCTGGGCGGAGACTGTTTCTTTCACGGTATTCGGCGTGCGCATAGGCGTTCGTGTGAATGCAGCAGAATTACTCGACCCCTTTGTCTCTCATCTTCCGGTGGCGCGGAAACCTGCGAGTTTTGGTGTCGTCGAACGCCTCTATTCGTTGATCGGAGGCGGTCCCGCGTCACGACCTGCTGTGCGGCGTTTCAATCTCTTGTATGGAGACACTCAACAGCTTGCTCGAAGCCTGAATCTGGCAGAATTATATTGGGCGTTGGAATCTGATGTCGATTTTTACGTCGGACAAGCTGCGCGCCGACGATTATTCGTTCACGCTGGCGTGGTGGGTTGGAGGGGGCAGGCCATCGTCATCCCCGGCCGAAGCCGCAGTGGGAAGAGCACACTGGTGAAAGCATTCGTGCAGGCGGGGGCCAGTTACTATTCCGATGAATACGCGGTACTCGATCAGCATGGCACCGTGTATCCGTTTCCAAGGCCTATCTCCCTTAGAGACGATGCCGATCAAACCATAACCAAGATCACCCCAGAAGAGTTAGGGGGCAAGACCGGTGCCAGACCGCTCCCGCTTGGGCTCTTGATTTTAACCCACTACAAGCCGGGCGAGCAGTGGCGGCCAGAGGTATTATCTTCGGGAAGAGGGGTCCTCGGCCTGATTGCGCATGCTTTGGCTGCACGCGAGCAACCGAAGCGGGCACTCGCCACCTTGGAAAGGGCAGTATGCCAAGCCCAAGTCCTAAGCAGCACCCGTGGTGAGGCAAATCAAACGGCAGAATCGATCTTGAAACGGTTTGGATAGGGGTTCGCGACGCTTGGAGAGTCGTTGAGATCGCGAGGACTCGAAATCGTGCTGGGTCCGGAGCAGTGCGGCACGTAAATCTATCATCGCATGAGACTTGCAGGACCATTGCCAGGAACTGAGTCACCAGGTCATGCGGTTGCGGCCGCACTCACTGGATCTTGGCGCACGTCATTCCCGAAATCAACACTGACCGTAGCGGACACGGTCACAATGGTTCCATTGCTTCTGGGATCCGGCGCAGGGGCATTGGGTTGGTGGCGATTTCAGAATTCTCACGGACACTTTCTATCCACCGTACGGCCGTTGCGCGAAACGTACTTGCAGTACGCGATTCACGCGGCTGAGCACGAGAATAACGTGGCGGAAGTCTTCCGGATGCTGCGCTCGGCCGGAGTGGAGCCCATGCTGCTTAAGGGATGGGCGATCGCCAGAACATACCCAGAGATCGGCCTGCGTCCATCGGGGGATATCGACCTGTATGTTCCGCCGGAGCAGTATGCCAAAGCTCAGGCTGTACTGAACATTCCTGAGTACCAAAGCTACTGGGTAGATTTAGACCATGATGAGATCACACGATTTAACGAGGTGAGCTTTGAGGATTTGTACGGCGCTTCGGAGGTGTTTAATCTAGACGGCACGGAAGTACGGACCCTCGGTGCTGAGGACCATCTTCGCATCCTTTGCTTGCACCTGCTTAAGCATGGCGCCTGGCGCCCACTCTGGCTGTGTGACGTTGCCGCTGCCCTAGAGGCGAGGCCCCCAAACTTTGACTGGCATCGTTGCTTGGGAAAAAACCAGCGACATGCGGATTGGGTGCTTTGCACACTTGCGCTAGCAAGCTCGCTTCTTGGAGCAGCGATAGAAGACACGCCGGCAAAGCAAAGGGTCAGCAGTTTGCCCGGCTGGCTCTCACGGGCAATTCTGAAGCAGTGGAGCACCCTGCACGCGCCAAACTCACCTTTGTTCGTCGATCAAGTAAGAGAGAGTTGGTGGAAACCCAGCATTCTCAAATCGGTCCGCCAGCGTTGGCCGAATTCTATCCAAGCGACCATAGACGTCGATGGAGAGTTCGATCGTATGGTACGGCTGCCATTTCAGCTCAGGAACTGCGTTGTGCGGTCAGCCAAGTTATGTCGACAGCTACGAACGCTGATGCGCAAATGAGCCGATTGGTCTCAGCACCTGCTCAATCAAGTTGCGTACATGCCATAGCCTGACTCATGTCGCCTGCACGCGAGGGCTTTCACAATTGCGGACACTACAAGCTAATCTCGTTGACGCCGCGAGATTGCTGCAAGATACACGGCGGGTTCCGGGATCTCTGACAACCTGCTGATCCAGCGCGATGCCAACGTCGCTATCGGGACGGCCACGTGATGCGGAGGAGCCTTGAAGTAATCCTGCCACGGCAAGAATCGATTGACGGACAAAAGGTTTCGGATTACCATCGCGCCAGGTCATTTCTAAAAGGGTAGAAGGATTTGCGACATGAGGACCCTGTACTTAAAGATCCTGAGCTGCGTGATGGCCGTGATTTTTCCGGCCGCTTCGTTTGCAGCCGACCAAGCTAGTGCGATGCTCTACAGTCATGGGAGCGCTTTGCTCAATGGCAGCAGCATCGCCAAGTCGTCGGCTATCTTTTCCGGCGATCTGGTACAGACGAATAAGGAGTCCGTCGCCAACATCAACGCGACAGGTTCAACCGTCCTCGTTCTCAACGACTCGCTGGTGCAGTATCAAGGGGGCGCTATCAAGTTGGAGCACGGAGGCGTAACCATATCGACCTCGAAATTGCTGGCAACTCAAACCGGCGACGTCACCGTGTCACCGGCCGCTAGTGTTTGGACCGAATTTGAAGTCAGAGACATGGATGGTACGGTCCAGATCGATGCGCGCAAGGGCGACCTGAAGATCAGTGACGAAGCTGGCACCACCATGCTGGCCCAAGGTCAGCAGACCACTCGATACGACTCGACCCAGGCTCAAGAGACGCCGGAAAAGAAAGACAGGAAGAAGAGAGGTGGTGCGGCGGCCCCTGCTGCTGGCGGAGGCGGGGTCCTGAATGCCAAGGTGGCGATCGGGGTTGGCGTCGCTGCGATCGCGGGCGTAACGGCGTGGGTGTTGGTCCAGGGCGACGAGCCCGTAAGCCCTGCGAAGTGAGACCGAGCGAACGACGGCTCAATGCCGGTGCGCCCACTCCGCGGATTAATTCAAAAATCGACTCATAGAAATCCAGTTCAGAAATGGCAGACTTTCGCCGGGTCAAAAACTGGAATGGCCGTGCCATAGGGCCGGCTCCTGATTTCCCCACATTCTTCATCTTCCCGGAACCCAGCTCTGTCCAAGACTTCAGATTGAAGGTCCGGTCGAATGCTGAAAATATGCCTTATGGCACGGAGCCCGTGATGAGCATGGGTTTTAGCCCGGAATGTATTCTGGGGTTCAAAACGAAACGAATCCAACACATCTGACGCGGACTGCCGTTACCTTGGTTATCTCCAGATTATGACCACTTGCGAATAAGCTTGGGCTTCCCCGCGAATGCCTGACGATGAAACGCTGGATTACTATCGCTCTCTTGGTTTTTTCATCGGCAAGCGTCGTCCTTTCACACCGTTCCTCATTCGCCCAGCAGAACGAGCCAGAAGTCGAGCGTCAGGTGCTCAGCAAGGTGGCACCGACTTACCCCGCTTTAGCCCGCAAGGCCAACATCCATGGGGCCGTGAAGCTAGGAGTCGTAATTGCGTCCGACGGTAGAGTAGAGTCCACAACAGTGATTGGTGGGAATCCCGTACTCATCCAGGCTGCGGTTGACGCGGTTCGCAAATGGAGATACGCGGCCGGTCCACAGCGGACCACAGAAGTGGTCGAACTGAAGTTTAGTGCTCCCTGAATACGCACACTCTTTCATTGGCGCGACGCTCCAAATTGCGCGGCATCTCAGTGAATAACTCGAGGGGATGCGTCCAGGTTTGCTAGGCTTCCACGAGGAGCGACCCCTTCTTCGTCTGCTCGGACCGAAGATGGGCCAGGCATTCGTTATGCACCTGGCTGAGCAGCCTGATCCCCCGGATGGCGGTGCCAAATCTACACGCTAATTTCCACTAGTCGAGAGGGCGAGCATTAAAGGAATGCATGTGGGATACGCATTCCACTCGAAAGGCTAAATCTTAGTAAAGATCCTCTTCACCTACGTCTAGGCTTTTGTACGAAGGCGCAATAGATTCGCGGTCAAGCGCGGTGTTAGGTTTCACGGATGTGGCTGAATTGCCATAGGCCCGCGCCCCCGTTCGCTCGCGCCAATAGACCACATCAGTGATCGCGAGAATCGCATCCACTATCGTCCCGCAGCCAGCGATTGGGGTCTCCGTTGAACGTTGGCAAACAGCGATCCTGCCAAGGTATCTGTCGTCCCAAGGACTGATCTTAGTTTGCCTGTTGCAGCGTCCGCTTGTTGCCTACATTGAGCTCATGACGGTGTCGGTATGGAAGACGTAGGACCAGGAATTGTCGTCCCTGAACGTTCTGATGACATCATTCAGCTCGAAGCTCGTGCGTATGATGTCATCGTGTTTCAGGCGGGGAGTGCATACTCGCTAGATTGCCCTGGGAGCGGGCTAGGAAGTCTGAGGTTTGCTAGGGTAGGTCACTTGACCGGTCGTCTCTCTGGGGAGCCCCTCCCAGCCGTTTGCAATTCGGGCTGCCCTCCGTCCTGGGGTTTCGATGCAGGCAACACGAGATCGCCGACGCTAGACACTACCGGATTAGCTGAGCAACGGAAGAGCGCCGCCATGAGAGCTAAGGTCTCGCGTTCGGGACGAAGACCTGTTCCAGAATCAGGACAATCAAAGAATCCCGCCTCCGTATGCCGATTTTCATGTTGAATTCTGTCCAGGCCGAGCATGGATTGAGGCCTCGCGTGAAAGAGGTGGGAGACGTGGGGCCTCAGGATACTGGGTCGTTGGCGGCCCGAACGCGCCTTGCATTCACTCTTCTCGGAGACTTCGACTATGGATGAGCGGATCCGGTTCATCACCCATGAGGGTAAACAAATTCTGCTAGTCGACTTCACAAACTGCCCGGCCCATGAGGTCGAACAAATTGCCCGGAACGTTCCCAACCACGTGACTACCCAGCCGCGCGGTTCGGTCCTGCTGCTCGCAGATTTCACCGGAGCATCGATTGATGTGGAAGCCATTCGTGCGATGAAGGAAAGTGCAGTTTTCGACAAGCCCTACATAAGGAGGTCAGCGTGGGTAGGAGCAGAGAAGGTCCCTGAGGTGTTGTACGAGAACCTAAAAAGCTTCTCGCGACGCGAATTTCCTATGTTCAAAACATGCCAAGACGCCCTGTCTTGGTTGGTAAAAGACTGAATGAAACTGGGCTATGTTCGGTGTTGCGCTTCGCAAGAAAAGGGATGGTGCGTCTGTCACGCAGCCCTTGCCGGATTGATTCAGCGTCATAACCGTGGTTGCGCAAATCTTCCCGCCTTAGCATTTTCCAGTGTGCTCTGCTGGCGGTCTGCCTTGCCGGTTTGTTTACCTGCGCTGCTTCCACGGTGTGCTGTATCGCAGCCACATATCGAACACCGTTTGCGACAGAGTTTGTGATTGGCAGGGATTGACCGAGTAGCGCGATTGAAATGGTACGAATCCCGAAGTTTTAGGTGGGGTGCGGCGACGAGCAAAGTGCCTCCACCGCTCCCCAGAACGGCTTCGCACACGACCCAGGCCAGCTTACCCCGCTTAAAGATTACATCTGTATGCGCTGGGTATCACGGTACGTTAGTCACTAGACTTTCTGGTTTGGGCGAGTTTTTGGGCAGACTAGAGACTTTTTGGGCAAGAACTAGTTATTAGGCAAAGCCGTATCGAACAACCATTCGGGAATGTGCGAGATTGAGAGCACTCTGACCCACTTTGCTGCATGCACCGGCGGCTGGAAGATCGCATCCGCGAACTCTGCGCAAAAGCCAGATAACGACGGGGATCGCCAGTAGTTCGGCAAGCCCAAGAGGCGTTCTGTTCGCTTTTCGGAACAAACAAGGAATTCTGCTTTGAAACTCGGGCGAATGGGTTAGACTCGTGTCGAAAGTATCCGACAGCAGTCGCACAACCGGCATCTGAACACCCATAGAGGTGACAGGTGCCGTCATCTCCCGCCGCAAAATCAAAACAGTCCGCTCTTAGTCCCCGATCTCCACGGCCGCCGTCTCTTCCCAGTCATCGGGCCGCAACGGCACTCCCCAGATGTTTCGTGGCTCATCAAGTTCGATCCCGCAGTGCAGCGGGTTCTTAGGATCGATATAGACAACCCGAGCCGCAGCACGCTTATCCGTGAGGTAGACGTGAATCGAGACTCTCATTCCGCAACTAAACTCAATCGCCGTTGCGATCAATGATCCATGAAGGTTGACGACGATGGTCTCGCCCTCGCACGTCCTACTCTCAGCGCCACTCTCGATCGCGATTACCACTTTTAGAGGGACACGAGTACTTCGTCTGACCTGCCCCCCGAAAAGTAGTCCAGCACAAATGTGACTTCTCCGTTTACGATGGCCCGCTCAAGGCCAGAGAGGAGGAGTCGTGCGCAAGAGTCGCTTTAACGAAGAACAGATCATCGCCATCCTGAAGGAGGCGGAGGCTGGGATAGCACCCGACGAGCTGTGCCGACGGCACGGGATCAGACGCGGGAGCCTGTACCGCTGGAAAGCGAAGTACGGCGGGATGGAAGTGAGCGAGGCGCGGCGATTGCGGCAGCTGGAGGAGGAAAACCGGCAGCTGAAGCACGCCGTGGCCGAACTGCTGCTGGAC
>Ga0307479_10004774_pt1 | contig 12448 bp, 11 predicted proteins | sample atmos_gasesECM4C_FD_203743 | JGI IMG/M metagenome (GOLD analysis project Ga0307479, IMG submission 203743) | Hardwood forest soil microbial communities from Morgan-Monroe State Forest, Indiana, United States - atmos_gasesECM4C_515 | ecosystem: Environmental > Terrestrial > Soil > Temperate...
GGCGGGCATGGTCAGTCGGCGCGCCGACTCTGCTTCGAACAAGTTGCAGTTTCTCTGCTCGATTTGCGCGCTCACACAAGAACTAGTGTAAATACCATACACCGCCGCCCCTTGCAATCTTTCCGTCGAACATTTCAAAATTTTTCCGCAACTTTACCGGGGTCTTTCCACCACATCGTTTCTATTCGGCTTTTCCTTTCTTCCCTTTTCCGTTACTCTGCTGTCCGGTCAGCGCCTCTCGCAGAACAGAAGCGCCCGGCCCGAGGCGCATGTTCATACCACTCAAAGACTTGAACCCGCGGCGCAGCTACCCTATCGTAAACACTCTGCTCATTCTTTCTAATATCGTGGTGTTCGTGTATCAGCTCACGCTTCCTCCCCAAGCCTTTAAGATGTTTGTAACGGCCAACGCTACCATTCCCGCGCGCATTCCTGCTTGGTTCGCCGGGCACGTGAATTTTGAAGCCGCCTTTCTTCCGCTCCTGACCAGCATGTTTCTCCACTCGGGCTTTGCGCACATCGCCGGCAACATGCTTTTCCTGTGGATATTTGGTGACAACGTCGAAGACTTCTTTGGCCACCTCCCTTACCTCTTCTTCTACCTGGTTTGCGGAATCGCGGCAGGTTTTTTGCACATAGTCTTTAACCTGCACTCTTCCCTCCCCGCCGTCGGGGCCAGCGGCGCGATTTCCGGCGTCATGGGGTCGTACGCCCTGCTGTACCCGCGGGCTAGAGTTCTTACCCTGGTATTCGTTTTTCTGGTGCCCATTCCAGCGATATTCATTCTGGGCTATTGGTTTCTGTTGCAGTTCCTGGGAGGGGTCAGCGCGCTGGGCGCAACGGCGACAGGAGGCGTTGCTTGGTGGGCCCACGTCGGTGGTTTTGTGATGGGGCTCTTGCTCACAAAACTAGCGCGGCGTGATTAAGGCTCGAAAACAAAGGATGCTGCCGCCGCTTTTCCACATGTCAAGTATTACTTTAAGTCGCTTTCGATAGACGCTTGCCGACGCGCTGTGCGAGCCAATCGCCGACAGCTCGCGTTTCTTTTTCGCCGCCCAGGTCCGGGGTCACGAAGTTTTCTCGCAGCGCGGACTTCACGGCCTCACGCAACGCCGCTGCTTCGCTTTTCCATCCGAGGAACTCGAGCATCATCGCGGAAGCCAATACGGATCCCAGGGGATTCGGAATTCCCTTTCCTGCAATATTTGGTGCTGACCCGTGCACTGGCTCGAAGAGCGAAGTCTGGCCCGGATGGATATTACCTGAAGGGGCCAAACCCAGCCCGCCCGCGAGTTGTGCTCCCAGGTCACTGATGATGTCTCCGAAGAGATTGCAGGTCACGATCACATCAAATTGCCGCGGGTCGCGGACGAGTTCCATCGCCAGGGTGTCAATGTAGAGGTGCCGCGATTCGATCTCCGGGTAGTGCTGTTTCACCTCCTTGAAAACCCTCTGCCACAGGTCGTGGGCAAAGGTCATGGCGTTCGATTTGTCGCTCATGCAAACGCGCTTCAAGCCGTTCTGGCGGGCGTATTCGTACGCGTAGCGGATAATCCGTTCTACGCCCTTGCGCGAATTGACGTCCTCCTGGACGGCAATCTCGTCGGGCGTGTCCTTCTTGAAGAATCCTCCCACGCCGACGTAAAGCCCCTCGGTGTTTTCGCGGAAAACCATCAGCCGAATATCGTTCTCCGTGCGATCGCGCAGCGGAGTCATTCGCGCGTGCAGTAGTTCCACCGGCCGGGCGTTTACGTAAAGGTCCAGCTTGAAACGCAAGCCGAGGAGAATGTCGGCGGCATGCTGGTTTGAGGGCACGCGGGGATCGCCTAGCGCTCCAAAGAGAATGGCATCAAATTCATCGCGCAGCATTTCAACGGCGCCCGGGGGCAGCGTAACCCCCTCGCGCAAATACTTGTCAGCACCCCAGTCGAATTCGATGAATTCCATCTGGCGTTGCGCGGGCGCGGCAACTGCACGCAGCACTTTCACCGCCTCAGGGGTGACTTCCTTTCCAATTCCGTCGCCGGGAATGACCGCGATTCGCGCGGCTTTTCCGCCGCGGCGCATGGGGAGCTTCGCTGTTCCGCTGTTCTCTTTTGCCGTCATCTAGGGGAAGTGAACTCCTTGGTCAGGATACGCCCTCATTCGCGTCAGACTGCGCCTCTCCGGATAGCGGCACGCTAGCACGGCCAACGGGAGAGGGTCAACGACAGCAAGCGCGAGGTTTTTTCAACTCGTCTCCGAAGGACGGCCCGATTCAACCCAATAGACTCCCGCCAGCGCCAGGGATCCCCCCAAGACTTGCTCCCAGGAACCCTTTTCACCAAGCAACAATATCCCCAGAATCGTGGCGCTGATCGGGAGGAGATAGGTAAAGGCGCTCAACTGCGACGGTTCGAGATAGCGCAGCAACCAGAAATACAAAATAAGTGCGAACGCTCCGCCGAACACCGCCATGTAAAGAACGCTTGCCCAACTCTCCCAGGGTATGGCCTGCCAATTTGCAACCGGGCCTATGGCGCGCGCCTCACGAATCGCGAGCGGGAGCATCAACAACGCCCCCGCAAAGTGGTTAAATGCGGCCATCGTCAGCGTGTCGTACCGCTCCGCAGCGCGCTTGCCGAGCACGGCATACATGGCGAAGCCGAGGGATCCGGTCATGGTGATGCCATCCCCTAGCAGAGAGGATGAATGCGCCGAAATTCCGTTCTCCGAGGCTAACAAACCAATCCCCCCGAACGCGATGGCCATGCCCGTCGCTTTTCGCCAAGTAGCCTTTTCCACGCGCAACAAAACCGCCAGCGCCAGCGTGTAAATCGGTCCCATTCCCACAATCACCGCGGAATGACTGATGGAGGTATAGCGCAGTCCGATCGTGAAGCACGATTGATTGATGGCCACGCCGAAGAAGCCCAGATAAAGGAAGGTCCAGAGATCACGCCCCGAAAAACCGGCGCGGCTCGCTCGCGCGGCTTCCGCAAACATTGGCAGGCGCCTGCAGACAATGTAGATAGGCACCATGACCGCTCCCGCGAGAACGATACGGAAAGATGCCATGGCAAGCGCGGGCAGGTGTCGAAGGCCAATTTTCGCGGCGATGAAGTTAATCGCCCAAACCACGACAATGATACCGATCGAAATGGACACGGCACTGCGGCCGGGCGCGGCCCCGCTGGAGGTTTCTATCCGCACGGATCAGGCCAGACGTTCCATTCGAACGGTGAGTTTTTCGATGCGCTCGCGCCGCGGCTCGTAGCCGATGCCCGCTCCTGCCGGCACACGAATCGTGCCCTGAGGCGAAACAACCACTTCCGGCTCGATAATATCTTCCTGCCAATAGCGTTTGCTCGCCGTTACGTCGCCGGGCAGCGTGAAATTGGGTAGCGTCGAGAGAGCAATGTTGTGGGCCCGGCCGATGCCGGCTTCCAGCATTCCGCCGCACCAAACCGGGATGCCGTTTTGCTGGCAGAGATCGTGGATGCGGCGCGCAGCCGCGTGGCCGCCCACGCGCCCAAGCTTGATGTTGATGATTTTGCAGGCGCCGAGCGCGATGGCAGCTTTGGCGTGTTCCTCGGAGTGGATGCACTCATCCAGGCAGATCGGCGTATCCAGCTTCTTCTGCAGCTCCGCGTGGGCATAGATGTCGTCCCAGCCGAGCGGCTGCTCGATCATCATCAGATAGAATCCATCGAGTTGCTTGAGCAGTGGCCAGTCCTCCATCCGGTAGGCCGAGTTTGCATCGGCCATGAGCTTGATGCGAGGAAATTCCTGACGCAGCCGCTGGACCTGCGCGAGGTCCTTCCCCGGCTTTATCTTCACCTTGATCCGCTGGTAGCCCGCCGCGAGTTCCCTTTTTACCTCGGCCACGAGGTCTTCAAGTGATTCTTTAATTCCCACAGAGACTCCGCTGACAATCTGTTCGCGTGTTCCGCCGAGGTGCTTCCAAAGTGGCAGGCCCTTTTGTTTTGCCTCCGCATCCCAAATTGCGGCTTCAAGCGCACCCTTGGCCATGTTGTGACCGCGGACGTGCTCGAGAATCTTCCAAACTTCGTTCGCCGTGCCAAAGTCTTTACCCTTCAACAGCGGCCAAAGAAAGTCTCGCAAGATGTGCCAGGCCGTTTCCGTCGTTTCCGGGCTGTAAGTGGGCGTTTCCCCTGCGACGCACTCACCCCAACCGGTGACCCCGTCTACTTCCGCCTCGACCAGTACAATGCGCCGGACTTCCGTGCGTTCCACGCTGGTTTCGAACGGAGTAACCAGCTTCATGGCGATTTCCCGCAAAATGATTTGGCGCACTCTCATGGCCGACTTTGCACGCGCCTTTCTAGAAGTCACTCCAGGGCGCTAAGAGATATGCCGCTGCGCCCGAGGGCTCGGTCCGCACTCCCACGGCGGCGTATCCTCGAGTGAACCAGCGGCAAAATTCGCTCCGCACGCGCTCCTGTACTTTTGCGACCTGCGAAGAATCTTCTCTCTTCCATTGCTCCAGTTCCGCCGGCAATCCAATAGAAACAGGAGCCTCGGCGGGTTCTTTCGTTAGTTCGCCAAGGCTGGCCACAACCCGGGCGGAGTCCAGGTGCCACTCCGCCACGAGCCGGTCCGTAGGAAGCCCGCCGTGAAGTGGACTGCTCGTAATTCCGTATAGATTCGGATGGTAGCGGCGGCAGATCGCTCCCAGCCGGTTCAAATTGAAATGGCCGTTGCGGATTTCCAGCGGGTCGAACGTCCATACAACCAGGCGGATTCCGCGTCCGAGAGCCTCATCCCTCTGGAACAGCTTCAACATGCGGCCGACACCGCGGTTACGATAGTCGGCATGGACTCCCGTCATGTGAGAATGTAGGTACACTACGCCATCGCGCAGGCCGACGACAGATAACGTGTATCCAATCAATTTGTCCGCATCGAATGCGCCCAAGACTTGGCCGCCCGTCTGGGAAGCCACCACGAACATTGTAGCTGGCTCAACCTCCAGGTCCTCTTCACGCCAAATCTGACGCTGCAGTTCAACGCAAAGGCGAAACTCTTCGAGACGTTCGCATTTTCGAACGACAATCCCCTCGCTCATTTTTGCCGTGCCGCCTCGCCAGATGTGTTGGCCACGGTCAGCTTCTCATTTCGCTTTGCCGTTTCCCAGAGTGCTTCCATTTCGGCTCTTGAAATTCCTGTGAGCTCGCGCCCATTCTCCCGCGCCATGCGTTCCATCGCCCGGAATCTACGCGCAAATTTGGCGTTCGCTTTCTTCAGCGCGATTTCAGGGTCCGCTTGCACAAATCGCGCCAGGTTGACGGCGGCGAATAACAGGTCGCCTATCTCTTCCTCGATCCTCCGTTGATCCTTCGTCTCCAACGCGTGGCGAAGCTCGGCGCCCTCTTCCCGGATTTTTTCGAATATTCCTTCCGCGTCATCCCAATCGAAACCAATCCGCGCGGCGCGCCTCGTTAACTGGAATCCTTCGAGAGCCGCGGGCAAACCTCGCGGAACGCCGGCCAGGAGCGATTCCGGATTCTCTTTCTGTTTCGAGTCGTCAAGCACCTTTGCGCGCTTTTCGCGGCGCTCTTCGGATTTGATGCTTTCCCAGTTCTTGAGCACTTCGGCGGCGTCCTTTGCCCTCTTTTCTCCGAAGACGTGGGGGTGCCGCCTTACCATCTTTTGATGTATTTCCCGAATTACGTCCGCAATCGTAAATCGGGCTTCCTCGCGTGCGATCTGCGAATGAAATACAATCTGCAGCAAGAGGTCGCCCATTTCTTCCGCCAATTTGGCGTCATCGCCGCTTTCGAGTGCGTCCAGGACTTCGTATGCTTCCTCGACTAAATAGGTTCGAAGCGAAGAGTGTGTTTGTTCTCTGTCCCAGGGACAGCCATTTGGGGCGCGAAGCCGCGCCTGTAACGCGACCAGTTTCTCGAACCACTGACCTGCGGTCAGCTGCGTCTCTCTCGACGTTTTTCGCGCTGCCTTGCGGCGTTTCCGCGTTTTTCCCAGTTGTTTTTTGTGGGAAGCCATAACCAGTCTTGTCGAACTTCCGGCGCAACAAGCGTTCCACTTTACGGTGCGCTTGCTGCTTTGACAAGCGCTTCGCGACAGGCAGGGGCGCGCCAGCCTGCTACCAAATGAATTACCTCAGTGTTAAACTGAGACTAGATGTTGCTTGCTGGGGATTAAACTTTGTCTAACCAAAAGCAGGAAGATTCCTTTCGCGTCATCGACCGCCGCCCTTTTACTTCGGAGGGAGAGCTCCGCAAGGAAGTCGTTGAAGAAAAAGAACGGGAAGCCACTCGCGAAGCCGCGCAGCCCCCGCCATCGGCTTCGCCCCAAGCGGCCAAGGCTGCTCCCCCTCCCCAGCCCCCTGCGGAGTTCGCCAAGCGAATCCCTGCATTCGAAAATCTTGTGCGCATGCTTGGCAGCAATGCGGCCATGGTTCTTGGCGCCTATGCCGACCCAAGCACGGGGCAGCCTGTGATCGATCCCGAGGCGGCGCACGAGCTGATCGACATGCTGGACGCTCTCCGCGAAAAGACCAGGGGCAATCTTGCTCCGGAAGAAGACGAAATGCTTCTCGACCTTCTCGGTAAGTTGAAGATGACCTACCTGGAGGTCAACCAGGCGATAGCGAAGCAAGCCGCCGCTCAGGCCAAGGCGAGTACGCGTTCCTAGCCGGGTCCAAAAGGTGCGGTTGACGCCGCCCTCGCCAGCGAAGCCGCGCTTCTGAACATGTCTCTCAATCCTCTCAAGCTCACGGTTCTCGGTTCGGGCACTTCCATGGGCGTGCCTACTCTCGGGTGCCACTGCCGTGTGTGCCGTTCGAAGGATCCTCATGACAACCGGTCGCGGCCTTCTCTTCTCCTCTCGCGAAACGGCCAAAACGTGGTTATAGACACAACGCCCGATTTTCGCCAACAAGCCTTTCGCGCGGGCATCGAACGTCTCGATGCCGTGCTGTTGACCCACGGGCATGCCGACCACATCCTGGGGTTCGATGACATTCGCCCGTTCAATATCCGCCAGCGAGCCGCGCTTCCCGTTTACGGTAATGAAGAAACGTTTACGATTCTCCGCCGGGTGTTTTCGTATGTCTTCGACAATAAGCCCACTCTCAGCAGCGTGCCGCGAGTCACGCTCAACGCAGTAAGAGGACCGTTCGAACTTCTCGGCTTGTCCTTCCTCCCCCTACGCCTCGTGCATGGCGATATGGAAGTGCTTGGGTTTCGATTTGGCCGCGCCGCGTATCTAACGGACTTCAGCGACGTACCCGCTTCAACCCGGGCCCTGCTCGAGGGCCTCGACGACTTGATCATCGACGCGCTGCGCGACATTCCCCATCCCATGCACCAGACGGTTGACCAGGCGCTCTCTCTCATCCGGCAGCTCAACCCGCGTCGTGCCTGGTTCACCCACATCGCTCACGATCTGCCACACGCGGAAACCAACGAGCGCCTGCGCAAGATGGGATTCCCGAACGTGCAGCTCGCTTACGACGGTCTCCAATTTGAGGTGCAAGTCGACGAAGAATCGGCTGGGGGCGCAAGAACATCGGTCAGCAACCAAAAAACGAAACCACTCTTGACCTTTGACTCCGCCGTGGGTTGGAGAGAGCATTACAGCCCTACCGCCCGCGGAAGCGTCCTCGCCATTGGCAATTTCGACGGCATCCACCTCGGCCATCAGGCTATCTTGCGCTCCGTCGTCGAGCGCGCCCATCAGCTCCACGCTGTCCCTATTGCCCTCACCTTTGATCCGCCGCCGCTCAAAGTGCTTCGCCCCGAATCCGCACCTCTTCGGCTTTCGACAAACGCCCAGCGCATGGACTGGTTCGACTCCGTCGGATTGGAAGCCGCCGTTGTGCTGCCCTTTACGCAGGATCTCGCCAAGCTAGCTCCTCAAGAGTTTGTCGAGCAGATCTTGGTCCGTGATCTGCGCGTCCGCGCAGTTCTCGTCGGCGAAAACTTCCGCTTTGGTCATAAGCAGGCCGGCGACGTGCACTTGCTCTGGGAGCTCGGAAGAAAGCACGGCTTCGAAGTCATCGTTGTCCCGCCCGTTGCGGATCACGGCGAGGTTGTCTCCAGCACAGCCGTCCGCCGCAAAATCGCCGCCGGCGATGTCACGCATGCCGGGCGTCTGCTCGGCCGCCCATTCGTCTTAACGGGTGAAGTCGTGACTGGAACGGGCACGGGCCGCCGATTCACCTTTCCAACCTTGAATCTCGCACCCGAGCAGGAACTCCTGCCTGCTCGCGGCGTGTACATCACGCGCACGCAACTTGACGGCGATCCCAGGCGATACCGGTCGGTGACCAACATCGGCGTGCGACCAACTTTCAACGGTTCGGCGTTGAGCGTCGAAACCCATCTGCTCGATTTTCAGGGACAAGCCGCGCCCAAACGGATCGCGGTCCAATTCTGGAAGCGCCTTCGTGAGGAAAAGAAATTCAGCGGCCCCGAGGAATTGCGAGCGCAGATCGCCCGCGATATTGCCGCGGCGAACCGCTTCTTCTCGCGCCTGCGCCGTTTCCGCTCTCTCCGTCAGCCGGCCACCGCTGGCGGTTGACCCTTCGGCTGCCCCGCTTTCGTACAGTCCATTTCCTAAGCTTGTCATCCCGAACCCGGTCGCGCACTGGCACGCGGTAAGCGGGCTGCAAAAAATTGGCGCGAACGGCGGTGAGGCCTGCCTGCCGCAGGCAAGGATCCGCTTTTCGCTTTCTCGCCACTCGCCACTGCTCTTCACAGTCAATGGTCGGCCCTCGTTAAGGAGCTGCCACCCGCCAAGGCGGAGTAGGGGCAGACTCGGCTAAGTCAAAAGCGCCCTAGAAATTCGGCATTGCCGACCAGTCGGGCCTTCACGTGTCCGGTCTTTTGAGCTACTGGAAAGACCTTGTGGAAGAATTTGTCTCCAGAGACGATTTCATCCACGTAGGGCAGTGCAGATATGAGATGAAACTTGTCAATGAGAGTATTTCGGTCTGCACCGCCAACCTCGGTCCATTCGTGGTCTGCAATCGCCGTTTCGATTGCGAGTGAGGGAATTCCCGCGAGATTCACCTTTTCGATATAGTTTCGCGCTGTATCCGGGCCGACAGCCACGCCAGTAGGAGTGACGGCAGTTAGCAAGCCTCTGACGAACTCTTCGTCAGTGCGGGGTCTGACCTCCTGAGTAATCTTTCCAGCCTTTGTAGCTTCCCGCATCGCGGTTAATGCAATCGCGTTCTTGGCGTAAGGCTCCTTCAACACGGCGAGCTGTTCGGGGTGTTTTATCCACTGCTCCACGAAAGCACGAGAAGAGATGTCAAACTTGGGCGCATCCGCCTCTCCATTCAAGGCAGCGATGACGGCAGATCGGGTTGCTACGCGGGGTCGAGGTGGAAACTCCAATTTAAGGAATCTCCAAAAGTCTTCTTGAACGTCGAGCTTCTGGATGTTTCGGCGCTCCAGCAGCCAGACGGGTCTGAGGCTATCAATAAATTCAGCGAGTTCTACTGCGTTAGCAAGATTAGCTGTGTTCGCCGTCTCGATAAGGTGCCACGAAGAAACGACTGCGGTGATACGGCCAGAACCGATCACGCTGTCCAACTTCTCGCGAAACTCGGCCCTTCTCGCTCGCACTCCTAGTTCGATCAGCGTGTTTTGATCCAGATACACTAGAGGCATGTTTTTTCGTCCGCCACGATAAGTTGAGGATACCGCACACTCCTCTTATAGCTGCGATCGGAATTGCGAGGCGCGGCAGTGACAGACGCTCTCCACAAACACGCTTGCGGTAATCAATGATGCACCACAGCTTTGTAAGCGGGGTTTATTGGATTATAACGTGGTTGCGGGAGATCAACAATGCGGCTTAATGAGATCGAGAAACTGACGAAAAAACAGCTTAGACAACGGGTGGATGAAGCATTTGAGGTAGCGGAGCATAAGGGGCCAGGATATTTGGCCGAAGCGCAGTTTTATATGCGGGAGCTTGAACATCGCCGCGATTCGTTTACCTCGATTCGGGATCTGGTCTTGGAGATCGTCGTTATCGCGCTGATAGGATGGGAAATTCATATGAGCTACCGGGGTGAACGGCTTGCGTCTCAGAATTTTGAAAAAGAACAGGCGGTTTTCGCGAGTCTTGAAGCAAGTTCGGCCGCGACGGCTGGGACGTTGACGGCGCTCCAGGAAACGTCCAAGCAGATGAACGAAGCTGTGCAGAAAGAATTGGCCTTTTCCTACGAAGTTTCGCTCAACGTGAAATTCGACATCTCGAGCGACCAAATCATCATAACGAACGAGGGACGGACGAGGGTGTCGCTTTGGGGAAGCAAGGTCGGGAAGAGCGGCATCGTCATGGAAAAAGGGCCGCGTACGCTCACACCGGGCGTGCCGTATTTGATCATTGGTCATGAGGTGACGACGGGGCTTACCGGCATAGTCCCAAAGGGAGGCTTTCCGCCCGTGCCGTTCGTGATGTTCATAAAGAACGAGCGGGGGGAAGAGTTCGTGGCGCGGTACGAGTTTGCGCAAATGACGATGATGGGGCCGATGCAAATCCAGCCGATCATGGTGTCGATAACGCCGTTCGAATGGAGCAGGAAACGCTAGGTCGTTCACACGTCATCTGGGAAGCGTGTCCATTTGCCCTTTTTTCGGAGTATATCGCGGGTGATTTGCATAAACTGTGTATCCTCGATGGACAGGCGTTCGTTCGGGTCACTTGACTTGGCGGCCGCGGTAATCCGGTTGAGCTCTTCGATAATTCTCTTGCCCTTCTCCTGATTGATTGGGTCGGGTTTTGCGGCGCTCTCCCGCCAGCCGGTGCCGAGCTTGTCCCAAAGCTTGGTGACAAGACAAGCCGGGTCGTCGGGCGGATACTTCGCAAACTTGTAGAAGCCGGAGTTCTTAACGTCATCCGGCAACGCGGAAAAGTGAGCGTCGATTTTCTGGAGATCACCTTTGAGGTCGCCCCCGTCAACGAAAGTTTGGTCTTCGCGGAGAAAAAGGGGCACGACACGCTTGTGGAGATTGTCCCGCGAAACGAAGACGTGACAGAACGGCAAGTAATACAGATACGCGATGTCAACCCTATTATCCGCTTTGCCTTTGGGGCGGACGCGCGAGATCTGGTCCGCGGCGACCGCGAGATTGAAGAACAAATCAACGCCTAGGAGATGCCGGAAATACGGCGCGTACTCCCGGACCGGCAGGGCCCCAGCGTTTTTCCATCGCTCGATGATCTCCGGATGCCGGACTTCCGGCACGTTAAGGAAATAGAGACCGAACTTGAACACGCCGTCCTGCGGTGATGAGTCGAGATAGGCGTCGGTAAGCGTTTTGACCTCGGGGAGACTTTTGGGCTTGCCCATGAGAAACCACTTCTGGAAAAAAGCGTATTCGGCGTCGTGATTCATGTTCGACAGTTGGCGCCGCCAGGCCTTGGCGAATTGACGCTCAATATCAAGGAACTGGTGTTTGTGCCAACGATCAAGCGCTTCCTCTTCGGGGGATTTCGAATAAAAAATGCCTTTTTTGCCGTCGAGTTCAACGACTTTGCCTTGATCGCGAGGTATCCGGCCGTCGAGGGGCAAGCTCTCGCCATACAGGACACCCCCAAGGAGCTTGCGGTGGTGCGCGCACGCCGTGGATTGCATGTCCGGCGTCCTGATGGCAAGACTTCCGACGACCTGCTCGGGAGTCCTGCCTTTGGCGACCTCCTTTTCGAGGTCGGCGAGGGTCTCTGAATAGAAAAGCGGCGTGATGACCGTATAGAAGAAGTTGTCCAGCCAGTTGGTCTCGTCGAGACTAAGACACTCCAGGGCGGACTTGTCGAAAATGAGATGTGGTCCGGCCGGCATGTCCCATGATAACGGTTCAAGTAAACTGCGGCCAAGTTAGACGACGGGGGCGACGGGGACGGGCGACGGGCGGGTGGCGCACCCTTTGGCATTTGGTATTTCAAAGGGTGCGGTCTTTGACTCTTAAGCGAAGGCGAGGCGGCCGCTTGCCGCGCTGTCTAAGGCTCTGGATCGGGCTTTCGTACTGAATACCACATGCACCACGTTCTGCGCGTAGGTATGGGACACGTGCCGCACCTCCGGTGCTCCGCGTCTTATATACCACGCACCCAGCGCTCACGCGCTGGGCTAAAGTATGTCGCGCCTAGGGCGCTTGAACGAAGGCCGAGCAGGCACGGTGCAGAGGGAGAGGACGCCAGGGACAGACGGGATGTTTTCCCCTGCGGTTTAGAGGAAATGGCGAGTAACCCGCCACGGCGGGCAGGCGAGTGGCGAGCACCGGCTCGGCACGACTAAAGTCGTGCCCTGACAGGGACGGAAGAAAAGCGGCGGCAAGCCGCCGCACTCCAAAGTGGCCGCGGTTAGCGAAGCTGGTCTTCAGGTTCTGGGGCGACGCGAGGGGCGTTGCGAAGGAATTTCATGAGACCGTCGCCTTTGGCTTTTCCCGCACGCTTCTTGAAAAAG
>Ga0307479_10004775_pt1 | contig 12448 bp, 12 predicted proteins | sample atmos_gasesECM4C_FD_203743 | JGI IMG/M metagenome (GOLD analysis project Ga0307479, IMG submission 203743) | Hardwood forest soil microbial communities from Morgan-Monroe State Forest, Indiana, United States - atmos_gasesECM4C_515 | ecosystem: Environmental > Terrestrial > Soil > Temperate...
TACGCGCATTTGGCATTTCGAAGATGGAGGCATTGAGGACTTCAAGGGTGTTTACTCGGAGTATTTGTCTTACACGCAGGAACGAGAGCAAGTTTCTTAAGGCAGGACCGTTTGCCGAAGCGTTCCATTCTGACCGAATGCTCGAGGTTCTTAACTCTTAGCCATTACGTTGCCTGCATTGACCTTAAGGACCTCTCGAATTTTTCGGGCAAGCGCTTTGGGACGATAGGGTTTCTGAATGAAAGCAATCGCTGGATCAAGCACTCCTTGCCGGATGATCGCGTCGTCCGTATAGCCGGACGTGAAAATTATCTTTATCCCCGGGCGGAGGCGCCCAATCTGGTGCGCTAGTTCCGGTCCGCTCATCCCCGGCATGACAACATCGGTCAACAGAAGTTGAATCGTTCCGGCGAAGCTCTTCGCCTGATCCAGCGCATCTTTCCCTGTGGCCGCTTCCAGAACGGTATAGCCAACGCTTACAAGATATTCCCTAGCCATTTCCCGAAGCGACGCGGAGTCCTCCGCGAGGAGGATTGTTTCGGTTCCTCCGAAGGTCCCCTCCAACTCATCGTTTTTGAACGGCTGAGCTGCGTTTTCAACGCGTGGAAGGTAAACCTTGAACGCAGTTCCATGACCTAGTTCGCTGTACACCCAGATATATCCGCAGCTTTGCTTTACGATTCCATAGACTGTCGCCAAGCCTAGGCCAGTGCCTTTCCCCAGTTCCTTGGTTGTGAAAAAAGGATCAAAGATTCGCGACTGCGTCTCGTGGTCCATCCCGGAACCTGTATCTTCGACAACGAGCATGACGTAGGGACCGGGGTTCACAATCACTTGCTGATGCTTTTCTACATAGGAGGCGTCCAGCTCGACGTTTCGCGCTTGAATCGTAAGGCGGCCCCCCTTGGGGCATCGCATCTTTCGCGTTAACGGCGAGATTCAACAATATCTGCTCGATTTGCCCGGGATCGGCCTTCACGTTCCATAGGGAAGGCTCCAGCAACGCCGTCAACTCGATGTTGTCGCCGATTAGACGAGTGAGCAGTACTTGAGCTCGCTCGACGATTTGCTTGAGATCCAGCACTTGGGGTTGCAGCAATTGTTGTCGGCTGAACGCCAGAAGTTGCCGAGTCAGATTGGCAGCCGACGCGCCTGCCTTGCGAATCATCTCAACCCGTTTCGCCGCCGGATGGTCGGGGGCAAGTTCGTCCAGCATCACGTCGGCACAACCTAGGATTACAGCGAGGAGGTTGTTAAAGTCGTGTGCCACGCCTCCCGCGAGCTTGCCTATGGCTTCCATGCGCTGCGACAGACGCAGTTGCTCTTCCATCTTTTTTCGCTCACTGATATCCCGGATGATCCCTAACAGATTGCCGTCGGGCATCGTAGTGGCCATTACGTCCGCGGAAAAGACCGAACCGTCTTTGCGACGGAACTGCCACTCTCGGTGGTAGTCGGATTTAGTTTTGATCACGCTCAATGCCGGCCCGATTTGCGGGATCTCGTCCTGCATAACAATGTCCGAGGCGTGTAAGCCAACCAATTCATCGCGCGTGTAACCGAGCATGCGACACATGCTGGAATTGGCGTCAAGGTAGTAGCTTTCGGGATTGGCGATGACGATGCCGTCCGGTGCGTACTCGAAAAGCGCACGGTGGCGCGCCTCGTCTGCCCGGCTCCTTTTCCTCCCTGCGACGATCGAGAGAAGAATCACTATCGAGAGCAAAACGGTCAAGACGAACATCACAGTGATGCCCAGTACGCCTGCGGTGAGGACAAGATGCACCAGCCCAATATTGAGTTCGTAGGCCTTCTGCGGGGCGCCGGTAGTCGCCTGCGTTTGGCGAATTCCGATCAAGTAACCCAAAACAGCCGCGCAAAAAGGCGCCGCCAAGGCGATCGCCAGCTTGAACCTGGCGACGAATCGCCCTCCGCTCATGTGCCAGTTAGAATTCAATTCGCAACCTACTTGTTTCTTCGTGTCCGGGACGGGCTTGCATCAATTGGCGAAATTTTGGCGCAAAGATGCCTTCGGCTGGGGCCGTGTTTCAATCGGGAAGGGGCCGTCGTCCTTACGGACAACGGTCTTCAGAAGGGGGATTAAGTATGACTCAACTCTTAATAGCTTCAAGCATGTAAAAGGATCTGAGAGCCAAGAATGTACTTGCCAGATCTACTGAGCTAGACATCATGGAGGAATGGGGACTCGAACGACAGGTGCCTACTCCGATTAGTCGGATTACCGGACAAGCGCTGATTACTGGGTTCCGGGCGGATGGTCGGGAACAGGGAAGTAATCCAGCGAGATTTGTTTCATCATCACCCCGGAACGCTAGCTTTAGCCTTTAGGCCTAGGCCGATTCCTTATGGTCATCAGTGCGCCAGACGCGACTCCGGGATGCGCGAAGGCGCCGAGACAGTGAGCAGGCGATCAACGGAAAAAGCGCCCGCGCCCCGGATCATGAGAAAAGCCACCATCGCGAGTACCAGCAGGTGAAACTCAAATCCCTCGCCCTTTTGAGTGCCGGCCCAGTTCATGAAGAAGCCGAAACTATGATGTACAGCCAAAATTGCGACCAGCATGTTCACGCCAATTCCGAAAGCTGCGATCCGGGTTAGGAATCCGAGGATGAGCCCGATCCCACCGAAGAATTCGGCCGCGATTGCCAAGAAGGCCAGTGGAGCTGGAATATGCGCCATCCCCGTAAAGAAATTCATCGTGCCTGCGAATCCGAAGCCTCCGAACCAACCCAACATCTTCTGCGCACCGTGCGCGAAGAAGACAATACCCAGCATCAGCCTCAGGATCGCCGTGGCGACGCTGTCATCCGTGGCGTATAGTCGACGAATCATTTTTTCACCTCGTTGAGTTAAACGAATTCTGCCTTTTGCCCTCAATAGTCCAGCATCTCGATATCAAGATAGAGTTCTTCTTAACGCTTTCAGCGCTCCGCCCCACGCAATCACTTCGTCCGTCATTAAATGCACGGCCTTGTCGTGGTGTTCGTGAGGCTTAAAGGTCGTGAAGTTCTCGAAGTCGGTAAACAAAGAAAGCGCCACCTGCGCTCGCACGTCCGCAATCTTTATTTCGCCCATCACCAGCCTCAAGTTCTCTACGGCTCGGACGCCGCCAGCGCCCCCGTATCCGACAAATCCCGCCGCTTTGTTGTTCCATTCGCGGAAGAGAAAGTCGATGGCGTTCTTTAACGCCCCCGACGTGGCATGGTTGTATTCGGGGGTGACAAAAATGTAGGCGTCGAGGGAGGCGATTTTCTCGCTCCAAGTGTTCGTGTGTGTCTTGGTGTACTGGTGCATCGAGGGTGGTACGGGCTCATCCAGGAGCGGCAACTTGTAATCCTCAATGTCAACGATTTCAAACTCCGCGTCCTTGCGGCTTTTCAGGATATCGTGCACCCACTTTGCAACGGCCCCGGCTTTCCTTCCTGGTCGCGTGCTGCCGACGATGATTCCAATTTTCAGCATTCCGTCTCTCATTCTGGTGCGGCCCCCACGTTTTACACTATCTCGACATCAAGATAGATGCTGGGCCATGTTAGAATGGTGCAGCGTTGTGATGGACTATTGTGGAGGCAATATACCTCGATATCGAGTAGTATTTTCCTGCCGTCGAGCCAAATGGAGGCGTTCACGTTGGCAATCCATGTTCCACGTCCAAGCCGTGAAGCGGCAACCCATGTCTGGCTGATCTTGTGGAAAGCCTTCCAGGCGATCGGCCAAAACGCGAGTCGAAGCGTGTCTGAGTTGGGGCTCGGCCAGTCCGACTTCGCCGTGTTGGAAGTGCTTATGCACAAGGGGCCGCAGCCCGTGAACGTCATCGGGAGGAAAGTTCAGCTCACGAGCGGCTCGATTACTGCCGCGGTCGATCGCCTGGAATCGAGAAAACTCCTTCGAAGGACAGCTGACGCGAAGGACGGGCGCAGCCGGATCGTCCAACTCACCGAGAAGGGCCGACGTTTGATCGAGCGAGCCTTCCAAAAACACGCGAGAGACATGGAGGAAACCATAGCCGTATTGCGATCCGGGGAACGAGTAGAACTGGTCCGTTTGCTCAAGAAAGTAGGAATGTGGGCAGCGGGGCGGCTTGATGAATAGCGAGTCGCCAAGAGTTGCGCACCGACCGCATTAATGATGAAAAGTCGCGGTGCTATTCGCTAGACCTCAAGAGCAAGTAAAAGTCGATTGCCCCAGAAGTGAGTTAAGGCGACACTTACAGCCACGCTCATGAAGTATGGACACCGCGTTGTTGGTCTCCTCTCGCTGCTGTCCATCATTACGTATCTGGACCGCGTATGCATTGCGGTTGCCGGACCACGAATGCAGGACGAACTCCACATCAGTCCGCAAGGCTGGGGCTGGGTGACCGGAGTATTCGCGCTGTCGTACGCACTATTTGAGATTCCAAGCGGAGCCATGGGAGACCGGCTTGGACCACGACGGGTGTTGACTAGAATCGTGCTTTGGTGGTCGGCGTTCACGACGTTAACCGGCGCTGTATCGAACTACATTCTTCTGCTGCTGACCCGGTTTTGCTTCGGCATCGGAGAAGCCGGCGCATACCCGAATGCAGGCGCCGTGATCGCTCGATGGATTCCGGCCCAGCAACGGGCGCGCGCTTGGGGAATCGTGTGGATGAGCAGCCAATTCGGCGGGGCGATAGCGCCACTGTTGGTAGTGCCCATTCAGATGCGCTTCGGGTGGAGGGCATCCTTTTTCACATTCGGCATTCTGGGCGTGATCTGGAGCGGCATTTGGTATTGGTGGTATCGGGATTCGCCGAAAGAGAAACCGGGCGTCAGCAAAGCCGAACTAGATCAGCTTCCCGACGTGGCGGCTGGGAAGCACCAGCCACTTGCGTGGAGCGTGGCGCTTCGCAGCGGAAACCTCTGGCGTATTATGGCCATCGGATTCCTGTATGTTTACGCACTGTATTTCTTTCAGTCCTGGTTGCAAACATATCTGGTCAAGGGCCGTGGATTCAGCGAGGGCGACCTGTTACTTTCGGCGGTGCCCTATTTGGTGGGCGTTTGCGCTAACTTGCTGGGCGGGGTCGCGAGCGACTGGCTGGTGCGACTGACCGGCTTGACCGCGGGGCGCCGTATAGTGGGAGTCGTCGGCCTCGGCATTGCGGCCGCGTGCATGATGGCGACGCTCTTAACCGGTAGCAAGCAACTAACGTTGATTTTTCTATCCCTCGCGTATGGGGGCATGACGTTTCAGCAGCCGAACGCGTTTGCGGTTTGCTCGGAAACCGGCGGACATTTGGCAGGGACCATAACAGGATTCTTCCAAACCGCGGGCCAATCCGGATCCTTCGTTTCTTCTGTGGTGTTCGGATACATGGTGAAAACCTACGGTAGCTATCAGGCTCCCCTGGTTCCTATGGCGATATTCCTGGGCGTCGGAGCGTTATTGTGGCTGAGCATTGATCCTTCCCGAAAACTCTATTCCCCGCTCAAACTGGCGCCCGCCCTCATTACTTAGCGGTAGGGAACTCCGCTCCCGGTCTGCTACTCGTGTCTGAAACTAGCCCGTCGTCAGCGCAGTCCGAACGTTTCAGTTCGACCTATTACTCTGGTTTCTTCTTGATCTTCCGGCGATTCTCTGAATCTTGTGATTTCTTCCTTTTCGGTGTAAGCATGCCCAGTCTGCGCCCTTTCTGTGAATCGCTAATCAGCGCTGCCAGTCGCCGCTGACGAGTCTCTTCTTGTTTGGCACTCACAACCCAAAAACTGGATGTTCGCTGGTACCAGGGCGCCTGCGCCCGGAAGAATTCCCAGGCCGCGGGGGTAGCTTTGAACTGCGTCTCGTAAGCGAGAGGCAGTTGTTTCGATCGTGACTCGAAAGAATACTTGCCGGAGTCGCTCGTGCGTCGCTCGAACGCTTTGCGCCCCGAAGGCGCGATTCGGCCAAGCTTCGCCAGTTCAGCCACCCGCCTGATGTTCACCGCGCTCCAGTAGCTCTTCGACTTCCGCGGAGTGAAGCGCTGTTTGTAGGTGGTCTTGTTGATGCTCTTGCGCACTCCATCGATCCACCCGAAACACAGAGCTTCGTCCAGTGCCTCGCGGTAATTGATACTTTTCATATTCGTGCGTTTGTTGTAAAAACCCAACCACAGCTCCGGGACACGGTCATGATTCCTCTCGAGCCATTCTCGGAAGTCGGCAGCTGAGCTGAAGATCTTTACTTCCACGTCCCCCTCGCGGCGGCAGATACCAGCAAACATCTCGATTATCGGTCTGGCGACCCTTAATTCGAGAGCCTTCCGCCGGTTCGCGGGTGAGCGGCCGGCAACTCGGAAGCTAAGGTTGTTGCCGAATAGGCCGTCACCCGGGAACGCGCGGACAACTCAAACGGCGGCGCTGATTCTCTTCTGCATCGTATCCTGCCCGGAACTCTCGCCGTGGAGCTGCAAGCGTTCCCACGTGCCGCCATACCTGACTCCACGAACCATTTCTTTCTCGTAAATACCTTGGGGGAATCCGAGCTCGATTCGGCTTGCTCCGTCGAGGCATTTCAATTGGTCGGCAGAGAGCACGAGATCGAAACTGGCGAGATTGTCCTGGAGTTGAGATACCTTCCGCGCTCCAATGATCGGGATTACTGGCACGGTTTGATGGCGAAGCCATGCGAGCGCTACCTGGGCCATGCTGCGACCTGTCTGTTTGGAGACCGACTTCACCGCCGAGATGATCCGCGCCGCGCGTTCTTCCTCAGGAAGGAAGTCTTTCATTTCCTCTCTATTTGACATTCGCCCCCCGTCGGCCTCTCCTTCGCCGTGATATTTCCCGGTTAGAATTCCCTTCGCAAGTGGAGACCAGGCTAGTACCCCAAGGTTCAAAGCTTTCGACATGGGAATCAGTTCGCGTTCGACCGTTCGCTCGATCAGGCTGTATTCGATCTGCAACCCCGTAAACTGCGTCCAGCCTCGAAGCTCGGCCAGAGTATTTGCCTGAGCAATCCACCAGGCTGGAGCGTCCGAGATGCCAATGTAGAGAATCTTTCCCTGCCGCACGAGATCGTCCAGTCCGCGCATGAGTTCTTCCACGGGTGTAACCCCATCCCACATGTGCACCCAATACAGGTCGATGTAGTCGGTTTGCAGTCGTTTCAAACTGGCTTCCACTGCTTGCATCATGCTTTTCCGGTGATTGCCCGCGGCATTCGGATCGTTGCCCGGCGCGGCAAGGGAGTATTTCGTCGCTAGAACGACGCTCGCGCGATGGCCCTTGATGAACTCACCCATGAATTTTTCGCTCGTGCCGTTGGTATAGAAATTCGCCGTGTCAATGAAGTTTCCGCCTGCCTCGCGGTAGGTCTCATAGACTTTCTGCGCTTCAGCCTTTGGTGATCCCCATCCCCACTCGTCGCCGAAAGTCATGGTGCCTAGAGCCGCTTCGGAGACTCGCAGTCCGCTCTTGCCAAGCAATCTGCATTTCATGATCGTCCTCCTGTAGATATCTGATTACTCACTCATCCATTGTGGTACAAAAAAGCATTACTTTCGCGCGATACCCGCCCAGTAGATCTCAAATCCACTATTGCGATACTTGGTGGCCATCGCTGGCTTCCTTACGATCAGGTCCATGGTGGCTTGCGCCAAAGCCGCCATCGTCGTCAAAATCAACTCAATCGGGAGGTCCGCTCGCAGAATGTGCCGCTCAATCGCGTCGCGGATGGTGTTCTGCATTTCGACGAAGGGCGCGCTTCCTGCTTCGATCGACTCTTTCGAAAGCACTCCGGAGACCAGCAGTTGGGCCATGGCCCTGCGTTTCTCGCCATTTGCAATCCCCCAATTCACGTAGCCGTCCCACACATGTTGCAACCTGGTACGAACACTCTTCCTGCGCGGGAAATCCGACATCATGGCGTCAGCGACTTCTAACTTTATCTCCCTGTAAAGGGCATTGATCAAATCATCCTTGGTCTTGAAGTACGTAAACAGAGTTCCCTCGGCGACACCGGCCTGTTTCGAAATCTCTGATGTTGGAGCAGCGGTAAGACCGCGCTCCGCGAATACGCGGGTCGCGGCGTCGAGGATCGCATTTCGCTTGTCTTCGCTCTTAGGACGGGCCACTGGGTTTCTCTATAACTGAGTGTGCACTCAATAATACATGAGAAGTAGACGGATGGCAAGCCGAGCGGGCCGGTCGAAACAGAATTGCAGACGCCCAACCTCAGGACCAGATATGTAAAGATGCGGTTCTGCGGCCGGGCGTGAAAATGCCTACCGATTCCGTTTGCGAGCCTAAAGGGAACTACAGGATTATCAGGATTGTCTGGTTCGCTCATGTGGCACACGGTGTTAGTCCTCTTGTAATTGGGCCCACGGTCGCTGAAGTCAACTAGCAGGTGTTCGCATGGTTGATTCGGCAAGAAAGCCGATTCCCTTAACCTCTCAGCCCAGCCCCGTCTGCACAGTGCAAGCGGCCAGAACGAAAAGCTTGCAACGTGCTCAGAAGTTCCCATTGGAATGGCCCGCGACCCAATCCCCGTCGCGGGCCAAATCGAATCGCGTAACGAACACCGTTTACAGAAGCAACTATCGCAGGAACTTACATCGCGGTTCCAGGTCAGGATTCGCGCATCTCCTCTCCTCTTATTGTTCCAGTGGTCCGAGCGAATCCACGGTGCCAGGCAAAATGCTGGGATAGCTTCTTTTCTCCCGGCGAAACTTCAAAGCCGATACACAGGCCCCCAAATGTAATCCGAAGTGTGCCACGAGCACGCTAGAGATTACGTCTGTTCCGAACCGTACGACCAAGCCAAAGTCACGAAAGGAGAGTTAGTTCATGAGGAAAGCAAGAGGATCGATCGCGTTGCTGATCTTATCAGTAGGGACAATCGCCGTGCTCCTGCTCTCGATTGGGTTCCTCTCAGAGCGCGCTGGAGCACAGCAAAGAGGCAACGAAGAAGCACGGGCACCGCAAGAAAAACAGGTGCAGCAGCCCCCAGCCTATAACCCCTACCCGCCAGGGATCCTGCCGTCTGACTTGCCTCAGGAATTGGAAAGGGTCCGCGGCGAAATTAGTTTCATAGAAAATGAGGCGATCGGCGAGTGGCATGCACTGGGCCCCGTCGCCTACACCGGTCAACCCCCGATCATTAAGGGCAACGGATATCAGGCTATGCGCATTCTTGGCAAGCTCATGAATTATGACGAGAACATCTCACCGTTCAAGAACACAGCTTGTGCCGCCTGCCACATGCCCTATGCCGGTTTCAGCGGACCGATCCCATCCGTGAATCTCACCATGATCGCTTATCCCGGGTCGTTCCGTTTCCGGGCCGGCAAGCGAACAGCCCAGCGATACACTTATTCACCCGATTTCCCGGTGCTCGAGTACAACACAACCCAGGCCTCATTCTTTGGTGGAAACTTCTGGGATGCTCGTGCAACTGGCTACGAACTGCAGAGCCCCGACGCTCACCAGGCGCAGGGGCCGCCGGTGGATACTCAGGAGATGATGTTTCCCGATACCGCGTGCATCGTCTTCCGCCTCTCCCAGGCTGCCTACAGACCGCTTTTCGAGCAGATTTGGGGCGCGGGGTCGCTCGAGATCAAGTTCCCGCATGACACGGAGGAGATCTGCGACACGCCGGGAGGAGCCTCGAAGTTCGGTTCAGACACCCAGCCTGTCAAATTAACCCCGGAAGACCGCAGCCTCTCCAATGACGACTATAACCACTGGGCCCAGTCGGTTTCCTTCTTCGAACGCGGAGATGACGTCAGCCCGTTCACGTCGAAATTCGACGCTTTTCTATCGAACCCCACCCAATTTCCACTGTCCGCAGATGAAATGGCCGGTTACAACCTGTTCCGTGGCAAAGCGAATTGCAACTCCTGCCATCTGGACGGGCGGTCTACCGCTCCCACGCCTCCGCCTCCGGAAGGGACGGCTCCCAACAGTTCAGACAACGGCGCCGCTGCGGATACGCGGCCGCTCTTCACCTGCTTTGGCTACGCGAACCTGGGACTGCCCTTGAATCCGCGGGATGCTTTCTATTACCAGACCACGCCGGACTTCTTCGGCTTCACCGGAAATCCATATGGATTCGGCTACAGAGACCTGGGAGTAGGGACGTTCCTCAGAAGCGGTCCCGGTACGTGGCCCAATCCGAATTCGGAGTGGACATCACTTGCACCAGCCTGGGACGGCCGAATGCAGACGTCCACAGCGCGTAACGTAGCCATGACGCCCCCTCAATGTCCTACAACCGAAGCCCCGGGGCCTTACTTTCAGAAAGAGTTCTTCCACAATGGCTACATCAAGAGCTTGAAACAACTCGTGCACTTCTACAACACGCGCGATGTGTTCCCATTCCCGGGGGTGACTTCAGGACACTGTCCATCAGGGAAGACCGAGAAAGTGGACTGCTGGCCCGAGCCCGAAGTGCCAGGGCCCACGGAAGACATGACCGTTGGCAAGCTTAACTTGACCGATCATGAGGAGGATCTGATCGTCACCTTCCTCGAGACGCTAACTGACGGTTTCACCACAGCCTTTCCCGACCGCAACACTTATAGAGGCACGTGTATGACCGGTGGCTCGGCGAGCACCCAAGGTAACAGCTCCCTGATACCGACTCCGCCACTTCCACCCTGTGCCACGGCCATCTGTGGAGTTCCGCCTTTGCCCCAACAACCAATTCCGTGACGCACGTCGAGGAGTGACACCAAACGATCAGCTCCGCGCTCTGGCTCGTCCGTCTCGCAAATTCCATGCGGGCGGACGAGTCGGGGCAAAGCATAAGCCCGCCAGTTTGCATCCGTCTTATGGAGGTTCTCATATGAAGAAACTGCTTCCGGTACTCGCTATCGCTCTTACGATCGTCGCCTCAATATGCGCAAGACCGAGCGGCGCTCAGTTGATTCCGTCTGCCAAGAAGGCTTCTCACGTTCAGATCATGGAAGGGCCGGCGCTCGAATCGGCTCAGGATACCTGGGCCATCATCACCTGGACGAGTAACAACCCCGGAGGGTCGGACGAACATTTCGGCGTTGTGCACTACGGCACGGATTCCAAAGATCTGAGCCACACGGCGAAATCCCACATCCGGTTAAATCAGCAGCATTCTTACACGGTTTTCCGAGTGCGCGTGATGAACCTCCAGCCGCACACTACCTATTACTACACGGTGGACTCCATGAACCCTGACGGCTCGAGCGACGGGGTCAACAGCCCTGTAAAGCAGTTCGCCACACGCTAACCGGCCGTCCGTCGGCCTAGAGAACCAAGGTACCTACCACGTGGGAGTGGGGTTATGCGTGCGCCGCGAGCGTGGCGGGCAGGGTGAACTGAAAAGCCGCGCCCCGCCCGGGGGCGCTAACGGCCCACAAACGGCCGCCATGCGACTCAATGATCGACCGGCTGATGGGCAGCCCCATACCGGTCCCATTATCTTTGGTCGTGAAGAATGCCTTGAAGATCTGTTCTGCCTGCTCCGGGGGCAATCCCACACCCGTATCGCAGACCGAGATCACCAGTTGACCATCGCCCGCTTCCGACTTGACGGTAAGCTCACCTCCGACGGTCGTTCCCTTCATGGCATCGATGCCGTTAAGCATGAGGTTCATCAAAACCTGCTGCAGTTGGACACGGTCTGCCATGACCGTGGGAAGATCCTCAGCAAGCTCGGTATCGATTGAGATCGAATAGCGGTTCGCCTCGCTGCGCAGCAGGACAATCATTTCTCGGATGAGTTCATTTACATCAACCAGTTCCCGTTGTAGAGCGCCTTTCTTGAACAGCAAGCCGATTCTGCTAATGATGTCGGCCGCGCGCGTAACGTCTTTGACCATTCTTGTTGCGGCGTCGCGTGCCTCCGGCAGGTCGGGGGCATCGCAATCAAGCCATCGCTGGCAGGTGCGGGCGTCGGTGACCGCCGCGGTAATAGGTTGCTTGATTTCGTGCGCCAGCGATGCCGTCAATTCGCCCATCGTTGTAACTCTATTTATGTGAGCGAGATCTGCCTGCGCCTGACGCAGTCGTTCGCGCTCCTCCCGCGCGAGCTTACGTTCAATGGCAATGCCAGCCAGGTGAGTGGCCATTTCAAGAGCGCGAGTCTCAGCTGGGCTCGGACTGCGGGGTTCGCTGTAATACATGGCAAACGAGCCCAGCGTCTCGCCCGAATGCGCAAGTATGGGAGTGGACCAGCAGGCACGGAACCCAAAAGGCTCGGCCACACTTCGGTACGCCTCCCAGAGTGGGTCCTTGAGAATGTCGGTGACTACAACGGGTTCTCTGCGGTACATGGCCGTGCCGCATGATCCCGCGTTCGGTCCGATGAAAAGGCCGTCGATGGCCTTAACGTAGGCGTTGGGGAGGTTAGGGGCGGCGCCATGCCGAACATGCTGCCCGTCCTCATCGAGGAGCACGACAGAACAAAGCAAACCGGCAAACTGGGCTTCTACAACGCGCACCAGCTT
>Ga0307479_10004776_pt1 | contig 12447 bp, 10 predicted proteins | sample atmos_gasesECM4C_FD_203743 | JGI IMG/M metagenome (GOLD analysis project Ga0307479, IMG submission 203743) | Hardwood forest soil microbial communities from Morgan-Monroe State Forest, Indiana, United States - atmos_gasesECM4C_515 | ecosystem: Environmental > Terrestrial > Soil > Temperate...
AGAGTTTCTACGGCACGGCGTGCGCCATGTCCAGCGCCTTACTCACCGCCAGCAATTCCTTGAGCACTTCACGTAGTTTGGTGGACTCCAGCGCATTCGCCCCGTCAGACTTGGCCACTTTCGGGTTGTCGTGAACCTCAAGAAAAACACCGTCGACGCCCGCGGCCACGGCCGCACGAGCCAGGACGGGAATGAACTCGGGTTGCCCACCGCTAACCGCTGGACCTCCGTCATTGCCCTGGGAAGAAGGAAGCTGCACCGAATGCGTCGCATCAAACACGACAGGCGCAAACTTGCGCATGATCGAAAGCGAACGCATGTCCACGACAAGATTGTTATAGCCAAAGCTGGTACCGCGCTCGGTGAGAAACACTTGCGCATTCCCCGCCTCGCGGCATTTTTCTACCGCGTGCCGCATATCCCAGGGAGAAACAAACTGCCCTTTCTTGATGTTAACCGGCCGTCCACTAAGCGCCGCGGCGATCACCAGATCCGTCTGACGGCATAAGAATGCCGGGATCTGCAGGACGTCAACGACTTCCGCAACCTTGGCAACGTCGGCGACTTCATGAACATCCGTGAGTACCGGAACTTGCACTTCATCTTTGATCTTCTTCAGAATGCGCAGGCCATCCTTCACGCCGGGTCCGCGAAAGCTGCGAATCGAAGTGCGGTTGGCCTTATCGTAACTGGCTTTAAAAATGAACGGAAATCCGAGCGCCTTGGTGACACCCTTGATGATCTCGGCCATGCGAATGGCGTGTTCTTCGCTCTCGATCACGCACGGGCCCGCGATAAGAAACAAATTGCTTGAGCCGATGTGGACGTCGCCGACTTGGAATTCAGTTCTCAGTTCTCAGTTCTCAGTTCTTGATTCTCGATTTACGCCGCGTTATCGGAACTTAGCGGCGCGAAACTTTCTCGGGACGATGAAACATCTCCACCGCGGCCGTCTCTTTTTCTGCCCGCCGCTTCGATCCATGCTCATACGCCGCTGCGATGAACGTGCTGAACAACGGATGTGGCTCCAGCGGCTTCGATTTGAACTCGGGATGGAATTGGCAACCGATGAAATGAGGATGACCGGGCAGTTCCACCATCTCTACATAAGTGCCGTCCGGAGTGGAACCGGAAATACGCAGCCCCGCCGCCACCATCGGCTCTTCGTATTCGCGGTTGAATTCGTAGCGATGGCGGTGGCGCTCGCTGATTTCAAGCTTCCCGTAGATCTTATGCGCCAGCGTGTCAGGTTCGATCTTGCAAGTCCATGCGCCCAACCGCATGGTGCCGCCCAGTTCTTCCACACCGCGCAGCTCACGCAGTTTGTAGATCACGCGATGCGGCGTCGCCGGATCGAACTCGCTCGAATTCGCGTCCGCCAATCCAACCACATTGCGCGCAAACTCGACGCATGCAGTTTGCATGCCCAGGCAGATTCCAAAGTACGGCACCTTATTCTCGCGCGCGTAACGAATTGCGATCAGCATTCCTTCAATGCCACGCTTACCAAAACCGCCGGGAACCAGAATCCCGTCATAACCCTCAAGCTGCGCGGCATTGTTGTTATTGTTGCTCTCCCCAGCTTCGAGGCCCTCAGCTTCAATCCAGTTCACCTGAAGTTTCAGATTATGAGCCAGCGCACCGTGCACTAGAGCTTCTTTCAGCGATTTGTACGAATCTTCGTATTCCACATACTTGCCGACAATGCCGATCGTGACCGTATCTTTCGGGTTGTAAACTCGATGCACGATGTCTTCCCACTTCGAAATATCGCGGTCCTTCGCTTCCATGTGCAGATATTTCAGAGCCAGCGTGTCCACACCTTCATTCGCAAATACCAGCGGCACTTCGTAAACTGAAGCTACATCCTTGGCCGTGATCACCGCTTCTTCCTGCACATTGCAGAAAAGAGCAATCTTCGACTTCAACTCTTTCGCGAGAAATCGATCCGTCCTGCAGAGGAGAATGTCGGGTTGAATTCCAATGCTGAGCAGTTCCTTCACCGAATGCTGCGTAGGTTTGGTCTTGAGTTCTTGCGCCGCCGCGATGAATGGCACCAGCGTCACATGGACGAAGAGTGTGTCCTCGCGCCCGAGTTCCTGCCGCATTTGGCGGATCGCTTCCATGAACGGCAGCGACTCGATATCGCCCACCGTACCGCCGATTTCCACGATCGCCACGTCGACATCCTGCGCCACTTTCTTCATCGCCGCTTTGATTTCATTGGTGACGTGCGGAATCACTTGCACCGTCTTGCCCAAGTAATCTCCGCGGCGCTCTTTCGCGATGATCTGCTCGTAGAGGCGGCCCGTGGTCCAGTTATTGTCGCGAGAAAGTTTGGCGTGGGTGAATCGTTCGTAGTGACCAAGGTCGAGATCGGTTTCGGCGCCATCGTCGGTCACAAAGACTTCGCCATGCTGAAACGGTGACATCGTCCCTGGATCGACATTGAGATAAGGATCGAACTTCATCAGGTTGACTTTCAACCCGCGGCTTTCCAGCAGACAGCCAATGGAGGCCGCGGCCAGTCCCTTGCCCAGGGAAGACACAACTCCGCCCGTTACAAAGATGTACTTCGCTGGCATCTCTTCCTCGCTTTAAATTGTGTTTGAAAAATGGTGCAGGTGGGGTGCACGATCAATTATGCCAGAACACGCCTGTGGAAACAAACAGAAGAATCACCGAAAACGATCTAAATCACCAATCACCAAGGACACGAAGTTCCTAGAACGGTTTCCTTCGTGATCCTTCGTGTCCTTAGTGGTTTAGCAGTGCTCGCGTTGACTATCCCACGGATGTGGGCGAAAATGAATTCGGTACTTCCCTCGATCCCGATTTCTCGGGGCGTTTTCAATCGTGGGCCTGTGGCGCAGCTGGGAGCGCGCTTCCATGGCATGGAAGAGGTCGTCGGTTCGATCCCGACCAGGTCCACCAATTTCTTCCAGTTCATAGCGGATTTACCAGCGTGTATGTTCCCTAGGAGCCCGACAAACATATGCGTCATGCCAGTCATGCCCTTACTGCGCTGTCACTCATGCTGTTGGTTGCCTTGTTCTCCCTGCCTTTGGTGCATGCTGAGTCGACCGCACAACTGCGCGCCCGAAAACTGAGGAAAGGTATCAACGTTGGAACTATCGGTGCGGGAATATCTCCAGAGTGCTGCAGGAATGTAGCCGACGTACAACAACTTCAACGAATGGGCTTCGATCACGTACGCTTGGGCGTTCAGCTTTCCTCCCTCTTCAATTGTAAGAAGCCCCACAAGCTGGAACCTGCGCAACTGCATCGCGTCCTTGATTCTGTTAAAACCCTTACCGATGGCGGGATGCCCGTGATTGTCACTGTGCGGCTCAAGGATGCCCACGGAGATGTGGAATTTGATTTGCAAAAACCCGGTTTCGTCGATCAGCTTGCGAAATTTTGGCGCTCCTTCAGCAGCAAGCTGAGCCACTATCCGGCAGACAAGGTTTTTCTGGAGGTCCTGAACGAGCCTTACGAAGACCATAGACCATACGACGAGCTGATGCTAATCAAGGATTGGATCGAGAATCAGCAGCCAAAGCTGATCAAAGCTATTCGCAAAGGAGCGCGCAGCAATACGATCATCGCGACCGGGGCCAGAGGCTCAACTGTCTATGGGCTCTTGTGGCTGGATATTCGCCCTCTGAATGAGGCGCAGAATGTGATTTACAGCTTTCATTACTATCAACCCGACTGTTTTGCGCGACACGGATGGGGGCTATACCCTGCGCCCGATTCACTTCATGAAACCACGCAGTCGTCTTGCAAATTACAAAAAATCGATCCGCGAGCGAATCACCTTGACGAGCAACTTACGTCCCAGGATCGCGCAGCCGGGGGTTCAAGTTGGGACAAGGATCGAATCGGTTGTGAGATGGATGCGATAGCCGACTGGGGTGTTAGGAACAACGCGGCCATTATCTCTGATGAGTTCGGGGTCAAGAAGCACGCGGACGAAGAAAGGCGATGTGTGAACCAGGAGTTGCAGGACCACCACTCCCCCGACCGTGCGATCTGGATCGCAGACGTCCGATCACAACTTGATGCTCACGGAATCGGCTGGACTTTCTGGGACTACAGCGATTGTCCGCGGGGAGGATGCGGCCACGATGATTTCGGCCTCATCGATAAGAGCGGCGCACCAGACAACGACGTCTTGCAAGCTCTTGGCTTGGGGAAACAATCGCACTAGCCAGCTATTTGCGCGGACTGGATTCGCTTCCATGCCATGGAAGAGGTCGTCGGTTCGATCCCGACCAGGTCCACCAATTCCCTATTCATCCCGACAACAGGTAGGCACACCACCTACGGCTTGATTTCAATTGGAGTCCCGTCCGGCACGACCTTCCATATTTGGTCGATCTCTTCGTTCGTCACAGCTACACAGCCGTCCGTCCAATCTCTGAGCCGATGGGCAGCGCCGATGGTGCCGTAACCATTAGGAAGTCCGTGGATGTAGACATCGCCGCCAGGTGAAAATCCGCGTTGCCGCGCCCGCGCCCGATCGCGTGCGCTGGGATATGAAATGTGAATCGACTTGTAGAACTGGCTGTGAGAATTGCGCGAGTCAAGGACGTACGAACCTTCCGGCGTCTTATGATCGCCCTGTCTGGCCTTGGGCCCAACAGGATCGCCTCCAAGGGCGACTTTGTAGGTTTTGATCACCTTACCTTGGCTGAGCAGTTCGAGCGTCCTCTCCTTTTTCATCACCACAACTTTATCGACAGGCTGCGCGGCTTGCGCAGGTGACTGTGACGTCATCAAGACGGAGAACGCGCCGAGGACCAGTGCGGTTAAGACTCGGATAAACATGTGCGGATTATAGCTGGGGCGCAGGCTCAGGAATGCTACGCTGGTGTGGTGAACCGGCGGCTCTCAAGCTCTCGATTTTCCCGCACCGCGCTCCTTTTGGTTGTGGGGATTTTGTTCATGTCAATCCCGCGCGCCTCTGCCGCGACCTGGACTATTCGCGCGCAGCCTACGCAACTGGTGAATGGCGGTCCTGTCCTGTTTCAAGTGAAGCCGCCTGCCAAACTTGAATCGCTGACTGGCACCTGGCTCACTCACCAGCTTTCCTTCAGTTACGACCCCTCTACAAGAACGTGGTTCATTCTGGCAGGAGTAAGCTTCGAGACCACCCCCGGCAAATACCCGCTCGAATTAACCGCCGAACTCCCCGGTCACAAGACGCAATTAACTTTCACTCGCTCATTCACGGTTGCCCGCGCCAAGTATCCCCAAGTTAAAGTAGAGCTGACCGTCGAAAAGAAGTTCACCGAGCCGTCGCTTGAGCAGCAACAACAAATCGCGGAAGGGGTAAAAATCAAGGAGGACTACCTGAGCCGCGTTACTCCAGCCCGTGAGTGGGAAGGCAAATTCGCAGCTCCAGCCGATGCCACCATTTCCGACGTCTTCGGCTCGCAACGAATTTTCAACGGCAAGGCGCAGCGCCCACATTTCGGCCTCGATTACCGTGTTCCCGCCGGAACCCCCGTCGCCGCCATGAATCAGGGGACGGTGCTCTTGGCACGCTTCCTATATTACGAGGGCAACTGCGTCGTGATCGATCACGGCCAGGGACTTCTTACGCTCTACTTTCATCTTTCCGAATTCAAAGTAAAAGAAGGAGACCAGGTGAAACGCGGCCAGGAAATTGGCCTGAGCGGCGGCACGGGCCGCGCCACGGGGCCGCATCTCCACGTCGGGGTTCGATGGCAGGGAACTTATTTGGATCCTGCGACCCTGATTCGCTTGCGGCTGCCGTAATTAGCAGACAGTACCCAGCACTCAGCCATTGCAGATCTGTGCTCGCTCCAAAGTGGAGGACCAACCTCAGCAGCTAAAACCGTCCATCTTCGCGCGAAATGTTTGACACGATTGCAGTCCTGCCCTTCCCAATTTGTTTGGACTTGATTACGACCGACCCGCCCTTTACCGCTGATCAGTCGACGGTGTGTTTCGCCGTGTATCCATCGCGGGATACGACATCGATTTTCTGATCTTTTCCCTTCTGGTCCTTGACTTTCAAAGGGCCTCCGTCGGGCGCGACCACCTGGACTTTCAACTTACGGTAGGTGCCGTCCAACTTGCTGTTGGTGGGATGGTAGGAGAGCGAGTATTGATTGCGGATGTCGCTTCCAATGTCATGAAAGTCTTCCGCGTATTCGGCCTGGAACCGCGGAAAATAAGCGCGCCCTCCGGTCATAGCGGCGAAGGTTCGCATTTCGTTATCGGCTTGCAGATAATCCATTCGGTCCACCGGTATGCCCAGGCCCCGCCGCGCAGCGCCGCCGTGCGCCTCGGCCCATTCGCGGGCCATGAATCCCACGCTGATCGGGAAGATGGTCACATCCTTCGTATCCTTGATCTTCTTCATGATCGTGTCCAGCTTGATCCTGCTGAACGTGTCGACGCCGGTCGTGACGAGAATAATGTATTTTTTCCCTTCCACCCGGTCCAGGCGATCCAGTGTGTCATACAGCGCGTCGAAGACGTTCGTCTCGGAAAATCCAGGGATTCGCATTTGGTTCAGGGCGCCGTAGACCGCGCGCTTGTCCTGAGTGAAATCCACCAGAATATGCGGCAGCATGTCGAAATAGCTGACCGCGACCCAGTCATCTTTCTGAAGGGAGTTGGCGAACGCATATGAAGCCTGGAGCGCATCGATTATGAACGTGTAGTTCGTGGAGGCGAATTCTACGAGCAGAACTGCGGTGATTGGCGCCTTCGACACGTTGAAGTTGGAGATCTCCTGCTGCGAGCCGTCTTCAAAGAGACGGAAATTGTCCTTCTTCAAGCCGGGAACAAACTGCCCGTTCTTGGTGGTCACCAGAACATCGACGTTCACCAGGGGCACGTTCACTTTAATGGAATAGTCGGGCAGGCCTTCGACCTTGGTGGTCGAAGCGGGCGGAGGTGGCGGCGGAGGAGCTTCGGTACTTTTCTTCGGGATGGAGTATGGCCCGACATCGCCGGTAGGACCGCCAGCTTCGGAGGGAACGTCCTGCTTGGGCTTTCCGGTACCATCGCCCTGCGAGGGATTCTGCTGGGGCGCTTGGGACTGGTCCTGTGCCGAAACAGGACTTATCGCGCCCATCAGCAATAGCGAACCCGCCAATGCCAGGATCAGGCGGTTAAGACTTTGAGAACGCGGGTGCGCGGTCATGACCTTCCGTTTGACGAACATACAAACCTCTGCAAAAAAGGAGATAAAGAGCGTTCGGAGCCAGAATTCCTTATGCTAGTATAGACGCAAGGATTCGCGATTGGGATGTTTTGCCCGGCTCCCAGTATTCCCCCACCTGGCAACGACTTACAATCTGGCGACATCTAGTTCAATTAAGGTGGGGCAATTTCGTTCTGCCGGGTGCTGGTGCATGAAAAAATTTGCTTTTCCGCTCCTCGTCGCTTCCCTGTCTTTTAGCCTTTTCGCGTCCGCCCAAGCGGCTTCTTCCTCTTCTACCCAAAATTATAAAACCATAGCGGTCAGCCAGATCCACGCCGGCATGCGTGGAGTGGCCTACACCGTTTTCGAAGGGGTAAAGCCCGAGTCCATGGAAGTGGAAGTGCTCGGCGTGCTGCACAACGTCAATGGACCGAAGGGGGACGTTATTCTGGTGCGGCTCCATGGACAAAAGGTGGAGTACACCGGGGTGGTTGCGGGCATGAGCGGAAGTCCGGTTTATTTCGACGGTAGACTCGCAGGGGCCATCGCCTTCCGCATTGGAGAATTTTCCAAGGAGCCAATTGCCGGGGTTACGCCGATCGCCGACATGCTAGAGATCAATGCCCTGGATCGCTCAGCCGCGGAGGAAACCTCCGCCATCAGGCCCTCGTCCATTATGCTGGCCGGCAAGACAGCGGGGCCCGGGGAAAGCTCAGCACTGCCAGGGACAGGTCAGGATTCCGCAGGCAAGGGGTTTGCCAATTATCTGAAGCCGATCGAGACGCCGCTGGTGTTCAATGGATTTTCTGAGCAGGCGGTTCAACTTTTCGCGGGACAACTCGGGGCTGCGGGAATCGTACCGGTCATGGGCGCGGGATCGGTCAGCAACGACAAGCAACCTGAGCCGGTTGAACCCGGGTCCGCGATCAGCGCCATCCTGGTGCGCGGCGATATGGACATTGAGGCGACCTGCACCGTGACTTACGTGGATCCGCAGCGCCTGCTGGCTTGTGGGCATCCTCTGTTGCAGTTTGGTTCGGTCGACCTGCCGATGAACAAGGCGGAGGTTTTAGCCACCCTGCCTTCACCGCTCAATGCTTTCAAAATTGTGAATACGACTGAGGCAGTCGGAACGTTTGTGCAGGACCGGCACACCGGCATTATGGGTGTGTTCGACCGGCAGCCGGAAATGATTCCGGTTACGCTCAGCATCCACAGCAGCACGGGAGTAAAGCAATTTCATTACGAAGTGCTGAACAATCCGAAGTTGACGCCGGTCGCCCTGATGGTGACCGTATTTAACGCCCTGCACGGAGTGAATGAGTTTGGCGAAGAGATCACTTACCGTCTAGCGGGAAGCATCGGAGTAAAGGGATTCCCGGAAGTCACGATGCGGAACATGTTCGCTCCGGCGGAGAATTCGCAGCCTGCAGCGATGCAGGCGGCGATGTCGCTCGGCGAGCGCTTCGGACGTATCTATGACAATCCTTACAACGCTCCGGCGATTGCGGGCGTGAACTTGGATTTCGACCTGGTGCGGGAGCGGCGGTGGGCGCGGCTGGAGAGCGCGCGCACCAGCGTCACAGAAGCTCGTCCCGGCGAAGAAATTATGCTGGAGACGGTGCTGGCTCCCTACCGGGGCGAGCGCATCGTGCAACAGATTCCCGTGAAGATTCCAACCTCGGCGAGCAAGGGAACGCTGCGCATTCTGGTGAGCGACGGCGAAACGCTGGACCGCGTCGGGCACGGCACTGCAGCCTTCGGGCGCAAGCTTGATCTCGCCTCCACCATCGCGCTGCTGAACAAAGAACACTCCAACAACCGCGTCTATGTTTCGCTGCTCGAAGCGGACCCGGAAGCTCGCGTCGCCGACAAAGTGATGCCAACGCTGCCCATTTCAATTATGAATGTAATGGATGGCATGCGCGGCAACCAGGAGATGCTGGTCTCGGGCGAATCGAACGTGGATGAAACCGCGACCGCCCCGCTGGATTATGTGGTGTCGGGAGCGCAGTTGCTGACGGTGACGGTGAAGTAGAGCTGAAAGTGTGGCGCGGGCGGCGTCGCCCGTGACCCTGCCCACGAGCGCGTAGAATTCCAAGTAGCAGAACTTGCCAACAAACCCACCGGGCTGAAATTAGGTAATGTGCACGTTTGTTCACTTGCCGGCATTCCGCGGGCAAGAGTGCCCGCGCCACACAGTCAGAACAACAACACTGCGGCTTTCTCCATGTGCCGGAAGCCGTCAGTGGCCCAGGCTGCTAGCACCATGAGGGTTCCGTTATAGCCTACGTGAGCCAGAAAACTTGACGCTACCGACTTGGCCACGGCGCGCACCGTTGTGAGAACGACTCCGACTAGAAAGATAATCAGGACCGCTCCCCAGGCGTAGCCGTACTGAACCATGTGAATCAGGCCGAAGGGCAAGGCGGTGAGAAGAATGCCCCAGACCATCCCTAAGCGGCGCGCGAGTACAGGATAGAGAAATCCGCGAAAGAAGAGTTCTTCCATCAGCGGGCCGAGCGTCACGGCGAAGACCGCGGTGAGATAGGCGTCCGACCGGTGCGCGAAGAATTGATCGAACGGAGTGTTCTTGGGCATGGGCAGGAATCTGCTCAAGAGATCAAGACCGAGCATGAGAACGCCGATACCGGCGAAACTCACTCCCGCAATCCCCGGCCAATTCCAGCGGATAGCCTGCCAGAATTGCTTGTGATATTTCCCCTCGACCAGCAAAATCATATACAGCGCCACGACTAAATAGGTAAGCAACTCGGAGAGCAGAGCCAATGCCGGTTTCTGCGCAACCTCAAGCCAGGTCGCGTGCGGGAAGGTGAAATGGCGCGCTCCAAGCACGATGAGTATTTGCACGATGAAAAGCGTGAACAGGGTAAGGCCGGCGATTTGCAGGACATCCCAGCCAGTCCAGACCGGGTTTTCGCCGGAAGGAGGCGGACGCAGCTGAGATGGTTGGGCGGCAGGCGGAACGGTAATCAGAGGTTCGCTGCCGGGCGAAGGTGGATCGAGCGGATTTTCGAGTGAGGACAGAGAGGATCCTTTTCCTAGTGCCAGTCTAAGGAATATAACGAAAATATTCTGTTTGGACCCGGCTCGGGTTCATTAAAGGCCACCGCTAGCGCGCGGCGGCCGCGGCGAGGGGCCTGATGGCTTTGAGCTCCTTGGAATATTTCCGCCGGACCTGATGAACCGCAAAGGCGTCCTGCAGATTCAGCCAGAACTGCTCGGAAGTGCCGAAATACTTGGCCAAGCGAGCCGCCATCTCGGGCGTAATTCCCCGCTTCTCCCGAACAATGTCGTTGACCGTGGGAGGAGAAACATGCAGCTCCACGGCTAACCGGTAAGCGGAGATTCCCATCGGCTCGAGAAACTCCTCCCGAAGAATTTCTCCCGGATGCACCGCCCAGCCCGCCGGACCTTCATTCTTGATACTCATGATTGCTTTCCCACTCCTTCTCTGCACAAATGTGAAAAATCAGTGGTAATCCCTGATCTCTACCTCGTAGGCATCGCCGTCCCGCCAGATGAAGCACACGCGAAATTGATCGTTGATCCGAATGCTATGCTGGCCTTCCCGGTCACGGCTCAACGCCTCCAGCCTGTTGCCGGGAGGAATTCGCAAATCCTCCAATCTCCCGGCTGAGTGGAGCATGGCCAGCTTCTTCTTGGCAGCACTCCGCAGACTCGCCGGAGGCATTCCCTGGCTCTTGCCAGTGTCCCAAAATTCCTTCGTGCTTTTGTCCGCGAAGGTTTTGATCACTGCAATTAGCTTAACGGTTGTCGTTAATAACGTCAAGCATTAAACCAGGGCTAAGCGCTCCGCTTCCCATTTCCCGCAAAATACGCCGTCAGCGCCTGCCCCGTGTACGACTTCTTCACCCTCGCCACCTGTTCGGGCGTGCCCTGGGCCACGATGCGGCCGCCTTCTTCGCCTCCCTCCGGTCCGAGGTCGATGAGCCAGTCGGCATTGCGGATCACGTCCAGATTGTGTTCGATGATGATGATCGAATTGCCCAGGTCGGTCAACCGGTGCAGCACATCGAGCAGCTTTTTTACGTCATCGAAGTGCAGCCCCGTGGTGGGCTCGTCGAGCAGATAAAGAGTCTTGCCGGTCTGGCGCTTGCTCAACTCACGAGCCAGCTTAATGCGCTGGGCTTCGCCGCCGGAAAGCGTCACAGCCGATTGACCGAGATGAATGTATCCGAGGCCGACATCGACCAGGGTTTGCAGCTTCTGCCTAATCTGAGGAATATTTTCGAGAATGGGCAGCGCGTCGGCGACCGGCATCTCCAGCAGATCGGCGATGGAATTCCCGCTGTACTTCACTGCCAAGGTTTCGCGGTTGTAGCGGCGTCCGCTGCAGACTTCACAGAGCACGTAGACGTCGGGAAGAAAATTCATCTCGATGCGGCGCTGGCCCTCACCCTGGCAGGCTTCGCAGCGGCCGCCGGGGACGTTGAAGGAAAAGCGTCCCGCCTTGTAGCCGCGCTCGCGCGACTCCGGCAGCATGGCGTAGATATCGCGGATCGCCGTGAACACGCCGGTGTAAGTTGCCGGATTGGAGCGCGGCGTACGGCCAATCGGCGATTGGTCGATGCGGATGACTTTGTCGATGTTCTCCGCGCCCATGATTGCCTTGTGCTCGCCAGACCTCTCGCGCGAACGGTAGAGTTGGCGTGCGAGTGCGCGGTAGAGAATGTCATTCACCAGCGTGGACTTGCCCGATCCGGAGACTCCCGTGACCACCGTCATCACGCCAAGTGGAAAAGTCACGTCGAGATTCTTGAGGTTGTTTTCCTTCGCCCCGAGAATCGTCAGACCAGCGCCATTTTTCTCGCGACGCTCATCACGCATCTCGATTTGCACTTTGCCCGAAATATAAGCGCCCGTAAGCGAGTTGGGCTCGCGCATGATTTCCGCGGGCGTGCCATGGGCAACCAGGCCTCCGCCGTGGCGTCCAGCGCCGGGGCCGAGGTCGATTACGTAGTCGGCGCGGCGAATGGTTTCTTCGTCATGTTCGACCACGAGCACGGTGTTGCCCAAGTCGCGAAGATTTTCCAGCGCGGTCAGCAGGCGTCCGTTGTCGCGATGATGAAGCCCGATAGACGGTTCATCCAGCACATAAAGCACACCGCGCAGCCGCGAGCCGATCTGGGTGGCCAGACGAATGCGCTGGCCCTCGCCTCCGGAAAGAGTCGCCGCCGAGCGGTCGAGCGAAATGTAGTTCAGTCCCACGGCGTTCA
>Ga0307479_10004777_pt1 | contig 12447 bp, 11 predicted proteins | sample atmos_gasesECM4C_FD_203743 | JGI IMG/M metagenome (GOLD analysis project Ga0307479, IMG submission 203743) | Hardwood forest soil microbial communities from Morgan-Monroe State Forest, Indiana, United States - atmos_gasesECM4C_515 | ecosystem: Environmental > Terrestrial > Soil > Temperate...
TATCGGCTGGACAGCCTGTTCCCGGCTACCCAGCTGCCCCGGAGCGACAGCCCGAATGTTTCTCCATTGTGGCATGCTGTTTCTAGTGTACCTCCAAGTTGGCGCCCCTTGGTCCACGGCGCGGCTCGTGAATTTCTCGAAGAATTTGAGCAGCCGGGATCCGACATAGTCGTCCGATATGTAGCTCTCTACCGGTTGCGAGCGATAGGGAATATGCTGACAACGACCGAAAACCGGCTCGCAGACGACCGTGAGTGGCGCATCGTCGAAGCCGGTGAAACCGCCTTCTATTCGGGCGGCAAAACGATGACGGTGACGAGTGCCGAGATCGTCAGCGGACCGCATCGCCGGCTCGTCTGGTCCTTTTATGTCGTCGATGGAAGAATTACGGCCCGGGTTCTCGAGGCCAAGCTGTTGCAGGCCCGCGCCGTGCTGTTGCGGAGAGCGCCCGTGGCAGCGTTGGTAGCGGTTTCTGCAAGTATGGACGATCCTGGCAACCCCGCTGAAGAACAGCTTACCCGCTTTTTGGCGGCAAGCCAATCGCTGCCTCGGTATGTCGACTCGCTTCACCTCGTTGAGACCGAACCGGGCGACTGAGGTTCCCAATTTGGCGTGTCGCCGGCATTTAGAGGCGCCATCCGGTTTGACCGGCCAGCGCAAACGCTAGTGTACGCCGCGACGCCCGAATTCCCTACCCGCCCCCCGGCGGATAACTATGCTTCTGGGCGTGCTCGGTGTGTTTTGGCGAACTCCATCGTTCGGCGAGCGCCTTGACCTCAAACGGCGTCGCGGCGCGGCCGCCGACCTCTCCGGAAAAAAACTCCAGATATTCCTCGATCCGGCGCAAGAAGCCGCGCAAATCCCTCTCGTTCTGCACGTAGGGTGTGTTGCCCGGCGCAAGCGAAGGGCTGTGATAACTGAAGCTGAAGACGCGCTGCCCTTCGTGCAGGAGTGCGCGGGTCAGCCGCCGTTGTTCGTCAAAGGAGATGCCTTCCGGGGTCAGCGTAATGCGCTCGATGAGCCGAAGCCTAGCAAGGATCCCGGGCACATGCAGCGCCTTCAGGCGCTCGTTCATCGTCAACGCATACGCCAGGCTCCCGGTATGCGCAAGCAGCCCCGTATAGCCAATGGAGAGGGGTATCTCGAGCAGCGCCGGGGCTTTGCCAAACCAATAGGGATGGGCGCCGCAATGCGAGAAATCGGGCCCGAACTGGCGCGTAAGATCAGTCCCGGGAACTACGCTAAGATCGATCTCGTAACCGAATTCGGCAAGGATCTGCGCAGTCGCGCAACCGACCCCATAGCGGCCCGCCTTGTAAATGCGTGGCCTTACTCCGACGTTTTCTTCGATAATTCGGGTCAGCCGCACCAGCTTCTCGCGCTCAAGCTCGAACGGCAAATTACCGGGATAAGAGTTCTCGTCTGTCTTCCGTTCAAAAAAGGGCGGATTGTCCCAGGGCTGAAGGTGCGCACCGATTTCACAGGTGCCCGAGCGATACAACTCTCGAATAATCTCATAGGCCTCCGGTGTGCTGCTCACGGGATAGTCTAGGACGTAGGTCGGTCGGACCTGGTATCGCTCGAAGATCCGTTGCACCTTCATTTGGGATTTGACCGACGTCACGCCCATCGCCCGACGCGGGCGCTGTCGCGCCCAATCGAATTCGGCTTCGGTATCGACCACCACGACAACTATCGGTGATTGCTCGGGCGGCCAATGGATTATCCGCCATGTGCTAGGGTCCAGCATGCCTCACCAAGAATGTTCAACGGTTTGCCTGTTTGCCGACCAGCCTGGACGCCACGATTAGATCAAATGCCAGCGAGAAACGTTGTTCGTGACGTAAACCTTTTCGCGAACTTGTCACACGATACGTAAAGAGTCACACTGCCCCACAACTGTCTAAGCGTAAGCCTCACTCGCTCCTGCTGCGACGCCGCTCAAGAAGGAATGTTCGCTTCCGAACAGCTACGACGATGGTAGCCTTAGCCACGGTGGGCAGCAACGCAGCTCCCTCCCCTCTTTGTCGGCACGTTCTCCACATCTTCCCGAGCTTCGGGGTCGGCGGCGTGGAACTTCGCATGGTTCGCGTGATCAATCATTTTGGCAAGCACTTCCGCCACACCGTGATCGCTCTCGACAACAATTTCGAAGCCGCCTGCGGCTTCGCCGGCGATCTCGACGTGGTGCTGTTGCCGGCGGAGCACCGAAAAAAAGGGGCGCTTCGTGCCGTGTTCGACAGCGCTCTCGCATTACGCAGGCTGCGGCCCGATCTCCTGATCACCTATAACTGGGGAGCGATCGAATGGGCGATGGCCCATCGACTGTGGCCGGTTTCCCGTCACATCCACATCGAGGCGGGCTTCAGCCAGCGTGAGGCAGATTCGCAGATTCCGCGTCGAGTGCTGTTCCGCCGCTGGGCGCTCGCCCAATGTGCTCTGGTGGTAGTCCCGTCGCGCCAGCTCGAGGATTTAGCCCGCCGCGTATGGCGTTTGCCCCTGGAACGTGTCAGGTATGTGCCGAACGGCGTCGATGTCGCGCGATTTTCCTCCCCTGCCCGCGATATCACGCCTGGCTTTGCTCGCCGACCTGACGAACTCGTGATCGGGACGGTCGCGCCATTGCGCCCCGAAAAGAATATCGGGCGCCTCCTACGGGTATTCGCGACCCTCGATACGGCAATCACTGCGCGGCTGGTAGTTGCAGGTGAAGGCATTGAGCGGCCCAGCCTCGAGCGATTGGCGAGCGAACTCGGTATTGCCGACCGCGTCGTTTTCGCAGGCCAGGTAGCCCCCGAAGCGGTCCTTGGCACGTTTGACTTATTCGCTTTGTCGTCCGATACAGAACAGATGCCAAATGCGCTGCTCGAGGCGATGGCGGCGAGCCGAGCAGTTGCATCGGTGGATGTCGGAGACGTGAAGAGAATCGTGTGTCGGGATAATCGCGACTTCGTCGTTGCGCGCGACGATGCCCCAGCCTTTGCCACGGCGATCTCAACGCTCCTCCGAGATCCTGAAAAGCGTCGCGCGCTCGGCGTCAGAAACCGCGAACGAGTTATCGACGCATTCTCGCAGGAGCGAATGTTCGCCGCATATTCGGAAATCTTCGCCGCCGGGAGAGGGCACTGAGGCGAGATGCATCAGCGAGTGGGTGTCCCTGTTCGCGCCCCGTGCGTGGAATCAAGTCATAGCCATTTCCCTTTTCCCAATTCCTGATCGCCGGGGTCATAAGAGATGTGCGGTATAGCGGGTATCTTCGACTATCGCGGGCAGGCCGAGATCGATCGAACCCTGCTTCGCCGCATGACCGATATCCTCGGTCATCGTGGACCAGACGGCGATGGATACCACGTCGAGCCGGGGGTCGGGCTCGGCCACCGTCGGCTAGCGATCGTCGACCTAGCGACGGGTGACCAACCGCTGTTCAACGAGGACGGGACGATCTGTGTCGTCTACAACGGTGAGATCTACAATTTTCAGCCGCTGATGGCTGAACTCGCGACGCTGGGTCATGTATTCCGCACTCGCTGCGATACTGAGGTAATTGTTCACGCTTGGGAGGAATGGGGCACGGCATGTCTCGACCGATTCAACGGGATGTTCGCCTTCGCGCTTTGGGATGCTGCGAAAGAGGTACTTTTTCTGGCGCGCGACCGGCTCGGCGAGAAGCCGCTCTACTACAGCTTCCTTTCTAAGGGTCGGCTGCTCTTTGCTTCCGAGCTGAAATCGCTGCTATTGAGCCCGCAGATCGATCGAGAGCTCGATCCTCAGGCGATCGAAGAGTTCTTCGCCTTTGGCTATGTACCCGACCCGCGCACGATCTACCGCGGCGTCCACAAACTTGCTCCGGCGCATTATCTTCTGGTCCGTCGCGGCGAGCCGCCGCCAGAACCCCGCGCCTACTGGGACCTTCGGTTTCTCGACGGCACCTCTATGCGTCGGGACGAGGTCGAAGAAGAGTTGATCGCGCGCCTGCGCGAATCGGTTCGCATGCGAATGATCGCCGACGTTCCACTCGGCGCGTTCCTCTCCGGCGGCGTCGATTCGAGCGGTGTGGTCGCGATGATGGCCGGGCTGAAACCCGAGCCGGTCAGCACATTCTCGATCTCGTTTGGCACCCGAGGGTGGGACGAATCCGCCTTTTCGCTCGAGATTGCCCAGCGCTACGGCACCGATCACCATGTCAGAGCCGTCGATCCAAATTCTTTCGACCTTCTCGACCGACTGGCGACGATCTACGACGAGCCGTTCGGCGACAGCTCGGCGATGCCGACCTTTCGTGTCTGCGCCACGGCACGCGAGAACGTTACCGTCGCGTTGTCCGGCGATGGCGGGGACGAGGTTTTCGCTGGTTACCGACGCTATCGTTGGCATTGTTTTGAGGAGCATGTACGCAGTTGGGTACCAGGAGCGTTGCGCCGCCCGTTATTTGGGTTGCTCGGCGCTGTTTATCCCAAGCTCGATTGGGCGCCACGTTCGCTGCGCGCGAAGGCGACGCTGCAGGAATTGGGGCGCGATTCTATCGAGGCGTATTTCTCGTCCGTATCTAATTGCAGTAACGCGCTTCGCCGTCGACTGTTTGCCGCGAAACTTCGGCGTGAGCTGCAGGGTTACAATGCCGCCGAGGTGCTGACATCGCACATCACGCGGTGCAACAGCGAGGATGCGCTGTCGCGGGTGCAGTACGCCGATTTCAAGACTTATCTGCCGGGCGACATCCTCACCAAAGTCGATCGCGCAAGCATGGCCAACTCGCTTGAGGTGCGTGTTCCCTTGCTCGACCATACTCTGGTCGAATGGGCGGCGCGGCTTCCCTCACATCTGAAGCTGCATGGTCGCGAGGGCAAGTACGTCTTCAAGGCCGCCCTTGAACCGCATGTCGGCAAGAAGATCCTATACCGTCCCAAGCAGGGCTTTGCCGTGCCGCTCGCCGCCTGGTTTCGCGGCCCGCTGCGCCGTCGTCTGCGGGAAATGCTTTGCGCCCCGATGTTGGCAGACTCCGAGCTGTTCGACATGGCGACGGTCGAGACGCTGCTCGATCAGCATCAGGCGGGTGAACGCGACCACAGTGCGGCATTGTGGTCGCTCTCGATGTTCGAGGCCTTTCTGCGGCAGGTCCATGGCAGTGCCGTCCGCGAAGACAATCAGGCCGAGACGGTTGCGGACGTTGTCTGATGTCTTGTTTTTCTCGGCCCGTCAAAATCAAGCCGCGATGAACTCAACGCGGGCTAGCGAAGAGCGCATCGGAAGCGTATCCTGTCTGACGTCGTCCCCGTAGCTCAGTAGGATAGAGCAACAGTTTCCTAAACTGTGGGTCGGGCGTTCGAGTCGCCCCGGGGACGCCATGCGCTAAGGATAAGGCACCGCGGCGGCGGAAATCAGATCCGGCCGCGGGCGGTCGCTGTTACTCCCTCTCGAGCTCGGCGCCCTTCGCGAGTTCGGCATAGAAATGGAACGAGTCCTTGGGTCGCCGATCGAGCGTGCTGTAATCAACGTAGACGAGGCCGAACCGTCGGCTGTAGCCGAGGCCCCACTCGAAATTGTCGAGGAGCGACCACACGAAATAACCGCGCACTGGTACTCCGGCGGCGATCGCATCGAGCACCGCGCCGAGATAGTCCCGCAAATACGCGATGCGCTGCTGGTCGCGAATGCGGTCGTCCGCCTCGACCCGGTCGGGGAACGCAGCACCGTTCTCGAGGATGTAAATCGGCAAATCGCCGCTATAGCGCTCCTTCGCTTCGAGCATCACCGAACGGAACGCGTCGGGCGCAATCTCCCAGCCCATCTCGGTGACCGGGGTCCCCGATGTCGGCGGCACGATGCCGACCTGAAAGGGATGGTCGGGATCGCGACGCACCCGCGACCTCGTGTAGTGGTTGATCGCGAAATAGTCCGGCTTGCGTCTTATTATGTCGAGGTCGCCCGACTCTATGAGCTGCTCCATTTCTGCGGCGAGCGGTTCGGGATAGTGGCCGTGGATCTGCGGATCGGGGAACGACCGGTTCCAAAGCACGTCGAGCATCAGGGCGGCGGCCTCGTCTTCCTCGCGCTCGCTGGCCGCCTCTCTGGGGTGGAAGTTATAGATATTCCCGATCAGCAGATCGGGGCGCTCCGACCGCATCGCCTCGACACCCAGCCCGTGCGCGAGGTTCATGACGTGTATCGCCCTCAGTGCGGTCATCCGTCCGCGGATGCCGGGAGCGTGGGCGCCTTCGCAATAGCCCTTCACACTCGCGGCGTTCGGTTCGTTGAACGTCGCCCAGCGCTTCACCCGGTCGCCCAGCCGCCGCACCGTCAAATGCGCGTAATCGGCGAACCAAGAGGCGACATCCCGGTTCTGCCAGCCGCCGCGGTGCTCGAGCGCCTGCGGCAGGTCCCAGTGATAGAGACAGATCCAGGGCTCGATGTCGGCAGCCATGATTGCGTCGATGAGGCGATCGTAGAATTCCAGTCCCTTTTCGTTTGGTCGACCCCTTCCCTCGGGCAGGATCCGAGGCCAAGCGGTGGACAGGCGATAGGCGCCGATGCCGAGCTGGCTCATCAGCGCCACGTCCTGCGGCCAGCGATGGTAATGGTCGCAAGCAGTATCGCCATTGTCGTCACCGAGAACCTTGCCCGGGACGTGGCTGAAAATATCCCAGATCGACGGCCCGCGCCCGTCCTCGGCGACGGCCCCCTCGATCTGGTAGGCTGCCGTCGAGGCGCCCCACAGAAAACCATCAGGAAAACTGGTCGCCATCGCGCCTTCTCCGGATCCCTGCCGGGATATGATGCCCAGCCCCGGAGCACAATCAAGCCGATCAAATATCGCAGGGGCGGCGCCAAACCATGATTTGCCGTATCACGCATAGAGCTCGGGCGGCAGGCGCGGCGCCGTCCGACCGCGGCCATGGAGATAGGACTGCCAGAAAAGACAGGCAGCCACCGAGCGCCAGGGTCGCCATGCTTCGCCGAGGCGGCGCATCTCGATCTCCTCCGGACGCGCGCCGAAGCCCAGATGATCACCGATCGCAACCTGCAGCCCAAGATCGCCGGCTGGCCAGATGTCCGGTCGTCCGAGCGCAAAGAGCAGATAAATTTCGGCGCTCCACCGCCCGATACCCTTGATGGACAGCAACTCGGCGAGGGCCGCCTCGTCCTCGGCAGCGCCAAGCCGGGCGAAATCGAATTTGCCGCTGTCGACGATCTCGGCAAGGTCGCGGGCATAGCCCATCTTTTGGCGGCTGAAACCGCAGGAGCGCAGAGTGCCGTCGTCGAGCGCGAGAAAAGTTTTGGGGACCAGCGGGCGGCAGACCCCGAGAAGCTTCTTGTGCATCGCCGCAGCGGCATCAATCGACACCTGCTGCTCGAGGATGATATGCAGCAGCGTGCCGAACCCGTTGCGGCGGCGGCGAAATCGCGGCGGCCCGGCACGCTCCAATATTTCTGCGAAAACCGGTTCGACAGTGAGTACGCTGATCCCTTCGGCCAGGCCTTCGGGCGCATAGATCGAGAGGCCCACCCCCTCTTCTGCCCCATTCACAGAACCAAGATCTTGTCGTCGCGATTGTTGGTCCATGTTCCGCCCCTCTAACGCGCGCCATCTTATGACATAGTGGGTTCGGGCCTTCAGCCGGGCTTACTCGCCGAGAGGGAGAAGGGTGCGTGTCGGTCGATCGATCAAGGTGGCGCTGGTGGCGATCGGGCTCGCCGTCCTACTGCCAGGGCTCGCATTGCGGATCTATATGGGCAGCGGGGCCGAGGATCGGCTTGGTCCGCAGGAGGTCGTGAGCATCCCCGAGCTGCGTTCGCCGCTACCGAAAACCGGGTTTCTTGCTTGTCCATGGGATTATTGCTCGGCAGCCGAAGCCGTCACGAGCCCGGTTTTCGACCTGCCATGGGACCGCTTGCGCGACTACTGGATAGAGATGATATCAGGCGAACCCCGCGTCGTCCGCGCCCTCGCCGATCTCGAACCCCGACGCTACGTCTACATCCAGCATTCGCCGGTCTTTCGTTTCCCCGACATCGTAACAGTAGAGTTGATCCCGCTAGGGCCCACCCACTCGAGCATCGCCCTGTACAGCCGCTCTCGGTATGGCGAATACGATTTCGCGAAGAACCGCAAGCGGGTCGAAAAATGGCTCTTTTTATTGCAGAAGGTGGCGCGACCGGCGCAGCTTAGCCAAGTTCGAGCTCAATAGACGCTGTCTGGCTCAGTCCCAGAGTCCGGGCTTCCGTCGATACGGGCGGCCGACGGATGGGACCGAGCCGCGGTAAAAAGTTCGGCGCCCAGCGAACGCACTCGGAGGTGCCGTCGCGAAGACCCGACTGCGAGGCGGCTGCAACAGCGCTAGGCCCCTCGGGCGCAGCAATGTGACGAGGATCACTCCGCCGACAAAACCTCCGACATGCGCCCAGAACGCCACCCCCGGGGTTCCGGGGGCCCTCGCCAGCCCGCTTACGAGCTGCATCGCAAACCACAGGCCGAGCAATATCCAGGCCGGTATGTTGACAATACGAAAGAAAATCACGATCCAAACGAAAACGTGAACGTTGGCGTTGGGATAAAGCAACAAATAAGCGCCAAGGACCCCGGCGATGGCGCCGCTCGCCCCGACCATCGGCACGTGCGCTCCATAGCTCGAAAAGGCCTGGGTCAGCGCCGCCACCACGCCGCAGCAGAGATAGAAGAAGAGAAAGCGCGCGCGGCCGAGCACGTCCTCGATATTGTTGCCGAAGATCCACAAGAACAGCATGTTGCCGATCAGGTGAAACCAGCCGCCGTGAAGGAACATGCTGGTCACGAGCGTTGCCCATGCCGGCACGACCTGGTAGGCGCGCGGCGGATGCCACAGCCCGAACAGCTCGGCCGGGATCATCCCGTAGCCGTAAAGTACCGCGGGCTCGTTTTGTCCGAGTTGCCAGAGAAACGCGCCGACGCACAGGCCAATCAGCAGATAGGTGACGATCGGGTCGCGGGCGGTCGGATTGTCGTCATAGAGCGGGACCGCAAAAATCATCTCGAGCGACCCGACGACGCCAAGCCGCTCGGGAGGCGGAAACCGGGCGTCCTCTCAGGTACCGACGAGGCCGAGCTGCGGGCTCGACGGCTCGGCGAAGCGTCGCTTCGGTATGCGTCCGGCGAGCCGCGCGAGACGCCCCCCTTCGACCCCTGCGCGCATTGCGGCAGCCATTCGAAGCGGGTCATGCGACCTGGCGATCGCGGTGTTTACCAATACAGCGTCGCAGCCGAGCTCCATCGCCAGCGCTGCATCCGAAGCCGTCCCGATGCCGGCGTCAAGAACCACCGGAACCGGGCTGCGCGTACAGATCAGCTCGATCGCCGCCGGGTTCGCGATACCCATCCCCGAGCCGATCAACGACCCCAGCGGCATCACCGCGGCGCATCCTACATCAGCTAGCTTTTGGCAGGTGACTGGATCCTCGTTACAATAGGGGAGCACGGTAAACCCGCTGCGTACCAGCTCCTCGGCCGCACGGACGAGCTGCTCGACATCGGGATAAAGCGTTTCGCGGTCACCGATCAGCTCAAGCTTTAGCCATTCTGTATTGAGCGCCTCGCGGGCGAGCTCGGCGGTCAGAACGGCATCACGCACAGTGGCGCAGCCCGCCGTATTCGGCAGCAGCCGAAACCGCCCTCCGAGGAGATCCACGAGACTCTCAGCATAGCCTTCCAAGCTGATCCGCCGGATCGAGACCGTAACGATCTGCGCGCCGCTCGTCTCTAGGCAATCGAGCAGCACCTGCTGGTTCGGGTAGCCGGCAGTGCCGACGAGGAGCCTCGACGAGAGCGCGGTGCCGGCAATCAATAACGGGTCAAGCATCGGGTAAGTTCCTGAAGCGGTTGCATCAGCCCCCGGAGAACGGGCGCACAATCTCGACGTCGTCACCCTGCGAGAGGGGTCTGGAGGGCCATTCCGACCGGCGCACGACTGTACCATTGATGGCGATGGCGAGAAAGCGCGCCGCCGGGTCGACCCCGCGGGCGACCAGCAGTTCCGCGACGGTCGTCACCGCGACTTCTTCCTCGACGCCGTTGATCCGCATCCGCGTCATCGCGCCTCCGTAGCAGTCGCCGGGCCCAACCTCTCGGCCGAGTGAAGCCGAGGGGTCAGGAAACGTTCCGGTGTGAACGGCTGCACGCTCTCCGGCAATCGGCCGGTCAAAACATAATCACTTACCGACCGGGCCGTTATCGGCGTCAGCAGGATCCCGTTGCGGTGGTGTCCGGTCGCCATCACGAGCCGATCGATGCCGCTTGGACCAAGCAGCGGCGCGTCGTCACGCGAACCCGGACGGAAGCCCACCCAGGTTTCAGCGACCGGCAGCTCCTCGATCGCCGGCACCGCACGCCACGCGCCTTCGATTAGCGCGAGCAGGCCGCCCGCCGTCACCGAGTCGTCAAAGCCGCGTTCTTCGACGGTGCCGCCGACCACGAGCCGTCCATCCCGGCGCGGCACCAGATATCCACCACGTGGCAACCACATCACGTGACGCAATAACGGCGTTTCCCGATCCATGCGAAGGGCCAGCATCTGTCCCTTGATCGGGCGAACCGGAGGCAGGTGCGATCGGGGAATACCACCGATCTCTCGCGACCAGGCGCCGGCCGCTAGAACGACGACGTCTGCACGATCGTAGCCGCGGGCGGTAACCACACCGCAAACACGCTCACGAGCGAGCTCCACTTCGCGTACAGTGCAGTGTTCGTACAGCGCGGCACCGGCTCGGCGCGCTGCTTCGGCGAGGGCACAGCCGAGCAGGCGATTTTCAACCTGATGATCTCGCAAGCTCAGCACAGCCCCTGGAATTCCGGGTCGCAAATGCGGCTCGCGGCGTCGCGCCTCGGCGCCCGACAGCCAGTCGAGTTCGAGGCCCAGGCTCCTTTGAAATTCGTAGGTAAAGCGGAGTTGTTCGGCATCGTCTCGGGTCAAAGCGACGACCATCGTGCCCTCGTCGCGATAGTCGATCGAGATCCCGGACGCGGCTTCGAGCTCGCTGGCAAAGCCAGGCCACAGCCTCTGACTTTCGAGCGTCAGCGCGAGGAGCTTCTCCTCGCCCGGCTCGGTCTCGACCGCAGCGGCCAGCATCCCGGCAGCCGCCCAGCTCGCGCCCCGCCCGGCCTCGGCGCCATCATAGACGGTGACCGGACAGCCTGACTGCGCCAGCCGCCACGCAATGCTGAGCCCCATCACGCCGGCGCCGATGACGACGGTTTTCGGGAGAGACGACGAAGTGGCGATCGGGGTAATAACGGACTCCCTTCGCCGGGCTCGCCCGGCCAGGTTCAGTGGGTTTAATCTCAGCCGTTCTTGCCGCGCCGTATTCGCTGCGTGGCCAGCCGGCACCCCAGCCTCCTGCCAATTTCGGACCTAGGCCCTGCTGATGCAAGGATTTTCTTCCGCCAGCGGAGCTGCATCGGATCCGATCAGTGTCGTCGCAACGCAGTGGAAAGCGGTGCGGCTGCGGGTTGGGAAAGCTTCGACATTGCGTCCGGGTTTCGATGTAACGACCGCGCGATCTTCCCGCGCGACCACCAATTCCACACCAGCGCTTCGGCGAGCTCGCTGGCGAGACAGCCGTAGCTCGCGTCGGTCATGTGGAGCCCGTCAGGGCCGATCATCGCGGCAGGGGCCAACTGCTGAGTTTGATCCCATTCCTGCATGATCTCAAATCGACGAAATAGGCCGACTTGGTTGCTATGGGCGATCTCTTCGATCACCCGCTCCATCTCACCCCAAGCTGGTCGCGCCAGAACCCGCCGCGCGTATTGCAGATCCATCAGGACGACGTCGATTCCGGCCTGCTTCATCCGGGAGACGCCTCGCCGGATCAGTTGCTCGTCGGTGGTCAGGTCGTCGCGCCTAAGGAGGGCATTCGTGCCGACCTGCCAGATCACCAGATCGGGATGTTCTGCGATGACGTCACGATCGAGACGGTTCAGCTCTTCGCCGACGTCCTGGCCGCCGATGCCGCGGTTGAGAACTCGGATCTCAACCGCCGGAAAACGATCCCTCAGCTCTCCCTCAAGGCGGCTGGGATAACTCATGGGCGGGGCGCTCGCCCCAATGCCTAGAGTCGAGGAAGAGCCCATCGCTACGATGGTCAGCGGGCCTCCCCGATCGATTCGCCCGGCGCTGTGATCGAGCGCTACTCCAATATTGGATAGCGCGGGTGGCACCCCGCAGCTCGAGATGCTGACGACGCCTGGTGGGTCGGCTGGCGCCGGGCCGGCCGACGCCAGCAGGACGGCAAGACCGCCGGCAAACCATTCGATCGAGCGATAGCGGATCATTGGAGCGCCACCCGGATCGCTTCCGCCAGCCTACGGCCGATGCATTCGTAGACGCTGGCTGCTAGGCTCGCCCGCTCGTCCTTGGCCACCCCGTCGAAATTGAACACGTTCTGCTCGCTCCAGTACCGCATCATCTCGAAGCGCGG
>Ga0307479_10004778_pt1 | contig 12446 bp, 12 predicted proteins | sample atmos_gasesECM4C_FD_203743 | JGI IMG/M metagenome (GOLD analysis project Ga0307479, IMG submission 203743) | Hardwood forest soil microbial communities from Morgan-Monroe State Forest, Indiana, United States - atmos_gasesECM4C_515 | ecosystem: Environmental > Terrestrial > Soil > Temperate...
GGCGGCGCTCGCCGCCAGCCCCGCCGGCCGCGTGCTGGTCGAGCAGTCGGTGCTCGGCTGGAAGGAGTTCGAGCTCGAGGTGATGCGCGACACCGCGGACAACGCCATCGTCGTCTGCTCGGTGGAGAACGTCGACGCCATGGGGGTGCACACCGGCGATTCGATCACCGTGGCGCCGCAGCAGACGCTCTCCGACCGCGAGTACCAGGCGATGCGCGACGACGCCTTCAAGGTGATCCGGCGGGTGGGGGTGGCGACCGGCGGCTCCAACATCCAGTTCGCCGTCGATCCGGCCAGCGGCCAGCGGCTGGTGATCGAGATGAACCCGCGGGTCTCGCGCAGCTCGGCGCTGGCCTCGAAGGCCACCGGCTTCCCGATCGCCAAGATCGCCGCCCTGCTGGCGGTCGGCTACACCCTCGACGAGGTCGCCAACGACATCACCGGCAAGACCTACGCCGCGTTCGAGCCGACGCTCGACTACACGGTGGTCAAGATCCCGCGCTGGGCGTTCGAGAAGTTCCCCGACACGCCCACCACTCTCGGCACTGCGATGAAGTCGGTCGGCGAGGTGATGGCGATCGGCGCCACCTTCGGCGAGGCGTTGATGAAGGGCCTGGCGGCGCTCGAGCTGGACGGCAGCTTCGCCGAGCGCGAGCGGCGCATGGGCGACCCGGTGCGGCTGCGCCAGCGCCTGGCGGTGCCCAACTGGGAGCGCCTGTTCGCGGTGTTCGCCGCGCTGCGCCAGGGGTGGAGCCCGGAAGAGGTGGCGCGGGTGTCGCACATCGACCCCTGGTTCCTGCGCGAGATCGCCGCCATCGTCGAGCTCGAGGCCGAGGTGGCGTGCTGGGACCTCGCCTCGATGCCGGCGCCGCTGCTGCGGCGCGCCAAGAGCTCGGGGCTGACCGACGCGCGCCTCGCCGGCCTGCTCCACGCCGGCGAGGCGGAGGTGGCACGGGCCCGCGCCGGCCGCGGGGTGCGCCGCATCTACCGCCGGGTGGACACCTGCGCCGCCGAGTTCCCGGCCACCACGCCCTACCTCTACTCGACCTTCGGCGAGCCCGGCGACGACGAGAGCGAGCCCAGCTCCCGCGACAAGGTGGTGATCCTCGGCTCGGGCCCCAACCGCATCGGCCAGGGGATCGAGTTCGACTACTGCTGCGTGCACGCGGCGCTGGCGCTGCGCGAGGCCGGGTACGAGACGGTGATGGTCAACTGCAACCCGGAGACGGTGTCGACCGACTACGACACCTCCGACCGCCTCTACTTCGAGCCCCTGACGCTCGAGCACGCCCTGGCGGTGATCGAGCGCGAGCGCCCGGTGGGCGTCATCGTCCAGCTGGGAGGCCAGACGCCGCTCAAGCTGGCACACGGCCTGGCCGCGGCCGGCGCGCCGCTGTGGGGCACGCCGCCAGAGGCCATCGACCTGGCCGAGGACCGCCGGCGCTTCGGCGCGCTGCTCGCCGACGAGGGGATCCTGCAGCCCGAGAACGGCACCGCCGAGTCGCTGCCGGAGGCCATCGCCGTGGCGCGCCGCATCGGCTTCCCGGTGCTGGTGCGGCCGAGCTACGTGCTGGGGGGCCGCGCCATGGCGATCTGCTACGACACGCCGACGCTAGAGCGCTACATGCGCGAGGCCGCCGAGGTCTCGCCCGGCCACCCGGTGCTGCTCGACCGCTTCGTCGAGGACGCCTTCGAGGTGGACCTCGACATGATCGCCGACCGCCGCCAGGCGGTGGTGGCCGGCATCCTCCAGCACATCGAGGAGGCGGGCATCCACTCCGGCGACTCGGCGGCGGTGCTGCCGCCCTACAAGATCTCCGCGGCCGATCAGGACGCGATGCGCGAGATCGCCCGCCGGCTCGCCATGCGCCTGGGCGTCGTCGGGCTGATGAACGTGCAATTCGCCTTGAAGGACGGCCGCATCTACGTCCTGGAAGTGAACCCGCGCGCCTCGCGCACCGTGCCGTTCATCGCCAAGGCGGTCGGGGTGCCGCTGGTGGCGGTGGCGGTGCGGGTGATGGCCGGCGAGAGCCTGGAGCAGATCGGCTTCGTCGCCGAGCCGCGCGTGCCGGGCGTGTTCGTCAAGGCGCCGGTGTTCCCCTTCCGCCGCCTGCCGGGGGTCGATCCCGTGCTGGGGCCGGAGATGAAGTCGACCGGCGAGGTGATGGGCGCCAGCACTGCCTTCGGCGGCGCCTTCGCCAAGGCCTGGCTGGGGGCGGGCCACAAGCTGCCGCTGGCCGGCGCCACTTTCCTGTCGGTGCACGACCAGGACAAGCCGGCGCTGCTGCCGGTGGCGCGGCGCCTGGCCGAGCTCGGCTTCGAGCTGGTGGCGACCGCCGGCACCGCAGCCTACCTGCGTGCCCACGGCCTGACCGTGCGCCTGGCGCTCAAGGTGCACGAGGCGCGGCCGCACATCGGCGACCAGCTGATCAACGGCGAGATCGTGCTGATCGTCAACACCCCGCTCGGCCGCGAGTCGCACGAGGACGACGCGGTCATCCGCCGCACCGCCCTGCGCTACGACATCCCCTGCATCACCACCCTGTCCGGCGCCATGGCCGCCGCCGAGGGCATCGCCGCCCTGCGCCGCGACGGTCTCGCGGTCGCCTCGCTGCAGGAGATGCACGCCGCGGCGGCGTCGCCGGCGCTGGCGCCGGCCATCGCCCATGGCGCGGGCGACCGCTAAAGCTGATTCCCGCAGCGGGGTCAGGGCGCTAGAATCACCCGAGGAGGCTTCCCATGGCGATTCCGATTCGCAAGCGGCTGCTGACCAACGACGAATTCCGTCAGATGGTAGAGACGGGCATCTTCTCCCCGGAGGAGCGGCTCGAGCTGATCCACGGCGAGATCGTCGACATGGGCGGCATCGGCAACCAGCATGCATCCTGCCTGCGGCGGCTCATCCACCTCTTTAGGCCGCTGCTCGGTCCGGAGATCATCATCGACGTCCAGGATCCCATCTCCCTGCCCGAGCAGAGGTCGCAGCCGCGGCCCGACCTGGTGCTGCTGCGCCCGCAGCAGGGCGGGTACGCCCAGCACCCGACCGCCGCCGATGTCCTCCTGCTGGTCGAGATCTCGGACAGCTCTCTGGCCTACGACCGCGGCGTCAAGGTGCCGCTCTATGCCTGCTGCGGCATTCCCGAGGTCTGGTTGATCGACGTCGCGGGCGGCGCGATCGTCGTGCATCGCGCTCCCGGAGTAAGGCGCTACCGGGAGATCCGGTCCCTGCGCGCGGGAGACACCCTGGCGCCCGCGGCGCTACCCGATGCGCGCCTCGCTGTCGCCGCGATCCTAGGGTGAGATCGGACCCTTCGCGCGGCGCACGGCCTCTCCGCCGCCGCGCGCGAGCCCAAGCCGGCCCGGCCTCAGCAGGTGCAGGTGCCGAAGGCGGTGTAGTTCGTGCAGCCCACCTGACAGCTGATCGCCGTCTTGCACCTGTCCGTGTCGCGCGCGCCCTTGGCCTGAGCGAGGTCCGCCCCCTCCAGGCGGCGGAGCGACTCGCGCGAGAGAGTCAACTTCTTCGGCAAGGTCCTCTTCATGGTGCCTCCGTGAGCGTGGTGTCTTCGTCGCGCGTGGCCCACGCGCCGGCGTGAGCCGGCGGGAAGCCCGCTTACCTTCCCAGTGCGGCGGCCGGACCGCGGCGGGACGGCAGCCGACCGCGCCAGGTTGCAGAATGCCTCGTACGCCCCGAACTGGCGGAGCGTCGGATCAGGGATCTGTACGCCAAGGACGAGCGCCTTCATGATGGGCGAAAGCGGCCATTCTCCGAGTGGTGGATTGCCCAGCGGGACCGCTTCGGGCGTGCCGATCCGCTCCCCGCGGTCTATTCGCTGTCCACCTTGCCCGGCGCCGGCTCGACGACGGAAGGCTGGACGGCGCTGCCCGCGTCCTTCGTGCCCGACCCCACGACGGACCACTTCGCGGTCTGGACGGGCAGCGAGATTATCATCTGGGGCGGGGCCAACGGTTTTGCATCGATCAAAGGAGGCCGTTACAGCCCGGCGACGGACAGTTGGACTCCAATCTCCGCGCTACGGGGGCACCAACGGCAACGTGCAGCGGAGCGGAGGCCGCTACGATCCGGAGACGGACCGCTGGACCGCGACGACGAACCAGGCTGCGCCGAGCGCGCGCAGCCTGCACACGGCCATCTGGACGGGCGACTCGATGCTGGTCTGGGGCGGCTCCGAGAGCGAACCCTTTGGTGTGCTCGGCGATGGCGGCCTCTATCATCCGCCTCGCTGACAACCCGGTCTTGACGATAGCCGCGAGGCACCGCCCGGCGCCCCGTTCCCGCCCCGCGGAAGACGTCACGAGGGCGGTCTCGCCGGTCCCGGCGGGCGGTTGACGGGTCCCATACTGCGTGATAGATTCTTGCGTCCCGCCGGTGGCTCCGTACCCGAGCCTAGCCAGGAATCGTCAGCGCGCCTCGATGAGGGGGGAGGGGGGTGGACGAGGTGGACGAGCGCCGGACGGGATCTCCCTTGGAGAGCGCGTTTATGTTCGCAGTGATCGAGAGTGGCGGAAAGCAATACCGCGTCGAGCCGGGTGACGTGCTCGACGTCGAGCTGCTGGGCACCCTCGGCCCCGAGCCGGAGAAGGGCGCCGCGGTGCGTTTCGAGCGGGTGCTGGCGGTCGGCGCCGCCGACGCTGGCACCGGCGGCACCGAAGGCGCTGCCGGCGAGAAGCGCCCGTCCGGCCCCAGGTTCGGCACGCCGCTGGTCGAGGGCGCGGTGGTCACGGCCTCGCTGGTGGGGGAGTCGCTCGGCCCCAAGATCCGCGTCTTCAAGCACAAGCGCCGCAACACGCAGCGCCGCACGCGCGGCCACCGCCAGCACCTGCACCGCGTGCGCATCGACGAGATCCAGGTGCCGTAAGGCGACCGAGACGCTGCAGCAAAGGGGTGGGAGGAGTCGCCGCAGGCGGCAGAGCTAGAAAGATAGGAGCAGCTCCATGGCACACAAGAAAGGTCAGGGCTCGAGCCGCAACGGCCGCGACTCCAACCCGCAGCACCTGGGGGTGAAGCGCTTCGGCGGCGAGCAGGTGAGCGGCGGCTCGATCCTGGTCCGCCAGCGCGGCACGCGCTTCTTCGCCGGCCAGAACGTCGGCCGCGGCAAGGACGACACCCTGTTCGCCAAGCAGGGGGGCGTGGTGAAGTTCCAGAACCGCGGCCGGCGCGGCACCTTCGTGCACGTGCTGGCGGCCGCCGGCTCCCCGGCCGCCGCCGACGCCACGCCCATGGCTGCGGAAGCCGCGGCCGCCGACGCCACGCCCGCGGACGCCGCCTCGCGATAACGTCGGGGGCGGCACCCCGGAGGCTGCCTCGTCTCCGGCGCCGGGCCGCCTCCGAGCTGCCCGCATCGCCACGGGCGGCGGGACTCCATCTTGATCTTCCTCGACGAAGCCGCCATTCACGTCCAGGGCGGGCGCGGCGGCAACGGCGTCGTGGCCTTCCGCCGCGAGAAGTACGTGCCGCGCGGCGGTCCGTCCGGCGGCGACGGCGGCCATGGCGGCAGCGTCTGGCTGCTGGGCGAGATGGGCCGCAACACGCTCTATCACCTGCAGTTCGCATCCATCTACCGGGCCGAGCGCGGCCGCCACGGCGAGGGTTCCAACCGCACCGGGCGCAGCGGCGCCGATCTCACGGTGCCGGTGCCCCTGGGGACCGAGGTCTACGACCGCGACTCCGGCGCTCGCCTGGGCGAGATCCTCGGCGACGGCGAGCGCCTGCTGGTGGCGGCCGGAGGCCGCGGCGGGCGCGGTAACGCCCGTTTCGCCACCGCTACCCACCAGGCGCCGCGCCAGTCCGAACCGGGCGAGCAGGGGGAGGAGCGCCGGCTGCGCCTCGAGCTCAAGCTGCTCGCCGACGTGGGGGTGATCGGGCTGCCCAACGCCGGCAAGTCGACGCTGATCAGCGTCGTCTCGGCGGCGCGGCCGAAGATCGCCGACTACCCCTTCACCACGCTGGTGCCGCAGCTCGGGGTGGTGGCCGAGGGGCCGCTCGCCGAGCCCTTCGTCATCGCCGACCTGCCGGGGCTCATCGCCGGCGCGGCACAGGGGGCCGGTCTCGGCATCCAGTTCCTGCGCCACGTCGAGCGCTGCCGCCTGCTGCTGCACCTGGTGGACCTCTCGGCCGGCGGCGGCGTCGATGCCGACCTCGCCGTCGTCGAGCGCGAGCTCGCGGCCTTCGATCCAGGGCTGATGCAACGGCCGCGGCTGATCGCCGGCAGCAAGCTCGACGCCGCGCTGCCGGAGCGCCTGGCCGAGCTGCCGCGCACCGCCGCCGCCCGCGGCCTGCCGTGGCTCGCGGTGAGCGCCGCCACGCGCCAGGGGATCGACCGGCTGGTGGCCGAGCTCGGCAGCCGGCTGCGCGCGGCGCGCGCGCTCCCGGCCGGCGCCGCCGCGCCGTGGAGCTCGGCATGATCAAGGTCGGGCTCTTCGGCGGCAGCTTCGATCCCATCCACTGCGGCCACCTCGAGCCGGTGAAGGAGGCGCGGCGGCGGCTCGGGCTCGAGCGCGTGATCTACCTGCCGACGGCGGTGCCGCCGCACAAGCCGCGGCGCAGCCTGGCGCCGCCGCTGGCGCGCTACGCCATGGTGGAGCTGGCGCTGCTCCACGAGGAAGGTCTCGAGGCGTCGCCGTACGAGCTGACCCTGGACCGCCCGGCCTACACCGTCGAGACCCTCGCGCACTGGCAGCGCCACCTGCCGTCGGCCGAGCTCTACCTGATCGTCGGCAGCGACTCGTTCCGCGAGCTGCCGCACTGGGTCCGCTGGCGCGAGATCGCCGCCGCCGCGCGGCTGGTGGTGCTGTCGCGGCCAGGCTGGGAGCTCGGCGACCTGGCGCGGCCGCCGGCGGCGGCGGCGGACGGGCAGGCCGCGGCGGACAGGCAGGCCGCGGCGGACGGGCAGGCGGCCGCGGACGGGCAGGCGTTGGCGGCCGCGAACGCGCAGGCGGCGGCGGAGGCAGCGGAGCTGGCGGCGCTGGCGGCGAGCGAGCGGGTGCATCTTATCGATCAGCGCCCGTACGAGGTTTCCTCGACGCGCCTGCGCGAGATGCTGGCCCGCGGCGAGCGGCCGCCCGCCGGCTGGATGCCCGGATTGGTGGTAGACTTCGTGCAAAAGTACAGCCTGTATCGATGAAGGCCCAGCCCCAGACCGTTCCCGACACCGCCGCCAGAGTCCGTGAGGCCGTCGCCTCGGCCGAGGATCGCAAAGCGATCGACCTCAAGGTCCTGCACCTCGAGAAGGTGAGCGACTTCACCGACTACTTCCTGATCTGCAGCGGCGGCAGCGAGCGCCAGGTGCAGGCCATCGCCGATGCGGTGCAGGAGAGGCTGCGCCGCGACCACGTGCGCCCGCTGCACGTCGAGGGCTACAACCGCGGCCAGTGGGTGCTGCTCGACTACGGCGACCTGGTCGTCCACGTCTTCCAGGAGGAGCCCCGCCGGTTCTACGCCCTCGAGCGTCTCTGGGGTGACGCTCCGGACGTGACCGCCGCCTTCCGCGCTTGACCCCGGCCGATCCCGTCGCGACGTCGCCTGGCGCGCCGCCGGCGCCGGCGCCGGCCCCGCTCTCCCTGCGGCGCCTGCTGCACGACCATCCGGCGCTGGCCGCCAGCCTGCGCGGGGTCGAGCGGGCTGCCGCCACCGACGCCCCGGTGCTGATCCTGGGCGAGGCCGGCAGCGGCCGGTCCAGCCTGGCGCGGGCGCTGCACGCCGCCAGCCGGCGAGCGGCGGGGCCGCTGGTGGAGGTCGACCCCGGCGCGCTGCCCAGCGCGCTCTTCGAGAGCGAGTTCTTCGGCTACCGCGCCGGGGCGTTCACCGGCGCCGCCGCCGCCGCCGAGGGACGGGTGGCGCGGGCCGCCGGTGGCACCCTGGTGCTCGACCACGTCGAGGAGCTGCCGCTCGCCAGCCAGCCCAAGCTGCTGCGCCTGCTGGCGGAGCGGCGGTACGCGCCGCTCGGCGGCGACGAGGTCGCGGCCGACGTCCGTTTCGTCGCCATCGGCCCGGAGGACCTCGCCGAGCGGGTGGCGCGGAAGACCTTCCGAGCGGACCTCTACTACCGCCTGGAGGTGGTCGCCTTCCGGCTGCCGCCGCTGCGCCAGCGTCGCGCCGACCTGCCGGCGCTGCTCGACGACCTGCTGGCCGACCTCGGCGAGCGCTTCGCACGCCCCGGCCTCGCGCTGGCGCCGGCCGCGCGCGCCTGGATGCAGGAGCATCCGTGGCCCGGCAACCTGCGCCAGCTGCGCAACGTGCTCGAGCGCGGCCTGATCCTCGCCGGCGCACCGGCCGGGGCCAGGGCCGGCGCCGCCCGGGGGGGCCGCGAGGCATCCGCCGCCGACCCCGGCGATCTACCGCCGCCCCTGGACCCGCCGCCGCCGGACGGCGCCCCGGCGGCGCCGCGGCCGCTGCTCGAGGTCGAGAAGGAGCACATCCGCGCGGCGCTCGCCTACACCCGCGGCCACCAGGGCCGCGCCGCCGCCCTGCTCGGCATCAGCCGCAAGGCGCTGTGGGAGAAGCGCCGCCGCTACGGCATCCCTTAGCACCCCCCACCGGGGGGGCCCTGTTTTCCGGCCCGCGCCCGGAAACTCAGCCAGGTACGGCTTCGGCGCCGGGGTCGGCGAGCGAGTCGAGCAGGTCGTCGGGGAGGCTCAGCCCGGGGTGGACGTTGCGGCAGCGCTCGGTGAGCTGCCGCAGCTCCATCTCGGCGAGGCTGCCGAAGGCCTCGACGATGGCGGGGTCGAGCTGCTGCCCGGCCACCCGGTGCAGCTCGGCGATGGCGGCGCCGTGCGTGCGTGCGCGCCGGTACGGGCGGTCGGAGGTGATGGCGTCGTAGGTGTCGGCGACGGCGAAGATCCGGGCGGCCAGCGGGATGTGCTCGCCGGCGAGCCCGCGCGGGTAGCCCTGGCCGTCCCAGCGCTCGTGATGGTTGTAGACGATGTCGATGGCGGCGGGCTGCAGGAAGCTGACCTCGGCCAGGATGTCGAAGCCCCAGGTGGGATGCTGCTTCATGATGTGCCACTCGGTGGCGGTGAGCGGCCCCGGCTTGCGCAGCACGCTGTCGGGGACCGCCATCTTGCCGACGTCGTGGAGCAGCGCCCCCCACTCGATCGCCTTCACCTGCTCCGGCGACAGGCCGAGCGCCCGCGCCAGCGCCATGGCGTAGAGGGCGACCCTGAAGGAGTGGCCGGTGATCTCGTGGTCGCGGGCGTCGGCGGCGGTGACCACCGCGCCGACCGCCTCGACGTAGGAGCGCTCGCGCGCCCGCTGGGACTCCGCGAGCGAGCGCAGCAACGCGCGGAAGGTCTCCTCGATGAGGACCACGTCGCGGTTGCCGCCCGAGCTGGGGAAATCGCTGGCGAGCTTGCCGGTGCGGGCCATGGCCGACATCGTCTCGGCGAGCCGCCGCAACGGCACCGAGATGCGCTCGACCGCCATCCAGGCGCCCAGCGATGCCAACAGGGCGGCGCCGAGCCCGCCGAGCAACACCTCTCCCAGGCGCGGCTCGATGCCGCGGCCCAGCAGCTCGATGGTCGCGAGCATGACGAGCAGGATCGCCAGCACCACCACCACCGACGCCAGGAGGCCTTTGGATCTCCGGCTCAACCGGCTCCGCTCCCGAGCGATTCCATCGACGTCACAGGCACCTCAGTGCTGCACAAAAGCACACGTCCAACATTCGACGAGGCGAGCGACTCTCTACTAACTGTAGTGCACCTGGGCGCCCGAATCGTGTCAACGATTACATCAGCGGCGGCACCCGTCTCAGCTCCCCGCCGCCAGACGCGCCAGCGTGGCGATGGCGTGATCGCACTCCTCCTCGGTGTTGTAGAAGTGCGGCGACAGCCGGATGCCGGCGCGCGGCCGGTAGTCGCACATGATCTCCCGCCGCAGCAGCTCCTGGCAGAGCCGCTCGGCCTCCTCGTGCCACACCGAGACGGTGCCCGCCCGCCGCTCCGGCTCGCGCGGCGTGCGCACCTCGAAGCCGGCGTCCACGGCGGCGTCTATCAGGTGCGTGGTGAGTCGCAGGGAGCGCTCGCGGATGCGCCTGGCGCCGACGCCGGCGACGATGCGGTAGCCGGCCCGGCAGGCGTAGAGGGCGGGGATGTTCGGCGTGCCGTTCAGGAACCGCCAGGGGGTGTCGGCGGGCTTGATCGGTCCCGGCCGGAAGGCGAACGGCTCCTCGTCGGCCTGCCACCCGGTGAGCGCCGGCAGCAGCTCCCGCGCCAGCTGCGGCCGCACCCAGAGGAAGCCGGCGCCCGGGCCGCCGCAGAGCCACTTGACGGAGCCGCCGGTCGCGGCGTCGACGCCCCAGGCGGCGAGCTCGAGCGGCAGCACGCCGGCCGACTGGTAGACGTCGAGCAGCAGCACCGCGCCGACCTCGCGGCAGCGGCGGGCGATGGCGGCCGCGTCCTGCACGAAGGCGCTGCGGAACAGGGTGTGGGAGACCGGCACCAGCCGCGTGCGCTCGTCGATGGCGGCGAGCAGGCGCTCGGTGGGGACGCCGATGCCGTCGTCGGAGGGCACCATGACGATCTCCGCGCCCTTGCGCCGCTCGCCCTCGGCGAGGTACATCACGTTCGGGAAGTTGAGCTCGGTATAGACGATGCGGTTGCGCGCGGGCGGATAATCGAAGCAGGAGAAGAAGACCGCCGCCGCCACCGACACGTTCTGGTGCATGGCGATCTCGCCGGCGCCGACGCCGAGCAGCGGCGCCAGCAGGTCGCCGGTCTCGGCGGACATCTCCCACCACCCCTCGTGCCAGGCGCGCACTCCCCGCTCGTCCCACTCGCGCGCGAAGGTCGCGAGCTCGTCGCGGACGCCGCGCGGCATGGCGCCCAGCGAGTTGTTGATCAGGTAGGTGGTGCGCTCGAGGATCGGGAACTCCCGCCGCAGCGCCAGCAGGTCGTCGGTCACGGCGTCACCTGCCTTGCCACCGTGCCGGCCGCTTCTCGAGGAACGCCTTGACCCCCTCCTCCTTGTCGGCGGTCGAGAAGCAGAGGCAGAAGAGGTCGCGCTCGTAGAGGATGCCCTCCTCGATCGGCAGCCGCTGGCTGGCGCGCACCGCCTCCTTGGCGACGCGCACGGTCAGCGGGCTCCTGGCCGCGATCCTGGCCGCCAGCTCCAGGGTCTTGACAAGCAGCTCGTCGTGCGCCACCACCATCTCGACCAGGCCGATCTCCCTGGCCTCGGCGGCGCCGATCATGTCGCCGGTCAGCACCAGGCGCATGGCGTGGCCGATGCCAGCCAGCCGCGGCAGCCGCTGGGTGCCGCCGCCGCCCGGGATCAGGCCGAGGTTGATCTCGGGCTGGCCGAAGCGGGCCTTCTCCGAGGCGATGCGCAGGTCGCACGACATCGCCAGCTCGCAGCCGCCGCCCAGGCAGAAGCCGTTGATCATCGCGATCACCGGCTTCGGGAAGGCGGACATGACGTCGAAGATGCGCGGGCTGCGCATGGCGTAGCGCTGGTCGAAGGGCGTGCGCCCGGCGAACTCGCCGATGTCGGCGCCGGCGATGAAGGACTTCTCGCCGGCGCCGGTGATCACCACCACCCCGACGCCGTCGTCGTGCTCGACCTCGGCCAGCGCCGCCAGCATGTCGGTGCGCACCTGCTCGTTCAAGGCGTTCATCTTGTCGGGGCGGTTCACGGTCAGGATGGCGACGCGTCCCTCCCGCTCCAGCAGAATCGTCTCGGCCATCGGCGTCTCCTCGTCGGATGTCGTGCGCGGATGTCGTGCGCGAATGTCGTGCGCGAATGTCGTGCGCGTTCGTGCGGCGCCTCTTCTTCAGCGGTGCCGCCATTCCGGCCGCCGCTTGGCGAGGAAGGCGTCGACCCCCTCGCGCATGTCGGCGAGCCGCGTCAGCTCCTCCCTGTACAGGCGCTCGGCGGCCGCCAGCGCCTCGGCGAACGGCAGGTCGCGGCCGGCGGCCACCGCCCGCTTGATCAGGCGCAGCACCGGCGCGCTCTTGCCGGCGAGCTCGGCGGCGAGGCGGGCGCAGCCGTCGTCCAGCCGGCCGGCGGGCAGCAGGCGCTGGACCAGGCCGAGCTCCGCGGCGCGGCCGGCGCCGATCGGCAGGCCTGTCGCCAGCAGCTCGAGCGTCCGCCCGGCACCGAGGCGCGCCGGATAGAGCGCCGCCGCGACGGGCGGGAAGCAGCCCAGGTCCACCTCCGGGTGGCCGAAGCGCGAGTCCTCGGTGGCGATCACCAGGTCGCAGGCCATGGCCAGCTCCATGCCGCCGCCCAGGCAGTGGCCGGCGACCGCCGCGACGGTGATGGCCGGCAGGGCGCGCAGCCGCTCGACGGCCTCGCGCACCGCGGCGAGCATGGCGTCGACCCGCCCGGGGACGTGGTCCTGGACGGCGGTGCCGGCCGAGAAGGCGCGTCCGCCGCCGCCGCGCACGAAGACCGCGGCCAGCTCCTGGTCGCCAGCGAGCGCGTCGAGCGC
>Ga0307479_10004779_pt1 | contig 12446 bp, 12 predicted proteins | sample atmos_gasesECM4C_FD_203743 | JGI IMG/M metagenome (GOLD analysis project Ga0307479, IMG submission 203743) | Hardwood forest soil microbial communities from Morgan-Monroe State Forest, Indiana, United States - atmos_gasesECM4C_515 | ecosystem: Environmental > Terrestrial > Soil > Temperate...
TACGTGCACCCGCCACGTTGTTTACGAAAGGTTCTCCCTTGGTCAGATATGCGCCGTTCTGGTTAACTCCGCTGGAGCCTTTCCACCAGATCCATTGGCCGCCGTTATGGTCGTATTCCCAAATGTCGTCAAGGAATCCGGTTCCCTGCGTCGCACTGGAGGCGTATCCCCAACCCCCGAAGAAGAAGAGATCTCCGTCTGCGTTAACCCAGCCCACCGCACCCCATCGTGAGCCCGGAACGTTGGCCGCTGCCGCGACGGTCTGCGTGCCGTAGGTGCCGGTCTGGTTCGCTGCGTTCCCGCCGGAAACCCAGGTCCACTGGCCACCGGTAAACTCCCAGAGGTCATTGAGTATCGCACCTTCTGGTGAGCCCGTACCGGTAGAGTCAAAGCCAAATCCGCCAAAAAGCCAGACGTTACCTGACGCATCCACCCAAAGGATGCCTGCCTGGCGGCCACCCGGCGTGCCGCCAGGGGTTCCCTTTGTGCCGTAACTTCCGTTCTGATTGGCTAGGTTGGAATTTGCCGGTCCCAGCCATGTCCACGTCTTTGCGGTCGGATTGAAGGACCAGAGATCATTCAGCAAGCCGATCTTGCCGGCTGAGTCCAAGCCCTGGCCACCGAACAGTAAGAGATTGCCAGTGGTCGGGTCCTTGGCAGTAGCTGCGGCCCAGCGGCCTCCGGGACCACCTCCCGTTGTTCCTGGCGCGGCCGGATAGGTCCCAATCTGGTTGCCGATGCTTGAGCCCGCCTCGAAGTTCCAGGGGCAGGAGCTCGTGCCCCCGCCAGCGGCGTCAATCGAGTTAGCGGCGGGCGTGCATTCCCAAACGTCGTTCAGTAAGGTATTGTCAAGATTAGTTGAGCCATCGTATCCCTGGCCACCAAACATCCAGAGATTGCCCGAATTGTCCGTCCAGGCCGAGCTTCCCCACCTTGAGCCTGGCTGGCCCGCGCCGGGTGCGGTGGCAGGATAACCGCCCGCAACATTCTCATCTTCGAGAGGTATGGGCAAAACTTCTGTGTTACCAGCCAAGTCGACGAAGGTGGGCATATTCGCAGGGAGCCATCCTACGCCTGGGTCATAAACCCAGAGGTCATTCAGAAAGCCGGCGAGCTGCTTGCCGACGGGAGACGGAAAGGGGAACCCGAGCCCTCCAAACAGCCATTTCCTACCGAGGCTGTCGGTCCAAGTGGCCGCAAAGTCCCTGCCGCCTGGTACGCCCAAATCAGGTGGAGGGATTGAGTTGAAAGGAATTAAAGGCGTCGTGATCGACGCGTAATTGTTGGCAGCGTTGGTCGTGGAGATGTACCACGTCTTCCAATTCCAATCGTTGTGCTGGCAATCGACAATCACGTTGGAGACGTTGCCGGTCGCTATGCCAGTGTCGTTGAAGATATTGCAAGGCTGCGGCTGGCTGGAAGGCGGAAGAAACATGGTGACGTTGTAAATGCCGCCATTCGTTATGGCGGTGGGAAAGGTGAAGGTGGTATCGCCAGTAACGAGAAGGTTGTCACCCGCGTTGTCCTGGAGTTCGAGGGTGTCGCCGGTCGTTTGTACAAGGCCGACCACCTCGCCGCCGATGGAGAAGCCTGGTTGCGAACAGATTATGTTCACGTTTGTGACGCTGCCACTTATCGTGCCGCTGCCGTTTACGACCGTACACGTCTGCACCGGAGTCTTGGGTTGGTTGAGAATAGTCACCGCGTAAGCGGCCCCGGCGAGGAGGGGCGTGGCGAAGGTAAAATTAACGTTCCCTGTTCCGCTGACCACAAGATTATCGCCGCTATTATCCTGCAACGTAAGCCCCGTCCCGAGTAGACCGGAGACTGAGCCGCCGACAGTGAAAATCGGTGCGCAAACCACCTGTATGTTCGTCACGTTGGCAGTAGCCGTCCCCGTGCCGTTTGTCACGCTGCACGTCTGAGTTGGGCTGGATGGCTGAGTCTTGATGATGACGTTATAGGTGCCGCCGCTGGTGATCGTGGTTTTAAACGTGAACGCCACCGTGCCCGTGCCCGTGACGGTCAGGTCATCGCCACCATTATCTTCAAGAACAAGCCCCGTCCCCTTAAGGCCGAGAACCGAGCCGCCAATGGTGAAGGGTCCTGTGCTCCCGCCGGAGCCTGATCCCGAACCTCCACCGGAGCCCGAACCTCCACCGGAGCCCGAACCTGAACCTGAGCCCGACCCCGACCCAGAGCCTGACGCTCCGTGAAATCCGCTACACGCGGACAGAACCAAAGCCAGTAGCGTTGGAACAAGGAACCACACCGATTTTTGGCCGGGCTTCATAATGCGAATCTCCTCGCTTCACAATTTCCGCGGCCGCAGGCTCAGCAGACCGCTGCGACAGCTCCAGGCCTCAAAAAGACCAATGACCTGGACTAAGTCGGAGCCGAAAGACTGCGGAAGCCATACCGAACGGCTTTGTCAAGCAAGGTACTGGTAATCCTGTAACGACGCAATTCCCGCGAAACCAGCTGTGTTTAGAGCGGTAATAACGAATTGCCGGTACCGCGAAAGGTGCGAATTCCCCTAGCCTGTGATCTTCTGCGCTTGCGGAGCCTAGGCTGGCTTTCCGTTTTCTGCGGGGGCCGAGAACACCGCACCGGACTGCCCGTCAGTGATAAGCTGCACAGAAATAAAGAGTTAGGAAACACGAAGGCGGCGGCAGACCCATGAATCGGAGGATAAATTGGGGACGTTCTTGAGCCTTGCTTGTTGGAGTCTTGCCGCGCTGCGCGTTACTTTCGCGCTGCTTGCATCCGGCGGCGCAACGTCTCATGGAGTCGCCGCCGCACGTCCTCAGGGAGCTCAACCATTTCGGAGTCGCAGAAAATGTCGATGGTCAGCTTAGTCTGATCGATAATTACCTGGCAGTCCTTGCAGTCCGCCAAGTGAGCCTCGATCGCACGCCGCAATGTCGTATCGAGGTCACCATCGAGGTAATTCGAGATTTCGCGGATGACCGCCTCGCAAGTCAATGTGAACCATCCTTGCGGAAATACCGGTCCAGCTTCTGCCGCAGCCTCAGCCGCGCGCGCAGCAACCTGGACTTCACCGCCGCCACTGAAATTCCCACGGTAGAGGCGGTTTCTTCCGTGGACAATCCTTCTATGTCGCGCAGCACAAACACAACTCTAAAATCGGGCGAAAGCTGGTCGATCACCCCGTTCAGGATGTCGCGCATCTCCGATTGTGCATAACGCTGCTCGGGACTCGGGCCCCAATCCTCGATATCCCGCGGGATCATCTCCTCGTCGCCCTCGATTGGCTCGTCGAGCGAGAATTGATTGGGGCGCCGCTTCCGCAGACGCATCAGCGCTTCATTTGCGGCAATGCGCACCAGCCAGGTGTAAAAACGGGAGCCTTCCTCGAAGCCGTTCAGGTGCGAATACGCCTTCATGAACGCATCTTGCATGGCATCTTCCGCGTCTTCGTTATTCCGCGTGATGTTCATGGTCAGGCGAAAGATTTTCTTTTCGTAGCGGCTAACCAGCTCCTCGAATGCGGATTGGTCGCCGCTCTTCGCCGCGGTGACGAGTTCGTGCTCGTCATCGCGCGCGATCTTGGAAGGAAGCCGATGTGGATTGGGTGTGCTCAAAGGATGCAGCTTCGAGGGTATGAACAGCAACCCCACTTGGATGCTTTCTCTCGTTAAAGTAGCACAAAGCAAAGCCGCACCTGGTAGCAAGCTTTTGGATGAGGTGCCAGGGGCGCTCGATTCCGAAAAGAATTTATACCTAACCGTTGTTCTATAAATGAGGACGGCAGGTTGACAGGTCTAGGCCACAGCGTTACAGTGTCGAACGAACGTTCGACAAAGAGGCGATGGCCGCTCGCACTCCATTTCCGCGCGATTCCGAAGCCAAGCTCCAGCATATCCTTCACCATGCCGCAAATGTGTTCGCCGAGCTCGGCTATGAACGCGCTTCCATTCGCGACTTAAGCAGAGTCACCGGCGTCTCACTGTCCGGCCTTTATTATTATTTTCGCAGCAAGCAGAACCTGCTCTATCTAATTCAGTTGAAGGCGTTTACGGACATTCTGCAAAGCCTCCAAAATCGTTTGCTGGGCGTCTCCGATCCCCAGGAGCGCTTCCGAATTTTCATCCATAACCATTTGGAGTACTTCCTTTCGCATCCCGCGGAGATGAAAGTCCTTTCGCATGAAGAGGATGCTCTCGAGAAACCCTATCGTAGTGAAATCGCCGCCATTAAGCGACGCTATTACAACTTGGCTCGCGAGATTTTCGACGATCTGCTCGGCGAGCGTTCTGGAGCCGGCGTGAATCCGCGTATCGCTGTGCTGAGCCTATACGGCATGATGAATTGGATTTACAAATGGCATAACCCCAAAGTGGATCCGGATGCCCGCCAACTTTCCGAGAATATCGCCGCGATCTTCCTTTACGGCGTGCTGAATAGCCCGAAATCAACGAGGCATAGCAGGGAATCCGATCTGACGCTCGAGCGAGTGGCTATCGGCAAATAGACTTTCCAGATTTCTGAGGAGAAGCCAATGGCAACGACGACGGCGGTGGGCACGAAAGACTTGATCAAGTACAAAGTCGAAGACGGCATTGCCATTCTTGAAATGGACGATGCTCCCGCGAACACCTACACCTACGAGATGATGCTCCAAATCGACGCGGCTATTTTGAGGGCGCGCATGGATGAAAACGTTCACGTCATCGTCGTTCGCGGAGCGGGCGAGAAATTTTTCTCGGCGGGCGCGAGCATCCCGATGCTCACCAAAGCCGATCCTCAGTTCAAATACTATTTTTGCCTGCACGCCAACGAGACGCTCTCGCGTCTCGAGCAGACTCCCAAGCTCGTGATCGCCGCTTTGAATGGCCACACCGTCGGCGGCGGCTTGGAAATCGCCCTGGCCTGCGACATTCGCATCGCCAAAAAGGAGGGCGGCAAGATCGGTTTACCGGAAGTCAACCTCGGCGTGCTTCCGGGCACTGGTGGCACGCAGCGCCTTTCGCGAGTCATTGGGCGCTCCAAGGCGCTTGAGCTGATGGCTACAGGCCAAACGTTCAGCTTCGAGGAAGCGCTCGAAATGGATCTGATCCATTACATCTACGAACGCGAATCATTCTGGGACGACGTGATCACGTATGCGAAGCAATTCTGTCCGCCCAACAAGGCCTCGCGCGCCGTAGGCCGCATCAAGCGGGCCGTCGTCACCGGAAGCGAAATTCCTTTTGCTGAGGCGCTGGGCCTGGAGCGGGAACTGCAACAGCTTCTTTTCACCAGCGAGGATGCCAAGGAAGGCCTGGCCGCGTATGTGGAGAAGCGCGTAGCCAATTTTAAGGGTAAGTGACAATTTGCGCAGCAACCCTGAACATCTAAGCGCCCAAATCGGGACTAAGCTGGCTGCATGCGTACACTGCCTGACCATCTCCGAAAAGGGATGAAGCTCGTGATTGTAGGATATCATCCAACCGAATCGTCGGTCCGGGTTGGCCACTATTACGCCGGCCGTGAAAATGAATTCTGGCCGTTGCTCTTCGAGAGCGGCGTGGTGCCGGAGCCGTTCGATTATCGCGACGATAAGCGCGTCATCGAATTCGGTATCGGCTTAACCGACCTGGTGAAGCGTCCTTCCAAGGCGGACGAAGAGCTTTCACGGGAGGATTTTGCCGAGGGACGCATCGTTCTTTCCCAAAAACTTGAAGAATTCGCTCCCCGCGTGGTCGCGTTTAACGGAAAACTGACCTACGAACAGTTTGCGCAGCGCAAATGCAAGTACGGTCTGCAGAAGGAATCCCTATATGGGGCCCGCGTCTTTGTGTTGCCGGCGACTCCCTCGGTCAATGGCAAGGGAAGATCGGAGCAGTTGCAACACTTTCGGAAATTGGCTCAATTGATCAAGCGCGTGGAGAAGGAGCGCGAAGCTAAGGCATCTTATAGCTTCAGCGAAGAACCCGCATGAGCACGACGTCGCCAGCAGTCCAAGAGAATCCCCTAGTCCTGGAAAAACGGGACGCTGGCGTCGTCACGTTGGTCATGAACCGCCCAGACCGCATGAACGCTCTCAATCAGGATTTGGCTGTGGCGCTGAACAAAGCCTTAGACTGCTTGAGTGCCGATGAAGACGTTCGCGTAGTTGTTCTCACCGGGGCAGGTCGCGCCTTTTGCGCTGGCGGCGACCTCGGCGTCATTGGCAAAGGCCACCGCGAAAAGAATGCCGCGGAGCTGCAGCCTATTTTGCGTTCCGGCATGCAAATCGCGTTGAAGATGCGCACCATGCGGCAGCCGGTGATCGCCGCGGTTCACGGTGCCGCAGCCGGAGCCGGCATGAATATCGCACTCGCTGCTGATATACGCATCGCTTCTGAAGAGGCCACCTTCGGCCAAAATTTCGCTAAAGTAGGTTTGTTCCCGGATTATGGCGGCACGTTTTTTCTCCCCGAGCTGGTTGGACCCTCAATCGCCGCTGAAATGTTCTACACCGGCGACATGATTGACGCCGCGACTGCCTTGCGACTCGGGCTAGTCAACCGCCTTGTGCCTTTTGCGCAGCTCGAGGCGGAGGTCAGCGCGCTGGCACAGAAAATCGCCCAAGGTCCCCCAGTCGCTATTCGCGCCATCAAGCGAATGCTCTTTGGCAGTTCGCGAGAAAAACTCGACCGAGCTCTGGAGCGTGAAGTCGAAGAGCAAATGAAATGTTTTCAGTCTGAAGATTGTGGCGAAGGAATAGCCGCATTCTTTGAGAAGCGCAAGCCGAAGTTTCGTGGGAAATGAGCCGGCCTGAGTGATCACAACTTTTTTGTTTCTGCGTTTTCCAGCCACAAGAGTCAGATTATTCAACCTTCTCGGGGGTAGAGCAAATGCCTGCAACACGACTATCAACGTTTGACGACTGGGTGGACCTGTTCCGCGTTTGGCAGAACGACATCGGCGTCAATTACCCAGAAATCATGAATTACAAATTTGAAGCCAAGTTCGGCCCCACGCGCTCCAACGAAATCGAATTCGGCGCGTACAAAGGGCGTCCCAAATGGGAGAAAGTGATGCAAGTTCCCGACCAGCGCATGCGCGACGCGCTGCTCAACCTGATCGTCTATCAGGGCGACACGGAATTTGCCTCCGTCGAGCAGCAGCGGCGCCTGTTTGAGAATTCGCCGTCCGAGCACGACCGCCAATCCCTTTGCCGCGTAGTCACCGAAGAAATGCGTCACGGCTGGCAAATGTGCCACCTGCTCATCAACCACTTCGGCTACGGCGGCCGCGTCGAAGCGCAAAAAATGCTGGAGCGCCGCGCCTTCGATCAAAAGCGTTTGCTGGGCGCCTTCAATCAGGATGTGAACAACTGGCTAGACTTCTTCACGTACACCGACTTTGTCGATCGCGATGGTAAGTATCAGCTCACGATGCTGAGCTACTCAGGCTTCGCGCCGCTCGCACAATCGATGATCCCCATGCTGAAGGAAGAGTCCTTCCACCTCGGCACTGGCCAAGATGGGATCAAGCGCATTGTGAAAGCCGGCGCGATTCCTTCGGCGATTATCCAAAAGTTCATCAATAAGTGGATTCCCGTGAGTCTCGATCTCTTCGGTGTGGACAAGTCCAGCTCTGCCCATTGGTTCTACGTCTGGGGACTCAAGGGTCGCTACGACGAGCCCAGCGCTAAAATGGAAGCCAATCTCGAGCGCATGAATGAGCACAGCCGCGAGCTTTACCACCACGAATGCAAGAAGCTCGTGGAAATGATCAACAAGAATCTCCAACCGGGACAAACGGCCCTCTACGTTCCGGACATCAAGTTCAACCGCTTTATCGGCGAATTTGCCCGTCAGCCCTACAGCGTGACCGGCGATTTGCTATCGCCAAAAGAATACGAGCAGCACTTGCTCGAAATGCTGCCGCAAGAAGCCGACGTGAAACTCGTCAACGAAATCCAAGCCGTCGAGAAGCAATGGATTTCACCCAAGGGCTCGATTCAATAAGCTGCCGCTGTACGGCCGACGAACTGTAGCGGCCACCTTCAGGTGGCCTGCCCGCGCCTCTCACCGGGCGGTCCAAAGACCTTGCAACTTCAATTCCGGCTAACAAACGAACTTATGACGAACAAGTCCACCGCGAAACTCAGCGACCGAATCCTCATCCGCCAAGGCGACCTCACCGAAATGGACACCGACGCCATCGTGAACGCCGCCAACAACGATCTGATTCTTGGCGCGGGCGTCGCCGGGGCCATCCGCCGCAAAGGCGGTGACGAAATCCAGCGCGAGTGCGACGCCATCGGCAGCATTCCCCTGGGATTCGCTGCCATCACCACTGGCGGTAAGCTCAAGGCCAAAATACGTCATTCACGCTGCGAGCATGGGCCTCGGCGGTCTCACCAACGCTGACACGCTGCGTGGCTCGACCGCTCATTCTCTGCGTCTCGCCGCCGAGCGCGGCCTCAAGAGCATCGCCTTCCCGGCCATTGGCACCGGCATCACCCGCTTCCCCATGCAGGAATGCGCTGAAATCATGCTAGAAGAAGCGATGCGCCACTTGGAAGGAGACACCTCTCTACAATCCGTTTACTTCGTCTTGTTCGATGAGGCGGCCCGCGACATATTCGCCGCCACCTGGAAACGAATGCAGTCCGGAGCGGGCAAAGCCACCTCAACGTAATTTCCTTATCCCAACCGAATTGACTTCTGACGCTCGGTATGTTGCACTCACTCGCTCAATCGGCGAGGTGTTTTGTGGGTTCCAAAATCTTTGTGGTGCTGTTGTCTTCACTTTTTCCATTCGTTTCTTACGCGCAATCCCCAAGTGCCAAAAGCTCAGATCCGCAAGTGGTCCACTATCAAACCAGCATCGATACGGTGAAATACGTCTTCGGTCCCGGCGCGCCCGTGGCCAGGCTCAAAGCCGGCGGCATTCTCGAGGCCAATTCGCTCGATTGCTTCGGCAACGCCCTGCAAAAGCCCGGCGACTCTTTTTCTTTAGTCAAGGGCGACAATCCGCTAACGGGCCCCTTCTACATCGAAGGCGCCGAGCCCGGCGATACGCTGGTCGTGCACATTCTCGACCTGCAGGTGGACGGCAAACAGGGCGTCGGCACCTTTTCTCCCGGTTTCGGAGCCATCAACAGCACGCATTACACACCGATGCTGGAAGACAAGCCATTGGCCGAAAAGATCTGGTTCTATCCCATCGACCACGCCGAGAAAACCGCCACGTTCCAGGCGCTGGACTCCAGCTACAAAGTGAAAATTCCATTGCATCCTTTTCTCGGCTGCATCGGCGTCTGTCCCGCAAATGGAGAGGCGCGCAGCTCCATTGTTCCCGCCGAATTCGGCGGCAACATGGACGCCCCGGAGGTTTCCGCCGGCAACGTCTTGTATCTGCCGGTGAATGTCCCTGGCGCTCTTTTCTATTTTGGGGATGGACACGCCGCCATGGGCGACGGCGAGATCGCCGGATCCGCCATCGAAGTGCCCATGAAGGTCCGCTTGCAGTTCGATGTCGTGAAAGGGAAGAGAACCGGCTGGCCTCGCTTTGAAAACGAAAAAGAAATCATGGCCACGGGAATCTATCGCCCGGTCGATGATGCCGTTCGCATCGCCTTCACCGAGCTAGTTTCCTGGATTCACGCCGACTACGGCCTGTCCCAGCTCGACGCCTACGAGCTCCTCTCCAAAGTAGGCAAAATCCACCTAACCGAAATGGTCGACCCCAATTATGTGGTCGTCGCCTCCGTAGAGAAAAAGTATCTGCCTCCAAAAAAGTAGCACAGGCACTCCTGCCTTTTGGAGTGCGGCGGACTTGCCGCCGCTTTTGCGATTTAAACCTCACCGACCTAGGCCACTCTGTGCGGAAACCGATCATTGCAGCCACCGGCTGGTATTGCCATACTTTGATCGATGTTCACCGAGGCCGTCCTCGACCACTTCCGCAACCCGCGCAACGCGGGTGAACTAGCAAACCCTCATGCCGTCGTCGAGGTAAGTAATCCCGTTTGCGGCGATGTCCTTGAGCTTGCCGCCCGCATAGACAACGGCCGAATCGCAGAAGCCCGCTTTCGTTGTCGCGGATGCACTACCTCCATCGCCTGCGCCTCTCTCTTAACCGAACAGCTCCAGGGCAAAAGCCCATCCGAAATCGGTGCGATCACCGCCGAATCTCTTGCGCTTCAGCTAGGTGGACTACCCGCAGCGACCTATCATGGCGCCGAACTCGCCTCCGATGCATGTCAAGCTTTGCAACGAAAGCTCAGCGTTGGCCGGATGTAGATTTATTCCAATGGCCTCACGGCGCGTTGCAGCGTCTGCGGATCATTCAGATTCAGCACGCACCCTTCTTCGTCCGTCCTCCATTCCACCAGGTCCGCCGCGTGTGCCCACACCACGGCCCGCGCGCCTTTATCCATGGGTGCGTGCAACAGCTCGTCATACAGCGCCGCAGCAAAGATGACCGGGTGCCCGCGCCGCCCTTCGTAAACCGGCAGAACGATGCGCGCATGTTTTGCGTAAAACTCCTCGATTAATTCGCCCACCAGAACCGAGCTGATCAATGGATGGTCGATCAGACACAAAAGCATCCCTTCCGTCCCCGCTGGCAAGCTGCGAATGGCCGCCTGAATCGAGCTGATCTGTCCCTTTTCCCACTCATCATTGATGACGATCTCGTCGGCTTTCAGCGGCACTTCTTTCGCGATGGGCTCGGCATGCGCGCCCAACACTACGCGCCGCGCGCCAATCTTTGGATGCGTGGCGATTTCCAGCAAGTGTTCGAGGAACGGGCGTCCCTGGTAGGGAAGCAGTGCCTTGGGCGAACCCATCCGGCTTGACGAGCCGCCCGAGAGGATGACGGCCGCTAACATATTCAACTACCGCGAACCGACAGCTGACCCTGACTCGACTCGCACCTTTTTATGCGCTGCCGGCTGCGCATTACGGCGCACAGCGATTAGTTCCGCCACAATACTGATGGCAATCTCTTCCGGCGAAAGCGCGCCTATGTCCAACCCCATCGGTGCGTACACCCGCTCAAATTCCTCGGGACGATAACCTTCCTGCTCCAGCGCTTTGTACACAGACAAAACTTTGCGTTTGCTACCGATCATTCCCACATAACGCGCCTGCGTCCGCACCGCCCACGCCAGCACCCGCATATCTTCTTTGTGCCCGCGGGTAACAATCACCAGGTACGTCGAGCCATTCGGCTGAATTTTATCGAACGCTTCTTCGTAACTGATGAATACGTCCTGCGCCATCGGAAATCGTTCCTTGTTCGCGAACGCCGCGCGGTCATCCACAACGCCAATCGCAAAGCCCGCCGCGCCGGCCACCTTGGCCATCGCCATGGACACATGCCCGCCGCCAAACACGTACAGCATCGGCTGTGGCAGAATCGGCTCCAAGAAAATTTCCAGCGTGCCTCCGCAAATCAAGCCGTTGTCATAGCTCGCTTCATTGTTCAGGTGAAAGACCATTTTCCGCGGCGATTCTTTTTGCATCACTTCCTTAGCCGCTGCCCAGACGTCCGCCTCCACGCAGCCGCCGCCAACGGTTCCCGCAATCGACCCATCTTCGCGCACCAGCATCCGCGAACTCTCATAGCTCGGGATCGAGCCATTTGTGTGCACAATCGTAGCCAGCGCCCCACGCTGCCCCGCCCGCCGCATCCTTACAATTTCTTCAAACAGGTCCATCAGCCCGCCGGTCCTCTTACCTCATTCTCTAGCTCGTCATTCTGAGCGCCAGCGAAGAATCTCTCTTTCCACTGGCACAGCCATTTCTGGCTGTGCGCCCATCCGTAATTTACGCTACGCCCCGCCATTCTGCGTGTCAATCTAGCGAAGCGTCTTCTCAGAAATTTTGGAGTGCGGCGGTCTCGCCGCCGCTTTCTCGGTGTAAAGAGTTGCCAGGAAATTCGCGACCGAGGGAGGCCGGTCGGTACTCCGGCCAAATGGACACTCACCTAACCACTCGCTAGACTTGCTCTCCAAATCATTTCCAGGAGTCAGCGTTGAAAGCGATCGTCTTCTCCCAACACGGCGGCTCCGAAGTTCTTCACTATACTGACGCTCCCGAACCGTCGATCGGGTCCAACGACGTCCTTGTTCGCGTGCGAGCCTGCGCCCTCAATCATCTCGACCTGTGGGTCCGCCAAGGCCTCCCCAATGTGCCCATCCCGCTCCCGCACATCCCCGGCAGCGACATCGCCGGCGAAATCGCGAAAGTCGGCGCCGAAGTCCGCTCCGTTCGCGTCGGACAGAAGGTCGTTCTCGCACCACTCGTGAGTTGCGGAAAATGTCCCGCCTGCCTTGCCGGCCTAGACAATCGCTGCCGTCAAGCAACCAACCTCGGCTACATGATTGACGGCGGCTGCGCGGAATTCATCCGCGCGCCGGAAGTGAATTGCTTGCCTTATCCCGAGAATCTTTCCTTTGAAGAAGCCGCTGCCATCCCGCTCGTGTTTCAAACCGCCTG
>Ga0307479_10004780_pt1 | contig 12445 bp, 11 predicted proteins | sample atmos_gasesECM4C_FD_203743 | JGI IMG/M metagenome (GOLD analysis project Ga0307479, IMG submission 203743) | Hardwood forest soil microbial communities from Morgan-Monroe State Forest, Indiana, United States - atmos_gasesECM4C_515 | ecosystem: Environmental > Terrestrial > Soil > Temperate...
CCGCCGAAATCGATGTCGACGAAGACGAAGTCGAAGAGGGCGAGATCCTGAGTTGTCCCGAGTGCGAATCCGAACTCGAGGTTTCGCAAACGCATCCCGTCCACCTGAACCTCATCGCCGATGATTCGGACGAGGAGGACGACGAAGACGAAGAAGACAAGCCCAGCGAAAATGGCGATCTCATTGACGACGATGATGACGAGGAAGACGAGGAAGAAGACCAGGAGTAACGGACACGTCCCACGCCTCCTGGCATCCTCCTGTGCTCGTGCCGCCATCTAACCTGATAAGGAGCAATACCATTCACCGCCCGCAGTGGATCGCCGTTTTCTGCCTGGCAGCGCTTGTTCCTTCGTTCACCGTGGCATTCGAGCAGGCCCAGGAACCTGCTCCAGGGTCCTCTGGTTCCGCTCCCGCTTCGTCGGCGACTGCCGCCACGCCCGGCAAACCGGGCAAGAAAAAATACAGTCACGCTAATGATTTTCTGATTCGCGGAACCGTCTTTACCGACAAAGCCCTTTCCTTTCCCGGGGTCCAGCTGCGCATCCGCAAGGCCGGAGAGAAGAAATTCCGCTGGGAGAGCTACACCAATTCCCGCGGCGAGTTTGCAGTCCGCGTGCCCCAGGGCTCAGACTATGAGATGGTGGTCCGCGCCAAGGGTTTCGCGGAGCAGACGCGCGCCATCGATGCTAAATCCGGCGGCAACGAGGAGAGCATGGTGTTCCGCATGCTCCCCGCTGCAGGAGGCAAGGGATGAACGTGCGACGGCGCATTTGCGGTCTGGCAGTGCTTCTCTCCCTGTTTGCAGCCGTTGGGGTGGCTCAGGATAAAAAGCGCGAAGCCCAGCTCCGCACCGTCCGCGGCGTGGTGGCGGACAAGTCCGATAACCCTCTTTCCGGCAGCGTCGTTTTTTTGAAAAACGTGCGCACGAATTCCGTCCGCAGCAGTTACACCGATGACACTGGCAGCTATCGTTTCAGCGGCCTGGATCCCAATGCCGATTACGAATTGCACGCGGAAAAGGAAGGGGCTAAGTCTTCTACGCGCACCGTTTCGAGTTTTGACAGCCGCAAGGACATCGTCCTGAACCTGAAAATTGAGAAAAAGAAAGGCTGATCGTTCCGCGGCCGGCCTGGTGTCTCGGTGAGAAAATCCGCCTGGCCCTCAGAGTCAGTTGATCCGCGAAGCTCTAGTGAATTTCTAGTTGACACAGCGGTTACTGCTCTGGTAGATTATCTTTGGGAAATAGTTCGCCTCCCCTTCGCGAGACCCCGGTTACAACCTTAATCGTTCTTTTCTGGAGACTTCCGTGCCTACCCAGCGCTCCAAGCACCGCCCACGCCTGCGTTCCCTCGCTTCCGTGAATGACAGAACCAAGGTCGGAGTAACCCGTTTAGAATCAACACTTGTACGGCGGGGCAAGAGTGTATCAAGACAAAGGGGTTTAACTATCTGGAAAATCAACACTTACATGAGTGCATAGAAGTGATGAAGCGCTCAAAACAGCCGACTCTAACTACCTTTACAATCAACATTTATAGAAGTGTTCATTCTAAAGAACTTTAACCCCCTTTAGAATCAACACTTATGAAAAACAGGGGGAGGGGGGCCAGTTATTGTTGACTGAACCGCATTGCTTACCAATTCTGTTCGTCCGCCGCTGCCCTGCAAGGGATTGCATAGCGTTTACTCACCTCCTGTCAGGATGGGCGCCACTCTTCTCGCCTTTCGCTCACTCTCCTGTTCCCACTCGCTCCATCAAGCTCCCCTCTGTCGCGGCGGTCCTGCCCTCCCAAATTACAATCGACGGCTAGTCAGAAATCCGGGGCAGGCGACCTTTCGCTTCTCCATTTCATCTAACCCACTCGACACGCGCAACGCTGATTCAGGATTCAAATCAGAATGAATAAGGTGCTGGCATTTGCTTCCTGTCCGAGGCGGCAGGGAGCTACACGACGATTTTTTTAGCACACAAGAGGTCATTGCCCCGAAAGGGTTCGTAGGTGAAGCCCAGCGAGGAGCTAGGTAACGCCTTGTACCATGAGTATGCTGGCGCTCAGAGATCCAAAGACAAAGCGACTCCTGTTATGCCACGCTTTCAAAGTACCGCTTCGGGATTCTTTGGCTGAAATTTGGGTCGGCACGGTTTGGGCTGTTTCGGAGACCTGGGCCGGTCTTACAGCAATCAAAGCAGCTACCAAGGAGAAACATTCTCGTGACCTTTTGCGGTCGGCTTCTGGTTTTCCTTGCAGTTCCATTCTTCTTGTCCATTGCCGCTGATGGGCAGCAGTCATCTCCGGCTCAGCCCGAGCCCGCGAATTCGTCCTCTTCGCAACAGGCACAAGGACCGGATAAGAACAAGGATGATCACGAGGCAGATAGCCAGAACCAAACCAGCGGCACATCCAAAGACCGGCTCTTCTTTACATTGCCAAACTTTCTGACTCTGGAAAACGCTAACGAGGTCCCGCCTCTCACCTTTGGACAGAAATTCAAGGTCGTAGCACGGAGCTCATTTGATTATGTTCAATATCCCTGGTACGGATTCCTCGCGGGCATTAGCCAGGCAGAAGACAGCGAGCCCGGCTATGGTCAAGGTGCGGCCGGTTACGGAAAGCGCTTCGGAGCGGCCGTGGCCGACGGCACCATCGAGAATTTCCTGACGAGCGCGGTGCTTCCCTCCTTGCTTCGTCAGGATCCCCGTTTTTTCCAGTCGGGCAAGGGAGGCTTCTGGCACCGTACCGGCTACGCAATCAGCCGCGTTATCGTTACGCGTACCGATTCCGGACGTTCGCAGGTGAACTACTCGGAGATTTTCGGCAGCGCTCTTGCCGCGGGTATTTCCACCTATAGCTATCATCCGCATGCGGATCGCACCTTGGGGAACAGCGCAAGCGTTTGGGGCACGCAAGTGGGGTACGACACGATCACGTACGTCGTGAAAGAGTTCTGGCCCGACATTCGCCGAAAAATACGCAAGAAATAGGAGGATTTCTCGCTCGAAGGTCCCGATAAAGTAAGTATGGATTCCTCCGATCTCACCACGAGACGTCTACAGGCGGTTTTCAGCGCCTCACTCCTTTAAGGGCGCCAGCACCTGTGCTGCTCGGGGTACCACCTCGATTTCCACTGGCGTCGCGCCGATGATCTCACCATCGCCCTGAAAGAGGCATTGCCGTTCCGTCGACAGGCGCACGCGCTGCGCACTCCAGCGCTTCACGCGGGAGGTTCGCAGTTCGCCGGTCGCTATCAGACGCGGTAACAGCGCCAATGCTCCAAACAAACTGAGATTTTCAATCAAGACGACGTCGAGAGAACCGTCATCGAGGATCGCATCTGGAGCGAGTCTGACGCCTGCGCCGTAGCTCGGCGAATTCAGCACGGCCGCAATCAATGCTTTCGCTTCTAACGGACGGAGATCGCTCCCCGGAAAGTCGATGCGGACTTCGATGGGCACGTACCGCAGCAGCGCTCGTAGCGCTGACGCGATATAACGCGATCGACCGGGAAGCCAACGGTATGCACCACTCGCGTAGCGCACTGCCTCCGCATCAAGACCAATTCCTCCTCCACCTGCATACATGCGCGTTCGCCCCTCTGCTGTACGCACTCTCACAAGATCCACAAAGCGCGGCTTGCCACGCAGGATAGCTTTCGCCGCTTTCACGGGCTCGCCCGGCAACCCAAGCGCAGCGGCGAAATCATTTCCTCCTCCGATGGGCAGGACACCCAATAGCGTATCCGCTCCGAAGGCGGCATTGACCAAGGCTTGAAGTGTTCCGTCCCCGCCCATCGCAAAAAGCGTACGTCGGCCTTGCGAAATGGCATTTTGTGCGGACGACTCGAGTTCCGCTGTACTGCTCGTCATGACAAATTGCGCATGAATTTGGAACGACTCGAATAGTTTCTGGATCCGTCCTAGGTAGGAGCGCGCCCGGCCTCCGCCGGCTACCGAGTTTACGAATATGGTGACGACAGACTCACGCAGGATGTTCGAAGCTTCCGCACGATCATTCATGCTTCTGCTCCTCAGCTCCAGACAATTTGCGGGGTCGTGCTGGTGGACGGGAAAGCCGCGAGCTATTTTGGCACGATACGGACGCGTTATTTATGAGTAGTTTCCAAGCGGGATGAATCACAGCCGGCTTCATCGGGACAGTCGTGGGCGGGATTGTTAGGAAAAGAAATCCGTGGCTCAAGCGCTGGATTACAACCTCGGCTGCGGGTCGATAAGGAGCTATAGGATTGGTGCCGGCGGGGGGAATCGAACCCACGGCCTAGGGATTATGAGACCCTCGCTCTACCACTGAGCTACGCCGGCATGACGCAATTCTTTATGCTACGGACTCGCCTGCGAACGTGTCAAGGCGTTGTACCCGGCTGACGAACAACGAATCTTCGCACAGGCACTCGCAGGCAGCTGAATGAAGTGCAATCGCGCAGTCTGGACGGATTGAAGAAAAACGCGTTTAGCCGCAATCACCAGAATGCTTTGGAGAACTTCATGCCTAACCCTGGCGCTGACGCCCCGCCGGTACTATATTATTTGGTACTACGGTACCGTTGACCCGTACAGGCCCAAAACCTATCCTGAACGGGCTCGACACTGTCCCACCCATCAGGGTAGGCGAAGGCCTATCGAAAGGATGGGACGGGAGGATGTGTATCGATTCGAAACAGGCTCATCGCTTGAGCTGCTTGACATTGCTGTCATAACAGATAGACTGCCTCCGGGTTAGTTCATCCCCTCGGAGGCACAATGTCACGCAAACTCACGGTTGTTCTCCTCAGTATGCTCGTTCTGGCTGGGGCTATGGGCCTGAAGACGGCAGTTACGGCGCACGGGAACAGCCCAGCGGTTCTTAGCGCCAACGGCGTGCCAGTTCCTGTACCCTTTTAGTATCAGACCCGCACCGAAGTAAGTAAAAGCGGGATCTGGGCGCCTGAAAAGAGCCGAGATGCTTGGTCCCGCAGATTGGGTTATCTGGTCCCTGGCAACGCTTTTTGAAGCGGCAGTGGTGGTGTGTTCACTCCGTAAGAAGGTTTTCAGACGCTATTTCTTCCTCAATTTGTACATGCTGTCCAGTGTTTGCGTCAGCGTTGGACAGTATCGTGTGTTCATGCACTATGGGCGCGGCTCCCTGGAATACCGTTATTTCTACTTCTATTCGCAAGCCTTGCTCGTCATCAGCCTCTATTTCGCTTTGATCAGTCTTTATTCACGCGTGTTCCAAGAGTTGCAGGTAGAGAGATACGTCCGCTTCGGTGCCGTCCTCCTCTTGGCCGGAACTGCTTGGTTTTCCTACGCGGTAGTCAACCAGTCGTCCACGCGCATGCTTACGCACTTCGTCTTTGAACTGTCCCAGAACCTCTATTTCATTGGCTTGGTGCTTACTTACGCCCTCTGGGGAGTAATTTTGAAACTTCGAGAGACGCGCGCGCTCCTTGTGCAGCTCGTTCTCTCTCTGGGTGTGTATTTCAGTGCGTATGCCGCCAGCTACGCGGTTTCAAATCTACGTCCTGACCTATTTTCGCATATGGTTTATCTCTTCCCGGTCATTGGCTGTTTGTTGCCGTTGGCTTGGGCCTACGCCATCTGGCGAGTCCCCGAAGAGGCGCGCATCGCACCCGCGCGCCTGGCGGTGGCGCCGCGATGATGGCCAGCGTCATTTTCGTTATCTCGGCAGCGGCGCTGCTGCAGTTTTTCATCTCGTATTGCCGCTCCCTTATTGCCGCATCCTCGAAGCAGGTCCTCTCGGCCGAAGTAAAGGACGTTACGGGCATCGAGCGGTCCGCTTCCGGCGATGATTTCAAGCGTGTCATGCAGCTGCTGCAGCTCTGTCCGGAACGCCCGGAAGATCGCAATAGCGTGCAGGCCATCGGCGCGTATTTCAGCCTCTTGAATTTCCTGCGTTCCACGGTTGCTCGGATTGCACCTTCCATGCGGGCCTGGACGGAATCGGAACGCGGACAATGCGCCTATTTCGCCGCGGTCGCCCTGGAGCGCCGCATCTCCTTCAGCCGGGACATGCTCGCGCAGCAAATGGACTCCTGAGACTTCGTCCCTCGGCTTCCCTGCGGCTAACGTGCTATCTCTTTCGCTACAATCCTTCTCCTTTGCCTGCTTGACTTTTCGGGCGCATGCTATTCTTCAAGTGTTCCCTCCTCACCGGAGTGGAAGCGTCCGCAGCGCAAAACTTACCGGTGACAAAAACTTGCTTGCAGTGTGGCGCGGTATTGCCGTCCAGCGTACGCGCGTGTAGCTTTTGCGATTCATCCTTTTCAATCGGTCCTTCTATCTGGGAAGATCCCTCGGAGATTTCCGCGAGGGAGAGTCTCGGCGCAAACAGCGATCCTGGCTCTCCCCGGATCGCTCGTTCCAAGGAGCGCATCGCCGTCTCCCGTCAGACGGAGCGAGATGTTGCCTGGCGGGGCGAACTCGCTCAAAGGGTCGATGCTTATCGCACCCGGCGGAGAAAGCTCGCGCCAAACGCGGCTCAGTCCCGGTTTTCTTTCGATAGCCCTTCGGGCGCGAGGCCGCCAGATACTTCTGTCGTAGTTGCGGAACCGCCGGCTCCCATCGAGGAGGATTTTTCCTTTACACTCGCGATTGGCCGCCCTTCCAAGGAGCGCGCGCGCGAAGAATCGCGAATGGTGATTGATGTCTCTCAGCCGCCGGATTCACAAACTAGCCCGCAATCACAGGTTGCGGAAGACGAAAGGCAATCTTTGCCCGGCCTTCATCTCGTGGCATCGATCGATGATCGACGCCTCGCGGCGCTGATCGATTTTTCCTGCTTGTTGTTTGCGTATGGAGGATTCCTGCTGCTCTTCGGGTCGCTCGGCGGGCAATTCACGCTGAGCAAACTGACTGCCGCTGTCTACGCCACGACTTTTGCCATCGTCTATCTGCAATATTTCGCGCTCTTCACCATCTTCGGCGGCACGACTCCGGGCATGATGATGCGAGGGTTGCAGGTCGTCAGCTTTTCCGGCGAATCCCCCACGCCCAGGCAAATGCTTCTGCGCAGCGCGGGCTACATGCTCTCCGCGGGAACTTTTTTCATGGGCTTCCTTTGGGCGATGTGGGACGAAGATGAGCTCACGTGGCACGACCGTCTCTCGCGCACCCATCTGACTCTGGCGCAAACTTTTGCCGATCTTGAGAATTCAAGCATGGCGCACAGTCGGTAGCTTTTTCTGAAATTTTCGTGCAGTCCCTTGGCCAATGCAATGCGTTACAGCGCGCGGCATTCATTAGCGATGCGGAGCATTGCATGCAGGCTGCGTTCCACATCCGTTTCCGTTGTCGCCCAGGACGACACGCTGATCCGCATCGCGGTCTTCCCTTGCCAGACTGTTCCGCCGCACCAGCAGGTTCCGTCCTCCTGGACGCGCCGGATTACTTCCCGGGTCACGTCGGGGCGGCCGAAAGACACCAGCACCTGGTTAATCACGACATCGTTCAGCACCTCGAAGCCGAATTCACGCAGGCCCTGGGCAAACCGCTGCGCGTGGGCGCACGTCCGCTCGATCAGCGCGCATAAACCTGCCCTCCCCAGCGATTTCAGCGCCGCCCACAACTCCACGCCCCGCGCGCGCCTCGACGCTTCCGGAGTGTGATGCATTGGCTCGCGGCGCGAACCGGGTTCCAGATACGCCGCTGTCATTCCCATCGATGCACGCAGCGCGGCACCATCTCTGACGATGGCCAACCCGCTGTCATAGCCGGCATTAGGCCACTTATGCGCGTCGGTGGCCCACGAATCAGCCTGATCGAATCCTTGCGTCAAATGTTCGTACCTCCGCGAGATCCGGGCCCACAAACCGAACGCGCCGTCCACATGCACCCACGCGCTCTGTTCTCTCGCCGCTTTGCAGATTTCCCCCGCGGGATCGAACGCTCCCGTATTTACGTTCCCCGCCTGAATGCACACGATTGTCCGCCCCGACAGGCGCGGCAACTTATCGGCACGCATCCGCCCTTGGCCGTCCGCTTCCACGACGGTTACGCGTTTACTTCCAAATCCCGCCAGACTCAACGCCTTCAGAACTGAGGAATGCGCTTCCGCGCCGACGATCACCTCGATGGGCGGCGCGCCAAACATCCCGTCAGCCGTGACATCCCAGCCCTCACGCGCCAGAAGCGCATAACGTGCCGTGACGAGTGCCGTGAAATTCGCCATAGTGGCGCAGGTAACCAGGCCCCCCGCGCATTCCGGAGGTAATCCCAGTGCCTCGCAAACCCAGCGAAGGACGACTTCCTCCAATTCTGCTGCGATGGGAGACATCACGCGCAGTGCCGCGTTCTGGTTCCACGCCGCCGCCAGCCAATTGGCAGCCAGCGCTGCGGGGACTATCCCGCCGTTCACGAAACCGAAGTAGCGCGCACCCGTCGTTGCCGCCGTGGCCCCGGAGCCAATTTGATCGAGCCTCGCGATTACGTCACTCGGGTCACTAGGCGAAGGGGGAAAAGGCTCGTGAAGTTCGGCAAGCGCAGCGAGACCAGTTTCGGAAGGACTCACTCTTCTTTCTGCTATGTCTCGGGCGTATCTTCGCGCCTTGTCTGCAGCAAGATTCAGAACCTCATTGCTCAGCGATTGCCCGCCCGATCCTGTGTCAGTTGCCATTTGGCTCTTCCTTTCCAATCCGTTCTCGCCTCTCCTCACTCAAAGACACCCGTGGCCGACAAGAGTTTGTTTTTCGCCAAAGGAGATACGTTATTCAGTTTGTGATGGAATGAAAGAGCCGAATTGTCCGCTTACTTCTTCGCCACGGCCTCATCGGAAGCGATCTTGCCATCCCGGATGAAGATGATGCGGTGCGCGTGCTGCGCGATGTCGTGTTCATGGGTCACGAGGATAATCGTGTTTCCCTGTTGGTACAGGTTTTCGAAGAGCGCCATGATCTCTTCGCCCGTTTTCGAATCAAGATTGCCGGTAGGCTCATCGGCCAGCACGATTGACGGGGAATTCACCAGCGCCCGCGCGATCGCCACGCGCTGCCTCTGGCCGCCGGAGAGCTCATTCGGCTTGTGGTGCATCCGGTCCATCAGGTCCACGCGTTCGAGCGCCTTCTTCGCTTTCTCGATGCGTTCTTCGGAGGGCGTACCGTTGTAAATCAGGGGCAATTCGACGTTGTGGAGCGCCGTTGCGCGCGGCAACAAGTTGAAGGTCTGAAACACGAAGCCAATCTCTTTGTTCCGGATATAGGCAAGCTCGTCATCATCCAGATCGCTCACCAGCCGCCCGGCCAGCCAGTATTTCCCGGAACTTGGCGAATCCAGGCAGCCAATCAGATTCATCAACGTGGATTTGCCCGATCCGGATGGTCCCATGATGGCCACGTATTCGCCCTTGCGGATCTCCACGTCCACGCCACGCAAAGCGTGCACCTGCTCCGCGCCCATCTCATAGACCTTGGCCAGTGCTTCGGTCTTGATCACTACGCCGGAGCCAACCAGGTCTTCCCGGTATGAATCTGCGGCTGGTGTTTCGACAGGCATTCGAATCTCCCTCGTCCGTGGCGGCGCGTCAGCTCTGCTGATCGTCCTGCTTCTTCGGCGCGCTGTTATCCACTTTCACCTGTGACTCCGGCTTCAAGGTGCGCAGCGCCTTGTAGCTGCCGACGACAATCTCGTCGCCGGCTTTCAGTCCCTTGGTGATTTCAATATCAGTCACGCCGGCAATGCCGGTCTCGACGGGCAGGAACACTGCCTTATTTCCATTAACCACGAACACGCCTTGCACTTCGTCTTTCTTAGGATCGCCTGGCGCTGGAGGAGGCGGCGCAGCCAGCGTTACATTCGAACTGCCTTGTTTCTTTGCATTCTTCGCCGCTTCTTCCAAATCCTTGCGCGTCCGTACCGCCAGCGCTTGAATGGGAATGGCCACGACGTTTTTTCGTTCGGCCGTCTTGATCTTGGCCGTAGTTGATAGACCGGGGCGCAAATTCTCAGGCGGATTTGCCAAAGTCACGACGACCTTGAAATCCTTGGCTTCCTGCGTGCTTGTGGTGGTCTGCGTGGTCGTGAGTCCGGAACTTCGCAGCACGGCCTGCGATCCAATTTCTGTCACTTTGCCCTTGAAAATTTTTCCAGGCACCGCGTCGATCGTCACGTCGGCTTCCTGACCCATTTTCACGTTGACGATGTCTGTTTCGTCGACCTTCACTTCCGCTGTCACTACCGACATATCCGAAAGCGTCATCAAGAAGCTGCCGTTCGAATTCTGAATCCCGGGCACGACGTAATCGCCCACGCGCTCGGGAAGATAGCTCACGATGCCGTTGATCGGGGATGTGTATGTAGTCTTTTGCAAAACGTCCTTTAGGCGCATCCCCACCGCGCGGCCTTGATTCACCTGTGACCGCGTCTGATCCAATTGCGCTTTCAGAGACAGCACCCGCGAGCGTGCCGATTCGACCGCAGCCATGGCCCCATCATAGGTTGTTTTCCGTTGATCGAAATCCTGTTTGGGGATCAGGCCACCCTTAAAAAGGCCCTGTCCACGTTCATAGTCCAGGTTGGCCTTCTCCAAGTTGGCTTGTTGCATGATCAGATCCGATTGCGCGACCTTGTAACTGGCCTGCGCGGCTTCCACGCCGGACTCCGCCGAAGTGACTGCCGCCGACTGCGCCTGCACGTCCGCAGTCGCCTGCACATTTTCCTGCAGGAGCAGTTTGTCACCCTTCTTGACGTGGTCGCCTTCCTTGACCAGGATCGCGGTGATTCTGCCGAATCCCTGGGCGGTCACGTTTGTATAGGTCGTCGGCTTGATTTCGCCTGAGGCCGTCACCAGCGACACCAGGCTCTCCTGGTTCGCAACCTTGGCCGTTTGAACGGTGACCACGCCCTTGTTCGCCTGGTTCACGCTGAACAGGACAATGCCGCCGAGCACTACCACGGCGCCCGCGCCAATCGCTACTTTGTGCCACGTCTTCATACGAGTCCCCTTCGACCTGCCGCTCTGGCGTCGTACTTCCGAACCTCCGCCGCGGACCTAATTCCAAGCGATCACACGAACGATTAGTCCCGCGGGGACACCGATGTCAGTCCGACTGCCTCTACCCTACATACGCCCATTCGGGCCGAAATGTTTCGCGGGAGGTTTGCTCCACTTTTGCGGTCCAGGCTTCAAAGCAGAGGACTTACTGGAACAGAAAGCTCCGCCAGCGTCAGACGCACCCTCTGTGGAGATACTGCCGGCCGCAAATGACATTCTATGTTCAAAACACCCGAAAGGAAAGAATTCCCGTCCCGCCACGGCGGGACCCTCGCAGACAACCGACCCACTCTCTTGGACGCAAGAAAAGGTCAAACGGTCAGCCGGAAGCAGAAATTTCTCTCAAAAACTGACCGCGATTGCGACCTCTGTTTAGTGATATACTCAGAGCATTCGGCCGGTTTCCTTCGGTCGAACCGCCCGCGGAGAGGTGGCAGAGCGGCTGAATGCGGCGGTTTGCTAAACCGTTTTAGGGGCTAAAACTCCTAACGGGGGTTCGAATCCCCCCCTCTCCGCCAGTTTAAAAATAACCAATAAAGCACAGCATTTTGACAGGCTTGCTACCGCATGCTACCGTTTTCCGGTGATTTGACCCTCACCCGGAAGGTGGAATCCATGCGGCACACGCGGAAAATTGGCATCTACACACGCGAGAACACGCATAAAGGCTGGCGATATAAGCGGGTGAAGTTTGGCCGAGGAATGAAGCACGGCCATGTTAGCGGCCCGTTCTACCTTCGACCCACCGTGGAAGGCAAGCGTATCTGGCAGCCTGCCAAGGGCACCACGCTACCCGACGTTCTGGAAGAAGCTGAAACGATGGTGCACGGCCTGAACGCTGCGGAACGTGGCCTCAATGTCAGCGAGTTCGACGAACTGACGAACGCCTACCGCACCACGATTCACAGCGCGTGCGAGGGATTCATAAAGTTGAAGCAGAGCAAAAGCCCACGAACGGTCAAAGCATACGCGCTGCACCTCAAAGAATTTCAGGAGTCGCTTGACAAACGCACGCGGTATCTCGATGACGTTGACGCTGGGACGCTGCGCACGTTCAAGGAGTTCATGACAAAGAAGGGATTGAGCGGAAAGACCCAGCACAATCGCTTGCTCACTGTGGTCTTCATGCTCAAGAAAAATGCAATCAAGAATCCGCTGGGCTGGGATGAGTTCCCTACGATTGAAGTTGAAGCGGCGGTGCCCTTTGAGACTGCCGAACTGAAGAAGCTCTTCGATGCAAAGACGACCAGTGATGAAGACCGCATCCGGTACAGATTCTTTCTCGGCACAGGGGCGCGTGAGCAGGAAGTGAGCTATGCGACGTGGGCAGACCTTGACCTGCAAAAAGGAGTGTTTCACATACGAGCCAAACCTGAGCATGGATTCGCGCTGAAGACGCATGAAGCACGGAGTGTACCCCTGCCAGCCTTACTGGTGACAGC
>Ga0307479_10004782_pt1 | contig 12444 bp, 10 predicted proteins | sample atmos_gasesECM4C_FD_203743 | JGI IMG/M metagenome (GOLD analysis project Ga0307479, IMG submission 203743) | Hardwood forest soil microbial communities from Morgan-Monroe State Forest, Indiana, United States - atmos_gasesECM4C_515 | ecosystem: Environmental > Terrestrial > Soil > Temperate...
CTCCAAAGGTGATCCCGCGCAGCAGATGCTTGCGCAACAGGATCGTGAACAAGACGATCGGGACCACGAACAGCGTGGTCGCAGCCGCAACCGCCGGCCAGTCCTGGCCGCCTTCGCCAATGATGAATGGAATGAACGGCGGCATGGTCTGCGCGTCGCCGCTGGTCAGAAGCACGGCGAAGGCATATTCGTTCCAGGAGAAGATCAGGCAGAAGATCGCGGTCGCAGCGATCCCCGTCACCGCCTGCGGCAGCACGACCTTGCGCAGCGCTTGCAGCCGGGTGTAGCCGTCGACCAGCGCCGCTTCTTCGTATTCGCGCGGGATCTCGTCGATGAATCCCTTAAGCAGCCAGACCGCAAGCGAAACGTTCACCGCGGTATAGAGCAGGATCATGCCGAGCTTGGTGTCGGTGAGGTTGAGCTGCCGGTACATCAGATAGATCGGGATCGCGACCGCGACCGGCGGCATCATGCGGGTCGACAGGATGAAGAACAGCAAATCGTCGGCCAGGGGAATCCGAAACCGCGAGAAGGCATAGGCCGCGAGCGTGCCGAGAAAGACCGCCAAAAACGTCGAGCCGAAGCCGATGATCAGCGAGTTGATGAAGCGCGGCACGACCTTGGAGGGTCCCGCGATCACCATGTCGTGCTGGCGCACCAATCTGTCGTACCAGGTCACAGCCGGCGGCAATTTGGCGATGAAATCGGGTGTCTGCCGGGTCCGGACGGTGAACAGGTTGACATAGCCTTCCAGCGTCGGCTGGAAGATCACTTTTGGCGGATAGGCGATGGCGTCGCTCTGCGACTTGAACGCGGTCGCCGCGATCCATACCAGCGGGAGGATCGCGATCACCGCATAGAGAATGACGATGGTGCCCGCGACGGCCTTCGCACGCGGCGAGGCCTCGACAATGGAATGCGCGGTGGATTTGGCGATCGCGGTCATCGTTGCTTCACCCGGTTGAGCGCCTTGACGTAGATGTTGGCCGCGCCGAACACGGTCACGAACAGGATGATCGCGAGCGCGCTGGAATAGCCGGTCCGCCATTTTTCGAAAGCGGCTCGCTTCAGCGTGATCGAGACCAGCTCGGTCGTCGAACCGGGGCCACCGGAGGTCAACAGATTGACCATGTCGAACATCTTGAAATTCTCGATGGCGCGGAACAGCACCGCCAGCATCAGGAACGGCACGGTCATCGGCAGCGTGATCGACCAGAATTGCCGCCACGGCGAGGCGCGATCGACTTCGGCCGCCTCGTAGATGTAGTCAGGGATTGAGCGAAGCCCGGCAAGACAGATCAGCATCACATAGGGCGCCCACATCCAGGTATCGACCAGCACGATGGTCCAGGGCGCGAGCGCCACCTCGCCGGTCATGCTGAACGAGCTCGGCGGCACGCCGGTGAAGACGCTAACCAGGTAATTGAACGGGCCGATTTGCGGCTGGAACAGGAGGGTCCAGAAATTGCCGACCACGGCGGGAGACAGCATCATCGGCAGCAGGATGATGGTGGTCCAAAAACTGTGGCTGCGGAACTGGCGGTTGATCAACAACGCCAGGCCAAATCCGACGAAGACTTGCAGCGCCACCGAGGCGATCACGAACTGCGCCGTGGTCTGCAGGCGGGCCCAGATGTCCTCATCGGTCAGGATGTCCCTGAAATTGTCGAGGCCTACGAACCGGAGCGGCAGATAGGACATGCTGAGGTTGAGGCTCGTGAACGACAGCCGGATCATCCAGATCAGCGGAAAGATGTTGATCGCGAGCAACAGAATGATGGTCGGAGCCACAAACAGCCAGGCGATGGTCCGGTCCGACAGGCCGCCTGCCCGCCTTGCCGCGCGCGACTTGTCCGACGCGCGAGATTTGGCGGCCTCGGCGAGGTCGGCAACCGGAGCATGCTCGGGATGAATGATCGTGGTCATCTATTGTTGGCTCGCTGGTCTGGTCTCCCCGGAGCATATCCCCGGGGAAACCAATTCACAGGTGTCTGCGACTGCCGGCGTCTGCGACAGCGCGGGCTATTCGGATGCCACCGTCTTGCCCTGCTCGCTGAAGACCTTGGTCCAATCCTTGACCAGGAGATCGAGCGCCTGCTGCGACGTACCCTTGTCGGCGACGACGTAGTCGTGCACCCGCTTCTGCATGTCGAGCAGGAGCTGGGCGTAGGACGGCTCGGCCCAAAAATCCTTCACGATCGCCATCGACTCCAGGAATTGCGGAGCGAACGCTGCGCTCTTTGGGAACGAGGGCGCATCGACGACCGCCTTCAAGGCCGAGTAGCCGCCGATTTCCCACCACTTCTGTTGCACCGCGGGCTGCGCGAACCACTTGATGTAGCTGAGCGCATCTTCCTGGTGCTCGGAGGTTGCGACCACCGAAATACCCTGGCCGCCAAGCTGGGTGAAGTGGGCGTTAGGACCGGCCGGATTGACGAAGAAGCCGATCTTGTCGCCGCCGACATTCGGGTCCTTGTAGAGGCCGGGGAAGAAGGCGAACCAGTTCATCTGCATCGCCACCTGGCCCGACTTGAAGGCGTCCAGGCCTTCCTGCATGTAGGCGTTGGTCATGCCCGGAGCCGTGCAGCACTTGTATAGCGCCTTGTAGAACTCGAGCCCCTTCGCCGCGTCCGCGGAATTGACGAAGCCCTGCATCTGGTAGGCCTTCTTCGGGTTCTCGTAGGCGAAGCCGTAATTATAGAGCACGTTGGTGACGCCCATCGTGATGCCTTCCGAGCCACGCTCGGTGAAGATGTAGGCGCCGTAGACTTTCTTGCCGTCGATGTCGCGGCCCTGGAAGAACTCGGCGACCTGCTTCAGTTCGTCATAAGTCTTGGGCGGCGCCAGATCGTGGCCGTACTTGCTCTTGAACTCCGACTGGATTTCCGGCCGCGCGAACCAGTCCTTGCGATAGGTCCAGCCCACCGCGTCGGCCATCGCCGGCAGCGCCCAATAGTTCGGCGTGTTCTTCGGCCACTCCGAATAACCCACCACCGTTGCCGGAACGAAATCGTCCATCGAAATGTGTTCTTTGGCGAAGAAGTCGTTGAGCTTGACGTACCAGTGATTTTCCGCGGCGCCGCCGATCCATTGGCTGTCGCCGATGATCAGATCGCAGAGCTTGCCGTGCGAATTAAGCTCATTGAGAAAGCGGTCGGCATAGCTCGTCCACGGCACGAATTCGTATTTCATCTCGATGCCGGATTGCTTGGTGAAATCCTTTCCCAGCTCGACCAGCGCGTTGGCCGGATCCCAGGCCGCCCAACACACGGTAAGTTGCTTGGCCGCCGCCGGCTGGCTCGCGACAGCCGACAACGCAACGCCTGCGAAGAGAGCAAGCGCGCCGCCCGCCCACTTCGACCTCATTCCAGTCGCAGATTTTCGCATGTGCTTTCCTCTCGTGACGCATTTCCTCGCCGCGTCCGGAGCGCCGATGTCCGAACGCGACTTAACGCATCGAAGCCCGAGCGGGCTTGAGGCGCGCCGATCTCTTCAGGAAAGCAACCGGTCGGCTCATCGCCGATCCCCGATTTCCCTTGGCGTCGCCTCCAGGCGCGATGTTCAGTTTAGTTTATTACTAAACATACGATACCCGTTTTGCCGAGCCGTCAAGCGAAACGTGCAAGAGCTTCGAGCCAAGCCGCGAACACGGATCGAAGCCCGGCCGGATCGAGAAAGAATCGAAATAACGGCTGCTGCAGTGCGATAATCGGAATCGCGCGCGAGTTATGGGTCGATCTTCACCTCCGATATGCGCCGCTTTTGGCTCGCGTCACGAGGTTGATCATGCCGTCTTCCCTTTGATTTAGTTTATGTTTATTGCCATTTACTAAACACATAACCAGACCTGCGGATGGGCTGCCATCAAGGTTCAGGTCTGTTTGCCGCGTAACATGTGGTCGAGCGGCTGCTGGACCGAGGTATCAAGGGCATCCAGGGCTGCATGGCGGATGGTGGCGGCCAAGGTCAGGCGGGCGCGCGCTTTCGCAGCAGATGGGCGCAGCCCATCAACACAACCGTCAGCACGATGGTCAGGGTCGAGACCGCGGCGATGGTTGGCTCGATCTGATAGAGCACATCGTCCCACATGCGGCGCGGCAGTGTGACTGCGCCCGAGCCGGATATGAACAGCGCAACGACCAGCTCATCGAACGACGTGACAAAGGCGAACAGGGCGCCCGCCAGAACGCCCGGTCGAATAAGTGGCAATGTGATCTGGAAAAAAGTGCCGCTGGGTGTGGCGCCGAGGCTAAGAGCGGCCTGCTCCAGGCGGGGGTCAATGCCCGCCAGGCTGGCGCTCACGCTGATGAACACGAAGGGCACCGCAAGGCAAGTGTGGGCGAGGATCAGGCCAACCGGCGTGCCGACCAGGCCGTAACGGGCGAAGGCGTAATAGATGCCGATCGCCGCGACGATCACCGGCACGATCAAAGGCGACACGATCAGAGCGGAGGCCAGCACGCGCAGCGCTCCGGGCAGGCGGCCGATGCCAACGGCCGCCAGCGTGCCGAGCAACGTCGCAACCACGACCACGCAGGCGGCGACCCAGAGACTGAGCCAGGTTGGGCGCAGCCAATCGTCATTGGTGAAATAAGCAGTGTACCAACGCATACCGAAGGCCGGCGGCGGAAAGGTGAGGTAGGTCGCCGAAGAGAACGAGACCACCATCACGACGACGATGGGCAAGGCGAGGAACAGAAGAATCGACCCGACCACTGTCGCCAGCAGCAGGCGGGCGGCCGTCATCGTGCACTCATTCGCAACGCGTTGCCGACGCCAGGCAGGCGATACATGGCCGCGATGATGGCGAGCGTTGTTCCGACCAGCACCGCCGACAGGGTAGCAGCATAGGCCCAGTTGAGCTGATCGACCTGTTGGGCGATCAGCATCGAAAGCGTGATCTCGCGCGGGCCGCCGAGCATGGCCGGCGTGATGTAGAAGCCGAGGGCCAGCACGAATACGAGCAGCACTCCGGCAGCGACGCCCGGCATGGAGAGCGGCAGGGTTATCTGTCGAAAGGTCGCCCCCGGTGTGGCGCCGAGCCCTGACGACGCACGCGCCAAAGACGGATCGATCTGTCGGAGCGCATTGGCGATCGGCAGAACCATGTAAGGCAGCAGGATGTGAATCATCGCGATCCGCGTCGCCAGCGGCGTGTTCAGGATGCGCAATGGCTGGTCGATCATGTCCACCGCGAGCAGCGCCTCGTTGATGATGCCATGCCGACCCATCAGCACCATCCAGGCGTAACTGCGGACCAGCACGCTGGTCCAGAACGGCAGCAGGATCAGGATCAGGATCACCGGCGCGCAACGCGGTGCGCGCACCAGCGAGAGGGCTACGGGATAACCCAGTACCAGGGCCCCCAGCGTAACAGTCAATGAGGTGTAGAGCGTGTTCGAGAGGACCTTCAGGAACACTGTGTCGCCTGTCAGGGATGCATAATGCGACAGCGTCCAGGCCGGATCGTTGACGCTGCGCATCAACATCGACAGCACCGGCACAGCGTAGAACGCCAACATGAAGAGCAGAAGCGGTGCCGCAAGCAGCGGCATGGGCGGCTGCCACGACCGCAGCGCCCCGACTTGCCGCGTGCCGGCCGGTCCGATCGATCGGACTTCCATCACCTCAGACAAGGATCGTATCCGCAACCGACCACGCGATCTCTGCCCGCTCGCCGACCGCGCGACGCCGAATCGCCGCACTGGATGGCTCCTTCAGCACCATGGCGGTACCGTCGCTCGCCTGAAGCGAGTAGCGGCAGCGTTCACCCGCAAACAGCGCCTCGGTCACGGTGACGCTGAGGCGGTTCTGCGGCGCAGTCGAACTCCAGGCGCCATCGGCGAAGCGGATACGTTCCGGACGCGTTGTGAGCGTGACCTTCTCGCCCGTGGCGGGCGGACTGGCCGACAGGGCGCGGATGATCGCGCCGTCGCATTCCGCCACAACGACATCATGTTCGATGCCGCGCACGGTGGCCGGCAGGAAGTTCGACTCGCCAAGGAAGGCGGCAACGAAGCGGCTGCCCGGCCGGTCGTAGAGATCTTCGGGCCGCCCGACCTGCGCGACCAACCCCTCGTTCATGACGGCGATGCGGTCGGACATCACAAGGGCTTCTTCCTGGTCGTGCGTCACGTAAATGAATGTGATGCCGAGATCGGCATGAAGGCGACGCATCTCGAGCTGCAGGTTCTCGCGGAGCTGCTTGTCGAGCGCCCCCAGAGGCTCGTCCATCAGGAGGAGGCGCGGCTTGAACACGATAGCGCGCGCAAATGCGACACGCTGTTGCTGGCCGCCGGACAATTGGCGCGGATAGCGATCGCCATAGCCGGGCAAGTGCACCAGCTCGAGCGCCTCGCCGACCAGCTTTGCCCGCTCGGCCTTGCCGACGCCCCGCTGTTTCAGAGGGAATCCGATATTGTCAGCCACGCTGAGATGGGGAAACAGGGCGTAGTTCTGAAATACCATGCCGATGTTGCGGTGATGCGGCGGCATCGCGACGACCGACTTCCCGTCGATGGCGATGTCGCCGCGGGTCGGCGTCTCGAAGCCCGCGATCATCATCAAGGTCGTCGTCTTGCCCGACCCGCTCGGTCCAAGCAGCGTCAGGAATTCGCCCGAATCGACGTCGAGCGAAACTCCGGCCACCGCGGCCGCGCGATCGTAGCTCTTTTCCAGGTCGTTGAGCGTGACCTTCGCACCGCGGCCAGCAGCATTCATCACCGTCAGCCCAGCAGCCATTTGTTGAAGCGGCCGACGACCGTGTCGCGATTCTCGATCCACCAATCGTAATTGTAGCTCACGAGCCGGGACTTGATGTCGGGGGCGGTGGGCAGCATGGCAAGCCGTTCGGGCGGAACGTATTGGTTCGAGTTGCTGTTGACCGAGCCGTACGGAATTCCGAAGGAAATGCGGGCCTGCGGGATCGCCATGGTCGAGTATGCGGCGAACTTCATCGCGTTCACGGCATTCTTGGCGCCCTTGGGGATGCCCCAGGCGTCGCGCATCATCAGGCCCTGATCCCAGCTGACGGCAGCCGGAACGCCCGCCGCCTGCAGCGCCGCCATACGGCCATTCCAGACACTTGTCATGGTGACCTCGCGGTCGGTCAGGAGCTGGATCGGCACGGCGCCGGTGTCCCACCATTTGACCACAGCCTTCTTGATCCCGTCGTAGCTCGCGAAAGCCTTGTCGATGTCGAGCGGATAAAGCTTGTCGGCCGGCACGCCGGCCGCCATCAGCGCGAATTCCATCTCGGGCCAGCCGCCGGCGCCGGTGCCCATCATGGCCCGGTCGCCAGCAAACTTCTCGGTGTTCCAGAAGTCCGCCCAGCCTTTGGGCACGGCGCCCTTGAAGGCGTCGGTCCGATACGCCATCACATGCGCCCACACCAGCATCTCGACGCCGTATTCGAAGCGGTACTCGGGACCCACGCCGTCGTCGACCAGCGAGTAGTCGATCTTCTCAAAGTACTCGCCATGCTTCTGCAGGTTCATGATCGAGCCGCGGCTGAGCTGGGCCATGTCCCATTCGACGTTGCCGGTTTCGACCATGGCCTTGATCTTGGTCGGGTTCGAGCCGGGAAACGCGCGCACCTTGATGCCGGAGATCTTCTCGAAGGGCTCGAAATAGGCCTTTTGCTGTGTCTCCTGCATCGCGCCGCCGAAGGTGGCGATACGGACTTCGCCGCTGCCCTTCAGGATGTCGGGAATCATCGTCTGCTCCGGCCACGCCGTCTCGGCATGACCGGGGCGGACGAATGGCGCGGCAACGGCTGCGCCGAGCAGGCCGACGGCGGCGCGGCGGCTGAATCTTATCGGAGAACGATGATCGCTCATGACACTTGCCTGCCTTTGTGGTCGAGTTGATCAGTACGCCAGAAGATTGTCGCGGAAATGCTTGTGCTCGTAAGCGGTGCGCATCAGGCCGCGATCCTGCAGCGCCGGCACCAGCCCGTCCTCGATCTCGGCGAGCGTGCGCCGGTTGACGTTGGGCATCGAGAACAGGAAGCCGTCGCCGCCGACCTGCTGCATCACCTCACCCATCCGCGCGGCCACCGCATCGGGCGTGCCGCAGAGCTCGACCGACAGGTCGACCGCATTCAAGCTCGCCATGGTCTGCCGGATCGAGCGCCCGTTCGCCAATTTGCGGAACTGCTCGAGGCTTTGCTGGTGGCCATTGGTGGTCACCTCGTCGGGCAGCGGCTTGTCGAGATCGAACTTGCCGAAGTCGATATTGGTTATCTTGCCGAAATGCGCGAGCCGCTCGTTGATGCGTTCCATCGCGATGGCGGCCCGCCTCCGCTTGCGCTCCTCCGCCTCCGCCATGGTCTCGCCGAGGATCGGATTGATGAGATAGAGCACCTTGCAGTCTGTGGGCTTGCGGCCTTGCGCGATCATGTGCCTGTGCACGTCCTCACGGTAGGCGCGCATGGCCTCGATGCCCTTGGCGTTGACGACGATGGTGTCGGCATGAGCCGCGGCGAATTTGCGACCGCGCGGCGAGCCGCCGGCCTGGGCGATCACGGGCATGCCCTGCGGCGCCGGGCCGCTGTTGAGCGGCCCGCGCGTGCTGAAATATTTGCCACTGTAGTTGACGGCGTGGACCTTGGCGTGGTCGACGAGCACGCCGCTTTTGCGATCGGCGACGATGGCGCCCGGCTCCCAGGAGCCCCACAGTCCGCGGCAGACCTCCATGTACTCGTCCGCCATGTCGTAGCGCAGATCGTGCTCCGGCATGCCCTGCATGCCGAAGTTCATGGCCGCGAAGTCCGAACTGCCGGTGACGGCGTTCCAGCCGATCCGCCCGCCCGACACCTGGTCGAGCGTCGCCACCAGGCGGGCGAGCAGATACGGGTGATAGGCGTATGTTCCAAAAGTGGGCACGATGCCGATGCGCGATGTCACCTGCGTCATCAACGCCGCCACCACCGACGGATCCTGCCGCGGCACGGCGATGCCGTTTTTGAGATAGATCTCGGTCGAGCCGCCAAAACTCTCGCCGACATAGGATGAATCTTCGAGCAGGATGTAATCGAAACATGCACGCTCGAGCGTGCGTGCCATGTTCAGGAAAAGCTCAGGCTCCATCCAGGTCTGACCGATGTGACCGGTCCATGCTTCGCCCCAGGCCTGCGCGCTCGATCCCTGAAGGAACCAGGCCAAATGAAATGGTTTGGTGGGCATCTGGGCTCCATGACCGCGATCAGTTGGCGGGATCGGCTGAATGAACTGGTAAAAAGCAAATACTGTGCCGACCGCTATGCGTTGTAGTGGAGGCAGGCAAACGGCACTCCGGTCGGTGTCTGTGGTGGCGACGGTCCGGTCCAATCGCGTCGGGCGGGCTTGAATTCCTCACAACCCGAGTTCACGCGCACCCGGTCTTGGCGGCACGCAATCCGTGCTGCACCAGCGCAAAGCCACTCGACGATCCGCATCGCGGGGTGATGCCGTCGTCGTCCCTCTTCAAATATCAAAGAGCTTGATCGGCAAAGCCGCGCGCTCTCGCGGCGCCTATCGCGCCCGAGCTTTGCGGCAGCGTGCCTCTCTGATCAAGAGAGGGCGCAGGGAAGACCGGGCACCGGCTGGCACCCATGGTCCGCGTGCAACAAAAAAAGCACGCGGCAGAACCACAGGTTCAGCCGAGAATACCCGGCCTTCCCTGCGCGAATGGTTTTAACGGTTACTCCGTGCTCTCCCCGGTGACCGGGCTCTTTTGCCACCGTCACCCCTGAGAAGCTTGCTTCTCAAGAACTTAGCGCCAGCGTCGGGGCGCCAGGACCACACGGCTTGGCCGTCCGCGCGCGCGTCAGTCGTCTGCTGCCGCGATCGCGTCCACCGCATCCCGCCTCCACGTTCGTGACGACGCGTACGCCCCTCTTCGATGAGGCGGGATGGCGGAAAGAGTACACACTTTCTGATTATCCGAAATAGAAATATTTGGGCGTGGAGAACCGACAACCCAAATCAGATTGAATCGCTTGAGGAAATTTCGATTTCGCGCAGGCGATTTGGCAACGAAAAAGCCCGGTGTCCGAAGCGATTGTCAGAAAAATTGAGCAGATTTTGCCCCGTCGGGCGAATCAGCGACGCGCAGCGCTCGATCGTGGAGAGCGGCTTGCGAAGCGTCATCCCCGTTCTTGTGTCCGATTTACTTCCGCTTTCGGTGACATGCAGGCATGGCCGGGCTTGCTGGCGGTCCGACCCCGTCGCGAATGGACCCAGGGCGGAAGTCAGTCTCAGCGCGCGCTTCCGCCTGCAGCAATCACCACTTATTTTGCCTCCTGGTCTGCGCAAGTATCAGTCGATTGGCCGTTTTTGCATAGCGGTCCGCATAGGAAGGAGTAGTCTGCAATTCACAGCGGCCTACTCGTTCAAGGGGCTGTCTCAATTATCAAACTATCGGCCGAACTGGGAACGCTTCGCGTTAAAGAGGAAAACGGCGAACCGACGAGAGGCTTCAATTCTTGGCGGATTTGGCATCAAGGGGAAGAAATTGAAATGCGCAAGATCATTGGAGTTGCAGCGTTTGTAGCAATGGTGTTCACAGCATTACCGGCATCCGCTCAACCAAATGACCCCTACGATTATCCCTACTGCCTGCAAGGTAGACAGTACGGCCTCCCCGGGTTGTGTCAGTTCACAAGCTACCAGCAGTGCCAGGCTACGGCCTACGGGACATTTTCGTATTGTGGCATAAATCCTCGATTTGCATACGGATGGCAACCGCGCGGCCGACGACCTTACCAAGAGCGGTGATCGTTCTGGCACTTTTCGGACATGGCCCGATGTCCGACTTGAGTCCGTAGTGCGACAGGTCTGGCTCATCCAGCGCCAGCTGAATGATCCTGGAAGTGGTCGCGCATGGTCAAAACGGCGCTTTTGACCCCCAACGGACGTTCGCGCCTCGCTACGAATGCCCGCGACATTCTATCGCTGATCCGCCGCTTCTGCATATTCGTCGTTCCCAATGTTGCTTTACGCTTATGCAGCTATTCCCGCTTGGGCTCCGAACGGTCAAGCTGACGGGCGGCTGAACGAGTTACTAACGCGAGATTGCGGGCGCCTGGTGTCGGACGCCTCCCAAAAGCGTCGCGGCGACTGGAAACTCGCTAAGCTAGGAGAAAAAGATGTTGATTTCATTTTCTACCCTAGTCCTCGCGTCGCAACTGATCGTTACGGTCGCGGACAATGTTCCAAAATTTAACATTGAACGGGGGTGCAAAGTCGACAGCACCGCATCCAGTCTGGAGAAAGGTTTAGACGAGACGATAAAGAGATGCGTGCACGATGAGCAACAAGCGCAAGACCAGCTTCAAACGCAATGGTCGCAATTTGCCCCGTCCGACAAGGCACTGTGCACCAGTCAAACTACTGAAGGCGGCGGTGTGCCACCGAGCTATGTTGAATTACTAACATGTCTTCAGGGCCAACAACTCGTAAAGAAGCTAAACAAATAAGTATCGGCGTTGCGACAGTCGGGAAGCGCACGGCATTCTCCTGCGTAGGCCGCTGGGGAAACGCTGCAGGACATGCTCGCGGCACGGATACGCATGCAAGGCGTTGCGTGTGAAAAACCACTCAGCGCTGTGAGGGACGCGAAGCGCTCGTAGCCGGATAACGCGGTTTGGGTCAATAGCGCTTGCCGAGGCTTTTTACACGACCAAGACGTGAGCGTCCTTTTCTCCGAAAATGCATAGTGGCTTCGGCAATGCTGTCTCAAGACGGCGAGCCGCCGACGGACGGGCGGCGCGTTAATAGGGAAGCAGTCATGAATTTGGCCAGAACCTGGGTCGAAGCGCAACGAGATCTGGTATTTCACGGAGGGAACACTCGCTGCCGCGCGGATCGGCGACTTCAAGTACCGGTTCACGGATCAGCCCAGCGGCTGGTTTGGCCCAACGGAGAAGGTCGATTGGCCCATCATCACCAACCTGCGGCTCCACCCCTATGAGCGTACCGGGCTGACCCAATCCATCAGTTACGTCAACTGGTACATGTATCAGTTCTGGCGCGGCGTGTTCGTGCAGCAGGAAGTGGCGAAGCTTGGCCAGACCGCCATCGACTTCCCCCCGATGCAGAAGGGCGCGAGCTTCAACCTCGAGGCCGTGAAAGCGCAGATCGAGAAGGCGATAGCGGCACGCACAGGCAACTGATGTGACAAAGAAATTCGGGCGCCTTGATCGGGCGCCCGCTGCGCTGTTTCTACATCCGCGCATCATCGACGGCTCGTGGAAGTCCTCTGGCGAAGCAGCGGGTGAATTAGTTGTCGGGAAGTATTCACAGGCCCGAGCAATGCCGACAGCAAAGCATGTCTGTTCATGGGTAGGGTTTCGGATGCCGGCCGCTTGAGGGACGGCGCGGCATGTTCGGCGGCCGGCGTCCGAAAGCCTCCAAGGAAGGAAACCGCGCTTAAGGTCACGTGGAGCGGTGCCGCAGGCGCTAT
>Ga0307479_10004783_pt1 | contig 12444 bp, 10 predicted proteins | sample atmos_gasesECM4C_FD_203743 | JGI IMG/M metagenome (GOLD analysis project Ga0307479, IMG submission 203743) | Hardwood forest soil microbial communities from Morgan-Monroe State Forest, Indiana, United States - atmos_gasesECM4C_515 | ecosystem: Environmental > Terrestrial > Soil > Temperate...
GCTTCTGCAGAAAGATCATGATTCCGGCGCCCAGCCGCGCCATCACCTCGGCGGACTCCGGCGAGATCGACGACGCGAACACCCGCCCGCGCAGCGGCCCCAACGGTGCCGGCCGCAGCTCGACGCCACGGATGCGTCCGGTTTCGAACGCGTCCAGCAGCTCGGCAGCGTACTGGTCGAATATTTGTCGGGAGCGCGCCATCTCGACGCCGAAGCCGTCGAACTCCTGGCGCGCCAGACCGCGCCCCATGCCCAGGATCAGCCGTCCGCCCGAGAGGTGGTCGAGCACGCACGCGTGTTCGGCCAACCGAACCGGGTCGTGCCACGGCAACACCGACACCATCGTGCCGAGCTGCACGCGCTGCGTTCGCGCAGCGACCCAGGTCAAAAACTGCAGCGGGTCCGTCGACATCGAATAGCCCCCGAAGTGATGCTCGACCGCCCACACCGAATCGAAGCCGAGATCCTCGGCGCGGTCGGCGAGCGTCATCTCTGTCCGCCAGACGTCGTGATCGGGTCGCCCGTCGAGGTTCTGGAAGAAGTGCCCGTGTCCGATGTTCAACACGGGCTGCCAGCCTTACCCACGGCCACAGTCCTGAACGAGCGTGTACATCTCTAGACGCCGAAGCACGCTGGCAGCATATCAGTGTACGGTTCGATTGTGAACGATCGTTGACATTAAAATCCCGGGGCGACGAGGCGTATGCGGCCGAGGTCGAGGATTCGCCGCATAGCGCCGAAATGCCCCGCCAGACTCACGGCGGGGCGGATTCGAGACCGGTGATCAGGTACCGCAGACCAACCTCGAACGAGGACGGCGACCCGCCCCGTGCGCGTCTCGTTTCGATCATGACTGCGCCAAGCAGGTAGTTGAAGATGACGCTGATTCCATCAGTTGCCTGACGCTCGTCATAGCCGCCACCGCGAAGGATGTCGAGGAGGCGTTCGCGCGCTTCGACAACCCAGTCGCCCGTGAGCTGCCGCGAGACCAGGATCTCGGCGATGCCGGGGCGGTTGATGAGGATCCGGTGCAGCTCCCGGATGGCGTCAAAGAGCACGTCATCCCAGGCTGCGTCAGTCGCTGGACGGATGGACGGGACGGCGATGGTGCGCGCGACAAGTGCTTCGAGGAGTGCTTCTTTGGAGTCGAAGTAGCCGTACAGGGTCATGTGGCTGACGCCGAGGTCGGCACTGAGGCGGCGGAAGCTGACGGCCTCGAGGCCGTCGGCGTCGAGGATCGCCAGCGCCACGTCGATCACGTGCTCGACGTCGAGGAGCGCACGGCGCCCAGGCCGGTTGCCAGTAGTCATTGCCAAAAAGGTAAAACATCGAGGTTGACACCAATAATTTACGGTGTAAATCTTATGGCATTCTATCCAACATCGAGCAAGGGACACCGTGCGACTTGGCTTGCTGCTGCCCACGATGCAATCGGTGGACGTCAACCGCGCCGCCCTCAGCGCCGCGGAGCAGGTGGGAGTCGACGACATCTGCGACTACGAGATACGGAGGACTATGACGATCGAGACCGAACGCGAGATCACGCCCGAGGACGACTCGTTCCGCTATCACGAGCGCCCCTCCGATCCGTTCTGGAACGAATCCGGTCTGTTCGGCTTCATGATTCCCGAGCGCAAGATTGATGGCTACTTCTACGTCTGGCACCGACCGAATATGAACCTGACATCAGCAGGCGTCGCGCTGTGGGACGACGCCGGGACGGAATCACACAATTGCCTCTACTCGGAGTGGTTCCACTTCAACCCGATGACTCCCGACACGGACATGTTCGACTTTGAGCTGGCTAACGGGATGGGCTGCAAAGTCATCCAGCCCCTCAAGCAATATCGATTGAGCTACACGAGTGACACCTATTCGATCGATCTGCTCTGGACGGGTGCCTACAAACCACCGAACCTGCATTACTCCAGTGAGCACGGTTTCGACATCTACGGCGGCGTCCACTACGAACAACTCGGCACTGTAACGGGGACCATCACGCTTCACGGCGAGACGATCCCGGTGGATTGCCACCACTTCCGCGACCACTCGCGGGGTTTGCGGCCCGGGCCGGCGCACAACCTCCCGGGCGGCGGATTCGACTTCGCGTGGGCCTCGGACCGTACCTCGTTCGCGGTGACGTCCGCGCGGCCCGACCCCAAGGCGCCGGTCACTGCGCGGTCGATCGACAAGGTCAGCTACGGCCACATGATCAAGGACGGGGTTTTGGCGAATGTCGTCGGCGGGACCCGGGAGGTCCTGGACCGCGAGAACGACGGCCGGCCGCGCAGGGTCGCCCTCCATTTGGTAGACGAGCGCGGCCGTGAGATGCACGCGGAGTCAGCTGTCCAGAACTGCTTGAAGTGGCACAGCATCTGGCACATGCAGTGGTGCCTTGCCAGCTGGGTCATCGACGGCGAGTCAGGATGGGGCGAAAACCAGGATTGGTTCGACATCGATGTCATCCGTGCCCACCAGCGCAAAGCTCTCGGCGCCGGGTGTCCGTGACGAGGAACTGAGGCTGTTCACCATGGTGGTATCCAGTTCTGACGAGCTCACCCCCGAGTGGTTCACTCGAACGCTCGGGGCGCAGCGATCGACGGTGATTGACGTCCGGATCGACCAGGTGGGCGGCGGAGCGATGTGCCAAATGGCTCGTGCGTCGCTTACCTGGGACACCGCGAACGGTGGACCCGAATCGGCGATCGTGAAGTTCCCGACATCCGACGCTGGCACGCTCGCGCTCGCCCAGGCGATGCAGATGTACGAACTCGAGGTCCGCTTCTACCGTGACCTGCTTCCGCACCTGGGCAATTTGAACACCCCCACCTGCTACTTCGCGGAACTCGACGAAGCGATGGGCGCGTTCACCCTGGTTCTCGAAGACCTCAGTGGGAGGTCGCGGCCCGGGGACGTCCTCGAAGAGAGCACCAACGACGAGTGCAGCGCAGTCCTACGTGAGCTCGCTCACCTCCAGGGAGCCTCCTGGAACTCTCCTACCACCGCTGCGATGCCTTGGCTCGCGGATCCCAAGCGGACAATTCAGGTCTTCGACTCGATGCCCGCCGGGCTCGAGCCGTGGCTCGACCGGTTCGGCCACGCACTGGAGCCCCAACAGGTCGCTCTGTTCGAGACGGTGATTCCGCAGGCGGGCAAATGGATCAGGTCCTGGAACGGTCCGTCGGTCGTTCAACACGGCGACCTCCGCACGGACAACATCCTCTTCAGTCTCGACCCCGTCCCGCGGGCCACCCTTCTCGACTTCCAGACCGTGCGCCTCGGACCGCCGGGAACTGACCCGGCATACTTCCTTGGCTCCTCACTCTCGACGGAAGCACGCCGCTCGGCCGAGCGCGCACTGCTCGCAGAGTTCCACGACCGCCTCGTAGCCACTGGCGTCTCCGGCTATGACTTCAACGACTGCTTCCGGGCATACCGCGAAGGAGCTCTGTATGCCGTCTACCTCTTCTGCGGCCTATCCAGCCAGGTCGCGTCTTCGGAGCGCGTCGACCGCGTAATCGCAGACCAGACCCGCCGGTACGCGGACATGGCGCTGGACCTGGGGGCTGCGAAGCTCGCCGGCCTCATGTGATCTGGCCGCGGAGTGCGGTCGAGCCGACATTCCTCCAACGTGTTGCTGCGCACACCAAACCCGCCCCTATGCAACCGCCCGTTCTCCTATATTCCTGTTATGGGTTCAGGCCGTCCTTACTGGGATTTTCCCCGTGGACTCGGCCCCATGCGGTTGCTCTTGGAGGTCGGCGGCGAGTGGGGCGTTCCGGCGCGCGTGTGCCTTTCCGGCACCGGACTGTCGCTGAGCGATATCGATCGCACAGACCTTTTGATCGAGGCCGAACAGGCAATTCGCGCTATCCGGAATCTCGCTGAGGCGACCGGCGATCCGCCCGGTCTGGGCGCCGCGGTGGGTGTTCGTCTCAAGCTCAGCTCGCTTGGCGCGTGGGGCCTTTTGCTGTCGTCGTGCCGGACCATCGCGGACGTCATCCGGGTGGGGCCGCGCTACTACGAGCTGTCCGAGAATTTCCTGCGGCCTTCGATCGAACACCAAGCGGACGCCGTCGTGCTTGTGTACGCGGATGACGAAGTCCCCGAGGACATCCGCGGGTTCATGGTCGAACGGGATCTCGCCTATAACGTCACCTCGGTCCAGTCGTTGGTGGGGGCGTCGACACCGCTGCAGATGACCGCCCGGCTGCCGGCCGAGCGCACGGCTGCCCTGGCCGCGTTGCTGCCGGGGTTCGAGATCGAGGCCCAGAGCGTCCGCAATGCGATACGTCTACCCCGTCGGGTGCTGCGACAGCGCCTGATCAGTGGAGACGATAAATCCCATCGGCGCTGCTTGGCACACTGCGATGAACTCGTCGAGACGTTGCACAGCCGGGACAGTGTCGCTAACCGGGTACGGGCCGTTCTCAACCGGTCAGCGACTCCGCTGCTGGGACTCGACCAGGTGGCTCACGAGTTTCATATCGATGCGCGCACCCTGCGCCGGTGGCTGGTCGAGGAAGCTACATCGTACCGGGCGCTCGCCGATGAGGTGTGCGCGCGCCGCGCCATCGAGTTGCTCAAGGCGCCAGGTGGCACAGTGCGCCAGGCGGCTCACCGCCTCGGCTATGCCAGCGTAGCGAGCTTCACCCGCGCGTTTCGCCGCTGGACGGGTAAGACACCCGCCGCGTGGACGCGAGAGCATGCCAGCGATCCGACTGTCCGATTCGGTCAAAGGAGTGTCCGAACAAGGTAGTCCGAGCGCCCATAGACTCCTCGACGACGTAACACATTGAGGGTTAGGTTCATGACAACAGACGTTCAAGTTCCCCGAAGCCTGGCTGCGTTGGGTCCGGACTGGTTCACCGAGCGCCTGGGCACAGCCGTCGAGGCGGTATCGCTGACTCCGGTCGCGGTAGCGAGTGCGGCGGGTTCGCTGGCTCGTGCCGAGCTGAGCTACGCAGTCGAAGCTAGCGGCCCGCGATTCGTGATCATCAAGGGGCGCGGCGACAGCGACAACCAGCGGGTAATGGAGTCGGCGATGGGTCTGTCGGCGCGCGAGCAACTATTTTATTCGCGCATCGCTGATGCCATTCCCGTCGCGGTCCCGCGGTGCTATTTCGTCGGTGAGGTTGGCGGCCCTGAGCCGCTGGTGCTCGAGGATCTCGCTCACCTTCGCGCCGGTGATCAGGTGGCCGGCCTCACGCTGACAGACGCCACGCGCCTGATCGACGTCCTCGCCCTCCTGCACGCCCGCTACTGGGATACCGAGCCCCCGGGTGGCGATCCGGACCGGCTGATCAGTTGGACAGACCCGGGGATCGCAGGGATGGTCGCAGCACTCGTGTGCAGTGGCTTGGACAATCTGCGCGAGCGCTACTCCGGACGGGTCCGCGAACAACTCCTCGACGCCGTCGCGGCCGCCGCGCCCGAATGGCATACAGTGCTTGCACGATGCGCTGAGGGTCCACAGACGTTTGTGCACAACGACTTTCGTTTGGACAATGTTTTCTTCGCTCCCGATGGCTGCCCCGTGGTGATCGACTGGCAGCTCGCGGGCCGCTCCCGCGGCACCCAGGACGTCTCCTATCTGCTGTCCGGCAGCATGACCGAAGACATGCTTCGCGGCAACTGGCGCGACCTGCTCGGTCGCTACCATACGGGGCTTGTCTCCAACGGCGTCCGCGGCTACTCGTTCGACCAGTGCCTGAGGGACTATCGGCAGAGCCTGCTCTTCACGATCGCACCGGGTATCGCGATGCTCGGCCAGATGCAGTTGGCCGCCGACGAGCGTGGGCTGGCTGACGCGCTCGTGCTGCGCACACTCGTGCACGCCGACGAGCTCGACGCATTCGGCACACTGTAATGGCCAAAGCAACGCCGGAGCCCGGCGAGGTAGTCGGTGACCTCAGCGCCTACGTGATCGGTGGACGCGTGTCGTTGGTATGCGATGACGGCGGCTACGAGTCGGATTGCCGGACACCGGCACAGGGAATTCTTGACGGAATCGAAGCCGAGCAGATTGGATTTCGCCGGGTCTTTCTTTCCGAACGGTGGAATCTCAAGGAAGCGGGCGTCATCCTCGGCGCGATCGCTGCGCGCACGCAGCGCATCGATATCGCGTCCGGCATCATCACCACCGCGGCGCGACACCCGTTGCATATGGCGGGGATGGCTGCGACGTTTCAGGCCGCATTCGGGCCACGGTTGGTTCTGGGCCTCGGCCGCGGTAATCCGGGCTGGTTACGTGGCGCCGGCTTGGACATGGTCGGTTATCGCGGGCTCGAAGACTATGTCAGCGTGCTGCGCCAGCTGTGGCGAGGTCAAACCGTCAGCTATAACGGTCCGCTGGGCGACTTCCCCCACCTCGAACTCGAGGATGTGGACAACGACTTCGTGGCGCCGCCGGTGTGGTTCGGCACACTGGGGCAGCCGGTGGCGGCGCGCATCGCGGCCAGGTCCTTCGACGGCGTACTCCTGCCCCCGGTCTTCACACCGGATGCCACGCACGCCATCGTCGCCAGGTTGCGCGCCGAATGCGCGGCGGTGGGTCGTGACCCGGCAAGCCTGCGTATCTGCCAATCCGTCATCACCGCTCCCGATCTCGATGAGACCGAGACACGCACGCTTGCCCACGCCAGGGCGGTCACCTATCTCGATGCACCCGGCTACGGCGAGATGTTGGTCGAACTGAACGGTTGGGACATGGCCCCGGTGCGCGCGTTGCGTGAGCACCAGCAGTTCGCTTCGATGCCTACGGCGGTGAGCGACTTGAGCTTTCACCGCCGTGAGCTGTTGGGCCCGGCCGCGCTGGTCCCCGACGACTGGATGCTGGCCTCCTGTGCGATCGGATCAGTTGCTGAGTGCGTCACCACACTTCGAAGGTTCCGCGCAGCAGGCGCCGACGAAATCGTCACGTACGGCAGCACCCCTGGCCAGAACGCCGCACTGGCGGTGGCATGGCGGGAATCATCGAAGGACGGTGGAGGAGAGACGAGATGGCCGGTGTGAAAACAGCGATCGCGCTCTGGGGCGATCGCCACATTCCCGCCACGGTGATCGCGCAGCAGGCCCGCGCGCTGGAATCCGGCGGTGTGGACGGCATGCTGATCGCCGATCAGTTCGGGAACTTCATCCCACCACAGCTGTGGAAGCCCGACATCGCTCCGGCGGCTGCGGTGCTGCCGGACCCGGATTCACACTCCGACCCGTTCACGCTAGCCGGCTATCTGCTTGCTGCAGCGCCCACACTCGACGTCGCCGTGTCAACGGACTCGGTGCGGCGCGGACCGGGCGAGCTTCTCCAGGCGGTGCTCACTCTCGCCAACATGACCGAGGGTGAGGTCACGTTGCAGGTCGGCGGCGGTGAGGCCAAGCAGTGCGCGCCGTTCGGTTACAAACGCTCCCAGGGCATGTCGCGGATGGAGGATTTGTTTCGGATCTTCGGCGCGCTGTTGGACAGCGGCGGTGAACCGATCAACTTCGAGGGCAGGCGCTGGCACTACGCCGGCGCATCGATAGGCGGTGCGGTGCCCCACCGGCCGAAAATCATGGGCTTGGGGGGCGGTCCCATCCTCATCGACCACGCCACCTCTTATGCCGACGGGCTGGCGACCACCTGTCCGCCAGTGTGGGCCGGACCCGACGAGTTCGGTCAAGCACGCGAACAGATCCTCGAGACCGTCGCCGCCAAAGGCCGGAATCCCGAGGAGTTCGAATTCGCCGTGTGGTTCCCGTGCCTGATCGGCAAAGATAAGAGCCAGATAGAGGGCAAATTCGACAATCCGCTGATCAAATGGCTGGCGGCGGTGTTCGGTCGGATCGAACCGACCGACTGGGACAAGATCGGCCTCGAATCACCGTTTCCTGAAGGCTGGCGCTATTACAGCGATCTGTTGCCACACGAGACTTCCGACTCGCTGATCGATGGTGTGCTGGGCACCGTCACGGACGCGCACGTGACATCTGGCTGGGTGTGCGGAACTCCGGCCGAAGTCGCGGCCACCATAACCAAGTACGTCGAGGCCGGCGCAAGCTGGGTCTGTCCCATGGACTACCTGCCGATGGTGCTCGACCCGGCCGAAGCGACAGCCGCCTTCGAGCGATCGATCGAGACGGTGGCGCTGATAAAGCAGTATTCGAGCGCGCAGACCCCGGTTTAGGGCGATGTAGGGGCTCCGTGATGGTCTCGGCAGGCAAACGCGTCGAGAAGCTGATCAATGGCTGCAGATCCTTGCGCCGCCGCACCGCCACGGGAATCGCACGGAGGATTGCCTTATCTGACGGCCTCGCGCTGCAGGGCCGACTTTATGCTGAACGATCGTAAACCTTAGAGTGGCCTGCCATTTGTGCCGCTTGATATCGAAACTCATCCTAGATCTGTTACCGATCGTTCTCATTATTTGTTAGGCTAGGCCGCGTGAGTGGTCTGGTTAGTAGCTTGGGCGTCAACCCGTCCAGCGATCTCAGCGTCTTTCTGTTCTGCGCGATCTTCACGTTCGCGGTGGTGACGATCCTGTGGTTGGTGGGCCTGCTGCAGCGCAACCACTCGATGATGGACGGCTGGTATGGCTTCGCCTTCGCGGTTCCGGCGTTGTTCGCGTACCTGATCGTCGGCGCCCAATCGGTTACCGCGGCGTTGCTGTTGTTCATGGTGATGCTGCACGGCGGCCGGCTGGGGTGGTATCTGGCGGCGCGCTGGCGCCGCTATGTGCCCAAGTACGGCGGCGACCCGCGCTATCTGAATTTCGTCAAGGAGATGTCGCCCGGCTACTGGTGGAAGAGCTTCTTTCGGGTGATGGAGCCCCAGGCCGTGATCATCGTGCTGATCGGTATGCCCGCCGTGGTCGGCATTCTGAAGAACCGGGCACCCAACGGTGGCATCAGCCTGCTCGCGTTCGCCGGCTTGTTGGTGTTCATGGTCGGCCTGTACTTCGAGACGGTTGCAGACGCGCAGCTGCAGGCCTTCCTGGCGCTGGATCAGCGCCCGCGCTATCTCAACACCGGGGTCTGGAAGCACAGCCGCCACCCGAACTACTTCGGGACCACCACGGTCTGGTGGGGCATGTGGCTGGTGGCCGTCGCTGGCAACCCCGCCTGCTGGTGGACCGTTGCGGGCCCGATCATCAACACGATAATGCTCACTTCGGTGCTGGGTTCGGCGTTCCAGGACAACTACATGGGCGTACGGCCGGAGTATCAGGAGCTGATGGCCCGCACCCGCCGATTCCTGCCGCTTCCATTGTCGGCCGACGCCATCGGGCGCAACCAGGCCCGGCTGGCCCAGCAGCGGGCCAAGGCAACCGCTGGTTGAGATGTATGACACCATCATCGTCGGCGGCGGCCACCACGGCCTGACCTGCGCCAGCTATCTCGCCCGCGCCGGCAAACGCGTGGTAGTGCTGGAGCGAAAGCCATGGCTCGGCGGCATGACCTACTCGCGCGAAACCGTCTCTGAAGCACCCGGATTCGTGATGAACCCGTGCGCGGTGGATCTGCTGTTCACCAACTTGGAGCCGTCCATCGTCAGCGAGCTTCGCCTGGAATCCTTCGGCCTACGCCAGGCCAGCCCGGAGCCCTGGGGTGCCTACGTCGGGCCAGAAGGCCAGTCGATCGGGCTGTGGCGTTCACTCGACCGAACCGTCGACGAGATCCGGCGGTATTCGAAACGAGACGCCTCCAAGTTCGCACAGCTCTGCGAGATGTGGTGTGACTTCTGGTATGTGGCGGCGCCGTACCTGATGGACCATCCCACCCGTCCGCGGGTCAAGACGGTCGCGGAGCTGGGGTGGCGGGCGGTGCGCAAGCGCCGCAACCTCGCGCCTGTCGCGCGCATGCTGATGGCGTCTCCGCATCAACTCATCGAGACGATGTTCGAGTCCGACGAGGTGAAGTCGCTGCTGGCGATCTACGCCTCGGGTTCGGAAGCGCCGCTGCGGGAACCGGGCTCCGGAGCGGTGCTGGGTGTGATCATGCTGCACATCGGGTGGGGGATCAAACGCCCGGTCGGCGGCATGGCCGAGTTCACCAGTGCACTGGCCGCGTGCCTGCGCCACCACGGTGGCGAGGCCCGCACCGACGCCGCGGTCGAGGAGATTCTGGTCCGGGACGGGCAGGCGGCCGGAGTGCGACTGGTCAACGGTGAGGTGCTGTATGCCAGGCAGGTTGTCGCGGCGGTCGACCCGATCACCCTCATGTGCAAGCTGGTTGACCCAGCCCATGTCTCCGACGCGGTGCTCGACGAAGTCCGCAACATCCGCATCAACGGCTGGGGCATCAACAACGCCAAGGTCGACGTGGCGTTGTCACGGCGACCAAAGCTGTTGTGCGGCAGGCCAGAACTGTGGGGAAGCTACATGCTGATCGGAGACACCAAGGACTATGTCGATCGCGGGCTCGACACTGCGATGCACGGCTGCATTCCGTCCGAGACGCCGATGTGGGCACTGATGCCATCGGCCTTCGATCGCTCGCAGGTGCCGGCAGGCAGTGCCGGCGACACAATGTATCTGTTCTGCACCGCAGTTCCGCAAACCTTCGCCGACGGCAGCGCATGGGCGCAACACCGCGGGCCCTTCGCGGCCCAGGCGATACGGAAGGTCGACGAGGTGGCGCCGGGTTTCGCCGACGCCGTCATCGGCAGCTGGGTCAAAAGCCCCGACGAGCTACGAGAAATGACGCACGAGGGCAGCTACGTGGTCGTCGACATGTCGTTGAACCAGATGGGTCCCAATCGTCCGACCGCGGCGCTGGCGGGCTACCGCACACCCATCGCGGGCCTGTGGCACACCGGAGCCGGCGCGCATCCGATGGGCGGCGTGCACGGCTGGGCGGGCAGGACCACCTCCCGCACCGTCCTCAAATCCCTGTAATCGCAGCCGAAGTTACTCGTATGCTTCCATCATGAGCGAATCCAGGATGAGCCCGATGCCGCCTGGGCCCGCGCTCCCCCGGTCGGTGCAGACCGCGCTGATACTGCGCTACTGGCCACGCTTCGTGGCCGCGTGCCGTCGCCGCTACGGCAAGGTATTCACATTGCGGATCGCGTCGTTGGGAACGCTCGTGTACCTTGACGATCCCGCCGATATCAAGGTGGTGTTTGCGGGCGATCCGGGCATCTATCATGCCGGCGAAGCGAACTCGATGCTGGCCGGGCTGCTCGGCGACAGCTCCGTGCTGGTAATCGATGACGACCTGCATCGTGACCGGCGCCATCTCATGATGGCGCCTTTTGGGCGCGACGCCGTCGCGCGCCAGGCCGGAGTGATGGCCGAGATCGCTGCGGCCAACATTGCCCGTTGGCCGATCGGTACGGAGTTCCCGGTTGCGCCCAGGATGTCTGAGATCACTCTTGAGGTGATTTTGCGGACCGTCATCGGTGCTACCGACTCGGCCCGGCTGGCCTCTTTGCGCGAGGTGATGCCGCGGCTGCTCAATTTGGGGTCATGGGCCTCGCTGGCAATCGCCAATCCCGACCTGCAGCGCCGCCGCCCCTGGCGATACGTGCGTCGCCGCATCGAGGAAGCCGACCGGCTGTTGTTTGCCGAGATCGCCGATCGTCGCGCCGACCCCAAGCTTGCGGAGCGCACCGACGTGCTCGCGATGCTCGTCCGTGCCAGCCACGACGACGGTCGAACGATGACCGACTCCGAATTGCGTGATCAACTCATGACACTTCTGACCGCCGGGCACGACACGACCGCCACGGCGCTGTCGTGGGCCCTGGAGCGACTCCTCCGGCACCCGGACAAACTCGACAAGGCAGTACGCGCCGCCGACGCAAGCGCGGCCGGCGATCCGGCGGGAGACGAGTACCTCGACGCGATTGCGAAGGAAACGCTGCGGATCCGCCCAGTGGTCTTCGATGTCGGCCGTGTCCTGACCCGGCCCGTCGAGCTGGCGGGCTACCGCCTACCCGCCGGCGTGATGGTCGCTCCGGGCATCGGACTGGTACACAGCAGCCCCGAGCAATATCCCAATCCCGACCGGTTCGACCCCGACCGGATGCTGGGCGCCACGCTCGGTCCCACCACTTGGCTGCCGTTCGGCGGCGGCAATCGCCGCTGCCTCGGTGCGACGTTCGCGATGGCCGAGATGCGAGTCGTACTGCGCGAGGTGCTCCGCCGTGTCGAGCTGAGAACCTCCACGGCCAAATGCGAACGACAGAAGGTAAAGCATGTCGTCCTCGTGCCGCATCGCGGCGCGCGCATCTGTGTCCAAGCCAGGCGAGACACCGTGACCGCATCGCGTGCAGCAGCCCAGATGCCCAGCTGCCCGGTTTCGACACGTGACAAGGCGGCCCCGAGCACCGTCATCGGGCGTGCCTCAGATCGCGCGAATTAGACTGCGCGCGGCACGATTTCCGAATTCCACCGCGGTGTTCTGCCCCGCCGCCGACATGAAATCGGCGGCGTACTGCACCGGCGACGCCGGATCGAGTTG
>Ga0307479_10004784_pt1 | contig 12444 bp, 7 predicted proteins | sample atmos_gasesECM4C_FD_203743 | JGI IMG/M metagenome (GOLD analysis project Ga0307479, IMG submission 203743) | Hardwood forest soil microbial communities from Morgan-Monroe State Forest, Indiana, United States - atmos_gasesECM4C_515 | ecosystem: Environmental > Terrestrial > Soil > Temperate...
AAGAATCGGCAACCTCGTCCGGCTCACGAGGATCGGTGCGGTTGCGCCAAGCGCTCGTCTGCGCCCAGCTGTCCATTTCGGTCGTCCTGTTGATTCCTACGGAAATGTTCCTCAAGAGCTTGGTGAACCTGCTGCACGTAGACCTCGGAATCCGCACCACCAACGTCGTCGGTTTTCGCATCACGCCTACCTCGAATGGCTACTCGCCAGCAAAGCGATACGCACTTTTCGACCGGGCCGAAACGCAATTGGCGGCCATTCCAGGCGTGCGCAGCGTGACCGCGTCCATGGTGCCTTTGTTGGGTAACAGCAACTGGAATACCAGCTTCTACATCGAGGGACAGCCGCACGGAACGCAACGACCGAACTCTCATTTGAACGCGGTTGGGCCTGGATTTTTCGCAAAGGCCGGTATTCCGCTCATTGCCGGACGCGAAATTCTCGAAACGGACACGGCTGCATCTCCGAAAATAGCGGTGGTTAACGAAGCCTTCGTGAGGGAGTTCTTCGGGGGACGGAACCCGATAGGCCATCACCTCGGATTTGAAAAAGAGGGTGTCCTGGATACGGAAGTCGTTGGAGTGGTCAAAGATAGCCATTACGCCAGCGTGCGGCAAGAGCCACCGCCTGTTTTTTACCTTGCCTGGCGTCAAAGCGACTTTGCTTCGGCCATGTCGTTTTACGTGCGCTCGGCCCTCCCGCCAAAACAGATTGTGCCGCAGATCCGCAGCGTGATGCGCTTCATCGACAGCGAAGTCCCCCTCGAGGATATGCGCACCCTGGAAGAGCAGGTGCACTTCAACCTACGGCAAGACGAACTGATGCTGCGGCTCGCGGTTGCCTTCGCTGCTCTCGCGACCATCTTGGCGATGCTCGGTTTGTACGGTGTCATGGCCCATGGAGTGGCGCGCCGCACGCGTGAGATCGGCATCCGCATGGCCTTAGGGGCTGCGCCCGCAAGAATTTGCTCGATGGTCATGGGCGAATTGGCCTGGATCGTTGGCATTGGTGTGGGATTGGGCGTTCCCGTGGCTCTGGCTTGCACGCGATTAATCGCCAGCCAACTTTATGGTGTGGACGACAAGAGCGTTACGATTCCCGCGAGTGCGGCGCTCGCATTGGCATTTACGGCGACTTTCGCCGCTTACTGGCCTGCGCGGCGGGCCTCGCATGTGAATCCCCTGGAAGCCTTGCGGCACGAATAGTCGCGGAAAACTAAAAGGGTGCGTGCCCCAACTAAATCCACGGGCACGCACCCTCGGAAGCGGCGCGCTATGCCGCCTTCCTTACTCCAGTGTTACTTTCGTCGTCTCGGATTCTGGCGTACGCAGCTTCAACCTTACGCAATGATTCGTGCTCCATCGAACGGGAGCGTGCTCTCGCTTGCGTAGCCGCAAAATTGTCCGGCGCGAGCTTACTTCTTAGCGGCTGGTTTAGCAGCCGGCTGCGACGTCGCGGTCGCCGAGGGCGGCGGGGGTGGAGGATTCGCTAAGGCAGCCTTCACCGCCGCCGAGATTTTGTCTGCATTGGCCAACAGCACGCTCACCTGCCACAACTGTGTGTCGTTCAGACTGCCTTTAAAACCCGGCATCCCTGTGAGGCGAATGCCATTTTCCGCCTTCCAGTGTGTTTCCCAGACGGGGTCGTCCGTCACACCGGTACCGCGAAACAAGTGCGGCGGCGCGGGAAACATGCCTTTAGCGATGGGCGACTGCTCTTGGTCCGGCAGTCCATGGCAGACCGCGCAATTTTGTTTGTAGACATCGGCCCCGGCTGAATACGTCCCCTCGTTCACGGGAATAGGGGGATCGGGGTGCGGCTGTTTCTCCAAATGCGCCTTCAATGCAGCTTTGGCGAGTTTCTTCTCAAACCACATGGGCGGATCTAACACCGCAACAGGCGCGTGCCCGCTCGTGAAGTAGTACCACCCTGCCGCCGACACCAGAGCCACGCCAAGCACGATTCCAATCACCAAGGTCTTGAGCATTCTGCCTATTCTCCGAAACGAAGTTTCGTTGCGAACAGTCAAAACGGCACGGTCTCGTCCGAGCCACTCGACCGGGTAAATCGCCGCATAGTGTACTTTTTTGGCGGCACTTACGCACGTAGGAATCGAAGTTTGTTGCGGCGACGAAAACGCGAAAACCGCGTTACGTAACCATTCCGCCCTCGAAGCCGTCTTATGTAGGCAAGGATACCTTTCTGCTATAGGCTCTGACAGGAAGGACGAGCCGTACACCCCTGTTGTCTCGCCCCGTGGCAGACTCGCAGGCAGAAACATCCAATCTTCAGGAGAATCGGATGGGGCATTTGAATCCCACGAATTTGGCCGAGCCGACACTCGGCGATGAGCGGGCCCGGCAGGGACACCCCGGTGGACAGGCTTCGCCGACGAAAAGCCATCGGTGGTTATGGTTCCTTGCAATCGTCGCCGTGGCGGTCTTAGGGTTTTGGTATTTTCGATACGCGAGGACCAGTACTGCAGCGCAAGCCGGCGGGCAGTCTACCGCCGGGCCGGGTGGCGGGTCGAGCGCCAAAGGGCAAGGCCGGGGCGCACCCGGCGGTGGAGCGTTCGTCGTCCCAGTCGTGGTCGCAACGGCGCAGAAAGGCGACCTTCCGGTTTACTTCAATGGGCTCGGCACCGTCACCGCATTCAATACTGTAACCGTGCGCACGCGCGTCGATGGCCAGATCGTCAAGATCAACTTCCAGGAAGGCCAGATGGTGCATCAGGGCGACGACTTGGTGGACATCGATTCCCGCCCCTACCAGGTGCAGCTCGAGCAAGCGGAAGGACAACTAGCGAAAGATCAAGCGCAGCTTCGCGACGTGCAGGTTGACTACGAGCGATACCAACTGCTCTACAAAGAAGGCGTAATCCCCAAGCAGCAGGTGGATACGCAACAAGCGCAGGTCGGGCAATACGAGGGCTCCATCAAATCTGACCAGGGCTCCATCGATAACGCCAAGCTCCAGATCATCTACTCGCACATCACCGCGCCGATCAGCGGCCGGATCGGACTCCGGCTCGTCGATATGGGCAACATTGTGCATGCCGCGGATCAGAACGGGTTGCTGGTAATCACGCAACTCCAGCCGATTGCCGTGATTTTCGCCTTGCCCCAGGATCAGCTTCCCCAGGTAGTCGTAAAACTTCGCGCTGGCGGCCAATTGCCCGTCGATGCCTACGATCGCGATAACACCATGAAGATCGAGTCCGGCAAGCTGTTGACCATCGACAATCAAATCGACACGACCACAGGCACGTACAAGCTCAAAGCCGTGTTCGATAACCAGCAAAGCCTGCTGTTCCCCAACCAGTTCGTCAACGTGCACCTGCTCGTCGACGTGAAAAGAAATCTGGTGATTGTGCCCACGGCGGCGATTCAGCGCGGTCCGCAAGGCACTTACGTTTATGTCGTGCAGAGCGACAACACCGTCAAGATTCAGAATGTGACATTGGCGCTGACCGCGGACGACAAAACGGGCATCAGCTCTGGCCTCAACGCGGGCGATATTTTGGTCACCGATGGCCAAGACAAATTGCAAGATGGCAGCAAGGTCAATCCGTCGACTTCGCCCACGGGCTCCTCAAGCGCGCAGAATGCCAATGGCACGCAGCAGCCTTCCGCTGAGCCGGCGAATACGCAGACCACACCCGGTCGCCGCAGCCGAACGCCAGCCGGCCAGAACGCCCAAGCGCCCCAGCAAGGCCACCCCTCAGGAAAGTCTCAATGAGCCCATCCAGGCCGTTTATTCTGCGGCCAGTAGCCACCGCCCTTCTGATGGTGGGGATTTTGTTGGTGGGCTTCGTGGCCTACCGGCAGTTGCCCGTGTCGGCGCTGCCGCAAGTCGACTATCCGACCATCCAGGTACAAACGTTTTACCCCGGAGCCAGCCCAGACGTCATGGCCTCCTCGGTTACGGCTCCGCTGGAGCGCCAATTCGGTCAGGTGCCTGGCCTGAACCAGATGACTTCGACGAGTTCCTACGGCAGCTCCTTAATCACCCTGCAGTTCGATCTCAACCTCAACATCGACGTTGCCGAACAGGAAGTGCAAGCGTCCATCAACGCCGCTTCCAACCTTTTGCCGCAGGGCCTGCCGAATCCTCCCATTTACAGCAAAATTAATCCGGCCGATGCGCCGGTCCTGACGCTTGCCCTGACTTCCAACTCTTTACCCTTGTCGAAGGTCGAAGATCTCGCGGACACCACGCTGGCCCAGAAAATCTCGCAGCTCTCCGGCGTCGGCTTGGTGAGCATCAGCGGCGGGCAACGGCCGGCCGTGCGCATTCAGGCCAATCCCACCGCCCTGGCTTCCTACGGCTTGAGCCTCGAAGATTTGCGGACGGCGCTGACCCAGGCCAATGTGGACCAGGCCAAAGGCACTTTCGACGGACCCCATCAGGCTTACACCATTGGCGCCAATGATCAATTGGTGTCCAGCGATTCCTACCGCCCGCTGATTATTGCCTACCGCAATGGCGGTCCCGTTCGCCTCAGCGACGTAGCCACGGTCATCGATGGCGCGGAGAACGTGCAGCAAGCCGCCTGGGCCAACAAGAACCCCGCGGTCATTTTGAATATTCAGAGGCAGCCCGGCGCCAATATCATTGCGGTAGTCGATCGAATCAAGAATCTTCTCCCATTGTTACAGGCGGGTCTGCCTGCCGCCGTTCAAGTCCAGATTTTGACCGACCGCACGACGACCATTCGCGCCTCCGTGAGCGACGTGCAATTCTCCCTGATGTTAACCATCGGCCTGGTGGTGCTGGTCATCTTCCTGTTCCTGCGCAATGTCCGCGCCACGATTATCCCCAGTTTTGCCGTGCCGCTTTCCATCGTCGGCACCTTCGGTGTGATGTACCTGCTGGGCTACAGCCTGAATAATCTCTCTCTAATGGCGTTGACCATCTCCACCGGCTTCGTCGTCGACGACGCCATCGTCATGATTGAAAACATCAGCCGTTATATCGAGCAGGGCGAGACTCCCCTGCAAGCGGCTTTAAAGGGTTCCGAACAGATCGGCTTCACCATTCTGTCGCTGACCGTTTCGCTGATTGCCGTGCTCATTCCGCTGTTGTTTATGGGCGATATCGTCGGGAGGCTGTTCCGCGAGTTTGCGGTGACCCTGGCGGTCACCATCATCGTCTCGGCATTTGTCTCGTTGACCCTCACCCCGATGATGAGCGCCAAGCTCCTCAGGCACCAGCCGGAAAGCGAACAGAGCTGGTTCTACCGGAAATCGGAGAACGTCTTCAAGTCCGTCATTGCCTTCTATGGGCGCACATTGAAATTTGTGCTGCGTTACCGCACTACGACCCTGCTGGTCACCGCGGCAACCTTGGTGGGCACCATTCTTCTTTACGTTTACGTGCCTAAAGGTTTCTTCCCGGTGCAAGACACCGGCGTGATCCTGGGAGTCTCCGAAGGGCCCCAAGACGTTTCGTTTAGAGCTATGGCCCAGCGGCAGCAAGCCTTGGCCGAGGTGATACTGAAAGATACCGCTGTTGAGAGCTTGTCGTCGTTCATTGGCGTTGATGGTGTCAATACCACACTGAACTCGGGTCGCATCCAAATCAATCTCAAGCCCCTCGGCGAACGCAAGATTTCCGCGTCGGACGTCATCCGGCGCTTGCAGCCGCAGTTGGAAAAAGTCGATGGCGTCTCGCTGTTCATGCAGCCCGTGCAAGATCTCACTGTGGAAGATCGTGTCAGCCGCACGCAGTTTCAGTACAGTCTGGAAGACGTGGACGCCAAAGAACTCAACTACTGGGCGCCGCGCTTCATGGACAAATTGAAAACTCTGCCGGAACTCCGCGACGTCGCCAGCGATCAGCAGAACGGGGGGCTTCTTGTCACGCTCAACATTGACCGCGACACCGCTTCGCGGCTAGGCATCTTCCCCGCGGACGTGGACAACACGCTGTACGACGCCTACGGCCAGCGCCTCGTATCCACCATCTTCACGCAGCTCAACCAATATCACGTCGTATTGGAGGTGAATCCTCAGTTCCAGCAGACTCCCGATGACCTCAAGGACCTCTATGTGCATTCCTCCACAGGCACAGGACCCTCGTCCGGTTCGGGCGCATCCATCACTTCCACAACGGCGCTGAGTACCGCGCCGCAGCCGCAAATTCCGCTCAGTGCGTTCACCCGCTCACAGCCCAGCAGCACGGCGCTAACCATCAGTCATCAAGGGCAATTTCCAGTGGTCACGCTCTCCTTTAACCTGGCTCCGAACGCATCTTTGGGTGAAGCGGTGAATGCCATTACTGCGGCGGAGAGCCAGATCGGCATGCCGCCCAGTGTCCAGGCCACCTTCCAAGGGACAGCGGCCGCCTTCTTGCGCTCGCTTTCCAATGAGCCGATCCTCATCCTTGCGGCGCTGGTCACCGTGTACATCGTCTTGGGGGTGTTGTACGAGAGCTACATCCATCCCATCACCATTTTGTCGACGTTGCCGTCCGCCGGCGTGGGCGCGATTTTGGCGTTGCTGCTTTGCCGCACGGAGTTCAGCATCGTCGCGCTGATCGGCATCATCCTGTTGATCGGCATCGTCAAGAAGAACGCCATCATGATGATCGACTTTGCGCTGGAGGCGGAGCGCAAAGAAGGCAAGGCGCCCGTTGATGCCATTTATGAAGCGTGTCTGCTGCGTTTCCGGCCTATTATGATGACCACCATGGCCGCGCTCCTCGGCGGGTTGCCTCTGGCGCTGGGTTCGGGTGTCGGCTCCGAATTGCGCCGCCCCTTGGGTATCACCATCGTGGGCGGGTTGATTTTGAGCCAAATCCTGACGCTCTATACCACTCCGGTTGTCTACCTGGCATTTGACTGGCTAGCCCGCCGCTTTGCGTTCCATGTCGGGAATCCTGTCGACGAAGCGGCCCCAGCGGCCGGAGATTAAGCCGTGAATGTTTCATCGAACTTCTCCGCGCCCTTCATTCGCCGTCCCGTAGCGACTTCCCTTATTACCCTGGCGATCTTGCTCTCTGGGCTTGTGGCCTTCCGGTTTTTGCCCGTAGCTCCGCTGCCACAAGTCGACTTCCCTACGATTTCGGTGGGCGCGGGCCTGCCAGGGGCAAGTCCGGAAACGATGGCGTCCGCGGTGGCCACGCCTCTCGAGCGACAATTCGGCAGAATAGCGGGCGTAACGCAGATGACTTCGTCGAGCGGTCTCGGATCGACGGGCATCACCCTGCAGTTTGACCTGAATCGCGATATCAACGCTGCCGCCCGCGACGTGCAGGCGGCTATCAACGCGGCGCGCAGTCAACTTCCCGCCGACCTTCCGGGGCAACCGACCTACCGCAAAGCCAATCCTGCGGACGCGCCCATCTTGCTGCTCTCGCTGACGTCCGCCAACATTCCCCCGCCGCAGATCTACGATGCTGCCGATTCCATCCTCGCCCAAAAGCTCGCGCAAGTGGAAGGCGTCGGCCAGGTGTTCACCTGGGGCAGTGCGCGCCCCGCCGTGCGCGTCGAAGTAAATCCCACGCAGCTCAACAGCTATGGCATTAGCTTGGAAACGGTCCGCCGCTCGCTGCAATCCGCCAACGCTAACCTGGCCAAAGGGTCCGTGTCGGATGCCAACCGCATGGTGAACGTCACCGATACCGACCAACTCTTCAAAGCTTACGAGTATCAGCCGCTCATTGTCGCCGGACATTCGGGAGCACCGGTGCGGCTCAGCGACATCGCGCAAGTTGACGATTCCGTAGAAGATACGCGAAACCTCGGACTCACAAACGGTGAGCCCTCGGTGATGCTGGCCATCTTTCGCCAGCCCGGCGCCAATATGATCGAGACCGTCGACCGTATCAACGCGCTGCTGCCCTGGTTGCGCGCGTCGATTTCTCCATCGCTGCACTTGAACGTGGCCATCGACCGCACGACTACCATCCGCGCGTCCGTGCACGACGTGGAAATTACCCTGATTATTTCAATCCTGCTGGTCATCCTGGTGGTCTTTGCCTTTTTACGCAGTTACTGGGCGACGATCATTCCCAGTATCGCCGTGCCTCTTTCCCTGATTGGCACCTTCGGCGTGATGTACCTCTGCGGTTACAGTCTGGACAATCTCTCCCTCATGGCCTTGACCATCTGCACCGGCTTCGTGGTGGACGATGCCATTGTGGTTATCGAGAACATTACGCGTCACATTGAAGCCGGGATGAAACCCTTCGAGGCGGCGATGAAGGGCGCCAGCGAGATCGGCTTCACCGTGCTATCCATGAGCACGTCACTCGTGGCCGTCTTCATTCCTATTCTGCTGATGGGCGGCATCGTCGGACGCCTTTTCCGGGAGTTTGCAGTGGTCCTGAGCGTGGCCATCGGTGTTTCCTTGTTTGTGTCGCTCACCGCCACTCCCATGATGTGCGCGCGCCTCCTGAAGCACGATCCGGGGCGGCATGGCCGCGCCTACCGAGTCTCAGAAGGCATGTTTAATGGCCTCCTGCAGACCTATGACGTGAGCCTGCGCTGGGTCTTGCGCCACCAATTCCTGATTCTGCTGGTCACTATCGGCACCGTCTGCCTGAATGTCTATCTGTTCGTAATCACGCCAAAAGGATTTTTCCCGCAACAAGACACGGGGCGTCTCAACGGCCTGATTCAGGGCGATCAGGATCTTTCCTTTGCGGCCATGGCACAGAAAATGCGCGTCTTTACTGACATTGTCAGAAAAGATCCCGCTGTCGACACCGTCGGCTCCTTTACCGGAGGCGGTAGCGGCGGCAGCACCGCGCGCATGTTCGCTCAACTCAAGCCCCTCAATGAGCGCAAGTTAAGCGCTGACCAGGTCATCGCGCGCATTCGCAGGGCCAGCTCTCGCGTTCCTGGCGCGGCGTTGTACCTGCAGTCGGTGCAGGATCTTACCGTCGGTGGGCGCTTCGGTGGGGCGCAATATCAATACACGTTACAAGCCGACAACCTCTCCGACCTCACCCATTGGGCCCCCATCATTCAGGAGCGTATCCGCAAGATTCCCGAGCTGCGTGACGTCAATTCCGATCAGCAAATGCACGGGTTAGCCAGCAACATCGTCATTGACCGCAACACCGCGGGACGCTTGGGCGTCAATGTTCAAGACATCGACAACACCTTGGCCGATGCGTTCGGCCAGCGTCAGGTCTCCAACATCTACAAGGGACTCAACCAGTATCACGTGGTGATGGAAGTCATGCCCGAAATGCAGCAGGGCCCTGACGCGCTCCAGACCATCTACGTTCCCTCGCGCTCAGGCAAACTGGTTCCCTTGAGTGCTTTCGCGCACTACGAGTATTCCAATACGCCGTTGTCGGTGAATCACCAAGGCTTCTTTCCGTCCATCACTCTATCCTTCAATTTGGCGCCCGGCGCTTCGCTCGGTCCAGCGGTGGAGCACGTCATTCTAGCCCAGCATGAATTGGGAGTGCCCGCCAGCGTGCACGCCACATTTCAGGGTACGGCGCAGGCTTTTCAGGATTCCCTCGCGAATCAACCGGTGCTGATTGTTACCGCCCTCGCGGCGGTGTATATCGTTCTGGGAATTCTCTACGAGAGCTTCATCCACCCCATCACCATCCTTTCGACGCTGCCGTCCGCTGGTATCGGGGCGCTTCTCGCCGTGCAGTTCGCTAAGTCCGACCTCAACATCATCGCTCTCATCGGTATTATTCTGTTGATCGGCATCGTGAAGAAGAACGCCATTCTGATGATTGATTTCGCCGTGCAGGCCGAGCGCGTGGAAGGCAAATCCACCGTGGAGGCTATCTACCAGGCATGTCTGCTGCGCTTCCGCCCCATCATGATGACCACCATGGCGGCGCTGCTGGGAGCGCTGCCGCTGGCCTTGGGCACTGGCGTAGGCTCGGAGCTGCGCAGGCCGTTGGGCATCACCATTGTCGGTGGCCTTATTTTGAGCCAGATGCTGACCCTCTTTACCACACCCGTTGTTTATATCTACATGGACCGTATACAGACCTGGATACAAGGTGCGCGGGCCCACGCCCGGCGTCCCGCCGCCGCCCCGGCCCACAGCGACTGAGCTTGGGAGAATTAGCCCACCTGAAGCCCTCGCTTGGTACTGGCGAGGATTGCCCTAAAGGTCTAAATGATTCTGGTGCCTAGGGCTACAGCGTTCCCCTGATTCGCACCGCCTAAAACTTGGAAATAATGAAAGTGGCGAACGTGATCGCAAAACTGCTTGTAATTTGCTTTGCTGCAAATATCAGCTACCCAGGTACGTGAATCGACCGCGTCTAGTCTGAGTCGAAGTATGTCCACAGTTTCAAGCTTTCTGAAGACCGGCTCTGCCCAGTTGCTGCCGCGCGTCCAGTGGCATGCTCACAACGGCAACGGACACGTCGTGCAGTTCTACTCCGACGACGTCTTCCTGGTTGAGGAGTTGGCCCACTTTATTGGCGCCGCGTTGCGTGCGGGTGAATCCGCGGTCGTCGTTGCCACCGAAACGCATCGCAACGAGCTTGTTCAATTGCTGGCAAATCGCCATGATCTAGCGGAGGCTATTCGCGACGGCAGATTTTCCCCCCTGGACGCGGCGGAGACCTTAGCGAAATTCATGCGGGATGGCCATCCAGATCCCGCCCGGTTTGCAGAAATTATCGGCGCCGTCCTGGAAAGGGCGAAGGCGCGCTCCGGTGGGCGGCGCGTGGTAGTTTTCGGTGAAATGGTAATGCTCCTGTGGGTCCAGGGAAACCGCGAAGGCGCCCTCGAATTGGAGCAACTCTGGAATGATTTGGCGCAAAAGCACGTATTCTCGCTTCGCTGCGCCTACCCGCTTAACGCGTTCCGCAGCGAGGAGGATAGCCGCCTTTTCTCGAAGATTTGCTCCGAGCACTCCACTGTCATTCCCAGCGAAGGCTACACCGCTCTGGGGGGCGATGACGAACGCCTCCGCAACATCGCGCAATTGCAACAAAAAGCGCAGGCCTTGGAATTCGAGCGAACCCAGCAAGCATCGCTGCGAGCCGCGAATCTGCAATTACAGACAGAAGCTTCTGCGCGCCGCGAGGAACTCCGCAAGTTAGGCGATTCTGAAGAAGCCCTCCGGGAACTTTCCAACCGGCTGCTGCGTACCCATGACGAAGAGCGCAGACACCTCGGTCTTAACCTTCACGACTCTGTGGCGCAGTACCTGGCGGTGCTCAAGATGGCGCTGGAGATGCTCGGTTCGGACAATCCTCCGGCCGCCAACCTCGCCAAACAACTCATCGCCGAGTGCATTCCGCTGCTGGAGCGTTCCATTGAAGAGTTGCGGGCGGCATCTTACCTTCTGCATCCGCCCATGATCGACGAAAGCGGCTTGCGAGCCGCGATTTTGTGGCACCTCAGTGGCTTCACAAAAGATACCGGCATTCAAGTAACCCTGGACATTGCACCCGGCTTTGTCCGCTTGCCAAAAGAGATCGAGCTCCCCATCTTCCGCGTACTGCAAGAGGGTCTCGCGAATGTTCACCAGCATTCCGGAAGCTCGACTGCCGCGGTATCTTTGCGGCGGGAGAACGGCGCGGTGTGCCTTGAGATCCGAGACAGCGGCAAGGGTATTCCCTTGGACGCACTGCAATCGTGTGAGGGCAACCCCGGAAAGCTGGGCATCGGCTTTCGAGCCATGCAAGAGCGTCTGCTTCAAGTTGGCGGCCAATTGCACCTCTCCTCAACTGCGACGGGAACAACCCTCACCGTCTCCGTTCCTCTAGCTTAGCGACCGTAAAATCTAACCCCTAACTTGCCTCGGTCAGTTGACTCATACTGATGAGTCAACTAAACTCAAGCTATGACTAAGCGCCTGCAAGTCATCTTGCAAGATTCGGAATACCGCGAGATCCAGAAGATAGCGAGGTCTCGCCGTATGTCTATTGCCGAATGGGTTCGGCAAGCGCTTGCGTTAGCACGTCGACGTGAGCCTCTAACGGACGTTAGCAAGAAACTCGAAGCCATCCGTGTGGCGGTTCAACATGAGTTTCCGACGGCCGACATTGATCAGATGCTCGCTGAAATTGAGAGTGGGTATGCGAATGAGTTTCAGTCGTGATTTTTGTGGACTCCAACATTCCGATGTATCTCGTCGGGGGCTCTCACCCCAACAAGACAAATGCTCAGCGGTTAGTTGAAAGCTTAGTAGAGCAGCGTGAACGCCTGATCACTGACGCCGAGGTGCTGCAGGAGATTCTTCATCGCTTTATTGCCATCAATCGACTTGACGCTGTCCAACCGGCTTTCGACGCCTTGTTGAGAATCACTGACGATGTCCTCTCGATTGACAAGCGGGCGGTAGAACGCGCCAAGGAAATGGTCATGGGAACCCCACGTCTCTCTGCGCGAGATGCTGTACATCTGGCGATTATGGAGCACAACAACATCAACCGCATTCTGAGCTTTGATCAGGGGTTTGATGCATTCCCCGGAATTACACGCCTCACATAAAGACGCAGGCT
>Ga0307479_10004786_pt1 | contig 12443 bp, 12 predicted proteins | sample atmos_gasesECM4C_FD_203743 | JGI IMG/M metagenome (GOLD analysis project Ga0307479, IMG submission 203743) | Hardwood forest soil microbial communities from Morgan-Monroe State Forest, Indiana, United States - atmos_gasesECM4C_515 | ecosystem: Environmental > Terrestrial > Soil > Temperate...
GACCAGCCATTCTCTACGGCTACGGCGGCTTCGACATCAGCCTCACCCCCGCGTACTCCGCGAACATCTTGACCTGGGTGGCGTCCGGCGGCGTCTACGCGGTGGCCGGCCTGCGCGGCGGCAGCGAGGAAGGCGAGCAGTGGCACCGCGACGGCATGCTGGACAAGAAACAGAATGTGTTCGACGACTTCCGCGCCGCAGCCACGGCGTTGACCGATAACGGCTGGACCACCTCGGAGCAACTGGCGATCTCCGGCGGGTCGAACGGCGGCCTGCTGGTCGGGGCGACGCTGACGCAATGGCCGGACATGTGCGCGGCGGTGATCTGCTCCGCGCCACTGCTGGACATGGTGCGGTACGAGCGGTTCGGCCTCGGCCAGACGTGGAACGTCGAGTACGGCACCGCGTCGGACCCGGTCGAGCTCGGCTGGCTGCTGTCCTACTCGCCGTACCACCGGGTGCGGCCGGGGACGGCGTATCCGGCCGTGTTGTTCACTGTGTTCGGCAATGACACCAGGGTGGATCCGCTGCACGCCTACAAAATGTGCGCCGCCTTGCAGCATGCGACGGTGTCGCGGCGGCCAGTGCTGCTACGCGCGGAGTCCGAGGTGGGGCACGGGGCGCGTGCGATCAGCCGGACGGTCGAGGTCGCCGCGGACATCCTCGCGTTCGCGGCCCGCTACACCGGGCTTAACCTCGGAAGTACGCGGTCGGCGTGACGCCGATCTCGCGCCGGAAGGCCGCGACGAACGCGCTCGGCGTCTCATAGCCGACCCGCAACGCGACCCGGCCGACCACGTCGCCGGCCGCGAGCGCCGGCAGCGCCGCCTGCAGCCGCAACAACGTCCGCCACCGGCCGAAGGGGACACCCGCCCCGGCCGCGAAAGCCCGCGCCAGGGTCCGTTCGCTGGCGCCTACCTCCCGGCCCCAGTCGCGCAGCGTACGCTTGTCCGCCGGATCGCGGCGCAGCGCCTCCGCCACCCGGCGAGCCGGTCCGGAATCCGGCAGCCGCAGCTCGATCGCGGTCACCGGCACCGGTTTGAGCAGGTCGGCGAGCAGCGTCTCGGCGTGAACCCGCCGGACCGCGTCCAGCTCAGGATCGGCGAGGTACCCGATCAACTCCGCGAGTAGCGGGCTGGCAACGACCGCGGTGGGCGCGGACCATCCGCCGAACGCGCCTGGCCTGACGTACAGCGACCGCATCGTGGCCCGGCCGTCGGCGCCGGTCTCGTGGGGCAGGCCCGCCGGGATCCACAGCGCCCGGGTCGGCGGCAGGACCCAGGTGCGTTCCGCGGTGAGCACGGTCAGCACGCCGCTGGCCGCCCAGGCCAGCTGGTGGTCCTGGTGGGTGTGCCAGTCGAACACGGTGCCCGCCGGCATAGGGAATGTCGCGACCACGACGGCTTGTCCGGCTTGCGACACAACATGGCAGCCTACGCCGTGTTTCCGGTGTGGCCTAGCGCGTAGCGTCCCGAAACATGAAGTCGCGGAGCATGAACGAGAAACACGCGAAGCTGATGCCGAGCCCGGAATGGGCCGCGCATCTCGAGGGCGACGTGCTGCCGACGGCCACCGCCGGCGTCGAGCTTGGCCCAGAACTGCTCGAACTCGGCCCTGGCCCGGGCGCGGCCACCGACTGGCTGCGGCACCGGGTCGAGCGGCTGGTCGCGGTCGAGTCCGACCCGGTGGCCGCCGCGTCGCTGGCCAGCCGGTTCGGCTCCGACCCTCGGGTCGAGGTGGTGGCCGGCGATGCCAGCGCGCTCGGCTACCCGGACGCCTCATTCGACACGGTGGCCACCTGCACCATGCTGCATCACGTGCCCACCCGCTCGCTGCAGGAAAAGGTGCTGGCCGAGGCGTTCCGGGTGCTGCGCCCTGGCGGCGCGTTCCTCGGCTCGGACAGCCTGTCCAGCGATGAACTGCATCGTTTTCACGAGGGCGATGTGTACAACCCGGTCGAGCCGAGTGCGTTTCTCGTCCGGCTGCAAAGTGCGGGATTCGCGAGCATCACGTTGCACGTAGGCCACAACATCATCTTCACGTGTTTTAAGGCGGCGGCATGAGAACCGCGATCACTGGCCTGCTGTCGCTGGCCGGCGCCGAGGAACAGCTGCTGCTCCTCGAGGACGGTTCTACCGGGGGCAGCCCGGACAACTGGGCCGCCGTACCCCTGGTCGCGCATCTCACTCATTTCAAACAACAGCAGACAGAACGCATCTCGGCTCTACTATCCGGTCACGTGCCACCCGCGTATGGCGACGTCGACCATTCCGCACCCGAGGTTTACTCCGCGTACAACGTGGCGGCGTCCCAGGCGGTGCTCGCGGACAGCCGCCGGGTCACCGCAGGGCTCATCGACGGCACCTGGGCACTGCCATCGGAGCTGGTGCTACACGGGCAGGTCAACGGCCGGATGCTGTGGTTGCAGCTCATCGTCCGCGGTTTCTGGCATCCGATGGGGCACCTCGGCGACTACTACTGCGACCAGGGTCAGGCCAACCGGGCCGTGGCGATGCAGTCGCACGCGCTGGCCACGGCCCGCCACCTCGCCACGCCTGCCCCCGCGGAAGGCATGGCGGTCTACAACCTGGCCTGCGCGCTGGCCCGGTCGGGCAGCGTCCGAGATGCGGCGAGGATGCTCGAAACCGCTATCGCTTTGAACCCGGACCTGCGCACCAACGCCAGCAGCGATCCGGACCTCGCCCTGGTCCAGTAACTCGTACACTGTTCCAGTTCTCGTACACCAAACTATTGTCGTACACTGTTCGAGTGTCAAGTGAAGTGCCCGGTTTTGATGTGATCTGGCTGCGTGAAGCCACGGGGGCAGCGGCGGCGAAGACGCCGCCGCTATCGCGCGAGCAGATCGTCCGGGCCGCGATCGAACTGGCCGACGAGGCCGGGCTCGAAGCCGCGTCGATCCGGCGCATCGCGGCCCGGCTCGGTGCGGGAGCGACGTCGCTTTACTGGCACGTGCGCAGCAAGAACGATCTCTTTGAGCTGATGTTCGACGCCGCGTTCGCTGAGCTTGAGCTGCCACCGGAACCGGCCGGCGACTGGCGTTCGGACCTGCGGTGCCTCGCGATGCAAACCAGGGACATATTCAGCCGCCACCCATGGCTGATCCTGCTCGGCATCCAGCCGGGGATGGGGCCGAACATCCGGCGCTACGCGGAGTTCGCGCTGCGCGTGGTCAGCCCGCTCGGGCTCGACCGGGCGAGCCGGACCGAGGTGCTGGCGATACTGAACAATTACCTGCTCGGATTCGCGCACCGGCAGACCGCTTGGCGGCAGGTCCGGGAGCGAACCGGGCTCAGCGATGAGCAGTGGGAGCGACAGCTCGGGCAGTACCTGACGCAGGTCCGCGACAACGACCCGGCGCTCGCCGCCGACATCGAGACCCGCCTGCACTTGACCAGCGACTACAGCTTCGAGCTAGGCCTGGACTGCGTCCTGGACGGCATCGCGGCCCGGGCGATCCCGACGTAAACCTGCACCCGCTGGCCGGACCGTACCAGTATTGGGGACATGGCCACGCTTACCGGCAGTTGCGGCGCCGACCCGGGCATCGCGTGCCGCCTCGCCTGGGATCTCACGCACAGCGCCGGCACGACCGCAACGGTCAGGGTGTACCTGGCCGGCCCGGTCGGCCGGGCGCTGCGGATCGCGTTCGTCATCGTGCTCGCGCTGGTGGCCCGGATCGTCGCGGGCCGGCTGATCCGCCGGGTCACCGAACGCGCCGCGTCATCATCGATGGCGGTGTCTCCCGGTGGCACCGAACGACGCGAGCAGCGAGCCAGGGCGCTCGGCTCGATCCTGCTCAGCGCCGTCTCGGTCACCATTTTCGGCGTCGCCACACTTACCGTTCTCGGCGACCTGGGCATCAACCTGGCCCCGCTGCTGGCCAGCACCGCGGTGCTGGGCGTCGCGCTCGGTTTCGGCGCGCAGAACCTGGTCCGGGACTACCTGGCCGGCGTCCTGATGCTGGTTGAGGACCACTACGGGGTCGGGGACGTCATCAACGTGGGTCAGGTGAGCGGCACCGTGGAGGCGATGACGCTGCTCACCACCCGGCTGCGGGACGTCAACGGCGTCGTCTGGCACCTCCGCAATGGCACCATCGCCAGCGCCGGCAACGAATCGCAAGGCTGGTCACGCGCCGTGATCGACTACCCGGTCCCCTACGACGCGGACCTGACCCGGATCCGGCGTTTGATGGAACACGCCGCGGGCGGCATGTGGATCGATCCTGACTGGCATGAGCTGATGCTGGAAGAGCCCGAGGTGTGGGGCGCCCAGGAGCTGTCCAGCAGCGAGGTCACTATGCGGATCGTGGCCAAGACCGCCGCGCTGCGGCAGTGGGAGGTAGCCAGGGAACTCCGCGCCCGGGTCAAGTCCGCCCTGGACGCCGCCGGGATCGTGGGGCCCGGTGCCGCTGCCGTCGCGATCACCACGCCCGAGGAACTGCCGGACGTCGATGCGCCCGATGCTCCCGAGACGCTGGATACGGGTCTCATAGACCCGGACGCGTCCCCATAAGCTGTCTCGTATGAGCCAGCCGGTCAGCTTCTACGAGGCAGCGGGCGGAGAGGAAACGTTCCGCCGCCTGGTGCACCGCTTCTACCAAGGCGTCGCCGCGGACCCGGTGCTGCGGCCGGTATACCCGGCGAAGAATCTCGGGCCGGCCGAGGAGCATCTGAGACTGTTCCTCATCCAGTACTGGGGCGGGCCGCGGACCTACGACGAGCTGCGCGGACACCCTCGGCTCCGGATGCGGCACGCCCCGTTCCGCATCGGCGAAGCCGAGCGGGACGCCTGGCTGCACCACATGCGCGAGTCGCTCGATGAGCTTGCCCTGGACGAGTCGCTGGACGCCCAGCTCTGGGACTACCTGGTGATGGCCGCCCACAGTCTCATCAACGTCGCCCCAAGCCCCGGCCATCCCGACCTGGGCCTCACGCCCTCGTAGCGGGGCGGACGCCGGCCGCGTCGTAGAGGTGGTGAATGGGGTCGTGGATGAAGTACCGGGCGAAGGTCTCGATCGTGAAGCTGGCGCCATCGCTGCGGTAGCCGGTGCGTCGCCACTGGTCGCCGGTCACGGTCGCGAACCGGTTCGCGATCGCCTGCGCGGCCTGGCTCAGCTCGGCGGCGACGGTGACGGGATGCTGCTCCCCGTATCGGTCGGCCACCGCGGTCGCGTCCTGGTCCCAGTTCGGGAAGTGCGGGCCATCCTTGGTGAGCATGAGCTCAAGCCGGTAGTCGTAAAGCCGCAGCACGTCGCGGACGTGACAGCCGTACTCCAGCGTCGACCAGCGATCTGGCGCCGGACGAGTACGCACCTCGCCGGGTCCGGCCAGCACCCCCTGCCAGGCTATGGCGTTCGCCACCACCATCCCGCCAACCTCTTCCCGCGGGAACGCACTAGTGTCGAAGCCGCACTCCGGACACGGACGCTTGAGCACCCACGTCCAATCCTTGGTGTCCGGGATGATCGCCATACTCGAATGTTATGGGTACCGCCAGCGAACTGTCCCGGTAAGGATCGATATCCCGGGCCGCAACCCACGTCGCACAACCGTGTGGTTGTGGCAGCCACCCGCATACAACCGTGTGGTTGCCACAATCACGCGGTTGGCCGGGTTAGTCGCGGGTTAGCCTGCGGTAGGTGACGCGATGCGGCCGGGCGGCCTCGGCGCCGAGTCGCTCGATCTTGTTCTTCTCGTAGGCTTCGAAGTTGCCCTCGAACCAGAACCAGTTCGCGCCGCCTTCCCAGGCCAGGATGTGCGTGGCGACCCGGTCCAGGAACCAGCGGTCGTGGCTTGTGATGACCGCGCAGCCGGGGAATTCGAGCAGCGCGTTCTCCAGCGAGGCGAGGGTCTCCACGTCCAGGTCGTTGGTCGGCTCGTCGAGCAGCAGCAGGTTGCCGCCCTGCTTGAGAGTAAGCGCCAGGTTCATCCGGTTGCGCTCACCGCCGGACATAACCCCAGCCGGCTTCTGCTGGTCCGCACCCTTGAACCCGAAGGCCGCGACGTATGCGCGGCTGGGGATCTCGACGTTGCCGACGCGGATGTGCGCTTCGGAGTCGGAGATGACCTCCCAGACGTTCTTGTTCGGATCCATCCGGGCCCGGGCCTGGTCGACGTAGGAGATCGTAACCGTCTCACCGATCCGGATCACACCTGAATCGGGCTTCTCCTCGCCGATGATCATCTTGAACAGGGTGGTCTTGCCGACGCCGTTCGGTCCGAGCACACCGACGATGCCGTTGCGGGGCAGGCTGAACGAGAGTTTCTCGAATAGCATCCGGTCGCCGAAGCCCTTGACCAGGTCTTCGACCTCGACCACCAGGTTGCCGAGCCGCGGGCCCGGCGGGATCTGGATCTCCTCGAAGTCCAGCTTGCGGTTCTTGTCCGCCTCGGCGGCCATCTCCTCGTAGCGCTGCAGCCGCGCCTTCGACTTGGCCTGCCGGGCGCGGGGGCTGGACCGGACCCAGTCCAGCTCGTCCGCGAGACGCTTCTGCTTCTTCGCGTCCTTGGCGCCTTCGACCTTGAGCCGGGCCGCCTTGGTCTCCAGGTAGGTGGAGTAGTTGCCTTCGTACGGGTAGGCGCGACCGCGGTCCAGCTCGAGGATCCACTGGGCGACGTTGTCCAGGAAGTACCGGTCGTGGGTGACGGCGACGACGGTGCCGGGATACTTCTCCAAGTGCTGCTCGAGCCACAGCACGCTCTCCGCGTCCAGGTGGTTGGTCGGCTCATCGAGCAGCAGTAGGTCGGGCTGAGAAAGCAGCAGCTTGCACAGCGCGACCCGGCGCTTCTCGCCGCCAGAGAGGCTGGTAACGGGCGAGTCCGGGGGCGGGCAGCGCAACGCGTCCATCGCCTGCTCAAGCTGGCTATCCAGGTCCCAGGCGTCCTTGTGGTCCAGCTGCTCCTGCAGCTTGCCCATTTCCTCGAGCAGTTCGTCGGAGTAGTCCGTCTCCATCTGCTTGGCGATCTCGTTGTACCGGTCCATCAGCTTCTTGGTACCGGCCACGCCGTCCTCGACGTTGCCCAGGACGGTCTTGGACTCGTCCAGCTCCGGCTCCTGGTCCAGGATGCCGACGGTGAAGCCGGGCATCAGCCTGGCGTCGCCGTTGGACGGCTGCTCTTTGCCCGCCATCATCCGCAGCAGGGTGGATTTGCCCGTGCCGTTCGGGCCGACGACTCCGATCTTGGCTCCAGGAAGGAACGAGAGCGTGACGTTGTCGAGGATGACCTTGTCGCCATGCGCTTTGCGCACGGCACGCATCATGTAAATGTACTCCGGCATGGCTTCAACTCTAGGGCCTGGCGTCCGTTGCCTCGTCCCCGCCGTAGAGGCAGACCTGGTTGCGACCTTTGTCCTTGGCTCGGTAGAGCGCCAGGTCCGCCGCGGCCAGCAGTTCGAACAAATCCCTTCCATGCAGGCCGAGAACCGCTACCCCGATCGAGATCGTGACGCCGATCCTGCTCTCGCCGGCGTAGACGCTCAGCGCGCTGGCGCTGCGGCGGAGACGTTCGGCGATCCGCAGCGCCTCCTTGGCGTCCGCGCGGGGCAGCAGCACGGTGAACTCCTCACCACCGAACCGGCCGACGATGTCGGAATCACGAACCTGCTGCCTGAGCTCGGCGGCCAAGCCCTTCAGCACCTCGTCGCCGGCCAGGTGGCCGTGCCCGTCGTTCACCCGCTTGAAATGGTCGACGTCGATGAGCAGGATCGCCAGCTGCCCGCCGGATCTGATGGCGCGGTTCGCCTCGGCGTCGGCCTCACGCTGCCAGGTAGAGGCGTTCAGCAAGCCGGTCTTCGGGTCGGTCCGGGCGGCCGCCTGCAGTTGCTGGTGCATCAGGCTGCGTTGCAGCAAGATGACCGGCGGCAGCGCCACCAGCAGCAGCAGCGGGCTGAGCGCGCAGGTGATCGCCACCAGGATGCCGACGCAGGTCTCGGTGAGGTCGAGCAGGAAGCTTTCCCGGTCCCACAAGACCTCCGCGAACGACGCCTCCGGCTCGGCCAGATGCGCGGCGATCGCGACGATGACGGTGTTGACCAGGCCGAACAGGACGGCACAGCCGACCGCGGTGAGCACCACAGCGGGCCGGTTCAGCCAGTCCGGCGCCCCGCTCAGGGATACATGCGCGGCGTCCGGCCACAACCGGTGAAAGGTGACCGACGTGGCGGCGCCGGCCAGGCCGAGCGCGGCCGCGCTGAACATCCGGCGGTAGACCGGCGTCCCCCGCTGCCCCCTGGCATACAGCGCGAACCCGACCACGAACGGCGCGAGCAGCGCGTAGATCGGCGGAAGCAGCAGCGCGATCGGCAGCCACCACGCCGACAGCAGGTCCCGGGACACGCCGGACGGCTGCCCGAGCCGCCTGATCGCCTCGATGCAGACGACAGCCGCGGCCAGCAGCGCGGCGGCCAGCGCCATGTCGCCCGGGCGCCATTCGGTGCCGGCCAGCTCCCAGCCGATCAGCGCCAAGTCCACGGCCAGGACGGTCAGCACGTACACGATCAGTGACATGGGCATGGCCAGCAGCGGCCACGCCCACGGCCACCGCATCAGCCGCCGCAGGCCGCGCTGGCGTTGCCTTATCGCGTCTTGAACTGCCGACATGCCTTTCATCCCTGCCCCAAGGGCACGGCCCGTGCCGAGCCTGCCATCACGTTAGGTAACATTATAGATGCGATGCGTGCCAGGGTGCCTGCAAACCAGTATGTTCGGTCCTGCGGACCCTGCGCCCCCGGACGGCGCCGCACGGAGCAGCTACATTATGATTATGAGCGCATCCGCTCCGTGCGGATCACACGTCCTACCAGAGAAAGGGAATTTCTGTGCGAGGCGTAATCTGGTCCTGAGGCTTAGTATCTGAGACCTCAGGGGGCTCAGAACGGCACTCAGAACGGCAACGGAGCCCCCACCGGCTCCTCGGGCTCTCCGAGCGAGCCCTCGGCCGGGTCCCGCATCGCCAGGCCGCCACTGACCAATTGCCCGTCTTTGGCGAGATCCCTATCGAGGTCCCGTCTGAACTGGCTGACGGCCTCTTCTTCGTCGATCTGCTGGCCGACTCCCGGATCGCCCAACCCTGGACCACCTGCTGGCGGACCGCCATAACCAGCCATCGATCCCGCCGCGCCCGGATCGTCCGGGTAGCCGACGGTACCCCCTTCGTAAGGCCGGGGGTACCGGGCGTCGAGGTCGCTGCCAGCCAGGTCTCCCCCAGCGTGAGAAAGGGGGTCGCCGTCGGCTAGGCCGTCATTGTCGGCGTTCTCGGTTTGCGGCCGCGTCGGCCGCAGGTAATTGGCTATCCCCCGGCTCAGGTCATGGCCGATGGTGTCGGCGATGATCTCGACCTCGACCCTGATCCGGTTCTGCTTGTCTTCGTACGTGCGGGTCCGGAAGCGCCCCTTGACCATGACCGGGTCACCCTTATGCAGGCTGGCCTTCGCATGGTCGGCTAGCCGCCGCCAGCAGGTGACCGTGAAGTAAGACGTGTCGCCGTCCCGCCATTCGTTCGTCTGCTTGTCCAGGTACCTGTTCGTCGCGCCCACTCGCACGTCCGCGACCGGCCGATTGTCCTTGGTCATCCGCAGGTTCGGCTCGCGGGCGACGAAGCCGATGAGGGTCACGTATCCGCCCTGACTCATTGCGCTCCTCCTTGGGTTTCCCGGCGACCCCTCGTCACCGGGCCGTTCCCCACGCTCGCGCGAACTCATCAGTCCGCATAGCGCCGACCCGGTGTCTGTGGATAACTAGTTAACTGCGCCGCCGCCTGGGGATGTGCACTTGCCATCGGCATCCGGATGCGCCATACTTGGCGACCGAATCCGGCCGCGTCGGCATGCGATCAGAGCTTGCTCAGCCGGTCCATCTCCTCGTCCGTGAGCGCGAAACTGAACAAATCGAAGTTTGTCGCTATCCGCTCCAGTTGGGCGGACTTGGGGATGACGATGATGCCAAGCTGGACATGCCAGCGCAGCACCACCTGGGCGGGGGTTATCTCGTGCGCGTCCGCGATCTCGCGCAGTGTGCGGTCACGCAGCTTGGTCCCCTTCAGCGGGCTGTAACCCTCGACAACGACGCCGCGCTCCCGGAACGCGGCCAGCAGTTCCGGGTTGTGCCCGGACGGGGACCACGGCACCTGGTTGATGGCAGGCGTGCGGCTCGTCGCCGCCGTGAGCTCGTCGATCTGGGCCGGGCTGTAGTTGGATACCCCGACCGCGCGGCACAGACCCTGGTCATGGAGGGCGAGGAACTCACGCCAGACCTGCACCGACTCTCCCGCCCGTCGCGGCGGCCAGTGCACCAGCCACAGGTCCACGTAGCCGGTGCCGAGGTGGTCCAGCGAGGCGCGAAGCGTGGTCCGCTCCTGGCCGATCCGGGCGGGCGGTAGTTTAGTGGTGATGAACACCTCATCCCGCGGCACGCCGCTGTCCTGCAAGGCCCGCCCGACCTCAGCTTCGTTGCCGTACATGGTGGCGGTGTCGATGTGCCGGTACCCGATGGCCAGCGCGTGCCGCACCGCTTCATAAGCCTTCCGCCCGCTCAGCTGCCAGGTGCCGAACCCCACGATCGGTATCTCGACGCCGTCAGCTATCCGCACCATAGGAACATCACTCATGGCACTCAATCTATCCACCGGAACGTGTGGCACACTGAAACGTTGCCAGGGGGATAGATGACACAGATACCGGACGACGCCGACATCGAGGCCGGCGACGACCCGCAGGCCGGACCTCAAGCCGGGCCCGTGACGGACGCCGATCAGCCGCCCAGCACCGATCAGCCGGCTGCCGCTAGCCCGGGGCGCAAGCGCCGGAAGTTCTACCGCGAGCTCGTGATCATCGTCGCGGCCGCGCTCATCCTCACCCTGCTGGTCAAGGCGTTCGTGGTCCAGGTTTACCGGATCCCGTCGGCATCCATGGACAACACGCTGCTGCCCGGCGACCGGGTCCTGGTGAACAAAATCGTCTATCACTTCCGCGGCATCGCCCGCGGCGACATCGTCGTGTTCAGCGGCGCCGGATCATGGGGCAACCTGGATGGCACCCCGGTCAGCCCGCCGCCGAGCAACCCGGTGGTCCGGTTCTTCGACAGCGTGCTCGCCGACATGGGGCTGCACAGCGACACGACCTTCTACATCAAGCGGGTTATCGGCCTGCCCGGCGACCATGTCGCCTGCTGTACCAACGGGCTGGTGACGGTCAACGGCGTGGCGCTGCACGAGACGGGCTACCTGTATCCCGGTGCCGCCCCGTCGGCGACGCCATTCAACATCACGGTGGCGCCCGGCCGGCTCTGGGTGATGGGCGACAACCGCGACTTCTCGGACGACTCGCGCGGCCACATGAACAATTACCCGTACCAGGGCACCATCCCGGAGAACGAAGTGACCGGTCGCGCGTTCCTGATCATGTGGCCGCTGTCGCGCTTCGGCGACCTGCCCATCCCCGACACCTTCAAGCAACCCGCCCTGACCGCGGCCCCCGCGGCCGGCCTCGCTGCGGTGGTCGCGGTACCCCTGCTGCTCAGGCGCCGTCGCGATTCGCGGCGGCGATAGGCGATAACAGCACGGCGCGGATTGCGGCGGACAGCTCGGCGGGGACGTCCGGTACCAGCTGGTGGACGCCGTCGCGGACTACCTCACGGCCGCTGATCACGACGTCGCGGATGTCGGCGGTTGTGGCGCCGAACACGGCGGCCTCGGCGGCGTACTCGTCGACCGTGCCCGCGGTGCGGACCGAGTCGAGCGACACCGTGACCAGGTCGGCCCACGCGCCCGGCGTGATCTCGCCCGCCTCCGGCCAGCCGAGGCTGGCGTGCCCGTCGCAGGTCGCCGCCGTCAGCAAGGCACCAGCCGAGAACACACCCCGCGACTGCCGCGCCAGCCGTTCGCAGAACTCGACCCCGCGTGCCTCCTCGAACAGGTCGATCACCGCGTGACTGTCGCTGCCCAGCGTCAGCCGGCACCCCGCCTCGGTCAGGTCCCATGCGGGCGCGAGCCCATCGCCGAGGTCCCGCTCGGTGGTCGGGCAGATACACGCGAACGCCTGGCAGCCACCCAGCAGCTCTAGATCGCCAACGGAAACATGCGTCGCGTGCACCACGGAAGTCCGCGGCCCGAGCGCCTCCTCGTCGTAGAGCAAGCGAGTTGGCGACACCCCGTACACCGCGAAGCACGCCGCGTTCTCCGCGACCTGCTCCGCCAGGTGCACATGCAGCGGCGCGCCGTATCGGTGCGCCCATACCACCATTGGCCCCATCTGTTCCGGGGGTACCGCGCGCACCGAGTGAATCGCCGCGCCCGCCCGCACATGCGGGGAGATCATGCCGTGCTCGTCCAGGCCAAACGACGACATCCGTTCCGCCCAGCCCGCCCCGTCCGGATCGCCAAAACGCAGTTGCGGTCCGCTCAGCGGCACCACTCCCCCGTCCC